>JAEEGF010932681.1_pt1 | contig 12280 bp, 8 predicted proteins | sample 9134171 | NCBI WGS metagenome assembly JAEEGF01 (sample SAMN16246542, study PRJNA631951) | gut metagenome | biome: gut microbiome; feature: rumen; material: AP-attached | host: Bos | place: Iran: Karaj | collected 2018-10 | reverse complement strand
TTAGAGCAGATCTAGGCCTGGCCCTTGGAGCCGGAGAAGTGACTCTTGAAGAATTAACAAATGCATTTTCAGTTTTTGCAAATGATGGAATCTACAAACCTCTTGTTTTGAAAATAAATTCTGATGAAAAAAATCTTGCAGTAAAAGAAAATGAAATTGAATATGATGAAGATTATTATGCTGATGATGATATCCTTGATCAGGTAGAAAAACTTCTTCCCGGCCAGAAAAGAATTTATTCCAGAAATACAGCCCGTATTATTGCAGATATTTTAAGTGATAAATCTGCACGGGTTTCTGGATTTGGTTTTACTCAGACTTTTGAAACAAAATATCCTTCAATGTTTAAAACCGGAACTGCAAATCAGTATCAGAATATTGTTGCATTAGGTTCTACGCCTTCCTATACAATTGGTGTATGGATGGGAAATTTTAATGGAAATACAGTAGTGGGAAAAACAGGTTCCTCCCTTCCTGCATATGTTGCAAAAAAAGTCCTGGATTTTGTAACAGAGTATAATTTTGAAGAGTTTAAAAAGCCTCTTGGTTATGTTAGAGAAAAAATATGTTCCCTTTCAGGAATGAAGGCCGGAGAAAATTGTCCTAATACAATATGGGAATATATTCCGGAAAAAGATGTGGATGAAAATAAATTTGATGAATGCAGCTGGCATCACAGAAATGAAGATGGAAAAACAATTACTATATATCCTGCAGAATTTCAAAAATGGTTTTCAAGTGAAAACTTTGCCGGAACATTAGATTATAATTCTTCTCCATTGAAAATCCTTTCACCTAAGGATGGTGGAATCTTTTACAAGTATGAAAGTGGAAACGGCCAGGAAGAAAAGATTCAGGTTGAGGTAATCGGGGGCCTGGATGTGAATGAGAAAGTTTTGAAAGTCTTTTATGACGATGAAGAATTTACAGTTGAAAGACCTTTCAGTTTTGAAATTCCTGTTGAACTGGGAAGACACAATCTTACCGTACAATTTGGTCAGGAAAGTGAGAGTATTAATTTCACTGTAGAATAAGAAAAAATATAAAAATATTGTTATATAACAAGTGGAAATTGCATAATATTTTAGTCTTTCTATTTTTTTATCGATATTATATTATAATTATATAATAGGTCTGCTTATTTTATTGCTGCTTCTAAATATTTAATGTTTTAAAATTTAATGTCTCAATGATTATTATTCAAAAAACTGGGAGAGGTAATTATGAATACAAAAGACATCAAGGATTTTAATAAGGTTAAAGTTTCATATAAAACTTTATTTTATTTAGCTTTAACATATTTAGTTCCTTCTTTATGTTATGGATTTGTTGCAATGGGAATGGGTGCAATCAATAGAGAGGAAATGTCCATAACTTTAAATGATCCTGCCCTGTATCCTCTGCTTTTTCTTCAGATCTTTCTTCCTATTATTACTTTTTTTCTTTATAAGAAAAAGATGGAAGCATTTGACGGAAGCGAAGAATCTGTAAAAAAAACAAACAAATATGTTATGTTATTTGAAAAAGTTTCAATCGCATTTCCTGTCTTATTGTCAATTGTGGCTCCAATAATGTATGCAGTAAGATATAAGCAAAGAGGACTGCAGTATGCTGCTTTTGGAAATGAGTCTCCTTTCCTCTATGAAATTACCCTTATGCTGGGAATCACTTTTGTCTTTTCTCTATTTGCATATATTTTATTTATGCAGAGTATTGAAAAGAGGTTGTCCTGGCTTCCTTATAAGAAAGAATACAAGACAATGGGACTTGTAAGTCGTACAGTTGTTTCTGCCATATTTGGTTTGCTGGGACTTGCGTTTATGATAACCTGTATGTTCTTTATTCCAGGAAACAGACAGCTTTCAAATATAACTTTTATTGGAAGAACTTTTCCTTTTATTGCAATTGCAATCATTATGGATGTAGTTGATTTTTACTGCAATATAAATGATGTAAAGATTAATATGAATTCCATCAACTCTCTTTCCCATTCTCTTTCAAAAAGAGATTATACAATGGAAAAACTTCCAGTTAATATTCGTTGTGAATTAGGTGAAGTTGTAAACGATTTAAATTCTTTTTCTGATAGTACGCGTCAGGTTCTTCTTGGTTTTAAGCAATCAATTGAAGATTCAAATATAAATGCAGGAAGCCTTTCAAAAAATATGGAGAATGTTTCCAAAAGCATTACAAATATAACCAGTGGAATTCAAATGATCGGGGATTCTGTTAATAGTCAGGCAGCCGGTGTTGTTGAAGCTGATGCATCTGCAAATCAGATTATGCAGACAATCAAAAATTTGAACAGCAGTGTAGAAGCACAGGCTGAGAGTGTAGATTCCTCTTCTTCTGCTGTAGATGAAATGGTTGCAAATATTCAAAGTATGACAAACATTCTTGACAAAAACTCTGAAGCAGTTTCTCTCCTTGGAAAAGCTTCGGATGAAGGTCGCAACAGTGTTAAATCTGCAGTAGATACTTCTCAGGAAATTATTGAACAGTCTGCTGCCTTGATGGAAGCTTCTTCAATCATTCAGACAATTGCCAGTCAGACAAACCTTCTTGCAATGAATGCAGCAATTGAATCTGCTCACGCTGGTGAAGCCGGAAAGGGATTTGCTGTTGTTGCAGATGAAATTCGTAAACTGGCAGAACAGTCAAGTCACCAGGGTAAAAATATTGGTGAGAACCTTAAGGCTCTTTCTGCTTCCATTGAATCTGTTTCTCTGAGAACAAAAGAAGTTCAGGAGAAATTCGATGTAATTTATAAACTGTCACAAACAGTTCAGGAGCAGGAAAATATTATTAAAAATGCTATGGATGAACAGTCCCAGGGAAATCAGCAGGTCCTTGATGCAATGAAGCAGATTAGTGATTCTACAAATAATGTTAAAGATGGTTCTATGGAAATGCTTGCTGGCGGTGAACAGATTGTAAAGGAAATGAAACTTCTGAATCAATCTACAGGAAAGATTAAAGAACTTATGATGGGAATGACAGACAGCGTTCAGTTAATTTCAGATGCAATGGAAAAAGTTCTTCAGGATTCAGATAATAACCAGAGTTCATTGAACAGCCTTGGAAATCTTATAGGCAGTTTCAATTTATAATTAATTTGATTTTTCAATCCCTTCACTTTTAAATGTGGAGGGATTTTTTTTTTCTGGATTATTCTATTGTTATATAACATTGATTTTATGCATTTCTTAAAGTTTTCTAATGATTCAAAAACTGTCTGAATATATCTTCTAAATAAATAATTCTTCTCAGAGGTGCAAAATGAAAAAAACAATTCTTATTACATCAGCAGTTACTTTAGCAGCTGTACTGTTCATTACATCATGCAAAACAAAAGATGTAATTTCTGGTCCGGAGAATGATGAGTTTATTCAGAGTAATAAAGGTCCTGACAATCAGAGACCACAGAATGGAAAAATGCCAGGAGGTCAGCCTCCTGAAGGAAAACCTGGACAGATGCCTCCAGACGGAATGGGTGGTCCCGGAGGAGCAGGTGGTCCTGGCGGTCCTGGAGGAATGGGAAAACCTTTTTCTGCTCAAACTTATAATGCTGAATGTTCTGATGAAAATGCAAAATCCATTACTTATACATTCAAGAATGCAGAAGGTGTTACTGTAACTTATCATGCAAAGTATTTGATTGATGGTGAAAATAAAACTTTTAATGCATCTGATTTTGAAAATGGTACTGTTACTGTTGATTCAGAAAATGAAATTGCATTTCTTGTTATTAACGGAGGTTCTTTAACTCTTAATGGAGTTACTGTTTTGAAAAAAGGTGACGGTGATGAGCATAAGCTTGGAGGCGATGCATATAATTTTTATGGAATTAATGATGCAATTGTAGCAGTAGGAAAAAATACAAAAGCTGTCCTGAAAGATCTTACGATTCAAACTGATGCAATCCATGGAAATGCGGTATTCGCAACAGATAGTGCCGAAATTGAAATTCAAAATGGAATTATAATTAAGAATTCCAGAAGAGGTTCCAGAGGTTTGTTTGCTTCATACAATGCTTCTGTAAAATGTCTGGACGGTAATGTGAATATTTCTACTCAGGGAAATAATTCTGCTGCCCTTGCAACAGACAGGGGAGGTGGCAACATTGTTCTTCTTGGAAAAAATAATAATCTGAAAACAAGTGCAAATGATTCACCTTGTATTTATTCAACCGGATCAATTACTGTAGCGGGAGTGAATGGAAAATCTGAAAGTGCCCAGACAATTGTGGTAGAAGGATTAAACAATGTTAAAGTTTCTGATTCCACATTTACTGGAGCAAGACAAGGTCAGGGCTGCATAATGATTTATCAGTCATTCTCAGGAGATTCTTCTGAAGGAGACGGAAATGTTGAACTTAAAAACTGTACTTTCATAAATCAGTTTGCTGATAAGCAGGAAGCAATGTTCTATGTTACAAATACAAATGCAATTGTAACAGTTGATAATTGTAATTTCTGTTCTGGAAGTGAAAGTAAATCATATTCGTCAAAAGATGTATTTATCCTGTGTGAAGAAAATGATTCTCAGCACTGGGGTAGGACAGGTTCTAACGGAGGAACAATTACTCTCACTGCATCTGAAATGAATCTTGAAGGAATTCTACAGGCTGAAGAAAAAGATTCTTCAATTAAAGTTATCTGTAAAGATTCTAAACTGGTTAAGGGAGAAAATTGTCAGGGGCAAATTAGTGTAAATGGAAAGATTTTATAATCTCCTTTTTATAATTTAACTTCTTAACTTTTATAAATCTGTTATTATCAGTGTGATAGTAACAGATTTTCTTTTTTTAAATACTTACATATTTTTCATAAAAAAATTTTGACAAGTAATATTTACTGACATAAAATAAATTTATCGGAGAAAATTAATTAAAAAAGGTTTTAGTTTTTATGTCTGTATCTTCTATCATACTGATAGTTATTGCAGTTATTCTGTCTTTATCAGTATTAGCTCTTTTAAGTATTTCTGCAGTTCTTTGCATAATGCTGTCTTATCCAAAAAGATTTACAAAAGAATTTACTCACCGCTGTGATGTAGAAAAAGGTTTGATTGATATTGAAATTGAAAATTATGAACGTAAACCTTATATCATTACAATGAGTGATGGTTATTTAATTCATGCAGATTTTATACCATACCACAATAGTAAAAAATTTGTGATTATTGCACATGGTTATACCTGGGATAAAGAAGGCAGCTTGAAATATGCAAAAGTTTTTCACAGTCTGGGATACAACTGCATTATTTATGACGAAAGAAGTCACGGGGATAATAAACATAAAGCAGTAACAATGGGAGCAAAAGAAAGCCGTGATCTTCATGAAATAATCCAGCATTCATACAGACGATATGGTTCAGATATTCATATTGGTCTTCATGGTGAATCCCTTGGTGCCGCTACAGTTCTTTTAAGTGCAAGGTATAATGATAAAATTGATTTCATTATTTCTGACTGTGCATATGCGGATTTAACCGAACTCTTAAAATATAAACTAAGCCTTATGCATCTGCCTCACTTTCTTTTAAAAATTTGTGCTGTATATCTTTTCGTTTTCCAGCATTACAGATTAAACAAAATCAAACCTGCAGAAGCAGCAAAAAATATAAAATGTCCTGTCCTAATAATTCATGGTGCAATGGATGATTTTATTCCGCCTGAGCATGCAGAAAAAATTTTTCAAAATATTCCATCTAAAAAAAATATTATTCTGTTTGACAATGCAAATCATTCGGAGAGTATTATCAAAGATCCTGTGCGCTATAAAAATGCTGTCAGTTCTTTTTTAGCGGACATTTAATTTAAGGATGTAAAAGTATGGAAAACAAAATTGACTCAAAAGAAGAATTTGTAAAAACAAGTTCTGCTGCCTGGCTGGCCTGTGCAAATTCTGCAACAGGAATTCTCTGCGCCTTTGCAGAAGGAGCGGCATTTCAGTATTTATTTGTTAATAAGATGGGACTTGATGCCAGATTTAATACAATTGTCTGGGTTTTGTTCGGAATATGGAACGCATTAAATGATCCGATATATGGTTTTCTTGCAGACAGAACTCATTCAAAATTAGGAAGACGTCGTCCCTGGATTAGATACGGTTCACCTGTTATGGCTCTTTTTTATGCTTTAATGTGGATTACTTTTCCTGACAAAAATAATCAGCTTTTTTTATTCTTTCAGGAATTAACCGGCCTTTTTCTTTATGATATAGTTTATACTGCAATCGCTTCTGCTATTTATGTAATGCCATACGAAATGGCTGTTACAAATAAAGCCCGAAATAAAATATTTCTGTTCAATATAATCTTTTCAGTTTTGAGCTATGGAGCTCCAATGATTTTAAATTCCATGCTTGATAAAATGATAAAAGAAAATTATCAGATGTTTGTTACCGTTATGGCTGGGGAAGGATTAGTCTGTGGAGCAATCGTTTTCATTTCAACATTTTTTTATAAAGAAAATACTTATATTCAACAGGAAGAGCAGCCTAAATTTTTTGAAGGACTTATGTTGTGTTTCAAAAATAAATCATTTCTTCTTTTTGAGGTAGTATCATGGACGGTAATCTATGCTCAAAATGCACTTATGGTAGGACTTACTTATTTATCTGGTTTATGGGCAAATGAAAATGTTACAATTAATGGCTGGACTGGTGGAAGTTCTATGTATATCCTTTATGGTTCAATAGCAGCAGGTCTTATAATTGCAATGATTGTCTTTTATAAAATGACTGTTAAATGGGGAACTAGAACAAGCATTCTGATCGCAGTGGGACTTATGTCAGCAGGTTGTCTTGCAGGGGCTTTTTTGGGAAGATACTTTATTGTCACAGTATTTACCTTTTTCTGTAGTGGTGCAGGTCTGGCAGGAGGATTGTATGTTGTACCGATGATAAATGGTGATGTGATGGATAAAGATGAAATTGATAATGGAAGCAGGCGGGAAGGGGTATACGCTGGAATTAATTCCCTCATAACAAAACCTGCACAGTCAATTGCAACATCTGTTTTTCCAGTAATGATGGCTGCTTTCGGGTTTATTCCTACACTTAATACTGCAAACGGTGCAACAGACTGGCTGTCTCAAAGTGAAAGTGTAAAAAATGGATTCTTTTTCTGCTGGCTTTTCATAACGGGCATTTTACTGGCTTTATCATTTCTAGCAATGTGGTTCTATCCTCTTCACGGAAAGGAATGGAATCAGATGAAAGAAAAACTTTCAGCGGAGCATATTCAAAAGCAGGAAAGTTACGAAAAATTGATGCTTGAGAAAATGAATAAAAACTAAAAAAAATCTATTATTGATAATAATAAACGACTGGATACATGAAGTGCACTTCAACATTGCAAAGTATCTGGCCGTTTTTTTTTATTTAAAACTTGACAAGTGAAATAAGCTGAATTACTATTAAATAACAAGGTTACCGTAACAAAGTTACAGTAACTGAGTTACTTAAAACTTGATTAGAATAAGTAAAACAACAGGGTAAAAGTTTGAAACACTTGGTAGTTGGAACCACAGATGTACTTTTAGAAAAAGCAGCAAGTGAGTTTCTGGAAAAGGGATATGAAAAGGCAAGCTTAAGGAAAATTGCATCTGACAGTGGAGTAAGCACTCATACAATTTATACCCGTTTTGGGGATAAAGCAGGCTTGTTTGATATTCTGGTTAAAGATACTGCCAGTGAATTATGTAATTTAATTACCTTAAACCCTGCAATGAATGATGAACAAAGAATAAATATCATATTAAACTTTATTTATTCAAATTACAAAGTTTTTAAGCTGATATTCTGTAAATCAAGAGGAAGTGAATACGAAGCATTTATAGAAACTTTGACTTCAATTGAAGAAAAAAATATGAAGCAGAGATTAAAAAAAGAAAATAAAAAGTTTCAGGATTATTTCTTAATTCACAGAACATGTAAGAATCTTTACTTAGATTTTTATGAAATAGTGGAAAAAGATTATAGTCTGATAAAAGCAAAGGAATATATGAAACATATAAATCTTTTTAGAAATGCAGGCTGGAAAGCAATTCTTGAAAATAAACAATAAAAAAAAGTGAGAATACTTAAAAAGTTCCGGGAGTGGTAATTACTGGAATGGAATTAAAAATAAGGCATATTGGGATTGCCTGGGTTCAGCGAAAACTGAATGACAAAAAAAATGGAAGAAAAATCTTCTGTTTAAGAGCAGTGTACCTGTGGGAGGGGGCACTGCTCTTTTTTTATTTATGAATATTTAATTAAGATACTACTTTATTTTTTCCTGTACATTTTGCCTTGTAAAGTTTTTCATCAACTTCTTCCAGAAGAAGATCGTAGGACATTCCTTCCTTGCATGTAATAAAACCTGCACTTACAGTTATAAAACTATCTCCAACTTTTATATTTGTACGGGTTTCTTCCAAAATATTTTCAACTATTGAAAGAGCCTGTTTGCGGTCTTTGCCAGGAATCAGAATTAAAAATTCTTCTCCTCCATAACGGCACACTGTTGATCCATATTCTTCTTTTTTTTTAAGGATTTCAGAAAACTGTTTAAGTACGGTATCACCAAAAGGGTGTCCGTAACGGTCATTTACAGATTTAAAATTATCAATATCGAACATTGCAAGATGAAGATTTTCAGAATCTCCTAAAGTTCTTATTGCCAGTTTAAGAAAGCTGTTAAAATATCGTCTGTTAAAAAGACCTGTAAGTTCATCTGTATTTGCCTGTTTTTCATATTCCAGTGAAAGTTTTTTGATTGTTTCCCTGTCCCTCATTGTCTGATTGGATACAGCACAGGAAAAAGCAAAAAGAATTCCTGATGATATAATCATGCTGCAAAGCTGATCAATAAAAGCATCCTGTTTTGACATACCAATGAAAATCTGTGGAAAAAAATAAAAACATAAAAATAATCCAGTGTACTCAAGCATTGTCAAAATAAAAAGGATAATACGCTTTTTACCTTTCAGTGCAAGGGCAGTACATACCAGAGAAAGTAAAAAATAAAACGGCATTCCACCTTGTAAACCAGCATTTGCTAAGAACATTGCAGGAAAAATAATCATTGAGGTGATTGAAATGGCAAAAAAAGCAAATAAGTCCGTCCGCGATATTTTCATACCCCAGAGCAAAAGGCCAATATGAATGATGAAAGACAAAAGAGGTAAAAGAATTGCAGCCAGAGTAAGATGAAGTACAAGAGACTCAATGAAACCAAAAAACTCACCAACCATGGCAATTAAAACCATGGCATAGGAGATTCTTTTTTCCAGCGGTGTTGTCTGAGTAAACAGTCGGGAACAGAATTCCTTTAAAGAGAAAAAGGGATTTCTCATAAATAAAATTATATTACAGTTTCTTTCTATAAGCAAGTTTTAGCTATTTGCAGGATGATTTAGAAATTACTTTTATTCTCCATACAATTCTTTTACAACTTCACACAACTCTGTGTACATTTTCCATGCCTTAAGAGGTGCAAGGGCTTTCATAATACTTTTATAATACCAGGCCTGAAGTTCTGGAGTTGACTCTTTATTGAAACGATTAAAAAGTGCATTTCCTATCTGATTTTAATCATAAAGCTGAGCCCTGCAGTTATGCTAATATTTTATTACTATATCTAAAAAAAAAAGCATTTAACTGAAAGTTGAATTTTATTTATCCTTAAAACTTTTTTATACGATTTTCGTCCCAGAGGAATTTGAAAAATCTTTTTGAAATCTCATTACATGATAGTTACATATGATTAAATTGCATCTGTAAACAAGAAAAATGAAACCTGCACTGAATTAAACGAAATGATTTATATATGGACTGGAGGAATAATTTTATGTCAGTAAGAATTGATGAAAATATGTTATTGAATATTCTGGAAGAAACTCCGGCAACTCAGAATATAATGCTTATGGGAAAACATGGTATTGGTAAAACTCAGATTCTTGAAACATTTTTTTCTTCCAGGGGCTGCAAAGTTGTCTCTCTGTTTCTGGGGCAGATGAGTGATCCGGGAGATTTGATTGGTATTCCTCATAAAAATGAAGAGACCGGACACACAGACTTCCTGCCTCCTTACTGGTTTCCCACAGACGATAGCCCGATTGTTCTGTTCCTGGATGAATTAAACCGTGCTCGGCCTGAAGTGCTGCAGACAATTATGGACCTTGCCTTGAACCGTAAACTTGCCGGCCGTTCACTTCCTGCAGGAAGCCGCATTATTTCCGCGATAAACAATGGGGAGGAATATCAACTTACAGATCTGGACCCGGCTCTTGTTTCCCGCTTTAACATATATGAGTTTGTTCCTAGTGTTCAGGACTGGCTTTTGTGGGCCAGTAAGCACGGAGTAGATAAGCGTATTACATCCTACATTTCTGAAAATCCTAGGGCTTTGGATAATCAGATACCGGTGGAGGATCTTGATAATCTTGAAAAGAGTCCTGATCGTCGTGCATGGGTAAGAGTTTCTGAAATCATCACTGGGAAAGATATCCTGAAAGAGAGTTATAAAAGTATTATTGCAGGAATTATAGGAGACGCTGCTGCAAACAAATTCTTTGAGCATCTGGACAAAAATCATCTTCTTACTGCAAAGGAACTGCTGCTTGGAAATTACGAGATTACTAAGCAGAAACTTAATTCATATAATACGCCACAGTTTGCGTCAATCAATGATGCAGTTTTTGTTTATCTGGAAAGTGATAAATATTCTGATGATGATAAAGTTGTCATGGCAGAGAATCTTACTTTATATTTCAATTTCCTTGAATCAAATAAACTTCGTGAAGCTATGGCACACTTCGGGAATATGTTAAGCGGTCCTATGTATCCTAATGCGCTGCTTTTTATCATTGAAAAATGTCCGGACCTTTACTCAAAGATTATACAGTTTGTTGCGCAGATAAAATAAGGTAGGTGGAGGAATTATGTCTGTAAAAGAAATAATCAGCAGTGTTATTGGTGAATGGTTTATTTATGAACCACTTCTTTTCAATGTTTACTGCACACATAAACTTGAAGCGAACAGTAAAATGAAATGCAGATTCAGAACTGGAAAACGGCGAATTGAATATAATCCGGAACTTCTCAAAGATAAGTCTGCTCTGGATATTGAGCAGGGCCTTAAGAATGAAGTTATGCGAATTCTTCTTAAGCATCCATATCAGCGTCTTCCCCAAAATATAAACCAATGTGCACTTACCACAGCAAGTGATGTGACTCTTAATGAGCACTGCTTTCATAATAAGATGATAAAAGATGCGGCTTATTATAATCTGAAGCCGGGTTTGAGCTATGAAGAATATTACAAGAAACTTTATTATATTTGCCCGGATTTTGAAGCCATGGAAAATGATGGCAAGAATCAACTGATGCCGGTTCTTAAAGAAAACGAAATCTGGGATTATGAGGCAGCTGCTGATGCTTCAGAACTCTGGGGCCAGGATTATGAAATGATAGATTTTGTAAATCATCAGATTCAGAAAGCAATGAAGGGAAACCAGTGGGGCAGTATAAGCGGGAGATTTCGTGAAACAATTACAGCATCTCTGAAAATACCAGTGGACTACCGCCGAATTCTTTTTCAGTTTCGTGCAAGCATTAATAATCTGAATAGAAAACTTAGCCGCATGAAGCCGAACCGACGCTATGGTTTTGAGTATATGGGAAGTGTGTTTAAACCTGAGACTCGTCTCCTGGTTGCTGTAGATGTGAGCAGTTCAATTGATAGTGAAGACTTGAAAAACTTTCTTTCAATCATTAACCGTTTTTTCAGTTATGGAATACAGAAAATTCATGTACTGGCCTTTGATACAGAAATAAAGCAGGAACTTGAATTTAAGGGGCCAGCTAAATCAATAAAAATCATAGGACGAGGTGGTACGGATTTTCAGTGTGCTATAGATTATTACGAGTCTCATCCTCAATACCAGGGACTGATTATATTTACTGATGGAAATGCTGATGTTCCAAAACTGAGGCTTCATAAACAGATTCTCTGGATTATGACCGGAAAGAGAGAATATGATTATGCAATTAATTGGATTAGAAATCTGAGATCAAACAAGGCTACCTGGATTCCCTGATTAAATTTGAGTTAAAACCATAAATGTAGTTTAATTTGCTCCAAATAAACTGTACTTGTTAATTGATGATCTTAAATATTATTTAGCCCGAATGTCGAGTTTTGAAAATCAACGAATTTATCAAAAAAAACAGCTCCCAGTCATGAAAACAACTTATCGAAACCGCAGGCTCGCCTGCTACACGTATTT
>JAEEGF010337281.1_pt1 | contig 12282 bp, 8 predicted proteins | sample 9134171 | NCBI WGS metagenome assembly JAEEGF01 (sample SAMN16246542, study PRJNA631951) | gut metagenome | biome: gut microbiome; feature: rumen; material: AP-attached | host: Bos | place: Iran: Karaj | collected 2018-10 | reverse complement strand
GTCTGCTACATGATGTTCAGGGGACTTCTGAAGAACATCGACCCGTCCCTGGAGGAGGCTGCCCGTGACATGGGGGCTTCCCGCATGAAGGTCTTCACCAGCGTCACACTGCCGCTGCTTCTGCCCGGAATCGGAAACGCCTTCCTTGTCACATTCATCGAGTCAATCGCCGATTTCGCCAACCCGATGATCATCGGAGGCTCTTACGATACTCTCGCAACCACAATCTACCTGCAGATCACCGGCGCCTACGACAAGGCCGGAGCATCCGCCATGGCAGTTGTGCTTCTGTGCATCACCCTTGCGATGTTCATGCTGCAGAAATATGTGCTTGAGAAGAAGTCCACGGCCACACTCACAGGAAAGGCCTCAAGAGGCAGGATGCTCATTGAGGACAAGAGCGTGCGCATCCCGCTTACAGCAATCTGCAGCCTTGGAGCTCTCTTTGTCATCATGATGTACATCTGCGTCCCGATCGGAGCAATGTTCCCGACATGGGGCTACAAGTTCTTCCCGCTGACACTCAAGTGGTTCAAGCTGGTGTTCACGAGGTACCACGGCTTCAAGGCGTTCAAGGACTCATTCGTCCTGTCGCTGATCTCCGCCCCGATCACCGCCTTGCTCTCAATGATAATCTCTTATCTGGTTGTCAAGCGGAAATTCAAGGCAAAAGGCTTCATTGAGGCTGTCTCAATGCTTGCCATGGCAGTACCCGGAACCGTCTTGGGTGTCGGATACATCAGAGGTTTCAGCGGAGGTCTTTTCCACTCCGGAATCCTTCAGGGAATCTACGGCACCGGCCTGATTCTGGTGATTGTCTTTGTCATCAGGTCACTTCCGACCGGAACCAGAAGCGGTATTGCCGCACTGAGGCAGATAGACAAGTCCATCGAGGAGAGCGCTTATGACATGGGCGCAGACAGCATGAAGGTGTTCACCACAGTCACGCTGCCGCTGATCAAGGACAGCTTCCTCAGCGGCCTTGTCACGGCATTTGTCAGAAGCATAACCGCAATATCTGCGATTATCCTTCTGGTCACTCCGAACTACCTGCTCATCACAGTCCAGATCAACGAGTTCGCGGAGAAGGGCTCCTACGGTCTTGCCTGTGCATTCGCATCCATACTTATCGTCATCACCTACGGCGCTGTTGTGCTGATGAACACAATCATCAAGCACTTCGGTACCAGCAAAGCAATCAAGGAGGTTGATTAATGGCCAAGGAAAAGAAAGGTGTCCGTCTGGAACACATCTCAAAGATATACAAGGACCCGAAGACGGGTAAGGAATTCTACGCTGTCAAGGACACATCACTGAACATCGAGCCGGGAACATTCGTCACACTGCTCGGACCTTCAGGATGCGGAAAGACAACAACACTCAGGATGATCGCAGGCTTCGAGAGCCCGGATGAGGGAGAGATCTACCTGGGAGATCAGGCAATCAATGAGCTGACCCCGAACAAGCGCGACACCGCGATGGTCTTCCAGAGCTATGCGCTTCTGCCTCATTACAACATCTTCGACAATGTGGCATACGGACTCAAGCTCCGCAAGATCCCCAAGGATGTGATCAAGGAGAAAGTCACGAAGATCCTGGAGCTGGTGGAGCTCTCGGGCATGGAGGCCAGAATGACGAACCAGCTCTCCGGCGGACAGCAGCAGCGTGTCGCCCTTGCCAGGGCACTGGTCATTGAGCCTTCAGTGCTGCTCTTTGACGAGCCTCTGTCAAACCTCGATGCCAAGCTTCGTGTCCAGATGCGCACCGAGATCAGGCGCATCCAGCAGGAAGTCGGAATAACCGCCATCTACGTCACCCATGACCAGAGCGAGGCCATGGCCATCTCCGACAAGATCATCATCATGGACAAGGGCGTTGTGGCCCAGATGGGGACCCCGCAGGAGATCTACTATCATCCGGTCAACGAGTTCGTCGCGGACTTCATCGGAGAGGCAAACTTCCTCCGCGGACCCATGGTCGGCAAGGAGGGCAAGTACGCCGTACTTGAGGTCGAGGGCAACAAGACACTGGTCGAGTACAGTGACAAGATGAAGCAGGGCGAGACCTACACCGTGGTTCTCAGGCCAGAGGCCGCCAGCCTCGCTGACGAGGGCGGACTTCCCTGTAAGGTCGTTCTCTCATGCTTCATGGGAAGCTATCAGAACTACCACGTCATGGTCGGCAACACCCTTGTCAAGCTCGAGGAGAAGAACCCCAAGAACAAGAAGATCTACAACGTCGGCGACACCTGCCACCTTGTGTTCGAGGCAGAGTCCGTCCACGTTCTCTAAAACAATAAAGGCATAAGAGGGGAAAGCAGATATGAGAAGAGTTCTATTTGTGCTTCTTTTGGTTCTGGTCGCAGGAGCATTCGTCTCCTGCGATCTTGACGCTCTTTTCGGTGAGGACACCCTTGAGGAAACACCGGAGAACATGATACCGGAAGAGGGTGACCTCACCGTCTACAACAACCTTCAAGATGACACCAAGGAAGCCGTGGATAAAATCGGAGAGGTTTATGAGGTTATTGCGCCTGAAGTGGCCAGATTCTTCAACGGGCAAGAACTAATAGACCGGTTCAGGGACGAAAATGGTAATCCCACACCGCTAATCTTTAATTCTTGGCTTGTTGCTTACAAGAGTCTTACCGGCTGGGTTCCGGAGGTATTTGAGAAAGCTCCCAAGAACGCAATGTTTCATAATAGTCACGGATATAAGGATTTGAGTGAATTGCCGAAAGATCTGCGATATGTGGAATTCTGCGAGTTCAGATATCTTGAAACCAATGAATATCACAGCGCAGGAGATATTTGTTTCATTGAACTCAGGCTTGTAGATGGTGGGGTTGTTAAAGGCAGTTATTATGCAAAGGCTCTTTCTTTTGATCCTACTCTTAGGTATGAAATCTCAACGTTCGGACTCGATTTACTGACTGGAAAACATATTTCATATGACTACAATAAACGAGAAATAGGACCACCTCGTTATTTCTCCACATATGATGACGATGGAAAACTTGTCAAAGTTACTTATTTGAATGAAGACGGAACAGTACGTCGCTGGGACGAAATAGAGTATAATCAGGAAGGATTTAAGATCCTGCATACTATTTTTGATGGTTCTGGCAGCAAACTAGAAGAGACACATTTAGAGGGAATTAGTAAAGGGAAAATACTATATACTCTGGCATTTGATGAAACAGGAGAACCATATGAAAAGACTCTTTGTCAGTATTCAAAAGACGGAAAAACAGATTTAAGATACTTATCCTTTAGTTTGATTGATCCTTTAAATCCTCTGACTTCTGAAGAATTCACCCCAAAGAGCAATCCAGATGCTGATATTCAAATTAGATATGACAATTCGGGAAATCGCCAGATGCAACATGAGTTTATAGGGGAGACAAATAGAGAAATATGGTTCTATCCTTCTGGACATATCAAACTAGTAGAAGAGCGAGATAAAAACTGGAAAGTCGTCAGCTCAACCCCATATGAGGATGGAAATGTCCATCGTATTGATGTGGCTTCAATGGAAGACCTTCGTGAAGAAGTTGAAACAATTAGCTTTACCACAGCAGATTCAGAGTATTCTCTGTACATTCCCGTGCATCTGGCTTTTGGTGTTGAGCCAAGCAATATGGTTGTTGAGATTCTTGTTGTTGACAATGAAGGGCACGAAATTGAGCTGGATTCTTCTACCTATTCGATTAAGTTCTTTGGTGAAAATGAGACAGTTGATATCACTGGAGAAAATAATCTTGTCTATAAAGTTCCTTCAGAAAAGTGGATTGAATCAATCAATGTGACGCTTGAAAAGAATGCTGATATTGAAGCGACATTGAAGGTAAAAATCTGCAACAATGTGATTCTGATTGGGCAAGCTGATTCTTTCAGACAAAAATATGCTCTTGATGTTCCGAATACGACAAATAAAGACTTTTTCGTAGATTTCAGTACATTTTCTGGAATTACTGTTAATACAGATGATATTTTCTGGTATGTAATTTCAAAGGAAGGATATGAAGAAGATTTGTCCTTGGAACAAGCGATGGGAGCGCTCATGGAATTGATTCCAGCAACAGGAGTCGATGCTGGTAATCTGTCCGACACGTGGTTTGATGCAAACTATAAAAAGTCAACGTTTGAGCTTTCTGTTGTGACAGATGGCAGTGGCACTTCCAATCATGACATTGTTGCCTTCTTCATTTTTGTTCAGTATACAGGAACGGAAACCACAAATGTTGGTACGCTCAAGTGTTCGGACCTAAAAGAACTCGTGAAGGTGCCGATTGTATTCTGCAAGTAGGAGTCTGCAGGGTATTTGACATCCGCAAAGACATAATCGATGCGATTCTTGATGATTTGTTCTTATTAGCATTATAATCCAACTGATTGTAATAGGAGAAAAACTATGGCACAAACACTTTCAACTTCAACAAACAAGGGCTTTCTCATGGGGACCAACCCCATCATCAGGAAGCTTTCAAGAATTGAGGAGACCGATTCAGAGCACAGCTGCTCATATGCCGGTATCTCGACAAAGCTTCTTTACTTCATGCTTATGGTCCTTGCAGGAGTTCTCCTGAATGTGATCATGGGAGGACGCTGGGGCGGAGAGGTCATCCAGATTGAGAGCATCACAAAGGTCATCACAAAGAATGAGATCATCGCATTGGTTATCGCGTTCCTGGTGATGGTTGTGTCTCCGATTCTTGCCACATTCATCAAAATCACAATCCCGGTCACCGGCGCCCTTTTCTGCGCAAGCACAGGCTTTGTGATCTCATGGGCAGGATCTGCATTCGGAAAAGAGTATGCGCAGACAATCTGGCTTGCACTTATTGTCACAGCCATTGTCGTGATGGTGATGGGTTTCCTGTATTTCTCAGGCAGGGTCCAGGTGACAAAGAAGTTCAAGACAATGCTCATTGTCCTGATTCTCACCTCAGTCTTCGTCAGTATTCTCGGATTCATTCTCTCACTCATTCCTGCAACCAGGGGTTTTGTCCAGTCCATGATGGGCAATGCAGTGATCAACATCGGCGCCAGCGTCCTGATGGTCATCATCGCTTCGCTCTTCCTGCTTGTTGACTTTGACACCATCAAGCATTCAGTGGATGACGAGCTTCCCAAGAAGTATGAGTGGTATGCCGCTTTCGGTCTTGCCTTCAGCGTGATCTGGCTGTTCTTCAAGATCCTGGAGCTGATTGCAAAAGCCAAGGGAAACAAAAAGAACTGATTTCAGGGTGAATCGAGTGGGGCTGGTTTCAGCCCCATTTTTATCTCAAAGAGGATGTGAGGATGGATATCTGCGAGGCAAACAGGAAGGCCTGGAACAATGAGTCGGAAAGCAGGAATTTCTGGACCCTGATGGTCTCTGAGGAGAAAGTCAATTCCGCTAGACAGGGAAAACCCGGATTATGGGTCACCCCGTTCAAGGAAGTGCCTTTGTCCTGGATTGACGGCCTTATTGGAAAGGCGGTTCTTCTTGCCTGCGGCGGAGGCGGCCAGCAGACACCTGTTCTTGCCGCATACGGGTGCAATGTCACCACAATCGATATCTCTGATGCGCAGATAGAGCAGGACAGGACTGCCCTTGAGAGATACGGTCTTGAGGCAAAGCTGATTCAAGGCAACGTCCTGGAGATGCCGTTCGAGGATCAGAGCTTCGATGCTGTGATCATGCCTCAGGCGATGAACTTCATTGAGGATCTTCCAGCGCTTTACGGTCAGGTCCATAGGGTGCTCAGAGAAGACGGTCGCTTCATATTCGGGACCGCCAATCCTGTGATCTACACCTTTGATGAGAAGGTGCAGGAGCACAGGCTCAGGATGAAGTACACAATCCCTTTCTCTCACACAAGGTCGTTCTCGAGAAAAGAGCTTGAGAAGCGGATCAGGGAAAACGACACTTTGGAGTTCTCCCACACCTTGGAATCAATCATAGGCGGTCTGACAAGGGCCGGCTTTGTAATTGACGGCTTTTATTCGGATGACAGCGGGAGCGAGCTCACGGACTCATTTGTCTGTGACTCCCAGCTGGCTTTCAAGGCAATCAGGAGGCAATGATGATAAAGATCTCAAGTTTCTCATCGGATATCAACAGGAAGATGGTTCTCTCAGAGCGCAACAAGGCGTTTCTGTCTGAGATTGAGGAGAACCTGGGGGAGCGGATCATCCCGGCAGATATCAGTGACTATGAGGCGGATCTGAAGCTTGTCTTCATTGCATCCGGCGGAAGCGAGGGCAAGTTCCTCAACGCCTTCAAGAGTCTGAGAGCCCCGTATTACCTTCTGACCAGCGGCACGGACAACAGCCTTGCCGCTTCACTTGAGATTCTGACTTGGCTCAACATGAACGATCTTGAGGGCGAGGTCCTTCATGGTGATTGCTCCTATATTGCCGCCCGCATTAAGGCGATTATCTCAGGGAAGAATGAAAATGGTCGCAACGGCAAGGCCAGCCTGAGCACTTTCAGCAAGGCCGACCTCGGTGGAAGATACGGGGTGGTCGGAAAGCCCTCCGACTGGCTAATCGCTTCTGTGCCTGATTATGCAGAGGTGAGAGAAAAGCTTGGAACGGAGCTGATTGATGTCCCGATGAAAGAACTTCTTGATGGTTTTTCAAGTGAAAAGCCTATTTCAGACATCCGTGACGGTCTTGATTTCGGTTCATCCGAGAGACTTGTGCTGGCCGTAAGAGGAATTCGGGAGAAATATGCCCTGGATGGTCTTACAATCAGGTGCTTTGACCTTTTGGATTCCATTCACACAACGGGGTGCCTTTCTCTCGCCCATCTCAACTCTGAGGGCCTCATAGGCTGCTGTGAGGGAGACATCATGAGCATGCTCAGCATGGCTGTGGTGCGCAAGGTCACCGGACAGTCATCATTCCAGGCCAATCCGTCACGCATTGATCCTGTGGCAAACAGGATTGTCCTTGCACACTGCACGCTGCCGTTTGACATGGTGGACAGCTTCCGGTATGACACACACTTCGAGTCAGGAATAGGTGTTGCGGTGAAAGGGGAGATGCGGGAGCAGCCTGTCACCATACTGAGGCTCTCAAGGGAGCTCGGGACCTACTGGTGCGCAGAGGGGACCATTATCAGGAACCTTGATGAGAAGACCCTGTGCCGGACGCAGATAGAGGTTGAGCTTGATAATGGATACAGGGTCTCTGACCTTCTGAGAAACCCGTGCGGCAACCATCACATTGTCTTCTATGGCAGGCACAGGAGTGAGATAGCATCTTTCTTGGGCTGATCAGGACTTCTTCTTGTACTTCTGCTTGTTTTTGTACATGACCTTGTCAGCCATGTCAAACACGTCGGCGATGTCTTTCTCTCCCTTGTAGCGTGCCATTCCGAATGAGACAACCACATCTCCGTTCTTCTCATTCTTGAGATTCAGTTCTCCGAATGATTTGAAGATCTCATCAATGATCTCATAGTCGTGGCCACGTGAGAATGCCACGAACTCATCTCCTCCAACCCTGAAGACGGGACTGTGCTTGAAGCTGTCGCATATCATCCGGGCTGCTTTCTGAAGGTACAGGTCCCCGGCCTTGTGACCCAGTCTGTCATTGATCTCCTTCAGGCTGTCCACATCAAATACAGTGATTGCGAACTGCAGGTCCTCACCATTTCTTATAGAGCTGTTGATCTTCTCCTCAAAGTCGATGTACGCATGCTTGTTCCTAACGCCGGTAAGGGCATCGATGTTTGCCCTGTCCTGCGCCAGCTGGAGCTTGATGTCATTTTCCAGGTCCCTTCTCACCTGTGAGTCTATGTCACAGATACCGACAATGAGTTTGGGGCCGTCCGCTTCATTGACTATTGCCGCTCTGAGGGAGACGAATTTCGGCTGCTTATCCACCAGAAGCCTGTAATTGAACAGGAAGATTCCGTTCTGCCGGATGCTGTTCATGACATTCTCCTTGGTCATGAATGCGTTGTAGCGTTCCAGGTCCTCGGAGAAAACAATCCTGTTTCCGTTTTCAATTAGCCTGGCGAAGAAGTCATCGCCCTGTTTCTCAAGGCCAAGGTGCTCGAATTCAGATGATGAGCTGTATTCGGTGTAATGGTCTGTGTCCGGGTCCACGGTGTAAATGCAGAGGTAGTTGCCTGAGAGCGCAGTGATCCTGGAATAGGTTATCTTCTCCTCCTTGATGCGCTCATAGGCCTCGGCTGCCTTCATCTGCTCCTCGACGTTGTTGATTCCGATGATCACGCGGTTTCCGACGCTTCCCATGCGTGAGGCCTTCATGCCCACGTATGTGGGACCGTTCTCGGTGTTGAGCCTGAATGTCATTGAGAAGGAATGCTTGTTCGCCAATGTGGCTATCACGTTCTTCTTGGTGAACTCGTTCAGCACCTTTTGTATGTCTTCCTGATAGACATTCTCCATGGTGTCCTTCCTGTTGTCCGCGAAGAAATCCACACCATGCCTGACCACGGTGAGCTCACCGCTTTTCTCGTCAGGGACGTACTGGACATAGTGGTCGGTGTCAAGGTCAACATAATAGAGCTGGGTATAGTCCTCGCTCAGGGCATAGACGAAGCTGTCCGTGGGAATCTTCTCGACGCTGTCAAAGCTGACGGCGGAGAAATCAGTGTAATCAAGGACGGTCAGGGCAATTGAGGCGCGTCCTGTTACAGGATTGACGGCAATACGCCTGACCATGAAGTGGATGATTGATCCTTTTGACATCCTCTCCTTGGCCAGATGCCTCAAACCGTCGTTGATGCATTGCCGCATAGTCCTTGCGAACACCTGACCCAGGGCCTCTGCGGGGTAATGCACACCCTCACTGAAATCCATTTCGTGACCGATAAGCTTGAGGAAATCCTTGTAAGCCCTGTTGTATCTGAGGTATTCGAGCTCCGTCCCGTCTGTCTCGATTATCGCCATCGGCAGGGTGCTGAAGTACTGGCTCTTTGAATAAACATCACTCTGGTCTCCAGAGAGGTCATAGAGGTTGGTGCTGCCTATGGCCGAGTAATACTCACTCTCTGCAGGGTTCTCGAATACTATCTGGACGCCTTTTTCATAACGCTCAAAGACCTGCTCTGCCGGGATTGCGTTGCAGAAGTAGAATCCCTGCAGCTTGGTGCTTCCCACCTCCTTGAGGAATTCAATCTGCTCCTGTGTCTCCACGCCCTCTGTGACGGTCTCTATGCCCAGTCCTATGGCCATCTTTATGAGCTCGGTGATGATTATCCTGCTCCTGGAGGATTTCTCGAACTGGCGCATGAAGTATGTGTCGAACTTGATCAGGTCAAAATGAATGTCCTGAAGCAGGTCCATTGATGAATATCCTCTGCCGAAATCATCCATCCAGACCTTGAATCCGAGTTCCTGAAGGCGTTCTATCTGTCTCTTCATGAACTCGAAATCCCGGCTTACGGTGCTCTCTGTCAGCTCGATTGTAATCTTGTCCCTTCCGATGCCGCTCTCATCCACGCGCCTGCGGATTTCCTCGACAATGTCGCAGGAGTCGAAGTCCGTCCTTGAGAGATTGATTGATGTGGGAACCACAAACAGTCCACGTTCGATCTGGGTCTTCAGCTTCTTCAGCACCTGCTCCACGACATAGAGATCCAGCTTGTAGATCAGGTTTGAGTTCTCCAGGACAGGAATGAAGTCATCCGGCATGAGAATTCCCTTCACGGGGTCATGCCATCTGGACAGGGCTTCCTCATCACAGACCCTGCCGTTGGCAGTCCTGATTATCGGCTGGTAATACACTTTGATCCAGTTCTCATTCAGGGCCCTGTCGAAATTATCCAGTATGTGCTGCCTTGTCTCGATTCGCTGGCGCATGGAATCATCGAAATAGCTGAATGAGTGTGTCATTCTGCCGCCGGTGGAGTCGCAGGCCACCTTTGCCCTGTCGCAGGCGACACGCGGGCTGATGATCTCATCCCCGTATACATAGACTCCGGCACGGATGATGGCATTGACTCCGCCATTGAGACCGTCGCACTTTGAAAGCACGTCAGAGACTCGCTGTCCGATGTCACGCTCATCAGTGAAGACGACGAACTGGTCCTGTCCGAACCTGCTGCAGTTCTCATTGCTGAACTCGCTGACAAGGAGCTTAGACAGTGCCTTGACCAGATTGTCTCCCTGCTCAAACCCATGTCTGCGGTTGAACTCCTTGAAGCCGCATATGTCAAAGAACAGCATGACCGGCTTCAGGCCTTTCTTCCTTGTCTCCCGGTTTCCCTGAGCCGCCAGATCAATGAAATAGCTCATTGAGGGCAGTCCGGTAAGGTAGTCATAATGGGTCTTAGCGTCAGCGGATGCGGCAAGGATCCTGTTGTATCTGATATCAAAGTCGCCCTGGTTTCCGAATATCTCTGAGTAAAGGCCCTCGTCAAAGTACCATATGAATGCAATCCTGTCTCCGGTCGGCATGACGACATGCTTCCCCTGGGCATGGATGATGTGGTAGTTCCCGTTCAGCTTGCTGCGGTAGATCACCTTGTATTCAGGGATCTCGTTCTCTGCGAACCGTACTGCCTCTGAGGCTATTCTGGCCTTGTCATCCGGATGTGCATCGCGGTACATGTCGGTGTCCATGACATGATAGCCTTCCTCTTTTGAGTCAAATCCGAACAGCTTCAAAAAGCCTTCGGAGAGCAGTATTGTCTTGACCCTTTTGTTTATGTACTGGTAGACCCCGATGGGTGCGACAGACTGCTCCATTGAGCGATGCTGTTCCGGCAGAAACTTGAACATGTGCTATTTCTCCGTAATCTTTGCTCAGATAATCCCTGCCGGAATCAATGTCACGAGCAGGAGGGCGACAAGGCCCCATTCAATGCAGAGGAATCGTGTCCTCTTTTTGGGTTCCATGTCCGGAACATAGTTGCTTGCGAGGAAGAACGGAATATATGTCGTGATGAAGACCGGGATCACGCCCCACCATTTGTAGACCCAGATGAATGAATGGTTGCTTGTCCCCGCAAGGAAAGACTCTACAAGCGCGAACAGGAGGGCCATCTCAAGTGCCACCACCAGCTTGCAGCTGATTCCCTTCCTGCCGTTCTTTGCGAAATACCTCTTGCTCCTGTCCTGGGGCATCATCTTAAATGAGATTATGCCTGCAAGTGAGAACATCATTGAGAGCTCCCAGCAGACACCCACAAGAAGGATGAATGTCGTTGACTGGTTTGATACAGACCAGAGCGGGTAGCCGGAAAAGTGCCCGATTACCGCGTTTGCGATCTCATAAAGCCAGTGCACCCCGTACAGCGCAAGGCCGGCGTAGATCGCCTCATAGTTCTTCTTGTGTATCTCCGACCAGTAGACGTAGAAGACCACTGCCAGGATGAATATGAATGTCCAGTTGAAGTTCGCGGTGCTTCTGACCTGGATGCTGTTGACTAGATCCTTTGCCAGCTGTGAGCCGTCTCCCCAGAATTTCAGCATGTTTAACTCCTTTTTAAGAGATTATAACATTGTTTTCCATTGTCATGGTAAGGAATCGGACTTGTCCACGAAACGTAGGTTGCTCCCGGTGTTCCAGTCTGATACCCTGTTGTGCGTATGGAGTGTGATATGGACAACTACGTTACAGGATCATTGATAAAGAAGCTCAGAGAGGGAAAGGGGATGACACAGGAGGAGCTTGCCGGCAAGGTCTGTGTCAGCGCAAAGGCAGTGAGCAAGTGGGAGACGGGCAGGGGATTTCCGGACATCGGCCTGATCGAGTCCCTGGCAAAGGCCCTGGATATCTCTGTGATAGAGTTGCTTTCCGGGGTGGACATCAAAAACAAAAACAGGTCATCTGACATGAAGAAGGCAAAGTTCTATGTCTGTCCTGTATGCGGCAATGTCATCCAGGCAACAGGAGAGGCCGTTGTGACATGCTGTGGCATAACGCTTCCGCCGCTTGAGGCAGAGGACCCCGACGATGATCATACGATTAACCTTGAGGTTGTGGAGGACGAGTACTATGTCACAGTGGACCATCCCATGACCAAGACCCACTACATCTCGTTTCTGGCTGCTGTCTCCGACCAGTGCATCCAGTTCGTGAAGCTCTACCCTGAGGGAGGCGCGGAGACCAGGTTCAAGATCAACCGTGTCGAGCGTATCTATGCCTACTGCAACCACCACGGGCTGTTCATGCTTGACCTGAAGCCACGCAGGCGGGGCAGATAATACAGCTGGCATAATCAGGCCAAAGACAGTATTCTGCATGTATGACCGATGAAATCAGAGAGAACCTGTTCCGTCTGCAGGATGCAAAATACCGGGAATTTCAGATC
>JAEEGF011106173.1_pt1 | contig 12285 bp, 9 predicted proteins | sample 9134171 | NCBI WGS metagenome assembly JAEEGF01 (sample SAMN16246542, study PRJNA631951) | gut metagenome | biome: gut microbiome; feature: rumen; material: AP-attached | host: Bos | place: Iran: Karaj | collected 2018-10 | reverse complement strand
CAATTAGTAACTTCCATAGGTGACCTCCATATATTTAAGTAGTTTGCCCGATAGCAAGAGTCAGACAATAGATCCTCGAAACTCCCGCCATCCGAAACTCATGGGCGATCTCGTCAATAGTACTTCCAGTTGTGTAGATGTCGTCGACAATTAATATGCACTTAAATTTTACATCATTTTGGGATACAATAAAAGCCTTTTTCAAATTATTGCGGCGTCCTGAGGCGTCCAGTTCCTTCATGGGAACCGTGTTTCTGACCCTTGCGATCAGGTCATTTCTCACCGGTATGCCAAGCTCCTCAGAAACTGCCCTTGCATATACAAAGGCCTGATTGTAGCCCCTGTCCCGCTCCTTCTTCCTGTACATGGGGACGGGAACAACAGCTTCTATGCCAAGAGACAAAAGAGTCTTCCCCAGTCTTTTCCGGGTAGCCTTCCCGTAAAAGGCGGCATATTCCTGCCTTCCCAGGTACTTGAACCGGTATACCGATCCCGAGATGCTGCGGTAGACAAAGACAGAAAAACCTCTGTCAAACTGATGCTTCACCCTGCTGCAGTCCGGGCAGTACTCCTCAAGACTTCCCTCCGGCAGCGGCTTCCCGCATTTCATGCACATAGGCTCCTTTACATATTCAACTTTTCTGTAGCACTCCGGATGGATCACCCTCCCCGGCCTTAAACGGCTGCCTCTTATCTCAAAGGCATTAAGAGCCCCGTCGCAGATGGGGCACCTGGAGGGATAAATGATATCCAGAAGTGTTTTCTTAATCCGATTCATCAAAAAAATCCAGTATCCTGTCCTTTAACCCCGTGTATCTCTTAAGCTGCTCCTCATTATCCACCATGGTCATAAGACTCTGGCTGCTGCCCAGTATACAGACGCAGTTTTTGGCCCTAGTCACCGCCGTGTAGAGCAGGTTCCTGTTCAGCAGCATCCTGGGCCCGCCAAGAAGAGGCAGTATCACAGCCGGATACTCGCTTCCCTGGGACTTGTGAATTGTGATGGCATAGGAGAGCTCCAGCTCATCAAGGTCCGCAAAGGGGTATCTAACCTTCCTGGCCTCATCAAACTCCACTATGACCTCCTGGGAGTATTCGTTTATCTCCCTGATAACTCCCATATCGCCGTTAAAGACGCCTGTCCCGGAATCCACCGGGATATTGTATTTGCCCACAACCTCCCAGGTGATCTGGTAGTTGTTCTTTATCTGCATGACCTTGTCTCCCTCCCGGAAGATGCGCCCCGAATGCTCGTGCTCCTTTTTGGAAGAGTCCGGGGGATTTAAGTACTCCTGGAGAATGAGGTTGAGCTGTATTGCCCCCAAAGGTCCCTTTTTCATGGGCGTCAGCACCTGTATATCCATAGGCCCCGCGTCCACATAGGAGGGAAGCTTATCCCTTATTAGCTGGATCATGTGCTTATAGATGACCTGGGGATCGCTTCGCTCCAGGAAAAAGAAATCCCTGCTCTTATTGTCAATCACAGGCCTCTCGCCGTCATGGATCCTGTGGGCATTCATTACGATATCGCTCTCCTCAGCCTGTCTGAAGATCTTTTTAAGGAAGATGACAGGGAACTTGCCGCTCTCTATAAGGTCCCTTAAGACCTGCCCCGGTCCAACGCTTGGAAGCTGGGAGCTGTCACCTACAAGGATCAGGTGCGTCCCCGGAACCAGAGCCTTTAAAAGGGCGTAAAAGAGATGTATATCCACCATGGACATCTCATCTATGATAATTGCATCCGCCTCCAGAGGGTTGTCGCGGTTTTTCTCAAAGTGGACGCCGCTCCTTCCTTCACGGTCATCCTCCACCTGCCCTGAAACCTCCAAAAGCCTGTGGATGGTCCTGGCTTCATAGCCGGTGGCCTCTGTCATTCTCTTGGCAGCTCTCCCTGTTGGGGCTGCCAGCATTATATCAAGGCCCATTCGGGCGTAATAATTAATTATTGAATTGATGGTGGTGGTCTTACCGGTTCCCGGGCCTCCGGTGATGATAACAACACCCCCGGTGATACTGCGGACCACCGCCTCCAGCTGCAGCTCATCCAGCTCTATATTCCTGGCCTGTTCCATCTCAAGGATGGCGCTTCTGTAATGCTGAAGGTCCTCTTCGGTATTGGCTTCACTGATGGCAAGGCCCTCAAGCATGGCAGCGCACCCCTGCTCCTCATAGTAGTAATTGGCAGAGTAGACGTCACCGTCATTTTTGCAGATCACCTTTTTGTCCATGGCCAGGTTCGAGATCTGGGTCCTAACAGTCTCCCTGTCTATGGCATAGTCAGGCCTTGTCTCCAATACCCGGATGGTCTTGTCTATGAGCTCCTCCATGGGCAGATAGGTGTTGCCGTCAAGAGACGCCTGCAAAAGAGCATACAGTATCCCGCTCTTTATCCTGAAGTCGGAATCCACCTGTATACCCACCTTGCCCGCTATCTCATCCGCAGTCTTAAAGCCCACACCTGCGATGTCATCCGACAGCTTGTAGGGATTCTCCCTGATAACACGGTAAATGCCCTCGCCGTAGGTGGCGTAGATCTTGACCGCAAGATTGTCACTGATGCCGTACTGCTGCAGGAAGATCATGGCGTTTCTCATCTCCCGCTTGCCCGCCATCTGCATGGATATGTCCAGGGCCTTCTTTTCGCTGATGCCCTTGATCTCAATGAGAAGCTCAGGTTCCTCCTCAATGACTCTGAAGGTGTCATCCCCGAACCTGGCAACAATCTTCTCCGCCATCTTCTCTCCGATGCCGTGAATCGCCCCGGAAGCCAGATACCTTCTCATTGAGGCTGCATCATCAGGGACTGATATCTCATACCCCGTCACCTTGAACTGCCTTCCGTAGACCGGGTGATTGACGTACTCGCCCTCTGCCTCAATGGTGTCTCCCACATCCACGTCAGCAAACCTTCCGGTGCAGGTCGTCTCTCCCTCTGCTGTCACCAGGCTCAGCACGCCGTAGCCCGATTCGCTGCTCTTATATACAAAATGTTCAATAAAACCCTTTATTTTTTCCATAGCAATCAGTATATCATAATAGCCCCCAAAAGAGTCTGATGAGGGGCAAAAAATAACAGCCGCCCGGATGTGGACGGCTGCGCAAAACATTTCATTTATTTTTCTGTATCGAGTGTTCCCTCGGGAATGTCGTAGTTTCTTTTCATGTTCTCGTAGAGCATCTGGGCAAAGCCATTGCTCTGGGTGTCGGCAGATGTGGCACAGATGTCCTGCAGGGTCTGGTCCTTGAAGTAGTCCACCAGAGTAGATGTGGATCTGTCGCCGGACTCGGGCTTTAATGCATCCACGGACTTCTGCATCTCCTTGAACATCTGCTCAAGAAAATATGCTTCAAAGCTCTTGCAGGCCTCCCACAGTTCGTCATCCTTGGGCTGCCTGGCGGAAGCTGTGTTCTCAAGCTTTTTCTGCAGAGCCAGGGTGCTGGCATTCTTGCTCTCCTGCATGGCGTATTCAGTTAATGCGGAAGCGTTGATACCGCTGATATCATATCCTGCCATTACTTACATCCTTATCTCTTCAGGGAATTGGCCGTCTGCATCATCTCGTCTGTAGTCTGGATCGCCGTGGAATTCATCTCATATGCACGCTGTGCAACGATGAGGTTTACCATCTCTGTGGCAACATTGACGTTGGAGCCCTCAAGATAGCCCTGGACGATCTCGCTTCTCTTGATGTTGCCTCCCGCTGCCTGGGCCTCATTGATGGCAACTCCGCTGGCTGCCGTCTCCTGCCAGGCTGCACTTCCCACTCTCTCAAGGCCCTCGCGGTTATTGAACTGCCAGATGCCTATCTGAAGGTTGCCCACTGCGGTGGGAACGCCCTCTGCATTGGGGTAGTATATCCTTCCGTCGCCGCCGATGGTGATCCTGCTGGCCACAGCATTCTGAACCCGGATGGGATTGCCGTCAACGCCAAGCACAGGGTTGCCTTCTGCGGTGGTGAGCTCAAGCTCGGTTCCTCCCACCTGTGTGAGAGCCCAGGTGAAGTTACCGTTCCTGGTGTAGAGCTGGGTCGCGCCGTCTCCCGACATATAGCTGAAGAATCCGTCGCCGCTTATGGCAAGGGCTGCGGGATTGTCACTGGTCTGGAAGGATCCCTGGGAAAAGAACTGATTGATGGTAGATGTGCGAACGCCGAGACCCACCTGTGAATTGGTGGGCTTGGGAGTGCCGTTGGCTGTGGTGGTTACTGTCTGTAACTCCTGATATAAAAGGGACTTGAACTGCGCACCCTGGGCCTTGTAGCCCGTTGTATTTACATTGGCCAGGTTGTTGGAAATGGTATCCACGTTAACCTGCTGCGCGTTCATTCCTGTAGCTGCTGACCATAAACTTCTGACCATGTGTCACCTCCGATTCACCAAAGGAGCGCCTCCGTGCTTTTGGTGAACTGCCGTCATCCGTGACTGTAGATTCATAATGTCTTCTGCTTATTTATCGTCATAAAGCCATTTTTAAATTATTAAAAAATTATAAAATCTATCCAAGACGCCCCAACTGGTTCACTGCAATATCCAGTGTGTCGTCTATGGTGGTGATCATTCTCTGGTTGGTGTCGTAATTTCTCTGAACGGCTATCATCTGTACCATCTCATCCACAACAGAGACGTTGGACTGCTCAAGGAAACCGGCATAGACCTGGCCTGTTGCCTCTGCCTCCTCAGCCTCGTCCGTGGGGATAAAGCCGTTCTCTCCAAAGTGCTCAAGGGTGTTGTAGGTGGTGCGCCCGTCGGGATAGGTGACCTTTGCAAAGTCATAGATGCCGACCCTGGCCACAACCTGTCCGTCCTGAACTATCTCACCATTGGTGCTGATCTGAACAGGAAGATTGGGATCCAGCTGTATGTGGGCGCCTGTGTCATCCAGAACAAAGTCGCCATCCTGGGTCACCAGCACTCCCTCTGAAGTCAGAGTAAAGTTACCGTCTCTGGTGTACAGGATCAGCTGCTCGAAGCCATTCTCCTTGACTTCATCAAGAGATAACATTCCTGCCTGGTAGGCTGCCATTACCCTCTCGTTGCGGAATCTGTTCAGCCGCCAGTCGTTGTCAAGGCCGATGATTCCGTTCTGGTTCTCTTCGCCCTCCTCAGCCTCTTCTTCCTCTTCCTCCTGCCTGATACCGTACTCGATTCCAAAGAAGCCGCTGCCTCCGATGGCAAGGTCAAAGGTGTTGCCGGTCTCCCTCATGGGGCCTTCGGACCAGTCAACATAACCCTCTCCTATCTTGACACCGGGATTAATAATGCCCAGTCCACGGGCAGTGAACGGGGCATCAGTATAGTCCTTGATTTTGAGCGCAAGCTGATCAGAAAAAGACTGCGAAGTTGCGCCTTCCTTTTTATAGCCGTTGGTATTGGCATTGGCCAGATTGTTGGTGAGCACGTCCATCCTGTGCTGCTCGTTGATCATCCCTGTGTAAGCAGTGTAAAGACCTTTTACCATACAAAGTACCTTCCGCCCATCCTGGCTTAACTGCCGCTCAGTCCATGAGCGGCGCAATAATAATGATCATCAGTCCTCGCGGTATCCGGCAATGAACTCAACATATCTTCCTGTCCCGATGGCAACCGCAGTCATGGGATCCTCTGCTGTCATGGTGTTGATGCCGGTCTTGGAATAGATAAGATCCTCAAGGCCGCGAAGAAGTGCTCCGCCACCTGTAAGAACTATTCCTCTGTCAGCGATATCTGCTGCCAGCTCTGGAGGAGTATTCTCAAGAACGCTGTGTATAGCCTCGATGATCTGGGCTGTGGGTTCTCTTAAAGCCTCCTCTGTCTCCTCTGATGAAACCTTGACCGTCTTGGGAAGACCTGTCACTAGGTTCCTTCCGCGGACATCGATAAAGTCGCTCTCAGCCCTTGGATAAGCTGAACCGATCTTGATCTTGATGTCCTCAGCGGTTCTGTCACCGATAAGGAGATTGTGCTTTTTACGCATGTAACGAACAATGGCTTCATCGAAGTCATCACCTGCCACCTTGACGGAGGTGCTGACAACAGTTCCTCCCAGGGAGATAACTGCTATATCCGATGTTCCGCCACCTATATCCACGATCATGTTGCCGCAGGGCTTGGTGATATCAATGCCTGCGCCGATGGCTGCTGCAATGGGCTCCTCGATGGTCTTGACATCTCTGGCGCCGCAGAGTCTTGTTGCATCCTCTACAGCCTTCTTCTCAACCTCTGTTGCTCCAGAGGGAACACATACTGCTATGAAGGGCTTTCTGTGGATCCTGCGTCCGATGGCCTTCTTGATGAAGTATCTCATCATCTGCTCAGTGATCTTGTAATTGGAAATAACGCCCTGACGAAGTGGTCTCACCGCAACAATATTGCCGGGTGTACGGCCAAGCATAAGCCTGGCATCCTCGCCGATGGCCTTGATCTCTTCTGTATCTCTGTCATAAGCCACAACTGATGGCTCTTTCAAAACAACTCCCTTGCCTTTTATATATACAAGGACAGACGCTGTACCTAAATCGATTCCTATATCTGCGTACTGCATATCTTAAATTACCCCTTTCAGGCATCATCAAATGCGCATAATTGCTGATGATAATACAATAAAGTCTATGATTTCATTTGACATTATAACTCAAAGCCGAAAGATTTAAAAGGGGATATCCGTCCTATTTGTATATCGGATATCCCCTCAGAATATTTAAGGTCTGGTATTATCTTTTGCCGCCCATTCCCATGAGAGATGCCATCGTGGCATATAAGAGCTCCGGCTCGATGGGCTTGACCAGATGGGCGTTCATGCCGGCGTCCTTACTGTCGAAGTAGTGCTCGTGCAGAGCGCTTACGGTCATGGCAACGATCGGTATCGTGTGGGCATTGGGAATGGTCTTGGTGCTGCGGATCTGCCTGGCGACATCCGGTCCCGAAATGTCCGGCATTATGATGTCCATTATGATCAGGTCGAAGCGCCCGTGCTCATTGCGAAATGTGTAGAGAGCCTCCGTGCCGTCACGCACCGTGACGAAATCCGCCTGCTTGTTCCGAAGGAGCTTCTCAATGACCTTGAGGTTGATGTTGTCGTCGTCCGCCACCAGTATGCGCTTTCCCACAAAGGAAAGAGAGTCGATATCGAACATTGCGGGGCTGTTGCCCTCAACCACGGGAAAAGGTATCACGATGGAGGCGCAGGTGCGGCCGTTCTCATGGTTAGTGGACACCTCCACCTCCGCGTTCATTGCATGGGTAAAATAGCGGATGATGAGCGCCGAGGTGTCTATGTAGTTCTCACCATGTTTGATGTTTTCCGCAAGGATATCAAAGGGCAGAGCCAGCCCGTCCACCTTGCTGCTGGTAAAGGATGCGTTCTCATAGCACATGGTGAGCCTAAGGGTGAGGGTGTCCTCACTCTCCGCCTCCTTGACTATGATAAATTCTATATTGTTATGCCCCGGCATCATGGTGACACACCTCTTGGACAGATTGCGGCAGACAAGCAAAAGTGTCGGACAGTCCGCCATTACCGCCGTGTTAAGGATGTCATTGTCCGGGATGTTGAAAGAGATCTCTGTGCGGACCAGGGATTTCTCAAGCTCAGCCTTCAATCTGTTGAGCATCTCTATGACATATATCTTCTCGGGATGGATATGGATATCCTCCATATATATCTGCCTGAGAGCCATATTATCCTCGATGGACTCATTCATCGTGCGCCCGGACCGCTCAATAACAGTCAGGTACTCGATGTACTGCTCCCTGGTGATATCCTCCTCTCTGGCCAGCCTGGCCAGTTCCATCATGGAGTAGAGCTGTCCCTTGGCAGCATTGCCAAGTCTTTCAAAAATCCTGTCAATCTGCTCCAGCCTGGTTTCCATTATCGCTATTTCGTCTTTGGTTTCGGACATGGAAATACCTCCTATTATGATATATTATAAGGTTTTGACTCTTACAGGAAAAGGGCTAAAATAGTAGTAATAGAATTTATTTCAGTTTTTATCCGGATCTTTGGTTTATTTAAGGGAGGATGAGTGTATGCACAACAATTCAGGTTCAGAAGTATTTCCGGTAAAGGTTACCCCTCACTGCGTTGTGGGAATAGGTGCTTCTGCGGGAGGACTGGAGGCGCTGCAGCAGTTTCTGACATTTTTACCCTCCAACACCGGAATGGCTTTTGTCATAATCCAGCATCTTGCCCCCAACCACAAGAGCATGCTTGCGGACATCCTGGGCAAGTACAGCGTTATGCCCGTGACCGAGATATCGGACGGCATGACTGTGGAGAGAAATCACATCTACATGATCCCTCCCAAGTACAACGTGGAGATAAACGATGGGCATCTTGATCTCAAGCTTCAGAATTCCCAGGAGATAAGCCACCCCATCGATGTATTTTTCCGCTCGCTTGCCAACGCATACAAGAGCAGAGCCGTGGCAGTTATCCTGTCAGGCACAGGGTCCGACGGCACCAACGGCATCCGGGCCATCAAGGAGCAGAACGGCCTTATAATCGTGCAGTCCCCGGAATCCGCCAAATTTGACGGAATGCCCCGCAACGCCATAGGCACAGGCTTTGTAGACCTTATCTTAAAGCCCGACTCCATCGCCAAGGAGCTGGAACACATCTCCAAATCCGTCATTGACGCAGAGACCCAGCTCGGGGTTACAGACGAGGATCTTCTGGCCAAGATATTTTCCATCCTTAAAAACGTCACCAACATCAACTACGCCTACTACAAGCAGACCACCATTCTCAGAAGGATAGAGAGAAGGCTGGTGGTGACACATAACAGGAACCTCAGGGAATATGTAAACTACCTCACCAACAACCACGATGAGGCCAAGCTCCTTGCTAAGGAGGTTCTGATCGGAGTCACAAGCTTTTTCAGGGACCCCGACTATTTTGATGTCCTTAAGGAGACCGTTATCAAAAAGCTTGTTGAGGCCCCCGACAGGGAGGACCAGATCAGGGTGTGGGTCGCAGGCTGCTCCACAGGTGAAGAGGCCTATTCCGTGGCAATACTCTTTGCGGAGGTCATGGAGGAGCTCTCCATACACAGGGATGTCAAGATCTTTGCCACTGACCTTGACAGCGACTCCATAGCCACCGCCGTAAGGGGTTCCTACGGAAACAACATCATAGAGGACGTGACCGTTTCCAGGCTGTCCAAGTATTTCACCAGGAAAGGGAACAAATATACCATCCATCACGACATCCGGAAGATGATAATCTTCGCCCAGCACAATGTGTTCCAGGATCCGCCCTTCGGGAAGCTGGATCTGATCTGCTGCAGAAATGTGCTCATTTATTTCCAGTCCGTTCTGCAGAGAAATCTTTTTGCCATCTTCCACATGGCTTTAAGAGACAAGGGCTATCTGTTCCTGGGCCGCTCAGAATCCGTTATCGATTACTCCGACGTGTTCCGGGCCATCTGCTCCAATGAAAAGATCTTCATGCACTATGCAGGCGGCAATGCTCCCGCCAGGGATCCGATTTCATATTCCATGCAGAACTATGACACGCCCATCGAGCCCATAAATATCCAGTCTTCAGATGAAGATGATCCGTCGAAATACAAGTCCCACGATCTGGACACCTCGGTGCTTGAGATACTGATGCCCGCCACGGTCCTTATCAACGAAAAGAACGAGCTGGTGCGCAGCTACGGCGACTGCTCAAAGCTCATATCCATCCCCGCAGGTCAGGTCACACTGGATATATTCCAGCTGATACGCACAGATCTCAAGATAGCTCTTTCCACTGCTCTCAAGGAATCCCGGATGAAAGAGGGAAGAGTTGCCTATACTGATGTACCTGCCTCGGTGGACGGACAGCCCGAGTATATCTCCATCGTGGCAAATCCCATAAATGACAGCCACGGCCAGAAGACGGACTTCACCTCGGTGTCCTTCATCAAGGCCTCAAGAGAAGTTCCTCTGGACATGCAGCAGTACAACATCGACATTGCAGCCTCCAAGAGGATATCTGACCTTGAGCACGAGCTTAAGATCACCAAAAATGATCTGCGTCAGACCGTGACCGAGCTGGAATCCACAAACGCCGAGCTCCAGGCCGCCAATGAGGAGCTGCTCACCGCCAACGAGGAGCTGCAGTCCAGCAACGAGGAGCTGCAGTCCGTAAACGAGGAGCTCTACACCGTGAACTCCGAGTACCAGAGCAAGGTCACAGAGCTGGCGGTGGCCAACAACGATATTTCCAACTTCCTCTCCACCACCCTTGTGGGCATCCTTATGGTGGACAAGGATCTTAACATACGCAAATACACGGAGTACATCTCCTCCGAGTTCAACGTCATCGAGCAGGATGTGGGCAGGTCCCTGCGCTATATAAGCTTTAACTTTGCCACCATCGACCTGTTGAAGCTCTGCAAGGATGTCCTTGCCACAAGGCGCACGGTTGAACAGAGATGCGCCTCCGTATCCGGCAAGACCTATCTCATCCGCATAGCGCCCTACCACGAGGTCGGCACGGACTCCAGCAACGAGCATGAATTTACCAGCATCCAGAAGGAGCTAAAGGGCCTTGTCATAACCTTTGTCGACACCACCAAGCAGGTGGACGACAAGGAGCAGATCGACGAGATGGCCAAGGCTCTGCGGGCCGCGGTCAGGGCGGGCAAGGAGAAGGACACCTTCCTCTCCCACATGTCCCACGACATGAGGACACCTATGACCGCCATATTCGGTCTGACCCAGCTTTCCCTGACGGAAAAGGACGTTCCCGCCCCTGTGCGCGACAATCTGGACAAGATCCTCACATCCAGCAGCTACCTGCTCTCCCTCATAGAGGAGATCCTGGAGACAAGCCGCATCAACGCAGGAAAGGTTGTCTCCGTAAGTTCGGCAGTCAGGGAGGAGGCCGTCATCAATTCCGTATCAACCATAATCGGAGAACAGGCCAGAGCCGCGAACCTCTCCTTTGACTTCAATGTACACGGCTCCAGGGACAAATATGTTCTGATGGATATGCAGCATGTTGAGAGAGCTCTTTTGAACATTCTCTCCAACAGCATTAAATTCACCCCCAAGGGCGGAAAGATCCTGTTCTTTACGGATATCTCCTATAAGCCGGACCACGTCATCCACACCTACACCATCAGGGACAACGGCATCGGCATAAGCAGCGAATTCCAGAAAAAGATGTTCCTTCCCTTCGAGCAGGAACAGGACGGCGATGACGTCAGACGAGAAGGCACAGGCCTGGGGCTCTACATCTGCAAGAACCTGATAGAGCTCATGGGCGGCACCATAGAGTGCAAGAGCACCCAGGGCGTGGGCACGGAATTCACCGTGATCATGGAATATCCCCTGGCCAACAAGGAGCAGATAGAGCTGCAGACCCACAAGTCAGAGACCTACGAGGATCAGGTCCTCTATGGAAAAAATGTCCTTCTTGCGGAGGACAACCCCATGAATGCGGAAGTTATTGTAAGACTTCTCAAGACCAAGGGAATACACTGCGAGACCGCCAGTGACGGCCAGGAAGCCCTGGATCTGTACAGATCCTACGGCCCTTACCATTTCCAGGCCATCCTCATGGATCTGATGATGCCTGTAAAGAGCGGTTTTGACGCCGCCAGAGAGCTGAGAACTCTAAATACTTCTGACTCTGCCACGATCCCCATCATCGCCCTGTCTGCGGATGTCACCAGCGACATCGGCCAGAGATGCAGCGATGCAGGCATCAACTATGTCGTATGCAAGCCCATAGACCAGAGCGTATTGTTCTCAAACCTGGCCGAAGGGTTCCAGCGGCAGGCAGAATCCGGAAACATGGAAGGTTAAGTCATGGAAGACTTTGAGTTATGGGTTGATTCGCTGATAAACTGGGGCGCTGACCCCAACGCAGCAATAAAGAGACTTCTCGGAGATGAGGAGCTGTTCGTGAGCCTGTTTGCGGCGCTTATGGAAAGCAGCGACTGGGACAGGCTCAGGGCCCTCATCGATTCCGGAGAGCATAAAGAGGCCTTTGTCCTTGCCCACAGGCTGAAGGGATCCGCCGCGGATCTCTCCCTGGGGCCGCTCTACGACAGACTGAGCGTTGTTACGGACGACCTTCGGGGCGATGAGATATCCCCCGACCTTGCCAGGGACGCCGGGCTCCTGTTTGAAGCCAAGGCTTCGCTGGAAGAGTTTTTGCCGGGGTGAGTTGAAGGGAGTCACGGGGACGGTTCCAATGTCATTTAGATAAGAAAATGCAGTAAATTCGAAATAGGCACGCTACGTTCTTCAGATTATACAGTAGCGTGGACATCTACGTGACACAGCTTTATCTTTAGACTGTTATCACGTAGT
>JAEEGF010394576.1_pt1 | contig 12287 bp, 7 predicted proteins | sample 9134171 | NCBI WGS metagenome assembly JAEEGF01 (sample SAMN16246542, study PRJNA631951) | gut metagenome | biome: gut microbiome; feature: rumen; material: AP-attached | host: Bos | place: Iran: Karaj | collected 2018-10 | reverse complement strand
TGAGAAACATAGCCGAGATAAGAAATCTCGAGCTGATTCTTGTCTGCCGGAAGAGTAATGTTGAACTTACCGTTCACGGCAGTCAACATACCAGTAGCTGTACCTACCACCTTGACAGCAGCACCGATGATGGGCGGTCCGTCTTCCTGTGAGAGCACAGTACCGGCCACTTTTGTCTGTGCCAGCGCACTACCTGCGAAGAGGAAGAGGCTGATCATAAACATTGTTAGTCTTTGTTTCATAAATTCTCTCTCTTTGGTTATTAACTATTAATTATATATAATGTGTAATTTGTCCTCATACACACGCCAACCCCCACTGGGAAAGGCTTAAACGGACTTTCTAGCCCGAATCAAGGTGCAAAAATAGTGCATATATTTCTAAAATACGAATAAAATTATAAAAAAAATACATTTGCATATACTTTTTTAACATTTCCCCACTTTCAGGTTGACATAAATCAACATGACATCACGTTTTGAAGTCACATACAGACACCTACAAACACCGTTCCGTTTCACGTTTCGCGTTTCAAAACCATTTTTGATTTTGCACGCTGTTCAGTCATTAGTCATTTTAGTCATTAGTCATTTAGTCATTTGGTTTTTGAAAATGTGCATTTTCATTATTATATAAATTATATATTATTATATATATTATAATATATATAATAATATATAATTTTAAATAGGCCAAAAACTGTCTTTTGAATTTTGCAAATGACTAAATGACTAATGACTAAAATGACTATAATGACTAAGTGGAAAAACATTTTGAAACGTGAAACGCGAAACGAGCGCAGCGAATGGATTAGGAATTTAATTTACATATTTACCCATTAGAAAACCTCTCAAAATACAGTCTAAGCAAACTAAGAGTTTCCTTACTTAAAAGTTGGAGTTTATAGGAAGGAAAGTCCGACTTTCGTCTATGTAAAGTCAGAAGCGCCAAAAATGCCTAAAAAAAGCAGCTCAAGGCTGCCTAATGAATTGGTAAACATTATTTACATTCACTAAATATCATGCATCATGTCTTATTTAATGAATACAGTTTTGCGACGAGGGCGCCGCTGATGTTATGCCATACGCTGAAGACGGCTCCTGGGATGGTGGCCAGCGGATAGGCGGCAAAATGGAGCACGGCCAATGAGGAGGCGAGGCCAGAGTTCTGCATGCCCACCTCGATGCTGAGCGCCACGCACTTGGGCCTCTGCAGACGCAGCAGACGGCCCACGGTGAAGCCGATGGCCAGTCCGAGAAGATTATGAATCATAACGACTGCCACGATCAGCAGGCCTGCGGTCAACAGACGGGCAGCATTGTGCGACACGACGATGCCCACCACCATCGCGATCACTATCGACGAGAAAGCAGGCAGATAGGGCGTGAGGAGCTTGGTGAGCTTGGGAAGGAAGCGCTGGCAAAGCAGTCCGCAGACGATGGGCGCAATGACGACATAGACGATGCTCATCAGCATGCCCACTGTATCGACATCGACCATCGTACCAGCCAGCAGCCACACGAGCAGCGGCGTCAGCAGCGGTGCCAGCAGCGTAGAGGCGGCGGTCATGCCCACGGAGAGCGCCAGGTCGCCCTTGGCCAGATAGGTGATGACATTCGACGCCGTGCCACCCGGACAACAGCCCACGAGTATCACGCCGATGGCCAGCTCCTGGGGCAGCGAGAACGCCCACGTCAGCCCCAGAGCCAACAGCGGCATGACGGTGAACTGGGTGAGACAACCGATGAGTATATCCTTGGGACGGCTCAAAACGACCTTGAAGTCGGCAGGCGAGAGCGTCAGTCCCATCCCGAACATGATGGCGCCCAGCATGGGGTTGATGGTCCACGTGTCGATCCACACAAACGATGCCGGCACGGTGAGCGACAATGCCGCCACAATCAACACCATCACACCCATCCAGCGGGCTATGAAATCACACAATTTTTTCATACTTAAATCTTCTGGTATTCAAATCGCGCTGCAAAAGTACAAAGATTCGGGCAGAATACCAAAGGCGGAAAGCACTTTTTTATGGGAATTGTTTGGTGGATTCAGGGAAAATTCTTATCTTTGTGGCGTAAAACAAGGAAAATGATGAATTACAGACAAGCGATGTTGGTCATCCTGACGGTGCTGGGCGCATCAGCAGCTCAGGCCGGGGGTGCGAAAAAGACTCAGACGGAGGAGAAAAAGGACTCGCTCGTGTTTACCACCGTGAAGGAGAACCCGATCACGCCAGTGAAGAACCAGAACCGCAGCGGCACCTGCTGGGACTATGCGACAACGGGATTCTTCGAGGGCGAGATCCTCAGGAAGACGGGAAAGACGTACGACCTCTGCGAGATGTTCGTGGCAAACAAGAACTACGTGGACGAGGCGATCTACTACGTGAGGATGCACGGCGACAGCCGATTCTCGGAAGGCGGCTCGGCAGACGATGTGCTCTCGGTGTATCGGACGCACGGCATCTGTCCTGAGGAGGCGATGGCTGCACCCGGATCGCTGGTAGGCGACTCGCTGGCCAACTTCAACGAGTTCTTCAGCGTGCTCACACCGTATATCGAGGCAGTGGGCAAGAGCAAGGCGAAGAAGCTGTCCCCGCAGTGGCTGGTGGGCTATCAGGGTATCCTCGACGCCTATTTAGGCAAGTGTCCGGAGAAGTTCGTCTATGAAGGGAAGGAGTATACGCCGAAGAGCTTTGCGGAGAGCCTGCAGCTGGACTTCGACGACTACGTGAGCTATACCAGCTTCACGCACCATCCGTTCTACACCTCTTTTATTATAGAGGCGCCCTACAAGTGGCGGCTGAGACCGAGCTATAACGTGCCCCTCGACTCGCTGATGAACATCATCGACACGGCGATAGACAGAGGTTACAACGTGTGCTGGGGCGGCGACGTGAGCGGCAACGGCTTCGACCGTCAGGGACTGGCACAGGAGGATGCGACACCCACGCAGGAACTGCGCCAGCAGCGGTTCGACTCGTGGGAGGCCACCTACGACCACGTGATGCTGATCTACGGCAAGGCGAAGGACCAGCAGGGGCGCGAGTACTATATGGTGAAGAACTCGTGGGGCGAAACAGGCCGATACAAGGGCATCTGGTATATGCGCAAGAACTACATCGCGCTGAACACGACCTACGTGTTCCTGAACCGCCACGCCATAGAATAAGACTACACATTATTAATAAATAACTTAAAAGACTATGAGACAGTTATTACTCGCCATCCTGCTGCCCTTCGCGCTGACAGTAGCCGGGCAGGGATTCATCAGCCCACAGGCCAAAATAGCCAAGAAGCAGTATGAGCAGAAAGTGAAGAAGGCTCGCACACGTGGCGAGGCCGTAGACGATAACGCCCGTATGAAACTCTTCGTGAGATGCACCAACGATGCCAACGCCCGTGAGGTGGCCAACGCCACGAAGGAGATCGGCGCTCAGGTGAGAATGGTGAAAGGCAACCTGATCGTGCTCGACATCCCCTACTCCAAGCTGGAGGCGCTGGCTGGCGTGAAGGGCGTGAGTATCGTGAACATGCCCCCGAAGGCGTCGATTAAGACCGACGTGACGCGCCAGGTGACGCAGGCAGAAGAGGTGATCAACGGCTCAGGCCCCCAGCTGCCACAGGCCTATACGGGCAAGGGCGTCATCGTGGGCATCCTCGACAGCGGCTTCGACACGACCCACCCGATGTTCAAGGACAAGGACGGCAACCTGCGCATCAAAGGATTCTATGAGCCAGGCAACTCAACCTTCGGCGGAGATTCCGTCGTCATTACCAACCCCGACGGCACGCAGGGAACGCTCTCAGGCTCGGCCTACTACAAACCCGAAGAACTGCTCGACACACTGAAGGCGAAGGATGCCGGAGGATCGCACGGATCACACTGCATCAGCATCGCCGCTGGCAGCACCATGAGCGACATCAAGGGTACGGCCGACAAGCCTGTCGGCGGCATCGCACCTGAGGCAGACATCCTGCTCTGCAACTTCATGAATTCTGTGAACGCTGATGCATGGAACGTCTTGGAGGGCCTCAACTTTATGTCGTGGGAGGCAGAACAGGCCCAAAAGCCACTCGTGGTATCCATGAGCGTAAACTCGCACGCGGGATGGCACGACGGCACCAGCGACATTGCACGCGTCTTAAAGGGATTCTGCACGGAAGACAACATGGCAGTGATGCTCGCAGCCGGCAACGAAGCTTCAGGCGAGACCTATCTCCACGAGAAAGTGAAGGCCAAGGACACGCTGAGACTCGTACCGTACAGCTATTATACGGACAACCTTGTATGGGGCGGCTTCAAGACCACGAAGAACGTGAAGATGAAAATCGGCATCGTCAACATCAACGAAAACAAGGAATACTACCGCATGCCCGTCACCTTCAACAGTGACGGCAGGACAAAATACGGTAATGGCATGTATTTCGACTTTAATGACGGGGAGCAGGAGTTTGAAACAAAAGAAGAGGAGGCTGCCAAAAAGGAATTCATGAAGTATATGACGGGCGGACAATTGGCGATATTCTGCTATCAGAACCAAGCATTGGACCAGCAAGACAGTCTCTACACCTATACAGAGGTGTATGTATTTCAAACCGGCACGGAATGGATCGAATCGGTGGATCCTAACAACGATCCCATTTTCTGGGGATACAATCTCTACTTAGTGCCCGAAGAAGACACGGAACTGCACGCCTGGGGTGACATGGGAATGAACTTGCGGGCAGTGAGACAGGACGGCAAGACGGTCAAAGGCTCCGGCAAACTCTCTGTATGCGACTGGGGCACCTCCGACGAACCCGTGTCGGTAGGAGCATGGTGTGCCAACGACAAGATCAAGTATGAAGGCACAGAAGCACAGGAGACGGGCGAGACACTCGGCAGCATAGCCGAATTCAGCAGCTACGGCACCGACCTGGCAGGTCACAAGCTCCCCCACGTCTGCGCGCCTGGCACCAACGTGGTAGCAGCCGTCAACAGCTTCGAGCCCAGTGTGGAGGATTTGTCCATCTACCAGCGCAAGGCCTACGACGGACAGTTTATTGGCCAGACCAAGAGCCGCGACTATTACTGGGCCACGATGAGCGGCACGTCGATGGCAACACCGGTCGTAGCTGGCATCGTGGCACTCTGGATACAGGCGGCCAACGACATGGGCAAGAGGCTCACCTGCGAGGACATCAAGGACATCTTAGCCCATTCGTGCGATAACGACGATTTCACGAAACGGGCAGCAGCAAAGTTCGGATACGGTAAGATCAATGCCTACAAGGGACTGCTCTACGTGCTCGGCATCGAGACCAGCATCCCCACACTCAGCAAGGAACAGCCGCGCAACGTGAGTTTCCGCGTGGCAGGCGACATGGTGTTTGCCGACGGCGCTGAGGACGGAACAAGCGTGGCGATCTACAACCTGAAGGGCGTGCTCGTCAGAGAGACAGCCGTCGAGGACGGTACGATCAGTACGGCAGGACTGGGCAAGGGTGTCTATGCCATACAGCTTGGCAGGCTCGGCTCAACACTGATACGTAAATAAACAAAAATCCCCTCGCCAGTCGGCGAGGGGATTCTTATTTTATTTGACTTGTACAACGAGGTACTTGCTGGTTGACCAGAAGCGCTGCGGATCGCTGATGCGGAGCACATACTGCTTCTTGGCATCGCGCTGGAGCGTGTAACTGCCGGCAGGATGATTGGTCAGGATCTCAGCAGAAGAGCTGTAGAGCTTGATCTCCTTGTCGATACGGATATCGATCTTGGTGAAGTAGTCCTTGTTGAAGTTAGACTGCAGCACCTCACCCTTGTCGAGGATGTTCTGCTCCTTGAGTTCCTTCTTCGTACCAAAGACGAACCAGGCAGTGTGGATCTGCTTGTCCTGAGTAGAGATGGTCTCAGCCTTCTGGGTGTTCTCCTCAGTCAGGGCAGCGACGTTCTCATTGAGGCCAGCCACCTGCTCGTCGAGCTCGGCGATGTGGATGTCCTTCTTGTCGAGTTCCTCGCGCAGAGCCTGCAGCTGCTGATCTTTCTGCTGCATCTGCTCGGTCAGGTTGTCGATGATCTTCTTCAACTGGTCACCCTTGACGCTGCTCTCACGCACCTGCTGCTTCAGCTTGTTGATGAGTTCCTTGTTCTGCTTCATAGCAGATTGGATGAACTGCATGTTCTCCTTGATGCGCAGCTTGGTGTTGGTACCTTCACCTTCCTTGGCAATTGTCACGCGGTTCTGTGCCTCTGTGATCTCACGGAAGCCCTCCTCGATGTCACTCAGGGTGGTCATCATGTCGTTGATCTCATTGTCTTTCTGGGCAATGATCTGTTCCAGAGAGTCGCGCTGCATAAGGGCAGCCTGCTCTGCTTTCTTCACTCCGTCGTTGCAACTTGCAACCATCAGGCCTCCAAGGGCCAAAACAATCAATTTTCTCATAAGTTTGAATTTTGAAGTTTAATATTTGATTCTTGATTACTTGTTTTCTCATTTCGTCCTGCGAGGATGATGACGATCTCACCCTTGGGCTCTGTCTCGGTGAAGTGGGAGATCACCTCGGCGAGGGTGCCACGGACACTCTCCTCATGCACCTTCGAGATCTCACGGCAGACGCTGACCTGGCGCTCGGCACCATAGACCTCGGCAAACTGCTGAAGCGTCTTCACCAGACGGTAGGGCGACTCGTAGAAGATCATCGTGCGCGTCTCGGCAGCGAGTTCCTCCAGTCGCGTCTTCCGTCCTTTCTTCTGGGGGAGGAAGCCCTCGAACACGAATCGGTCGCAGGGCAGGCCGCTCGACACTAAAGCTGGTACGAAGGCCGTCGCCCCGGGCAGGCACTGCACCTCTACCCCAGCCTTCACCGCCTCGCGGACGAGGAAGAAGCCCGGATCGCTGATGCCCGGCGTGCCGGCATCGCTGATCAAAGCCACGTTCTCACCAGCCAACAGACGGCTGACGACGGCAGCGCTGGTGCCGTGTTCGTTGAATTTATGATGTGACATGAGGGAGTTTCGGATATCGAAATGCTTCAACAGGATGCCCGACGTCCGGGTATCTTCGGCAAGGATGAGGTCTACCTCTTTTAACAGGCGGATGGCACGTAGTGTCATATCCTCCAAATTGCCTACTGGCGTTGGAACAATATACAATATGCCCATTTCGGGGGACAAAATTACAAAATATAGTTAAAAGTGGAAAGTGAAAAGAAGAAAGATTTCACAGATTTCACAGATTTTACATATTATTTTTATTTTTTCTGCGTAATCTGCGGTTTTTTTTCGTATCTTTGTGGCCGTTATGACAGATATTATGATAGGTGAGGCGCACCGGCCTGGAAGGATTGAAGTGGTGTGCGGTTCGATGTTCTCGGGCAAGACCGAGGAGCTGATCCGCCGTCTGCGGAGGGCACAGTTCGCCCGTCAGAAGGTGGAGATCTTCAAGCCCGCCATTGACGTGAGGTACTCTGAGGAGGATGTCGTCAGCCACGACCAAAAGCATATCATATCGACGCCCATCGACTCGTCGGCAAGTATCCTGCTGCTCTCGTCGGACTGCGACGTGGTGGGCATCGACGAAGCCCAGTTCTTCGACATGGGTCTCGTGGAGGTGTGCAACGAACTGGCCAATCGTGGCATCCGTGTGATCGTCGCGGGACTCGATATGGACTACAAAGGTGTTCCCTTCGGTCCTATGCCAGCCCTCTGTGCCATCGCCGACGATGTGACGAAGGTGCACGCCATCTGCGTGAAATGTGGTAACCTGGCATACGTCAGCCATCGCACCGTTGAGGGGTCGCAGCGGGTGTTGCTGGGCGAGACGTCAGAGTATGAGCCGCTATGCCGTACCTGCTACAAGAAGGCACTGGAAGAGGAAAAAACAAGGCAAAAAGCATCGTCTGAGTAAAAATCCTTCCAATAAATTTGGCAGATTCAAAAATTATGCCTACCTTTGCACCCGCTTTCGAAAGATTGCACAAAAAAGGTCGATCCGTTAGCTCAGTCGGTAGAGCACAACACTTTTAATGTTGGGGTCTTGGGTTCGAGCCCCAAACGGATCACCAAGAATAATCGGCAAGTAATTGATTATCAATCGCTTGCCGATTTTCTCTTACACTCGCTGACGAAGGTGTTCTATAGGGTCAGCGGATTTTCAGCGCGATAACTTAGTATTGATGACAAATTTGCAAACAGCCTTCTGGCCATGCTTGTCTGTGACGTTGACGATATAGACGCCAGCGGGCAATTGGTTGATGCTGATTTCAGCATAGCCTCCGAATAGCTGGATGGTCGTATTCATAAACGTTTGTCCTGCCAGATTCACAATCTTAATCTGCAAGTCATCAGCGAGTGTACTGCTGATCACGAGGCTGCCCTTATGATAGATGATGCTGATATCCTTAGCAGCATCAGTCATGAGATCGCGGATACCTGTTTCATGAGGCTGGCTCACAGCGGTCAGATAGCTGCTGGTGATGTTAGCTTTGGCGATGGTGGGGATGTTCATCACGAAGACGTCAGAAGCACCGTCAGGATAACGGCCCACCGTCTGATCCCCCTGATGCTCTGTATAGGTAAGCAGGTCGCTCCACGACTCGTCAGCAGCGGTAAGCATGACGATGCCTCCTTCGGCAGCAAGTTTGAAGTCAGCATGCAGTTGGATTGTCGGTTCCAGTTTGTCACACCATACGATCAGATAACCGTGGGCAGGAATGACGGTGGCAGCTTGAGTATCGCCTTTGGTGATCCGGTATTTCTTAGGATTTGATTCCTTGTCGGTCAGATACATACCCTCCACATCGACGGGCGCATTGGTAGTGTTATAAAGTTCCACCCAGTCGTCGCGCTTGAAGTATTCGTTGACATAGATGCCGTTGGAGGCGCTAACCTCGTTGATTCGGACGGGCATGATGCCCTGGGCCGTCTGTTCTTCATCCGACATGGGCTTAAAGCAAGCCACGAATATCTGTTTGCCGCTATCGGCTGTGATATTGAGAACAGAATCGGTCGATACCAACTCATCGGCAGCGGATCCGATGGAGGTCAGCAGTTCAGCCGTCCAAAACTGGTCACTGGACGTATAGCTGTTGTTATGGATTTCAACGGCGATGGTGTTATTGCCACCCTTGAACAGCGAGGGTGGCAGTTCGATAGTGCCTGTCATGGGCGTGTTTTCAGCATAGCTTGAGGAGAATGTGTTGAAGGTAATGTCACCATCGGGCATATTAAAACGTCCGGCTTCCTGCCCATTGACATAAACGACAAAGCCATCATCCACCTGATAGTTCAACAAGAAGGCATCGCTGCGCAAAGGTGTGGCACTGAGGTTGATGGACTTGCGGAAATAGGTGGTGGGATTCTTTCTGTTGGCATCGGAGCCATAGCTGACAGTGGTCTTCACGCCTATCATTTTATAACCTAAGGGAGCCTGACCGGAAGACCAGCCAGAGTCATTATAACTGTCTGATTTCCAATTGGACGCAAGAGCACCTCCGTCATAATATTTCCAAGTATCATTCATATTGAAGAGTTCGTTGGTGGCGCTGGAGCCTTTCTTCCATCCTGCGAAGGTGTAGCCTGCAGGAGCTTTGGCCTCAATGGTGACTGGTTCGAATAGTTCTCCGTCGAACGCAGCATAGGGCACCTGAAGTCCATTGATATAAAGGTTGGCCTCATCTATATCGGCAGCAAGAGCGACGTTTAGCTTCTTAACATTTGTGAGATTCATCGGCTTATACTGCTGAAGCATGTTGTTCATAGTAGTCAGTAGTGTCCTCAGTTGGGTCTTGATGGTATTGGAGGAATTGTCGGGCAGATAGCCGTCGAGTTCTGACATCGGACGCATAAAATCTGCCAGTTCGTCAACAATGGCCGTGGCACGCTGCTTCTCAAAAACACTGCCACCTACGATACAGAAAGTGTCGATGAACTTCTTTCGGTATTCGTCGTGCTTGAGCAGATTCAAGAACAGGCTGATCATTGCAATCCCCTCAAAGTTGTCGAGTACCTGTCCCAGATTGCTTGACCTTTTGCGACCATAAAATGCATAATCGAGGTCGAAGAGGACAAAGCGATAGCGACCGTTGTCCTGACTGCGATAGGCCTTGACATTGTTGTTTGGCCAGTCATCGTGGCCAAGAAACAGCTCTACAGCCATATAGTTGGTAAACTCGTCGATATCGAGCAACGTTTTCACCTCATCATAGACGCCTGGGTCATTAATGCGGGTGGAAAGTTCGCAGAGTTGCTCAAAGACATCTTCTGTACCATTCTTGAACTCTTCGTTCTCAAACATATCAATTTCATCGTCGTCATAACCGAAATTGGCATAGACAAACTTGTCGTTGTTGGGCTCCCGTAGGTTTACAACACCACGGAACTTACCATTGATGTATTCTATGACCTGCACTGTACTCTGCAAATCAACGTCGATACCTGAGCGCTGGACGATGGTGGTGAGGGCTGGATCCATGAAACGGGCATGGCTACGCCAAACATCATTACCGCCATTGCGAAGTAGAATGACCTTACTGCGAATATAAGGCTTCTGTGGGAAGAAGGAATAGTCGAAACGGTTCTGCCCGTCAAAAACTTTGTTTGACTTTAGTTTCATCGAACGGGGGTCAATTTGCCGTGTCCATCCACCAGAGACACTGATGTTAACATCCTGGTTGAAGAGCATCCCCTCCGATGGACTGATATAGCTGAAGTTCACGGGGCGTTCCCAGTCCATATTCCAGTTTACAGCATCATTGCGGCCATTACCGGATTTCCCGTTTTTACCTTCTACGTCTATACCCCACATCGGGTCGGTGAAGTATTTCTCATTGCCGACGATGGAAACAACAGGAACAGTATAGTTGTCGTTGGTCTTAATATAGCTTCGGGTAACGGGAACACTTGGAAGATAGCCGTCTTGGAACAGACGGAACACAAAGTTGGTGGTCTTATTAATGGTGAACACACCATCTTCGCTTTTCTTGCTGGCTGTATTGTCGGAAACGGTAGGCACGCTGGCATCGGTGGTGTACATCAGGGTCGTGCCCTCGGGTATCTCCACCTTTATGCAGAGAGAGCTCTTGAAAATTTGGCTGCCCTGATCGACAACAGGTTGAGGCAGACGGTTGCTGGCAAAAATGGCTGTGGCATTCGAGGCACCAGGTGTTGCCATTGCCGTCCAACCCCATTCGTCACCACCATCGGTTTTACGGGCATAGGATGTGCGACTCAATGCTTCTGGGTAATCCTGACTTGTCACGAGTTGGCCGTTCTTGTCACTCAGGTAAATGGTACCACCGTCACAGTCAAGTTTGAAGGGGGCCTGGTTGCTCTTGATATTGTCAGAACCCAACCACACCACTAAAAATCCCTTTGCAGGCACCTTCCCAATGTTGCTGGGCATTTTCCACCGTTTGAGATTTTCAGCATCATTGCTCAAGTACATGCCACTCAGGTTGATTTCCTGATCGTCAGGATTATATAATTCAATCCAGCTGTCGAAGTTGGTGGCGGGACTCATCACTTCGCCCGCATTGGAGGCCATCAGTTCATTAATGACCAATATGACAGATATTAACGTTGACCACATAGTGAATTCATTAATAGGTTGCAAAGTTACAAAAAAAATCTTGTAATAAGAAAGCGATTTGGGAAGATTAACGCAATTCGGTCTGAAACAAAAGCAAAGAGGGGAAGAATGAGGAAGTTCAAATTGTTCTTCTTAACAAATGTATAGTACTTATCTACAACCTCCTTATAACAAAGATTTTTGTTACAGGTACTTTTGGAAGAATCGCAACACACGTTCCTGGGCTTTGAGGGGACAGCTGTGGGGTATGTCCCAGAGTTCTGTCTCGAGATTGTCGCCTGCACCCTGACTCTTCCAGACATCGTGCATAATGGCGAAGGCCTTCTGCGCACCAGCCACAGGAAAGAGTTTGTCCTGAGAGCCGTTGATGAAGAGCATCGGCTTGGGACAGGCGATGCTGGCGATGTGAGGATAGTCGAGCCAACGGCGCAAGCCAGGCAGACAGTTGGCAAAGCCACCATTCTCGGTACGGCTGTAGTGCAAGGTGAGTTGTTCATCGGTGGTCACCATCCAACAGACAGCCGCCCCAGCCTTGATACGGTCGGAGAGCGCTGAGAGCATCCACGTCCTGTAAGCGCCCATCGACCAGCCCGTACAACCGATGCGCTTCGGATCCACCTCAGGCAGGGAGGCGAGATAGTCGGTGGCACGGAGGTCGTCGTAGGTCATATAGGCGGAGAGGTCGATGCCGTACATCATCATATTGCCG
>JAEEGF011960281.1_pt1 | contig 12288 bp, 7 predicted proteins | sample 9134171 | NCBI WGS metagenome assembly JAEEGF01 (sample SAMN16246542, study PRJNA631951) | gut metagenome | biome: gut microbiome; feature: rumen; material: AP-attached | host: Bos | place: Iran: Karaj | collected 2018-10 | reverse complement strand
CGAGCAGTTCATGGAGCAGACACACGACTGGCTGTCGAACATGAAGCTGCGCTTCTCATGGGGTAAGAACGGTAACGACAATATTGGCGACTTCGCCTATACCACACTGACATCACTTGGTGGTTCGAGCAACTACTACTTCGGACAGACGGCAGCGATGATGTATGGATCGAAAGCCAACCGCCTGGCCAACGAAGACTTGAAGTGGGAGGAGAGCGAACAGACCGACCTCGGACTCGACCTCGGCTTCTTCAACAACGCACTGACCTTCTCAGTCGACTACTTCATCAAGAAGACCAACGGCATGATCATCGAGATGCCTATCCCGAGCTATGTCGGTGAGGCTCGCCCACTGGCCAACGTCGGCGACATGGAAAACAGTGGTGTGGAGTTTGAGCTGGGTTACAAGTGGAACATCCGCGATGCTCGCTTTGCCGTGAAAGGCAATGCCTCTTATCTGCACAACAATCTGAAGAACCTGGGTAACGACACCGGTTTCCTCAACTACGGCATCAGCCAGTTCTCTGGTGGCGGCACACGCGCCGAGAACGGACAGCCCTTCCCCTTCTTCTATGGCTACAAGACCGACGGCATATTCCAGACGACAGCCGAGGTGAACAGCTACACCAACGCCACGGGTGGTCTCATCCAGCCCGATGCCCGTCCGGGTGATGTCCGCTTCGTGGATGTCAACGGCAACGGCATCATCGACGAGGACGACCGTACCAACATCGGTAACGGCACGCCGACATGGACCTTCGGTCTGAACTTCGACGCTGAGTGGAAAGGCTTCGACCTGAGTGTCTTCTTCCAGGGCGTATCGGGCGCAGACGTCTTCGACGCTACATTCCGCCAGGACATCGAGTCGGCCAACTATCCCACATGGGTACTCGACCGCTGGACAGGACCTCACACATCGAACAAGGTGCCCACCATCGGCGACTCAAAGAACTGGGTGGTCAGCGACCTCTACATTCAGGACGGTTCCTACCTACGCCTGAAGAACATCACCTTGGGTTACACCCTGCCGCGCCAGCTGACTCAGAAGGTGAGCATCAGCCGTCTGCGCCTCTATGTACGTGCAGAGAACATCTTCACATGGACCAAGTACTGGGGCTTCGATCCTGAAATCGGTACCAGTGGCACAGGACTTGGCGTCGATTATGGTGTCTATCCGCAGGCACGCACATGGACCATCGGATGCAACATCTCCATTTAATGACAAGAAACATCGTAATAACGTAATATCGAATTCATATGAACAAGAATCAATCAATCATAGCAGGTGTATTTGCCGCATCGTTGATGCTGGCCTCCTGCAGCGATGACTTCCTCGAGGTGAAGAATCCGACGGGTGAGCCTCTTGAGGAATACTATACCACCGACGAGCATCTGAACGAGGCCCTCACTTCGGCCTACGCTCCTCTGCACTGGCCCGACTGGGACAACCAAGCCTACAACGACCTGACCGTCGATGCAGAAATCTTGGGCGACGACTTCTGGCCGGGTGGTGCTTCAAATACCGACAACGAACACTGGCATAAGCTCTTCAACTTCGAAGGCAGTGGTAACTACACCCTTGCTACGCTCTGGGGTGACTTCTACAGTGGCATCAAGCGTTGCAACGACTGCATCAAGTATTGTTCTTGGGGTGGTGGCTCTGCAAGCAAACGCAACTCCTACGAGATGCAGGCCCGTCTTCTGCGCGTGTACTATTATAATATATTGTGGCACTACTATGGCAATGTGCCTTTCTATCTCGAGAACCTCACTATTCCTTACACGGCTCCGCAGCTGAAGGCCGACGAGATTTATGCCGAGCTGATGCCCGAGCTGGAGGCTATCATCGAGTCGAAGGTGCTCCCCCTGCGCTGGGATGCTGCCAATGCAGGACGCGTCTCGCAGGCTATGGCCTACATGCTCTATGCCGAAATGGTGATGTACCAAAAGGATACCGCACGCTATCCGCAGGCTCTCAGTTTCATGAAGGAGATTATCGCATCGAGCGACTATAACCTCATGAACGACTATGCTGCCCTGTGGGAAGAGAGTGGTGAGTGGTGCCAGGAGTCGATCTTCGAGATCAACTACAACGACGACCAAGGTCAGCGCGACTGGGGTGCAGCTGCCCTGAACGCCGGTGGCAGTGTGCTGCCCACGCTCATCTCGCCCAACTCGTGGCCTGGTGGCGACGGCTGGGATGCCGGTATGGATGGTTGGGGATTCCTGCCCGTCCGTCTGGAGACCTACAACATGTTTGCTGAAGGCGATGTGCGTCGCGATGCCACCATCTGGGATGTACGCGGCGTGACTTATACCGAACGCTACCAAGACACCCACCTCTGGCTGAAGAAGTATCGTCCGCAGACAGCCAACTGTCAGGACAACCCAGGCTCAAAGAACCTGAACTACAATAACAACAAGCGCATCTACCGCTATGCTGAGACTCTGCTCAACGCTGCCGAACTGCTGCTTGCCACAGGCGGAAGCGCTTCCGAGGCTCTGGGCTATCTCAACCAGGTGCGCAACCGTGCCGGACTGGAAGGCTATGCCGACTGCAACCTCGACAACATCCTGAACGAACGCCACATGGAGTTCTGCGGCGAAGGTAAGCGCTACTTCGACCTCGTGCGTACCGACCGTGCTGCCACGACTTTGGTTCCGGACAACTATGGTTATCGCACCAACTCTTGGACGCCCAGCAAGAAGCACATTCCGCTGGCTCAGTCAGAACTCGATGCCGACCCGACTCTCGTGCAGAACAACTATTGATTTTCGACCACGAATTTCAAGGATTACACGAATGTTTTTCAACAACGTATTAAATGAATTTCACAAATTATGAATAAGAAGATATATCAATTATTCTGCGCAGGCTTGGTAGGCTTCGGTCTTGCTGCCTGCTCGCCTGACGAATTCAACGGTGCCGATCCCAACGGGCTACCCTCTCTCTCAGGCGAAGACTTCACGCTGATTGTCGACCAGGAAGTGAACCAGATTCAGGTGAGCTTCCCTGAGAAGGATGGCGTATACCCTGTCTGGATCTTCAATGGTGCGACCTACTCCACGCTGAACAATGCAGGATGGGCCAACACAGAGCAAGGCACCTATACCGTTGAGATGAAACTCGGCAACCGCAATGGCATCAGCCAGAGTAGCATCACCAAGACCTTCACCTTCAATGAGACCAAGGTGAACTGGACCAACTACTTCAACCGTATCACTGGCAAGGAGTGGCGCATCGACTATAGCGAGCGGGCACACCTGGCTTGCGGCGAACTGGGCAGCGACGGCACCAACTGGTGGGCTGCAGCTCCCGAGGAGAAGAAGGGCTTCGGTGTTTACGACGACCGTCTGACATTCACTGCCGACAACAACAAGGGCGGCACGTTCATCTACAATCCCGGACCCGACGGCATGACTTACGTCAACACGGGCACCACGTTCTGGGGACATGGAGATGCCGACTTCGATACTCCTACACAAGAGCAGGTGTCGGGCTACCACTTCGAACGCGACACTTGGACCGACTCCGAGGGACAGGAAGTTTCCGTAGACTACCTGGTGCTCGACGACAACACGCTCTTCCCCTACATCAGTAGCGACTTGCAGTATGCCAAACCGCGCTTCCGCATCGAGACCCTCACAGCTTCGAAGATGGTGCTGCTCTTTGAGAACAACACTGCCAACATCACATGGCGCTTCATCCTGACAAGCAAGGACGAGGTAAAGGCCTTCGAAGGCTTCGACCCGAACAGCGACTTCAACATGTGGAAGAACGTGGAATACACGATGTTCTACTACTATGCTCCCAACTGGAATCAGATTGCAGATCCCGACTTCCAGGCTGTAGGCAACGACTACACCATTACACTGCCTGAGGCAACCTTCGACCAGTGGCAGGCACAGGTGGCCTTCAAGACCACGAACATCAGCACATCGGCTGCCCACAACTACGACTTCTCGTGTATCCTCACCCCGACGATGGATATCAACGGTGTGACCGTGAAGCTCGTGATGGACGGCGACGACGGTGTGTTCTACTTCGCCGACCGCGTTGACCTGAAGTCTGGTCAAGACTACATCTTCTGGAAGAGCGACATGCCCGGTATCGACATGGAACGTGTGAACCTCTTCTTCGACTTTGGTGGCAACCCCGCCGGTGAGGTCATCAACATCCGCAACATCGTGTTGAAGGATCATGCCAACGACGATGGTACCGTGCTGCCCGACGTGGAGCCGGAAGGACCGGAGGCTGTGGTAGACTGGGATGAGAATGCCGACAGCAACCTTTGGAAAGCCGTTGAAGACGGAACAGCCTTCATCAGCGTCACGCCGTGGTTTGCCGATAATGGCTGGAGCCAGATTGCCGATCCGGAATGGAAACACGAAAACGGTGTATGGGAAGTGACCATGCCCGAAGGAATGGGTGGTTCACAGTGGCAAGGCCAGTTCCCCATCAACACCTCGCTCAAAGCCAGCCTTGACAAGAAGTACAACTTCTACTGCGTCATCGAGTCTGACTACGACCTGCCGGGTGTCACCATCAAGCTCACGGAGACCGACGATCCCGACGGCACCAAGCACGACGGCAACTTCTTCTTCGCCGACCGCCACGACATCAAGGCCGGTAAGCAGTTCGTCTACAAAGCAGAGGGCGTTCAGCTCATCCAGAACGATGCCCATGCTCTGTCGCTCTTCTTCGACTTTGGCGGATCGCCTGTCGGTGCTACGGTCAGCATCAGCAAAATCTACTTCGAGGAGGCTGTTGAGATGAACTACAACGATGCCGACAACCTTTGGAAGAGTGTCGATGAGGGTTCCGCTTTCATCAGCATCACGCCGTGGTTCGCCAACGACAGCTGGGCACAGATTGCCGACCCCGAATGGAGCCATAGTGGCAGCAAGTGGGAACTCACCATTCCTGAGGGCATGGGCGGTTCGCAGTGGCAGGGACAGTTCCCCATCAACACCACGCTCACCGCTGCCCTTGCCGACAGCTACAATTTCCAGTGCACTGTGGAATCTGAGAACGACATTGCCGGCGTGACCATCAAGCTCACAGAGACCGACGATGCCGATGGCACCAAGCACGACGGCAACTTCTTCTTCGCCGATCGTCACGACGTGAAGGGCGGAGAGCCGTTTGTCTACAAGGCAACGGGCGTTCAGCTCATCCAGAACGATGCCCATGCTCTGTCGCTCTTCTTCGACTTCGGTGGCGCTCCTGCCGGAACGAACATCGTCATCAGCGACATTATCTTTGAGAAAGTGAAATAACCTTTTATAGCAACTGAGGGTGTGGCGGACCATAGATTCCGCCACTCCCTCTTTCTATTGAGCTTATGAACAACAGATATTTTATGTTAGGATTGTTGCTCTCCGCCATGTCGATGATGGCCTGCGGGGGCAGCGACGACGAACCTACGACGACAACTATCAGCATCACGGCATCGCCAGAGGCCATCGCGGCACCGACAGTTGGTGGCAGCTACTCCATCAACGTCACGACGACGGGTAAGGAGTGGGGCGCCTATTCCAACGACGAGTGGATCAAGGTGGTGGCCAACGGTACGACGACAGCATCAGGAACGGTCAGCATCACCATCGCTGAGAATCCTTACACAGAGGAGCGCACAGGCACCGTCGTCCTCATGTCGGGTACTGCTCGCAAATCCATCAACGTCACGCAGGCAGCAGCCGAGAAAGAGCTCTATCCTGCACCAGAAGGCTATAAGTTGGTGTGGCAGGATGAGTTCAACAGCGGCTCTGAGCTCAACGGCAACGACTGGACCCACGAGGTGAAGAACAGCGGATGGGTGAACAACGAGCGACAGAACTATGTGAACCACAAAACGCCCAGCGGCGAGTTGGTCACAGAGGTGAAGAACGGAACACTCCGCATCCACTGTCTGAAAGAAAACGGCAAGGTCTACTCTGGTCGCGTCTACGCCAAAGTAAAGGAAGGATGGACCTACGGCTATATCGAGGCCAGCATCAAACTGCCAAAGGGCAAGGGCACATGGCCCGCCTTCTGGATGATGCCCGTGAACTTCAAGTCGTGGCCTGCCGACGGCGAGATAGACATCATGGAAGAGGTGGGCTACCACCCCAACTACGTGTCATCGTCGCTTCATGCCAATGCTCACGTACACTCTAACGGCACACAAGTGACCCACGAGATGTACTGCGCCGGAGCGGAAGACGACTTCCACACCTATGCCATCGAGTGGCGGCACGACAACATCACTACCTACGTTGACGGTAAGGTGCAACTCAGCTATGACAACCGCGGACTAGGCCGCGACGACTGGCCCTACGACGACCCGTTCTATGTCATCTTCAACCTCGCGTGGGGCGGCGACTGGGGTGGTGCCCAGGGTGTCGACGAATCGGCTCTGCCCGTCACGATGGAAGTGGACTACATCCGCGTATTCCAAAAGAAATAACATGCAAAAAACTATTCTATACTTAATTGTTTTCCTTTTGGTTGCCTGTTCCGCCACGAACAGGCAACCACAGGAAGGCTTTGTCACCATTCAGGGGACCGACCTGATAAAGCCCAACGGTGAGAAGCTGTTCATCCAAGGCACGAATCTTGGCAACTGGCTCAACCCCGAAGGCTATATGTTCGGATTCAGTCGCACCAATTCGGCTTGGATGATCGACCTGCTCTTCAAGGAGGCAGTCGGACCTGATGTCACGGCTCGTTTCTGGCAGGCGTTCAAGGACAATTACATCACCCGTGCCGACATCGACTTCATTGCCGCTCAGGGTGCCAACACCATCCGCCTGCCCTTCAACTACAAGCTCTTCACCGATGAGGACTACATGGGACAGACCGGTCAGAAAGACGGCTATGCCCGTATCGACTCTGTGGTGAACTGGTGCAAAGCCAACCGCCTGTATCTCATCCTCGACATGCACGACTGTCCTGGCGGTCAAACGGGCGACAACATTGACGACGGCTACGGCTACCCTTGGCTCTTTGAGAGTGAGGCTTGCCAACAACAGTTCTGCGACATCTGGCGCGAGATAGCCGATCGCTACCACAACGAGACCACCATCCTGGGTTACGAACTGATGAACGAGCCCATTGCCCACTATTTCCAAAACAAGGATACGCTCTATCAGCTGCTCCAGCCATTGTACAAACGGGCGGCGGCAGCCATCCGCGAGGTGGACAAAAACCATATCATCCTGTTGGGCGGCGCCCACTGGAACAGTTTCTTCTGGATGCTCAACGACACCACCTACGACGACAAACTGATGTACACTTGCCATCGCTACGGTGGACCCGCCACCCGCGAGGCCATCACGCACTATATCAACTTCCGCGACTCCACTAACCGCCCCATGTACATGGGAGAGTTCGGCCACAACACCGACGAGTGGCAACGCGACTTCGTCGATGTGCTGAAAGCGGTGAACATCGGCTACACGTTCTGGCCCTACAAGAAAGTCGACAATTCGTGTATGTCCGCCATCCAGCGGCCAGAAGGATGGGATTCCGTCGTCGTGAAGTATTCAGAAACTTCACGCAACACCTATCAGGAATGGCGCGAGGCTCGTCCAGACCAGCAACGCTTCCAAGACCTGCTCATGCAATTCGCCAAGAATTGCCGTTTTGAAAACTGCCAGCCTCAGAAGGACTATATCCAGACGATGGGGCTGAAAGACAACGCTAACGATCAAACGAAATGAAAAAAACACTATTGACCGCTGTGCTGTTAGGCACGACCCTGATGGCACAAGCACAGACTCGACCGCTATATCTCGACGACACAAAACCCATTGAAGAGCGTGTCGAAGATGCACTGAAGCGCATGACACTCGACGAGAAGATAGCTGTCATTCACGCTCAAAGTAAGTTCTCCAGCCCAGGTGTGAAGCGCCTTGGCTTCCCTGATTTTTGGACCGACGACGGGCCTCATGGTGTACGCCCCGACGTGCTCTGGGATGAATGGGAACAGGCAGGACAGTCGAACGACTCCTGTGTGGCCTTCCCTGCCCTTACTTGTCTGGCAGCCACATGGAATCCCTCGATGGCACGTCTCTACGGCGAGAACCTCGGCGAGGAGGCTCTCTACCGCAACAAAGCCATGATTCTGGGTCCTGGTGTGAACATCCTGCGCACTCCGCTGGGGGGTCGCAACTTCGAATACATGGGCGAAGACCCCTATCTCGCCTCACGCATGGTGGCGCCTTACGTGCAGGGACTGCAGTCGAAAGGTGTGGCGGCCTGCGTAAAGCACTACGCCATGAACAACGATGAGGAGTATCGCCATCAGGTGAACGTTATCCTCTCCGACCGCGCCCTCCACGAAATCTATCTGCCCGCCTTCAAGGCTGCAGTCACTGAAGGACACGTCTGGGGACTCATGGGTGCCTACAACCTCTATCAGAACGAGCACAACTGCCACAACCAGAAGCTGCTCAACCAGATTCTGAAAGGCGACTGGCAATACGACGGTGTAGTCGTCAGCGACTGGGGCGGCGCCCACGACACGGAGCAAGCCATCCGCAACGGTCTTGATATGGAGTTCGGCACATGGACCAATGGTCTGTCGGCAGGCACCAAGAATGCCTACGACAACTACTATCTGGCCTACCCCTACAAACAGCTCATCCAGAGCGGAAAGTTCACAGAAAAGGAGCTCAACGACAAAGTGCGCCGTGTGTTGCGCCTCTTCTTCCGCACCACGATGAACCGCAACCGCCCGCACGGTTTCCTCTGCTCTGAGAGTCACTACGCGGCAGCCCGAAAGATAGCCTCTGAGGGCATTGTGCTGCTAAAGAACAGCCCACTCCCAACCTCCCCCAAGGGGGGAGAGAAGCTACTCCCGCTGACTCCAGAGAAGCTCCAACGCCTCGCCGCATCTTCCCCCCTTGGGAGGGACAAGAGGGGGGCCACCATTCTCGTCATCGGCGAGAATGCCATCAAGCCCATGACCGTGGGCGGTGGTTCGTCTTCGCTGAAGGTGCAGCACGAGATTTCTCCGCTCGATGGTCTGAAACGAGCTTTGGCATCCCTCGAACCCTCGCACCCCCAAATCGACTTCGCTCGCGGCTATGTAGGCGACACCACCTCTTTCTATAATGGTGTGCAGATGCACGTCGACCTGCGCGAGTATCGCCCTGCCGACGAACTCATTGCCGAAGCCGTGGAGAAAGCCCGTCAGGCCGATGTGGTCATCTTCTTTGGTGGCTTGAACAAGAGCGACTATCAGGATGCAGAGGGTCACGACCGCAAGGAATATGGTCTGCCCTACGGACAAGACCAGCTGATGGAGGCTTTGCTCAAAGTCAACCCCAACATCGTCTACGTCAGCATCTGCGGAACACCCACCGAACTGCCGTGGGTCAGCCGTGTGCCCGCCATCGTGCAGGGCTGGTACATTGGTTCTGAGGCAGGAACGGCATTGGCCAATGTTCTCATCGGAAAGACTAATCCCTCAGGCAAGTTGCCCTTCACCTGGTATGCTAAGCTCAACGACTGTGGTGCCCATGCGCTGAACACCTACCCTGGTACGTGGCGTGAAGGTCATCAGATTATCGACGAGGAGTACAAAGAGGACATCTTCGTAGGCTATCGCTGGACCGACCGTCAGAAGCAGAAGCCCACCTTCGCCTTCGGGCACGGTCTCTCTTACACCACGTTTGCTTTGGGAAAGGCAACCGCCGACAAGAAGGCGCTCACCGCCGACGAGACCATCTCCTTCACCGTCAACGTGAAGAACACGGGCGATGTGGCCGGTTCTGAGGTCGTACAGCTTTACGTTTCCGACTTGAAGTCGTCGCTGCCCCGACCCGTGAAAGAGCTGAAGGGTTTCCAAAAGGTATTCTTGCAGCCTGGCCAAAACCGCGACATCACCATCACCCTCGACCGCTCTGCCCTCTCCTACTACGACGACACGCGTCAGGAATGGGTGTGTGAGCCTGGCGAATTCGAAGCCCTGATCGGCACCGCCAGCGACCGCATTTCCTCACGGGTGAAGTTCACGCTGCGTTGACTCCCAATCTTTCAAATCAACAACTGGAAACAATGGAAAAATATTTAGCCAATCCTCTGCGCTACGACAGAGGAATGAATTACGACAGGTGCGGCCGTAGCGGAGTGCTGCTGCCACGCCTATCGTTAGGTTTCTGGCATAACTTTGGTGGCGTTGACCCATACGAGCGTAGCCGCGCCATCACCCGTTATGCGTTCGACCAAGGTGTGAACCACTTCGACCTGGCCAACAACTACGGTCCTCCCTACGGCTCTGCGGAAGAGACGATGGGCCGACTCATGGACGATGACTTCCGGCCTTATCGCGATGAACTGTTCATCTCGACCAAGGCAGGCTACGACATGTGGCCTGGTCCCTACGGCAATTGGGGTTCGCGCAAGTATCTCATGGCTTCGCTCGACCAGTCGTTGCGCCGTATGCACCTGGACTATGTGGACCTGTTCTATTCCCATCGCTACGACCCCAATACGCCCCTTGAGGAGACGCTTCAGGCGCTGGTCGATGTGGTGCGTATGGGCAAGGCCCTCTATGTGGGCATTTCGAGCTGGCCCCTTGAGGCCACGCGCTTTGCCTTCAGCTATCTCAAAGCTCACGATGTGCCCTGTCTCATCTATCAAGGCCGTCTGAACCTGCTCGACCGCAAACTGCAGCAGGAAGGCATCCTCGACCTTTGTGCGGAGCAGGGTGTGGGCTTCATCAGTTTCTCGCCATTGGCACAGGGGCTGCTCACCGACCGCTACCTAAACGGCATTCCCAGCGACTCGCGCATGTCGAGGGGAAAATCGTTGAAGGAAAGTGTGCTCACCGACGAGCTACTCCAGAAGTTAAAGGCTTGGAACAGCTTGGCTCACGACCGCGGCGAAACGCTTGCTGAGATGTCGCTGGCTTGGGTGCTTGCTCAGCGTGGCATGACGTCAGTGCTCGTCGGAGTCAGTTCTGTGGAACAACTGCAGAAGAACCTCAAGTGCGTCAGCGCCCAACCGTTTGCGCAAGAGCTATGATGGAAGATTTCGATAAATGCTGATACTCGCTGTGAGGGGTGTCAAAACTCTGCCAATTGTAGGGACTGCATTTAGTGTTTTGACACACCCTCGAACATGGAAACTTGCTTATTGAAGCCAAAGCATAAGGAATAAAAGCATCTCCTTCCCTCCTCTGACTCCGTTGACGACAACAGCAGCGGAGCAAGGGAGGGAAGGATATTTTGACTCATTCAGCCGAATAATAAATTCGGTTCTGGTCATCTCACGGGTGTTATAGAATCGTTAGGCTTACCCTTCGTCCCAATCCATGGAATATCTTGAACAGGGTGGATACCTGTATGTCTGCATGACCATTCTCCACGCGTGATATGTAGCTTTTCTTAGTACCAATCTTCTTGGCAAGCTGTTCTTGTGTAAGCCCTGCTTTCCGACGTTCTTCTTTCAAGTGCTCCCCCAAGATAAATGCATCTACCTCTGCATCAAAAATCATTCTAGTGGGAGTTCCTTCAGCACCAAAATCTTCTTCTATTAAATCTTCAATCGGCGTAAGATTCAATCTTTTCATTTCTTCTCTTGTCATATTTTTTACCCTTTCTTATTTTCAAAGTAATCTTTCATGATTCGTTTTGCCTTTTCAATCTCATTCTGCGGTGTCTTTTGCGATTTCTTTTGGAAGCCGTTGAATAAGATCACAATATTGCCCTCGTCAAAACAACAGAAGATTCGGAATATATTGCCCTCATCCTCAACCCTGATTTCGTAAAGCCCAGACACTCCTGAAATGGATCTTAAGAATGTAACTGGTACAACATCCAAGGTCATGATATAGAGGAAAACCTGGTATATTATCTTCAAAGTCCGCAGAGGCAAAGTCTTTTTGAACTTCTTAAAGTAGTCCTTGTAAATTAACAACTGTCTTTTGTATTCTTACTTTGACATGCATCTATTTTTTTTCGCAAAGGTAACTAATTAGTAAACATTTTCCAAATTATTCTTCTAAAAACTGCATGAAATAAATACTTTTAACTCTTGCACAAGAAGAAGAAACGATTTCTACCAATGAATCTGAACGTGGACACCCGCCGGGTCGTTCTCGAAGCGCAGAAGCAGGGTGTGGCTGCCAGCATCCCATTGGTGGGTGCTGGCAGAAGTTGTTTGGATGGTCTTTGGCTCGCGGGGCAGCAGGATGCGCATCACATTGTCGGTGTTGAGGGGCGAACGGGCAACGAACGAGAAACTACGTCGACCGATAAGCTCGTTCTCCTGTCGCGAGGCAGCAGCAAGCACCTGCG
>JAEEGF012405653.1_pt1 | contig 12289 bp, 10 predicted proteins | sample 9134171 | NCBI WGS metagenome assembly JAEEGF01 (sample SAMN16246542, study PRJNA631951) | gut metagenome | biome: gut microbiome; feature: rumen; material: AP-attached | host: Bos | place: Iran: Karaj | collected 2018-10 | reverse complement strand
TTGTATGTATAAATTAAAAACATTGGAAGCCATACGATCTGACTATTAATACCTCCATAATGGAATGCACATAACAACCATATTAGCGCTGTGACGAATTCTCCCTTTATATGATACAACTTAAATGTTGTAATCCAATAAGTAATGCAAGTAATAAGACCATAATTTACCCACATCGTAAATGCACCCGCCCCTCCAAATTCGACAGAAGGTAATGGTGCAATTAATACTGTATCTGCATCAACTCCATAGCCGAACCAATCATTAATAGACGAAATACCAATAAACCTATAGCCTAAAACAGAAGGCAAAATCCTAAATGCCGCACTAGAATCTGTAGAAAAGAGCAAGTCTTCATCTAGAGTGTATGCAACTTTTGCGAATTCCCACATACGAACAAATGCATCACTTACAACTAACAATACTGTTATCACCGCAACAGCCGCTCCTATAAAAAGAGGATTGAAAAGTTTGCTTTTATCAAAGAATTTAATAACAATGAGAAATAAGAAAACAAATGCAGTGGAACTTCCCATCGTTAGAATAGGCCAGAAAAATGCAATCCATATATAACGGTCTTTTTTAATAGCGTTTTTTAAGCTTTCTCCTTTCTTAATTGTCAATAAGACATAAATATACATTATGACGGGAATAATCCTCGCACTATGAGAAGGCTCCGCTGTTAATGAATTCAACTTCCACGGAGTTGCTGGGTCATAGTTACTTTTGTTAAAAATTGGAAGACCTGTTAGAACGCAAAATTGTTGTAAAATTAGAACTATACAAAAAGCAAATATAAGAAAGCGGAGGAATTTTTTAAAGTTTTCTTTACTATAAGGCACTGCATGTAATAACCTGCAATATCCCATAAAATATAAGCAAAACATACATGAATAGAGCAAAGTGCTCCACCGCAAAGTTCCTGGATGAAGTAACATCGGGAATCCTATCATCATTGATAACATGAGGAAAAGCGGAAAGTCTACTCTCGGCGTAATCCTGGGATATAAAATAAGTAGTATTGGACTAATTGCCATTACAACAATTAGTAATATATTTCGATTTCCCTCTCCTAAGGCAAACGCTGGAGCAATTGCCATCATAGTTGCAAGGAAATTTATTATGAATATAGGTATTCTTCTTGTATTCATCATATTTTACTTGACAAAATAATTTAAAGCTATTTCCTGAACACTTCTTGAAAGTTTTAGAAACAACAATGATAATGAATTGTATCCACTATATTTAGATAGATAATAATCTCTTGATTGGAAAAGTAACTGCATCCTTTTTTTTGCGTTCCCTTTTTCGCTCTTAATATGCCTATGAAGCGCCTGGGCATCCGCATAATAATATGTCCTCATTCTTTCATTATACACTTGTTTAGCAAGAATTGGCTCTTCGGAATACAAGAATGTACCCTCATCCAGAAACCCTATTTTCTGAAGGAACGAAATTCTAATCATAAAACAACACCCAGAGATTTTCTCACAATAAGAAGATTTAGTATTGTCTTCAATAAACCACATATCATTCTTCCGATTCTTAAATGCTGTCAAAGGCCATAAAAGTTCCTCCCAATAGGTCATCTCGCGCATTGGGTTTTGATGTGCACCATTAGTATTCACAATATCACTAGCACAAACAGCGATATTTGAATCATCCATCATTATCTCGATTAATTTTTTCAGATAATCCTTCTGCGGAAACTCCATATCAGGATTTGCTATCAACGCATACTCATATCCCTTTTCCGCTGCATATCGGAGTCCAATATTATTCCCTGCAGAATACCCCCTATTTTCGTGATTGGAGATAAAAGTGCATCCTTGACCTTTACACAATTGTTCCACAGCTTCACGATCATCTTCCTGCGAGCAATTGTCTACGACCACAATTTCTTGCTCAACCCCCTTCTGTTTTTTCAAGAAGCTTATACACTTTTTGCAGTCAGCTGAACTATTATAATTAAGAACAACAACAGCTATTCGCTTTTCCGTCATAACAATCAAGCTTTTGGTTTAATATGATGCCATGATGGTGGGTATATGTCCGTACTTTCATCTTTATTTACCAAATATGGTGGGCACACAACATCCTTATTTTGTGCCCCCAACCATGCAGCCCACCAGCTAAAAGTACTATTTGCAATAATAATATTCTCGAATTTCGACATCAACGCCATGTCAGCCCAAGAATCATCTTTCTTATTCCAGTCGACACAGACAATATTCTTACCCTGCATAAAATTTCGCGCCCATTCCATATCATTCGTAAAGATATAAAAAATAGGATTTGAAATTTTCTTCTCAAAATAATCTATGGCCTGGTGATAATAGTTCTCATCACATACAGCCCCATAAGTCTTATATGTGTTAGGATCAAGATAGTCACCTCTGCGAATATGAATCGCTACCTTTTGGTTGTTTTTCGCTTCTTTCGATATTCGTATATTTTTAGGGTTCTTAAATTCTGGAAATACATATAAATCTCTAACAATTTGTTCAACACCTTCTAAGTATTTCCAATGATGAAATCCTCCATTATAAAAGGTCAAAGGATGACTACCAGCCTTTGTAATTATCGGGTTATAGTCATAATGCTTGTTTTCCATCTTCCCATATATACCAAAACAATTCATCAGCTTCTTTATACCCTTCAATAAAGAAGGGAACCTCGGGGTTATCATAATGTAATACAAACAGAGTAGCAGTTTCTTTCTTACGTTATTCTTAACGTCTATATCAAATAACCTTCCCAGTTCAATCCCGTTATGCTGATTACTCCAACATATATAATCAACCCTTACGCCCTCTTTAATTTTTCTAAGGTACAAGGCATATTGTGACATCTGGTTGCCAAGCCCATTGCATATATAAATTATATCCATCAATTCCCTATTTCAAGATAATTTTAATATTAATTTAGCATACTCATTCTTCTCCTAAACTTTCCCCAATATTTGAAAATATAGAAATATGGCATTAGAAAAATATGGCGCAGCTGAAAATTCGGAACATGCACCATCTCATATTCTTTCAGAAAAGAAGAATCCTTTTTTGCGTTTTTTGACAAGTAAATTTTAAACAAATCCTTGTATATACCTCTACGAAGATATGGTAGGAAATATATTATTGCCCTATAATAATAATGATATATCTTTCTGTCTAAAACAGAAAAACATTCATTATGCAACCTAAATATGGCTTTGGATTCCTTTGAAATTCTAATTTTCTGATAATTATTGGCAATGGAGAAATAAATCAAGAGGTCAATGCCTGCCCCATTTCGCATAGGATCTAATTCTCCCATTGTAGGTATCTCTGTAATAAATGCTTTTTCTATGTCTTTTTTTCTAAACAGTGCAGCACCTGGCGAGACTGGGAAAATTTCAGAATATTGGCAAGCAAAAGATTTAAAATACTCATCTTTACTGAACTGCTCTTTTCCATATAGTATCGCCTTTCTATATCCGCTAGATGTTAAATATTGAATTGGAGAAAGCACAAATGCTGTATTCTTGTCAAAAATATCAATGCATTTTTCTACATAGTTCTCTGAAATTTTGTCGTCAGAAAACAGCAGTTTTACATATTCTCCATTCGATAATTCAACTCCTTTTTTCCAGTTCAACACCGGACCAATATTACTATCATTCCTATAAGCTTGAATTTTGGATGAATTTATACCACATATTATATCCCATGTCTTATCTGTACTACAATTATCTACAACGACAACTTCTATATTAGAATAAGTTTGAGACAAGGCAGACTCAATTGCTTCTTTTACAAAATCCTCCCTATTATAAGTAGGTATTACTATCGAAACCAAGGGCTTTTTAATGCAACTTCTCATATATACTACATTTTTAACCAAGCCAGCATTCGTTCAATCCCTTCATCTGCTGACACCTTGGGTTCCCAGCCAATAATGTCCTTCGCTTTCTTGATATCGGCTACGAAGACTTTCTGATCGCTTTCACGCCAAGGAAGCTGGGTATAATTCATTTTAATATCCATTTTCTTTTCAAGCATGGCAAACAATTCCAGTAGAGATAAACTATTGTTAATTCCTCCGCCGATTGCAAACACTTGACCGTATGCCTTCTCGCAATCTTTAGCTGAGAAATAGAGATTAACAATATCTTCATCATATAGAACATCTCTTACCTGTTTACCTGTTCCTGAGATTGTGAATGGAGGTCTGTTAGGATTCTCTTTCGTTTCCAAGGCTTGCTGGCAGAACCATCCAATCCATCCTTGATCAAAAGTGGCATGTTGATTGGTCCCATACATTGATGAGTGACGGAATACAATGGTTTTTATGCCAAAAATGCGATAAAAATCCAGTAAATACTGGTCTGCACAGCCTTTTGAACATCCGTATGGTGAATGGAAATCCAAAGCCATATCAGATGGGAATCCGTTAGGATATTCCTCGCAGGTATATCGTGTTTCATTCTCTCTGAAATGAAGCGACTCAAAATCCCCAAACACCTTATTGGTAGAAGAATACATCACAACTGCATTGGGACAATACTTACGTACAGTATCCAATAAATTGAATGTACCCATTGCATTTATTTCGAAATCCATTCGTGGATTAGCAATTGATGTGGTCATAGCAACCTGCCCAGCCAAATGGAAAATATAATCGGGTTGAACTTCTTTTATACAAGACTCCACATCATTAGCATTGCGAATGTCATAAGGATAATACTTAAACTCGCCTTTGCTTTGAAGCCACTTTAAATTATCTGCACTGCCATGGCGGTATAGGTTATCAAATACAAATAGTTCCTCTCCTCTTTTCAAAACCTCAGCTGCAAGATTACTTCCAACAAAGCCACAGCCGCCTGTTACTAAATATTTCATATTTATCTATCGTTTTAAAAATAACAAAATTCGATCTTTCATAAAGTGACGTTCATCACGGTTCATTCCACATGTTGCAATTATTAAAGATGTAGATATTACCATAATGACAGTTGTTTCAATAAAAGGCAACAGCCCTTCAGTCGGGAACAACTGCATAATACAATACCCTACAATACAACTTGCGACTAAAGTTAACATCGTAGGGATAATTATTTCTTTTATTGTAGTTTTCATTTTTAAATGGAACATTTTTCCTCCAATTTTAAGTTCCAGACATACACACACAATTGTTAAAAACAAATACACAACATATACACTAATTAATGAGGCTCCAACTTTTAATACAACATATGAGATCGGTACAACCAACGAACATATTACGCCGCCTAAAGTATAGAGCTTACCGATATGGCCTTCTGCTGACGCACCAATCAAAAACGGATAATCTATCGTTAATAAAAGCGTCAATATTAAAGTATATCTTCCGAAGTCTACAGTATATTGCGGGACTTCAACAAGCCACAAGCCTAACAGTGTTTCCATTTCAAAAAAAACAGGTATAAAAGGAATCATCATTAAGTAAAACGAAAATTTTGAGGTTTTAATAACCAAGGTATGCATTTGCTCAAACTCTCCTGAAGCATATAACTTTGTTATTTGAGGAGAGGTGGCTTGTTGAAAACTTTGTGAGAATTTTAACAAAATTGACTGCAGCATAACAGCGACACCTCGTGCAGCATTGGCCACAGGACCTCCAAATATATTCAATAATATATTTAATCCTTGTTGACAAGCAATCGTACCAAAACCAGGAAGGACGACAAAACTTGAAAAAACAACTATTTCTCTCATCAGTTTTTTATCTATTTTTAAAGATAACTTGGATTCTGCAAATTGCGACTTACAATATACAGAATAAAACAATCTGGTTATTAGCTGTAAAAACAATAACAAAAGTGCATATACTACAAGCTTGTTTGATACACACGACAAAAGATAAGCTATTCCCAGACGAGAAAGAGAATCCAAAAATGAGATATATGCGAATATATTCATCTGCTCATGGGCAATTATCAATGTACTATCAGGAATACATATTATTGAAAGCATTATCGAAAAAACTGATATTTGATACACCCAAAATGCAGATGTTACACTATCCTCTGGGATTACTATATAATTAAGAAGAAACCATAAACCAATAGTCTCTGCAAATAATAGCACAATTAAAGCCAATATTAAATGCAAAATGTAGCACATACTATATGTTTTTTGCGTTTCTACTTTATCTCCCTTTCCTAACGAATAAGAGATAAACCTTGTAGTACCCGTTGATAGAGCAGATTGTAAGAAAGAAAACATAACAACAACACCACCAACAACATTATATATTCCATAGTCTGTTATTCCTAACTGTTGTAGAACTATACGACTAGTAAATAGCCCTATCACAGAAGTAAATACCATCCTTAAGTACAATATAACAGTATTTTTTGCCAATCTTTTATTACGGGTCTGACTACTTTCCATAAACAAACAATCTCAAAAAAGACTTTAAAGGTTTCATAGAGGCCTTTGCAGAATATAGCCCCCCATAGCACAATGCTAAAAAAGTCCTATAAAATCCAATATCTACAAATCCCTTACATTCATCCCTAAATGCCCTATTCAATCTTATTACCCAAAATATCATCTCGAAAAAGGATACATTCCTCGTTTTCAATCCATAATGGGAACAACGCAAAGATTCGGAGAAAAATTGCTTCTGTATATATGAAACAAAGAATGTATTTTTTTTTAAAAGTTCATATAAGATTTTTTCTTTTTCTATTTGTTGTTCATTAATATTTATGATAGATTTTAAAAACAACCGAAATGTAGAAATTCTCATACCTCCATACCAATAAATAGTATTCTCAGTATATGGTGACATTGTTTTACCCCCCAAAACCCCCATTGCATCAAAAGTAATTAAGGGTTTATTGTAAACTACAGAACTATATCTTGTGCCAAGACCTGCAGATACAATGTCTAAGACCCATAAATTTCCATCTTGCATAATAGATTCTATCCTACTATACTCCTGGATATACAACTTTCTATTATAGAAAAAACCCGAGGGATGGGTGTTTCCACCTCCTCCTCCATGCAACACAGACTCAACTCCCCTCGAATAAAAAGACGGTTCCCCTTCAGAATCCTTTGCTGTTATATTTACCAGACCAAATGCGGGTTTATTCGCAAGGAGAAAATCCACAAAATCCGAAATATAATTTTCGTTTATTTTTTCTTTATCTAATACAAGAAGAACATAATCTGAATCTGCTTGTTGTATTACATGATTGTAGTTTTTATAAGCAGGTACCTTCTTATTTAAACAATTCACCACTAATCTTGCATCATCTATTGAAGATAGTTTTTGGAAAGTACCATCAGTAGAGGCGTTATCAGATATATTCACAACAAACCTTGAATCCGAAATCGATAGAATATTCTTAAGAGTAGTGTATAATTTGTCTATTCTGTTGTATGTTGGAATACAAATAGATAGGACACGCCTATTTGAATTGTTCTGCATACTCTTTTAGTCTTTGATCAATATTAAAACATATAGGTTTCCCTATTATCTTAGTAAGTTTGTCTATAGAACATTTTAAATCCATCACATCGTTCTCGCGATAGGGTAATGCACCATAATTAATTTTTGCATCTTTCCCAATCAGAGTCTTACAAGTTTCAATAATTGATTTTAGTGATACACTTTTTCCACTTGCTACATTTACTATTTCACCTACACATTTCTCGTATTCTTTTATCAGCTCGCCTATACACCAAGCAAAATCTGCGGCGTAGATAAAATCTCGTTTCTGTTCACAGGGAGTTACATTAATTGGTTTCCCCTCTTGGAGTTGGCTAATAATATATGGTATAAACTTTAACTTATTCTGATACATTCCAAAAAGATTACCAGGTCTTACTACCATTGCAGGGAATCCATAATTAGCATGAAGCATCAATGAAGTATTAACTGTTAGTTGCTTAACCAATGCATAAGGTGAGTTAGGTACTTCTCTCATTGTCTCGGAAAAAGGAGACCCCTCATTTCCATATTCCTCCGAACTACCAAATTGGATGAACAGTTTTAAAGTTCTATCATCTTTAAAACGTTCAAATAGATTCAATAGTACTTTCAGGTTGGACGAGATTAGTCCATCAAAAAGACTTAAGTCTCTTTCCGCCGTAACAATTGAAGCCAAATTAACTATATAATCAGGCGTTGCGATAGTCTCTGGTATTTTGTCTTCGACAAGATCTATCTTGATAATATTCACCGAGGGATATTTTATAAAAAAATACTCGTCAATGTATTTATCCACAACAGTAATATCATACTTATCGTAAAGGTACTCAACCAGATTCTTGCCAATAAATCCAGAACCGCCAATTAAGAAAACTGTTTCCATTATTTTTTTATAAATGAAGAGATTTGTTCAACACAAAGATTATATACATCCTCATTTTGATAACGCTTATACCATTCGGCAGTTAATACACAGCATTTCTCTATATCGGTACGTGGTTCCCATCCTAGCAGGAATTTAGCCTTACTTATATCAAGCATCAGGAGACTTGCCTCATGAAGAGCATTAGGATCCGAGACGTCTTTCAGTTCACCTTTGCCATAGTGTTTTGTCAGCATAGTAGCCACATCCCATACCGGTGTAATACTTTCTGTACGAGGTCCAAAATTCCAACCTTCGCAATACCTTGTTGGCTCTTGCATCATCTTGCTGGCAAGAAGCATATAGCCAGACAATGGCTCAAGTACATGCTGCCAAGGGCGAATGGCCTTAGGCGAACGAATCTCAATAGCTTTGTCAGCCTCTAATGCCCTTATGCAATCAGGAACAATACGATCTTTAGCCCAGTCTCCACCACCTACCACATTGCCAGCACGAACACTGGCCAACGAGACATGATGTTTCTTGCCATAATCAGCTGGATTAAAGAAACTTCTACGCCAAGAATTAATGGCAATCTCTGCAGCTCCCTTTGAAGAACTGTAGGGATCATATCCCCCCATTGGCTCATTCTCACGGTATCCCCAAATCTGCTCACGATTCTCATAGCATTTGTCGGTAGTTATCATCACACCTACTTTAACGGTCTCCGTTACACGGATGGCTTCCATAATATTGATGGTTCCCATCACATTGGTCTGGTAGGTCTCAACGGGTATTTCGTAACTGAGGCGTACCAGTGGCTGTGCTGCAAGATGGAAGATAATCTCGGGCTGGTACTCCTTGAAAATTTCTTTTATCCTCTCACCATCGCGGATGTCTGCTCGGATGTCTGCCTTGATCTTCTTACCAATACCAGAAAGAACAAAGTTATCTTTCTCGCTAAAGGGTTCCAAGCCAACGCCTACTACTTCAGCACCCAATTCGTGAAGCCAAATGGAAAGCCAAGAGCCCTTGAAACCGGTATGACCGGTGACAAGGACTTTCTTGCCCTTATAGAAATTATTAAAAATATCAATGTCCATATTACTTAGTGTGTTGTTTACAGAACTCTGAAATGCACTTAATCATCCATAGGTTCATCTCCTTGGTCATGCCAGGGAAAACGCCAATCCAGAAACCATTGGTCATCACAAAATCAGTATTCTTCAGTTCACCAACAATACGATAACCCTCACCGGTCTGACGCATCTCATCAAAGCAAGGATGCTTGGTTAAATTCCCGGCAAAGAGGTTACGGGTCTGAATCTTATTCTGCTCCAGATAGCCAGTCAATTCATTGCGGGTAAAACCTGCATCTTCTTTCACGGCAATCAAGAAACCAAACCAAGAAGGATTACTATTTGCTTCTGCCACAGGGAGAATCAAACCTGGCACATCTTTTAGACCATCATAAAGCATCTGATAGTTCGCACGGCGTGCGGCAACAATCTGATCCAGCTTTTCTAACTGTGCACAACCAACAGCGGCCTGCATATCAGTAATTTTCAGGTTAAAACCAAAGTGACTGTACACATACTTATGGTCATAGCCCTGTGGCAATTCTCCAAACTGACCAGTAAAGCGCATACGGCAGGTATTGTCTACACCAGAAGCACACCAACAGTCACGTCCCCAATCACGGAAAGAAAGGGTGATTTTGTTCAGTACTGGGTCGTTGGTATAAACGGCACCACCTTCACCCATAGTCATATGATGTGGAGGATAAAAACTGCTGGTACCAATATGCCCCCAGGTGCCGGTTTTCTTGGTTACGCCATCAATGGTATATTCAGAACCAAGAGCATCACAGTTGTCCTCAATAAGCCAGAGGTTATGCTTCTCACAGAAAGCCAACACAGCCTTCAAATTGAAAGGATTACCCAGTGAATGAGCCATCATCACTGCCTTAGTCTTAGGGCTATAAGCTGCCTCCAACTGATTGACATCAATATCAAATCCAGGCAATGCCACATCAACAAAAACAGGGATTGCACCATATTGGATAATGGGGGTAACAGTGGTGGGGAAGCCAGCAGCTACAGTAATTACCTCGTCGCCTTTTTTGATTCTACGGTCTCCCAGCTTATGTGAAGTCAGCGTATAGAACGCCAAAAGATTAGCACTTGATCCTGAGTTTGTGACAGCACAATACTTCACACCCAACCAATCTGCTAAGCGGCGCTCAAACTTGTGCGTCCAAGGACCCTGCGTCAGCCAGAAATCCAGCGAAGAGTCCACAAGGTTAACCATTTCCTCATCATTAAAGTAACGGCCACCGTAATGGACAAATGACTTACCAGGTTCAAACTCCTTTTTCTGGGCATGAACCTCTTTATAATACTCTCGCGTAAGCTCTAAAATCTGAGCCTTTAACTCCTCTTTTTTTGCCATAATATATCTACTTATTTACTATAATCGGGAATATTGGGTATCACTCTATCCCACTTCTTCCAAGGAGCCTTGCCATCCTGAAGGAGTTTCTCCAATAATGCTTTTTCACGGATATTATCCATGCATTGCCAGAAGCCCTCGTGTATATAAGACATTAGTTCTCCCTGTTTAGCTAGGGTTTCAAGCGGCTTGCGCTCAAATACGCAAGAATCACCATCCAAAAAATCAAAAATGGCAGGTTCTAATACCATATAGCCAGCATTAATTGGCGCACCATCGTTTGAATTCTTCTCGCGGAATGCTTTCACCACATTGTCATCAATGTCAAGTACACCTTTTTCCTGTGCCATCTTCACGGCAGTCAATGTTGCAATCTTGCCGTGACTCTTGTGAAAATCTAGAAGCTTATTGATATCTACATCGCAAACCCCATCACCGTATGTCATGAAGAAAGGTTCATTACCAACATACTCCTGAATACGCTTGATACGGCCTCCGGTCATCGTGTTATATCCTGTATCAACAACTGTTACCTTCCAAGGTTCAATATGGCTATGGTGGATAGTCATCTCATTCTCCCCTCCACGAAAATCAAAGGATACATCGCTATAGTGCAGAAAATAGTTGGCGAACCACTCCTTAATGTATTCCTGCTTATAGCCAGCACAAATAATAAACTCATCGTGACCATAGTGGGCATATTCTTTCATGATATGCCAGAGAATTGGCATACCGCCTATCTCTATCATAGGTTTTGGCTTAAACACTGATTCCTCTGATATACGAGAACCAAATCCACCTGCTAGTAATACGACTTTCATAGTTATCTGTTTGAATATTGATTTGCATAATAATATTGATAATCGCCGCTGGTTACATTATTGCGTCCTTTCAGTAGCAAGCGGCCTTTGGTCGAGCACTCCAACCTTTATCTGTTTGTATACATGGTTTCATAGTACTTCTGATAGTCACCAGAAGTTACATTATTCAACCATTCTTCGTTTTCTAAGTACCATTTCACCGTATTCTCGATTCCCTCTTCGAACTGAAGAGAAGGCTCCCAACCCAGTTCCTTCTGGAGTTTTGAGCTGTCGATAGCATAACGCAAATCGTGTCCGGCACGGTCGGTAACGAAGGTAATCAGGTCCATATCCTCGCCTTCCTTACGACCCAGCAAGCGATCGACGGTCTTAATCACCACCTTGATGATATCAATGTTCTTCCACTCGTTAAAGCCACCGATATTATAGGTATCAGCAATCTTACCCTCGTGGAAAATCACGTCGATAGCACGAGCGTGGTCCTCAACATACAGCCAGTCGCGTACGTTCTCGCCCTTACCGTAAACAGGCAGAGGCTTGCGATGACGGATATTGTTGATGAACAATGGAATCAGCTTTTCGGGGAACTGGTAAGGACCGTAGTTGTTCGAGCAGTTGGTTACTACTACAGGCATGCCATAGGTATCGTGGAATGCACGAACAAAGTGGTCGCTAGAAGCCTTCGAAGCCGAAT
>JAEEGF010755985.1_pt1 | contig 12289 bp, 7 predicted proteins | sample 9134171 | NCBI WGS metagenome assembly JAEEGF01 (sample SAMN16246542, study PRJNA631951) | gut metagenome | biome: gut microbiome; feature: rumen; material: AP-attached | host: Bos | place: Iran: Karaj | collected 2018-10 | reverse complement strand
ATACTGCTTTCTATTATTTAGAATATATTTACAGTTTCTCGTTCTCTGTTTCCTCTGCAATCCATTCTTTTAGCTTTTTCTGCAGTAATTTTTTATCCGGCATATAAAGTTCATATTTCGAGGCATAGATGTTAGTATCTTCTGGCAGTGTCAATTCTACCATATTATCATTCTTATCACTGCAAAGAAGAATGCCAATAGTAGGATTTTCCTCTGTGGTCCTCTCGTATCGATCATAGTAATTGACATACATTTGCATCTGACCAAGATCCTGATGTTTCAATTTTTCAGTTTTCAAATCGATCAATACAAAACAACGCAAAAGACGGTTGTACAGAACAAGATCAACCCTGAAATGTTCTTCATCAAAAGTGAATCTTACCTGTCTCCCAACAAAGGTAAAACCTTTCCCCATTTCCATCAAAAACTCCTGCAAATGGTCAATAATGCGGCTTTCCAAATCATTCTCCGAATACTCCGGCTGTTCATGCAATCCAAGAAACTCTAATACATAGGGATCCTTGACTCTGAATGACAGATCATCCGGAATTTCTCCTTTTTTTGCAATATTCTGAATTTTGCCTTTATCGGTACTCAAGAGAAGCCTTTCATATAGAGAACTCGCATATTGACGACTCAGCTCTCTTTTCCCCCAATTCCTCGCAACTGCTTCCCTTTCATAAAACAGTCTTTCCTGATCATCACGAATTCTCATTAGAATCAAATAATGTGTCCAGGAAAGTTTAAACAGCGTATCTTCAGAATTCCGAACCACTGGTTCGGATTTTTCAATCGCAAATTTCCGAAACACCGGTTCGGAAATTCTGTCATGGTATATCAAATAAAACTTTCTGGCGTTTTATCACAAGAAAAAGGTTATTCTATAAAATATCATTCCTTCCGCATTTTCTCTTTCAGAATACATTATTTTTGAGACAATACGGCAATGTATGGCCGCATAAGATTTTTCTTCTTATTTGCGGCATATCTCTTTATGATTTCGACCGCGTGTCTTTGGAGGGCCATATCGGATATGGCCCAAAGAAACACAAAGTGATAAAAAGTAACGGAATAAATATATAACGCTTTTGCGTAAAAACAATTAGGTCTACACAGAAATCAGCAAAATTTCAGTATCAAAGATCGAACTTGTTTGGAACGCCCCGTATGCGGGGTGGTTCTTCATGTTTCCTTTGATACGGGCATTGCTGAGCCTCTGTGTGGGAAACAGAATAGTGACCACGCATTTTTGGGAAAAGTCCCATTGTGGCACTGGTGAAGATTCACCCTTTTTTCCCACCGAAGTTTTTTTACAGCTTAAGATCACAATCCCGCGCGAGGAGAATTCGCGTCCTATTAAAGATGAATGAAAATCAAGGGAAAGTCCCTTCTAATAATAAACCGTTTCTGGCGGGCGTCATTATCCTAATTGCCGCGTTCTGCACCGCCGGAGCGTGGATCAAACAGGCCCAGAAACAAGTTCAGGCCGGTCAGGATCAGTTGACCCGTCTCCAGCAGGAGGAAGCAGCTCAGCTCAATTCCCAACTGAACGAGGCCAACGCTCACTATCTGGCGGAAGCAAACCGCGTCAACGCGGCTAATGCCGATGTGCACGATCCACTGGATCCGAAATATCTGGTCCAGCAGCTGCGCAATATCAGCAATTCCACCGAAGAATATGAACGCAACAGCACCGCTTTCTATTGTCTGGAAGGGCTGCTGATGAATGGAACCAATTCGCTTCCGGCGCTCAAGGATATCATCATTGAGGAGCACAATTTCGATTTGAACCTCAACCGACTTTATCCGAACCGCTCCCTGCGTCAGGAGATCATGACTCTGCTGATGTCCATGAAAACCCGTGACGCGGCCGATCTGCTCAGCCGTCTCATCCCGGCGGTGCAAAACGCCAAGGAAATGCGGGATCTCAGCCGCGAGCTGATGAGCATTTCCGACGGCTATCGTCCTTACTGCATCAGTGCGGCCCGTGAAATGCACGCCAAAGCACTTGAGAAACGAAATGAGATCGGTGACTGGAATAAACAACAAGAGCTGGATCGGCAAATGGAGGAAATACTCAGACAAAATGACAACAAAGTCACGGACGAGTTCAAGAGCCTTGCCAAAATTAAGGAGAATATCCAGAACAATGAACGGGAAATAGATTCCCTGCGCAGCACGCTCATCGAGATCCTCAAAGACGACGAATTCACGCATTCGCTCATGGATCAAAAAGCCTGGCGCAGAAATGAAGGCAATGTTGACACAAGTCTGTTCACAATTTCAGAGAGCGTCCTTCATGACGCTGTCATGCCCTATTGCTATGAGGCCATCCAATATCAGGAAGAAAACCATAAAAATAAAAAAGCGGCTCCGGCTTTGATGGATCTGGCTCAAAAATACATCGGCCAGCCGCAGGCCACGGAAATCATCCTGAAGACGATAAAAGAGAAGACCTCTTCCGCCGATCGCTGCAACAGCATCCTGAACCTGTCGCTCGACAAGCGTTTCCCCAAGAATATAAATCGGATCAATTTCGATGCTTACAAGATCATGCCCGCCGCCGGCACGGAGCTTGTTGACGTGGAGACCGCGCGGATGGCAAATGAACGTCTGATCTTTCTGGATGCCGCGGCCGCGCAATTCGCGGATGATGAAAATATGCAGCGTGTCATCGCGGTCGTTCGCTCCAATCTGCAATACATTGCCAGCGAAGGAGCCGACATGAATGCCTGGACCCCGGATGAATCCATCAAAAATGAGCTCAACAAGATCTCTGAGAATGTCATAGACAAAGGTATAGATGAGCATCTTGAGGAACTCCAGAAACAAATAGAAAAAGAAATCGAAAGAACGCAAAAACAGAAATAACACCCCTATAATATCGTATGAAAAAATTTTACATTCTTATTCTTGCCAGCGTGATCCTGCTGGGACTGACCGCCGCTTATGTCTGGCACTGCCGCAGCGCTCAGACGGAATGGACCGCGCGGCAGACTGAAAACTGGAACCTGCAAAAACAGGAACTCCAGGCGCAAATAGACGACATCAGCGCCAAGACAGAAGAGCTGAAACCGCAAAAAACAGAACTGGACATCCCGGAACTGAAACCACAAGCCTTGATCGCCCGTTTCCAGGAGATGAAAAACTGGTATGAACTCTTCGGGAACAAGACTCCAACGGATGACGTGATGAAAAAGATCTGTCATGACCAGGTGCAGGAGGCATACTTTATTTTCCACGGTCTCCAGGATCAGGGCGACAAATCTCTGGACACGATCCGTGAATATCTGAACAGCGGGCACAATGTGATACTCTACCAATATTCAGATACGCTGGATCCCAACGAATACCTTGACCCGGAAAAAACCCGCTCCATTGTTGTCAGCCGGCATAAAGTCATGCCGGAAACTTCCCGTCTGGGACTGTTCAAAACTCTGGGGAATATCAAGACCCCGGCGGCGCTGGGAGCCCTCTGCGACGCTATGCGGCACTCCACAAACTTCCTTGAGATCACCACGGCGGCAAATATCCTTCTGGTCGCGGATAAAGATGCCTACGCCCAGGCGATACTGGAGGCTTGCAAGGCGATCTATCCTAATAGCCCCGGTGAGGTGCAAAACGAACTGCTTGGCTATATCAAAAACATCAGCAAGGACGAATACAATAAACTGATCCTGGATCCGGATGATTTTTATAGTGAGGATGGCAAACTCGCCGGTGAAAAACTTTACAGACGGCTCCAGACCTTAAAAGAGGACGGCATCCCGCTGGCTTATGAGATCTTCAACCGCGCGGATACCAGCCTGAAAGACAAATCCGATATCCTGGATTGTATGGAAAGGATCTTGCGCGGTTACGGTTCAAACGATCAAATCGATCCCACGCTTGTGGAACAAGCTAACTCCATGTTCATCAGTTTCATTAACGGTCTGAACAATGAGGACAAAGAGACACTGGGCACTATGGCACTCACGCTATATTCCCGTAGCATCGGTGCTAAAAGTAATACCTCAAAAAAGCAACAGTACTTAAATCTGCTCAACCAGCTGCCGGCTTCGGAAGAAGGTTCCATCTTTAATGGAATGCGTGATTTTATGAACAGAGCGATGACGGTCGAAGCAGGAAGTAATGAGGAAATGATGCTTCAGAAAGAATTGGTCGATTCCGGCTTAGCAGAAAAGTTCATGAAAAACACACATGATTTCTTCAAAGAAAACCCTGACTGGAAGGACTCCCGTTTCTACAAGAACTTCTTTTAGGAAATGAGCCCCAAGCGGCATCGTTGAAAAAATCCCCGGCGGATATATTTTTCCATCGGGGATTTTTTTGTGAAACAAATGACTACTTCAATTCGATCTCACCTACTTTGTAGCGTTTGTGGCCGTCGTCGTTGTCATAAGGCAGCTCCAGTGTCGGGGTGCCGTCACGCTGACCGATGGAAACATACACACTCAGGCGTCCCCTCTGCAAATTGCGCTGGAAGGTATTGGCCGGGTCTTTGAAAATCGAACCCACGGTGAAGGTGGAGATCACTTCCTTGATCGGTTCGCGCTCCGGCTCGCCGACTGGCAGATTTTTCATATCGACTACTTCTTCCGTAAGGACTGAAACGATCCCGCCCTTTTCGTCCTTGAGCGTCAGGGCAAAGAATCCGCCCGGATAGCACGGCGCGACTCCGGAGTTCTGCCATTTGGTGCACACGGTGAAAAGCTGGCCTCCCTTGATCTGCCGGGGATACTCGATCTTCCTCAGCCGGATCCGGTAGCCCATGCGGCGGTTGATCTTGTCTATCACCTCGCGGTTGGCCTCCAGCACCATCCGCGGCCAGCCGTGGATGGACATATAACTGGCATGATAATCCTCCACCGCTTTGAGAAACAGCTCATGGCTCCAGGCTTTCCTTTCCAGCGAGCTGTGATAATGCTCATGCTCCAGGATCACCGGCAGAGTCGGCCAGAAAAGCTGAGCCATCTCCGCGTGATACCAGGAATTGGGCGGCGGCTGCACCATGATGCTGTCATCGCGCAGGGAGACCCCTTTGGAAAAAGCGTAATCAGTGATGGGAAAACGCTTGCCCGGTTTGTCGTGTCCGGCAAAGTCATCACTGATGCAGAGGAGCGTGTGCTTGAAATGGCGTGTGTAAATGTTGATATGCTCCTGCAGCACCTCCAGCGGATAATCTATCTTGGTGGTGCTGACCGTGTGCCCCTCGCCCCACATCCCGTAGTGGCCGACATCCACAAAAGCGACATTGGGATTGCCGTCATAGCGCCGGGCCATGGCCGCGACAAAATTCTCCACCTTTTCCAGAAAGACCGGGTCATCATACTTCGGCTCCCAGTAGCGATCCTGCATCACGTTGTACCCCTGAGCCCCGGCCTTGACGACCCATTCCGGCGTGGCATAGCGCATCCAGCTTTCCTGCGCCGTGATGCGGAAGGCGACCTTCTTGCCCTTCTGAATCCAGCGCTGTGCCGGTGTGTCCAGCAGCTCCCAGTTGAAGCGCCCCTCCTCCAGCTCGATGAACGACCAGGGCACCCGCAGATAGACCGTGGACAGCCCCGGAAAATCATCCAGCGTGTCGGACGGCTCCAGCTTGGAACCATAGTTGCTGATGATATTGGAATAATAGTGCATCGTCCATCCCATGGCAGGATTGACCAGCGCGCGGCCGTGATCCTTCGGCTCGAAAACGACGTTCGCATTTTCCTCTGCCGCCGCGCCGTTCAGACGAGGCAAAACCGCCAGCGCCGCCGCGCCGACAGTAACTTGTTTGATAAAATCTCTTCTGTTCATATTATTTCAGATCCTTTAAACGATAAAGTCCCACATTGTCGAACCAGCACACATCCTCATCCGAAAGCTGTCCGATCACATCCAGCAGGATCACGAACAGCCCCACATCTTCGGGCACCGTGACCACACCTTCCGCGTGCATCCATTCCAGACCATTTTCCATCCGGCCTGTGGGTTTGAAATTGAAAGTCACATCGTCATGCCAGCGGGTCCAGCTTTCATCGGACTTCTGCCAGCGGATCATCAGATCCGTGCGTCCCGCTCCCTTTTTCAGACAGTCGCACTCCACAAAAAAGACCTGTCCCGGCTCGACCGGGTACCGCTGCATCAGCGTGCCCCGTCTGACATTGGCGGCACGGCCGGAACCGTCCCCCACTGACGGATCCCAGGTAAAAGTTCCCGCGCTGCCGGTATCCTGCCAGGGGATATAAGTCGGCGGGACCGCGCCTTCGGTCTGAGGCTTCTCCGCGAACTGCGGATTGGGAACCAGATTCACACGGGCAGAGTCGGCGCGCACTTCATCCCGCCCGGCCGCCAGCGGATCCTGAGCCCAGCGGATCATACGCGTCACTCCCGGCAGTGCCTTCTCCCAGTGACGCCCCTTGCCGACCGTATCCTTGAGACGGTTCTCCAGCCCCTCATTGGAAGCCGGAGCGTTCCACCAGCGCGACTGCTCCCCATAGACCCAGACATACTCATCGGCGGCCTCGATCGCCGCGCTCAGATTGCGGTGCAGCCGTTTCAGGCGTGAGCCGTCCAGAGGCGGAAAATAAAAAGTGCCGCCCTCATTCAAAAACATATCCAGATAAAAACCGAAACCGGCCTGCACCTGACGGCGATACTTTTCCCTGTTCTCCGGGGCGACCAGATTCACCGCTGCTCCGTTCCAGGAACGCATCTCGTGCGCCGCGGCCAGATACTCCTCCCGGCTGTTCATGTAGTAACCGTTCTCGCAGCCGTCCACGATGATCATGCCCGGCGGCAGCGCGTCCAGCATCCCGTTCACAAAAGCCGGCAGCAGACCATAAGGCGCGGCGGCAAGCAACTCATCCGGGGAATCGCTTCGTCCCGACTGGATATTGATGCTGTTGAGCCACAGCGGCAGCAGGACCGCGTCGGGATACTCGCCCGCGATCGCGCTGACGAACTGAGCCCCGCGTTTGCGTGCCAGCGCGGCGGTCTCCTCATAGCTTCTTCCGGATGTCGCGTCATAACCGAACTGGCGTTTGCCGTAAGATTCAAAATCCGGAGCGATCCCCTTGGCTCCGCCCTGGCAGGCAACCCAGGCTGTGACCGCCAGCTTGTTCGCGAGCGCCGACCAGCCGGCATCATCCGCCCAGTCCAGATCACCGGGCGACGCGTTGAAACGAATGAAATTGTGTTTGAACCGCTGGAACCGGCACTGCTTCAGATCGTCCACTGCCTGAAGGAACCAATCCTTTTTCCAGGGTGTCGCGTCCCAGGCCCATTCGGAGGAAACCGCCTTGTCCTCGGCGTTCTTTGCCTCCAGCTTGAAAATCACCCCTTCAAACGGAGCATCCGCTTCCATGCTCTCATAATTCCGGCGCATGAAATCGGTGTTCGGGATATCCCATCCCAGCTCCACCAGATGCTTTTTGTTCGTCACCTCCGGTTTGGCCGAATCGCGCACGGCTTCCAGATACTTCATCCCACTGCGGGTATCCGGCTCCAGATAACTGCCCTCTGTCCATTCGTTCCAGCAGTTGATGTTGAATATCCGCTGCCCGGCAGGACGTTTGGCCAGCCGCTCGCGGGTCATCCTCAGTGCTTCCTTGAACCGTTCGGGCGTGTTGCCCTTGATCGTGGCCATGAACGGATAACCCCGGTTCACGTACTCATCGGACTGATCCGCTCTCGGCGAGGAATCCCAGCCCATGGTCACATTCGGATAATACGGCACGGCAAACTTCTTTTCCGCACTGTCCCAATACTCCATGTATTTATCCCGCGCGTAATTGTAATCCGTCTGTGGGAAATCCTTCAGATGCACATGATGGATCCAGACATACGAGGTCACACTGTCAAAGCCCAGATCCGCCACCAGCTTGGCCGGATCGGCCGGAACCTTCTCCACCGGCAGGACCGCATTGCCCCAGACCACCGCCTCCAGATGCAGACCGGGGAAACCGGCCGCTTGCGTCTTGGCGCGGAAACGATCCAGTGCCTCCCGTGTGGCCGGGACCGAGCCGAAACAATCCATCAGCCGGGTCAGGTCATAAATGGAAAAATACGGTTTGCCCTCCAGCTTCCAGTAGGAAGGATGCGTGAAATAGGTCTGGATGACGTAATCGCACATCCGGTCAAAGGCCGCGGGTGAGAGCTTGCCGGGGTACAAGAGCGTCTGCGGTGTGCCTAACTTCCACGGATGGATGTTGACCCAGTCATGATTGGCCCACATCAGGCCAAACTTCAGCCGGTTCGCGTTGGGTGCTTTCATAAAACCCTGCTCTACACCGCGTTCCAGAAAGAGACCATCCTCATAATAGTACCAGTCGAAGATAAAAGCGTTGATCCCGTGATCGGCGGCTGCATCTATTTTCTGCGCCATCTGCTTCGGATCGGCCTCATCCGTATAGCCCCAGGCCGGGATATTCGGCTGGATATGCCCCTCGAAACGCGGTTTGGCCGCTTTCACCAGCTCCCATTCCGCCCAGCCTTTGCCCTTTACCTTCTCATTCCGGGGATCGCCGTAATGATAATTGGGAAAATAATACGACGCAACAAAACAACCTGATCCATCATTCAATGTATTTGCTTCATCCGCAGATGATTGGATTCCAAAACCCAGGCAGATACTGAACAATACGGCTCCTATCTTCCATTTCATAACAAGACCAACCATAAACAAAACCCCGTTTCCGCACAAGCAAAAACGGGGTAAAATCAATTAAAACAACGGATTATCCGGGCTATTCCAAAGGGATCTCGTACAGATCGCCGTCATCAAAACCGGCCGTGATCTTGACCCGGCTCAGTCCGGTGATGTCCAGGAAGGATTCCGCGTTCTTGCTCAAGTAGCTCTTGAGCAGTATCATAACAACAGCCAGCACCACTTCCCATTCCTCCTCTTTACCGCCGCCCAGATTCTCCCAAAGCACGCTCAGTATAGGCAGTTTCAGCACGCCATTGTGCGGTCCGACCCAGTCCCACTCCTCGGTATCACGAAATTCCGGGGGCTCCTTTTGACGGGTGCCCACTACATACAAATTGCACCCATCGGCCGTCTCACGCACGCCGAAATGGATGAGCTTCGTAGAAGAAGGAGGTGTATCACATTGAAATAATTCCCAAAGAGTTTCCTCGAAATCTTTCTCCAAGTCAGAGATATTCAACCGCTTCAGAACGGAAGCCGCGGCAGGATCCAGCACTCTGATCAGCGCTTTTTTGTTCTCCTCAGCGGTGCGGTTCCCTTCCAACACCTTATTTACAAATTCATCTACGTCGTACATCTTCTATAAAATCAAAAACAGCCAGCATGACCGGTCTTTTTTTTGACCCAATGCTGTCATCAGCGCAAAGAGGAAACTCTCTTCTGGCCTCAATGTCAAGTACAGCTGTAGAAAATGTTGCAGAAAATGCTATTTTAGGCAATAGTTAGGGCGTTTGAGGTCAAAACAAGCGATCTTTTATGACAAATAAACCCTTCAGCAACGAGAAAACTCCCACGCCGGAAGAACTCCAAAAACAAGTGGAAGAAATGATGAAACAGCTGGGCATCAAAGAAAGTCCCTTCTTTCGTTCCGCCCCGCCTTCCTCCGGTTCCCGGCCGGCTAAGTCCGAACCGCCTCCCCGCGATCCGGAAGAGGATGTGCGTAAATTCAACAAAAAGCCTCGTGAGGTCAAAGAATACCTGGATCGCTATGTCATACGCCAGGACGATGCCAAAAAGGTCCTCAGCGTGGCTCTGTGCGATCATTACAACCATGTACGGCTGGCCCGCGAGAACAAAAACAAGTCCGCCGCGATAGCTCAAAAACATTATGCCAAGCAAAACGTCATCCTGCTGGGTCCCACCGGTGTGGGCAAGACCTACCTGGTCCGCAGCATGGCCGATCTGATCGGGGTTCCTTTCGTCAAAGCCGATGCCACCAAGTTCTCGGAAACGGGCTATGTCGGCGCTGATGTGGAAGAACTGGTGCGAAACCTTGTGCGCCAGGCAGATGGAGATGTGGAGCGCGCACAGTACGGCATCATCTACATTGACGAGATCGACAAGATCGCCGCGGCCAGCGGCACCCAGGGCGGTCGCGATGTCAGTGGACGCGGTGTCCAGACCAACCTGCTCAAACTGATGGAAGAGACCGAAGTCCCGACCCGCGCGCCCAACGACATTTCCGGCCAGTTTGAAATGATGATGCAGATGAGCGACGGCCGCAAACGCCAGCCCTCCACCATCAATACCCGGCATATCCTCTTCATCGTCAGCGGCGCTTTTGACGGATTGGAAAAAATCGTCTCCAAACGTCTGCGGGATGCCTCCATCGGCTTCTCCGCCGCTCGCAATTTCGCGGAATCTCCTCAGCAGCAGGATATTTTCGAGCAAGCAACCACACGCGATTTCATCGATTTCGGATTCGAGCCGGAATTCATCGGCCGTCTCCCTGTCCGGGTCGTCTGCAAACCGCTGGATGAAGACGATTTATACCAGATCCTCAAATCCTCCGAAGGCAGCATTATCCGCCAGTATGAGCAGTCCTTTGGCGCTTACGGCATCGAAGTCTTTTTCCAGGATGAAGCCCTGCACGAGATAGCCCGGCTGGCCGCGCTGGAAAAAACCGGCGCGCGCGGCCTGATGACTGTCTGCGAACGCGTTTTCCGCCAGTACAAATTCGAGCTGCCCAGCACCGATCTGAAGCGCTTTGTCGTTACACGCGACATCATCCTGCGTCCTGAAGAACAACTTCAACTGCTTCTGAAAGAAGGAGAACGGGAACGTGTCAAGATCAGCAGCGCGGTCGTCCATGAATTCGCCGAGCGGTTCACCAAATCCTACGGCATCCCGATCCGCTTCACGGATGCCGCCGCCGTCCGTATCACGGAAAAAGCTGAGGCGGAAGGCATTTCTATCCGTGATTTCTGCGCCCGGAGCTTCAAGGACTTCCAGTTCGGTCTCAAGCTCATCCATCAGGAAGAAAAGGAATTCATTCTGGATGAAGATGTTGTGGATAACCCTGATGAATGGCTCAGCCAGCGTGTTGTAAAAGATTACAAAAAGTAGTCCCGCTCAACAGATTGGAAGATAAAAAAAGCGGTATCACCCGATACCGCTAAACTTGGTTTAAATAATTATTCATATTCCTTCACCCAAAGGAACGCGAAAAGATTATCAAAAAAAGATCTTTTGTACAAATAAAAAAAGCGGTAGCAACTCACTACCGCAGAGAACAAAAAGATATAATATTAGTTGCTCCTGAGTGGAGCAGAAAAAAGGATATCAAATCAAACCTCTGTTTGTCAAATTTTATTTTTCTAATCTAAGGATTAAGTCTTTACAATAGACACAGGATACAATATAACTCTTTTGTTTTCTGCGGAAAATGGTTCCGCGGAATCTGAAAAGAAATCATTCGTATTATGAAAAAATACATATCTAAACTCATTTGCGCGGTTCTGAGCCTGGGACTGACCCTGTTTGCCGCGACACAAGCCAAGGCCGATGTCATAGACTGGTTTGATGTCAATGGCATCTCATACGAAATAGCTACCGATTACGCCGGAGCCATGGTCACTTCCGTGTACGGCACTCACTCCTCCGAAATCACTATTCCGGAACGCGTCACCAATCCTCATACCGGAAACTCCTACACTGTAACCCGGATCGGCTGGGCCGCATTCGGCAGCGATATTGATTGGGATGTTGATTTCATTTTTATTCCTAAAACGATCGTATTCTTTGACGAATTCTTCATGTCATACGGCGTGAACGTCAAAGCCCTCAATGTAGATCCGGAGAATCCCAACTATGCCAGTACGGACGGCGTTCTGATGAACAAAGACAAGAGTCTGCTGATCCGTTATCCCAGGATCAAACCGGGTTCCACTTATGAAATTCCCTCCACCGTCAAAACACTTGGCGAGCTCTGTTTCGTTTGGTGCGACCTTCTGACCGAGATTTATGTTCCCGATACCGTGACAAACATTGAATTCAGCGCGTTCGGCGGCTGTGTCAATCTGACAACGGTCCGCCTCTCCGCCGGTCTGAAAAAAGTTCCCGGTCAAACTTTCTTCCGCTGTACGGGCTTGAAAAAAGTGATCGTTCCCGAAGGCATCAAAGGGATCGAGTCCGCTGCTTTCGCATCCTGTGAAGAATTGAAGACTTTGGAACTGCCCGCCAGCATCGAGACTATAGATGAAGATGCCCTTGCCGATTGTGGTCTGGAAGGTGTCTATTTCCATGGCAACGCTCCCGCAGCGGAAAATGCGTTCGGTGAAGGTGAATATATGACTCAGGCGACTGTCTATTATCTGG
>JAEEGF011826461.1_pt1 | contig 12292 bp, 7 predicted proteins | sample 9134171 | NCBI WGS metagenome assembly JAEEGF01 (sample SAMN16246542, study PRJNA631951) | gut metagenome | biome: gut microbiome; feature: rumen; material: AP-attached | host: Bos | place: Iran: Karaj | collected 2018-10 | reverse complement strand
TAATCAATGTTCGGAACTGCTGGATGCCCTGATGGTTGTTGTCAAGGGCTTCGACCTCAGCCAGATAACGCTCGGCCTTTTCGTCATCGCCCATGCCGTAATAGCCGAGGGCGAGCATGTACTTGCAGTGGATGAGGTTCTTCGTGTCGAGCTCGGAAAATCCGTCCTCACGGTTTGCTTCCCAGATGAGCAGGTCGGGCAGTGAGACGGCGAAGTAGTCCATCACCTGTTTTCGGAAGATGTGCTGCTTGCCGTAGTTGATGAGGCGATAAAAGCGTCCGTGGGCCTCGCCGTCACGTCCCAGTTTATACAGGGCCAGTCCCTGATAGAAAATCTTGTCGGGCTTGGCATCGTTGTAGTACATGGCGGCTGCGGGTTCCTGCGGGCCTTTCGTCGCCTCTTCCCAACAGCTGACGGCTTTGTCTTGCTGTCCGAGGGCATCATAGGCGACACCGAGCAGATAGTAGAAGTCGTTCTCCTGGGCACCGTAGAGCTTACCCTCACCCAGATGGTGGGGATATTCGAGGCACTCGCTGAGCAGGCTGACGGCCTTGTCGTACTCCTTGGCAACAATGGCCTGCTTCGCCAGTTCCACACGGCATATCTGATACTGGGCAGGTACTTTGCCCTCGCCACCCTCCCAGGGATGGAAGATGTGGGCATCGAGCTTCTGCATGGCTTCCTCGTAGCGCCCCACCTCATTGAGCAGGGTAATCTCTTCGAGCACGAGGTCGTCGCGCTGCCTAATCAGTTTCGGGTACTTCTGCAGGAAACTGAGACGCTCCTGATGCGGACGATGCAGATGCTTGTAAAGCTGGTCGAGTTCCATCAGGTTACGACTGTCTTTCTCGTCGAGGTGGAAGGCTTTCTCCATATATTCCACCGCCTCTTCCTGACGGTTCTGCTTGTTGAAACGGGCGAGGGCGAGGTTTCGCCATACGGTTGGGAAGTCGGGGTCGAGCCTTGCCGAGCGTTCCCAGTTCTCGATGGCGATGTCGTATTGGCGCTTGTCGTAATAGAGGCAACCGAGGTAATAGGGCGCCTTGGCACCATCGGGATTGGAACTGATGGCACAGGACAAAGCCAGTACATCTTCCAGCCTGTTGGGGAAGCAGTAGTCCGGCTTCGTGGCCTCTGCTTTTTCGAAACAGGCTTTGGCCTCGTCCTGCTTTCCCTGCATCGTCTTTGCATATCCTACATAATAATAGGTCATAGGCGAAACGGCCTTTTCTTTCTCGGCCATCATCCAGATGTCGAGCGCCTCGTCGTAAAGTCCTACCTGGACGTAGTCGAGTGCCAGCTCGTCGTAATTCTGGCTGCTCTTGCGCAGTAGCTGTTTCAGTTCGTTAAGCAGGTCCTTGTCCTTTGTCAGCAGATACTGTTCATAGCGGATGCCGTAGTTGAAGTGGTCCAGCGCCAGCGACTCCTTGATGAGTGCCAGTCGTTCGTTGAGCTCTTTCGAGCTGCCCATCTGCAGACCGCCCTTCTGCTTGGCCTCTTGCCGGAGCCTCAGCACAGCGGCTTTCAGTGCCCGGGCCTTGTGGTTGCAGCCGTTGAAGACCAGGCTGCGGTTCAGCTCGTCGAGGGCATCGTCATAGCGCCGCTCGCTGACGCTGATACAGGCTGCTTCGAAATAGCCGGCATCTGCCCAAGCCTTGTTCCACGTCGACTTCCAGAACAGCTCGTAAGCCTCCTGGGGCCGATGCAGGTATTTCAGACAGAGCGCGAGATGGAAGATAGCCTCACCGTCGTATGGATTAGGATTGCGCTTCTGCCATATCTTCACGGCTTTCCTCAAATAGCTTTCTGCTTTTTGGAAACGTCCGCGACGCAGATACCACAGCCCCGTCTGGTTCAGACAGCGCACGTCATTGGGGTCACGCCGCAGGGCTTCCTCATAATAATCGAGGGCACTCCATGTGGCATGCCGGTACTGCTCCAGATGGAGTCCCGTGAGATAGAGCTGGTCGTTGGTTTTCGTGTCGGCTGGCGATAGTGCTGCCTCGGCAGCATCGGGAATCGGACGTATCTCGTCATCCTCGGCCATCCAGCGCAAATTGCCTACCTGCAGAAGCAGGTCGTTCAGCTTCACGCCTTTTACATCTACCGACTGCTCAAAGACCTCCTCAGGCGACAATGCCACCGTCTGACTGTAGTACGTCTCTCCCTCTTTGTTGCTTAACTCAATCTTGACGGTTTGCTTCGATGTGGCCAGCACCATGAAACGCACGGTGGTTTCTCCTTCTTCTACTATGTTGAGTATGAAGTCCTTCGAGGCTTGCTTCACAACACCCAGCTCCCGATAAGGCATAAAGTACTGCACGAACTGCTTCTCTTCGTAAGGCATTAGCCACGAGAAGTCGGGCTGGTTCTCGGTGTACACGCCCGCCATCAGTTCGATGTAGGGGCGGAAGCCTTGGTTTAATTGACAATTGACAATTGATAATTGACAATTAGAGCTATTGTCCATTGTTAATTGTCCTTTGTCAATTGAATCTGTAAGATTCCGGTCCCATGCCCGTCCGAAGTCGCCGTTGCCCCACGTCCATTGTTTCTTGCCTGGCGAGAAATGATGCGAGGCCACGTGGAGCATGCCTCCCTGGGTGTCGTTCTCGTAACCACCCTCGAAATCGTACTTCGAGTTCACGGCCATATAGCTCGTAGGTACGTAGATGTTCTTGTAGTTCGAGATGTCCACGCCTGCCGAATAGTCCATCTTGTAATAGGTTCCCGTAGCAATGGGGAAGCTCGACACAGCGCGCTTGCCATGATCGAACACGGCATTTACGTCGGGTGGGAACACGCTCTGGTAGGCATCGTTCACCTCTACCGCAGGATTCGCCCACCACAGGAAGGTCTGCGGCAGGTTCGTGCGGTTCGACACCCGGCCCTGAATCTCTAAATAGGCACATCCGGGGCGCAGCGTAAAGCCCGCCATTCCTTTCTGATGGAACATCCGCTCCATCTCGTTGACCCATACTGTCACGGAGCCATCCTCATTCTCCACGATGGTGGAATCCACAGGCAGGTAGGTGCTGGGACGATGGTGCTGGGGCCAGTTGAACTCGATGCCGCCCGAAATCCAGGGTCCGGCAAGACCGACCAAGGCAGGCTTGATGACGTGGTTGTAATACACGAAGTGACGCTGCTTGATTTTGTCATACGCCATCTGGATACGGCCGCCCAGCTCCGGCAGTATCATCACCTTGATATACTCGTTCTCGAGATAGATGGCCTTCCACTCCTTGTCGGTCTTCTCATCGCTGATGGACTCGATGACGGGGTAGGGGTAGACCACTCCGCTTGAGCCCTGATAGACTCGTTTCTCGATGAACATCGGGTTCTTCTCGGGCTTTCCTGTTTCGTAGGTCGGGATCGTTACAAGTTCCCTCCAGGCTTTTACTGACATAATCGTATGATTTATTGGATGATCAATTCTTTTTCTAATTGCTCCAGCGTCTTGCCCTTGGTCTCAGGACAGTTGCGGAAAAGGAAGATAAACGCGCAGATGCAGATGCAACTGTAAATCCAGAACGTACCGCTGCTGCCCAAAGCCGCATTCATCGACGGGAACGAGAAAGTGAGCGTGCAACAGCCCACCCACAGGGCAAACGTACACGTAGCCATTGCGACGCCACGCACACGGTGGGGGAATATCTCGGCCAGCAGCGTCCACGTGACTGGCCCCAGCGTCATGGCATAAACAGAGATGGCTGCTACCACAAGGGCTACCATCAGTACGCCCGTCATGCCCATGAAGTAGCAGGTGCCCAGCACCAGATAAATCAGTCCCAGACCGCCAGCCCCCAGCAGCATCAGCGTCCTGCGTCCCCACTTCTCGATGGTGTAGAGGGCGACGAAGGTGAAGAGCACATTGGCAATACCCGTGATGACGATGTTGATGAACATGCCGTCGACGTTGAATCCGGCTCCCACAAATATTTCCTGGGCATAGTTGAAGATGACGTTCGTACCGCACCACTGCTGGAACACGGCAATGACGAGGCCGAGCAACAGGACGCGACGGTACTTGGGCTCCCCAAGATGTGACTCAACAATTCCCCCTTGACGAAGGCTTGGGTTGGCCTTCATCTTCAGATACACCGGCGACTCGGGTATGAAGAAACTCATCAGCAGAAAGAGCCCTGCCGGCAGCGTCTCGGCCCAGAACATCCAGCGCCAGCCCCATTCCACGTTCCACGCCTGACTCTCGGCCACCGTCGTGTCGCGTGCCAGCAGCATGTTCACAATCTGCGCCGCCAGGATGCCCAGCACGATGGTCATCTGGTTGAGGCTTACCATGCGTCCGCGAATCTCCGCGGGGCTCACCTCAGCAATATACATGGGTGACAGGGCAGACGCCACGCCGATGCCCACACCACCGATGAAACGGGCAATATTGAACAAGGTGAAGTCGTTGAACAGGCCCGTGGTGACAGCCGATACCGTGAACAGCACGGCACTCACCATCAGCAGCGGCTTGCGCCCCCACCGGTCGGCAGCGGCTCCGGCCACCATCGCTCCCACCAGACAGCCCACCAAAGCTGTAGTCATTGCCACACCCTGCATCAACGGTGACCCGGTAATGCTGAAATACAACTCGTAAAATGGCTTTGCGCCACCAATCACCACCCAGTCGTAGCCGAAGAGCAGTCCGCCCATCGCCGACACGGAGCAGATGAAGTAGATAAATCTTTTGCTAAACTCTTTCATAATCTTTACTTGGCAACAAAGATAGCAACATCTTGCAAATTCTGTTTGCAAATATACTACTTTTTGGGCATAATTACGAGAAAGTTGCAACTATTAACACGATTTCGTGGCTTTTTCATCTTGGATAAGCCGGAGCAAGGACGGCGCAGACGGGAAGAAAGGACGGAGTAAACAGGGAGTTAGCCCGTACCCGAGCGGGAGTTTACCCGTACCCGGCTCGTTGGCAGCGACCGGGGACAATATTGGCAGCGGCCGCTGCCAATCATGGCGGCGGGCGGGAAACATGATGGCAGCGCACGCTGCCTACCTTCTACAAAACAGGGGGTATGGATGGCGCAGAGAGCGCCGAATAGAAAAGGTGGTCGATAACTCGGCCACCTTGCTTTTGCTGTCGGGATGAGGCGACTCGAACGCCCGACCCCTACGTCCCGAACGTAGTGCGCTACCAACTGCGCTACATCCCGATTGCGGTTAAGCGGGTGCAAAGGTACATCTTTTTTTTGAATTACGTGCACTTTTTTGAGGAAAAATTTGCTCATACGCAAAAAAAGGCGTATCTTTGCCACACTTAATCCAATAACGATGAACCGAACCACCCTTTTATCGCTTATATTGCTGTTCTCCGTCAGTCTTTCCGGGGAGGCGAAATCCAAAGTCATCAAGGTGAAGGCAGGCGATGTGCAGAGTCTGCTTCAGGCCATTGAGGAGGCAAACATCCAGAATGCCGACACGATGTCGGAACGACTGTTTGTGCTGATTCCCAACGGCACTTACGACTTGGGTGAACAGACGCTCACGACCATTGGCGGCCATAACATTGCGCTGGTTGGCGAGAGCATGGAGGGTACCATCATCATGAACGCACCGCCCGTAGAGAACGAGGGTATCGGCAAGACGGCCACGCTGCTGAACCGCGGCTGGAACACCTATGTGCAGGACCTGACGCTGAAAAATGCGCTGGATTACTATCACTCGGGCCCTGCGGGACGTGCCGTCTGCTGGCAGGACAAGGGCAACCGTGTCATCTTCAAGCGCGTAAGGATGCTCTCGTACCAGGACACTTACTACAGCCACAGCGAGACCTGTCAGCACTATTTCGAGGATTCCGAGATTCACGGCACGATAGATTTCATCTGCGGTACAGGCGATGTCTACTTCAACCGCTGCCTGATTGTCACGGAGAAACGTACGACCGACGGTAGTGGCGTCAATGTCATCGCTGCCCCTCGTACTTCAACCACCAAGTGGGGCTACGTCTTCGACCACTGCACCATCCGCAACGATATGTCGAATTTCCACTTTGCCCGCGGCTGGCACACCCTGCCCCGATGTGCGTGGCTCTACACCCGATTAGAGACACCCGAGAAGCTGGAACCCACCCGCTTTGACCCTGAGGGCATCAGGTCGGTGGACAATGAGTTCTTCGAGTATCATACCACCGATATGCAGGGCCGCGACATCACGCCTAAGACCAATGTCGTGAACTTTGTGTGCAAGGATCAGAAACGTTCTGCCGAGACCATCATGTCGGCTGACAGTGCCAAGCAGTTCACCCTGAAAAACGTCTTCCCCGACTGGGAGCCGGGGAAGATTGCGAAGCAGTTGTTCGAGGAGAGTAATCGTATGAAGAAGGCTTACTTGTTGTAGTTCTTCAGGAACTGCCGGAACTCATCACAGCGCGATACGTACCCACTGGTGCGTGTCGCGTTCTGCTTTTCAAAGGCGGCCAGCGTAGCAAAGGCCTTGTATTGAGTGGAGCGGGCGTTGGGCTTGCGGTCAACGGTGAGTGTCTTGTCGTTCCACTCAGATTCGTACCACGGTTGCGGGTAGAGGTAGGTGTAGCTCAGGGCGAAGAGGGCTTTCTCCTTCAGCTGGAAGTCGGCGGCACGGCTGGCCTCGTTGAGCAGTGTGACAGCTTTCTGCTGGAGGTCAGCCTCATTCTGGCGCACGGTGTCGCCCACGCTCTTGCCGTTGCGCATCAGATACCAGCAGTCGCCAGTGAACGAAGCCTGTGCATAGCGCACGGCCAGGTCGTAGCATCGCTGTTGGCGGGCTGCGCCTGTCAGCACGTTCAGCTCGCCCTCCATCTTCAGCATGTCGCGTGCGAAGTCCGTCTTCGGGTTTGAGGCCAGGTGCTGCACCTTGCCGCTGTACTCCATGTCCTGCTTCAGCCACTGGCGCTTCAGCCAAGGCTCTACGGTGTAGCGGCGGTTGGCGGCGTAGACGGCATAGTGCTGCACGTTGTAGAACGAGAGGGGCACGCGGCTGAGCCACTTGTCGGCCTCCTGCCACTTGCAGAGGCGCAGGTATTTGGTGCCTACGAGGTCGTTCATGGTGTCGCGGTTCAGTCTCTGCCGTGCTTTCAGGTACTTGTCGAGGGCGTTCTGTGCCGTGCTGCTGGTGTAGTCGATGTACTGTTTCAAGCGTTCCACGTTCATGGTGTCGACGTAGGTGTCGTACCAGTCGCTGTTGGCTGCCCTCAACAGGCTGACGGCCACGACGGGACGGTGGGCATACTTGTCGGCCAGCACCTGATGCGCCAGTCGGTCGAGGGCATTGCGGTAGAACTCGTCCTCGCGCTGCTTGCCGTCTATCCATTTCAGCTCGTCGGCCAGGTAGTCGTCGAAGGCCGCACCAGCAGGAGCCTGCACCGCCGTGATGTATAGCATCAGCACGCGGGCATTGTCTTTCATGCGCTCGGTTCCCTCCATCTTGACAGCCTCCAGAATGTCGGTAGAGGCCTGCTTGCGGTTGTCAAACAGGAACTCTAACCACGCCTTGGCACTCTGCCACATGGCGGGACTGCTGCTCTTGCCCTCGCTGACCACCTGCCGTGCCAACTGGCACATCTGCATGGCCTCCTTCTTCTGGATGTTGCGGACGAAGAGCTTGCCTTGAATGCCGTCGGGACCGTCAACAGCCTCCTGCGCATTGTTCACGAAGTCGGTCAGCAGGAAGGGCAGCACGGCAGAGTTGGGGTTGCGCAGGTACTCCTGGCGGATGGCGTCATACGAGCGGCGCTTGTAGTACTGCGTCATGAGGCTCCGGCGGTCGCCCTGCTCTGCAAACAGCTGTCCGGCCTCGGCGTCGCGTCCCGTCTTCAGCAAGGCTCCGGCATAGATGTTCTGCATCATGTCGCGGTAGACGGTTTCTATGAACTGGCTGCCCGTCTGCTCCCAGAAGCTGATGTTCTCGCGGTGCAGTCCGAGCATCATGTTGCAGCGCATCATGAGCAGGGCGTGCTGTGAGCGCAACCGGCTCTTCAGTTTGCCTTGGGCGTAGGTACGTACAGCCCGCAGCGTCTGTGTGCGCTGGGCCAGTTCCTCCTTGGTGGGGTAGTCCCACTGCTCCTGCCGCTTTTGGTTGGCACACTCTAAGTACTTCTGCAGGTTCCTCACGTAGCTGACCATCAGGGCGTCGTTCTTCTTCTGGGCCGCCTTGACTATCTCGTCGGCATCAAACCAGAAGAACTCCTCCTTGGAGCCTAAGTAGGCTTTCCAGTTGTCCTCCGTCAGCCGTTCCGTCCTGTCGCGGAACTCGTCGCGGCTGTCGTAGGGGCTGAACAGGTAATAGTTGTGGGTGCCGGGCCATGCACAAGCCATCATGGGCAGTGACATGACCGTCAGCAGGCTAATGGTGATAAATCGTTTCATAGAATTCAGGATTATAACGTTGTATGTTTTCTTTGTCTAAGTGGTAGGTCAGTATGCAGCGGGCCAGTGCGGGACGTTCGTGCTCGACGGCCTGTTTCACCCGCAGTATTTCGTCGGCCTCGACGGTGTGCTCCACATGCACTCCGTAAATGTCACGGCTCCACTGGTAGACGGGATAGGCGGCGGCCAGCGGTAGGGGGTAGCTGTCGAGGTTGCGCAGGTAGGGCACCACGTCGCGCAGGTCGAGCACGGGGTTGCGCTCCGTGAACTTCTTCGGGTCGCCCGTGTTGTAGATCATCAGCACGCCGTAGTCCACGGGCGGTGCCTCCATCGCCAGCTGGTGCAGGCGGATGGTAGTTGAACATTGAACGTTTAACGTTGAACATTGAACGTTGACTTCGTTCAGGAAGTCGTAGTACGTCTGTCGGCTACGGGCTGTGTAGTCGCAGTCTATCTGGATTTCGCGCACGCCGCTGATGTCGTTCGTCTCGTTCATTTGCAGGATGCGCTTCACCAGTTTCTCGGCCAGTCCCGGATGAGGCTCGTGCATGCAGTCCTCGGTGATGTAGACCGTCGGCACCAGCTCCACCCCCTGCGGCAGCGTGTCGGTGAAGGTGATGGTGGCGTTGGGCATCGGTTCGCCGTCCTTGTCCATCACCACGTCGAAGTAGCGGCAGTATACCTTACTTATATGATACTCCCGAAGGAACGCCCGCTCCGTCGTGTCGAGCCTCAGTTCCGTTCGCCAGTAGTACACGGCATTGCCCTCGGACAGCTCCTGCCGTTCGCTGCATCCCGCCATGATCAGGCACATCAGCAGGCATATACCTATCGTAATTTGCTTCATGCTCTACATGCAATGCTTTTTGATTCTGGCGGCAAAGGTACAAAGAAAAACACATTCCACCTAACATTCTGCCCTCTATGTTGCAAAAATAGGGAAATCCTCCGCATTTGTAGGGCTTTCCTTCCGTAAGTAATGAAAATAATTCTTACCTTTGCACTCGGATAAACCTAAAAAACTAACAGAGTATGAAAGAGAATCGTTTAATCGCAGCAGCACTCATTGCAGTGGGTATCTTTTGTTTGGGCTGGTTCATGAAAGCAGGCATCGACGACTTTGCCAACAAGGACCGCCAGGTGACGGTGAAGGGACTGGCCGAGCGCGAGGTGCCCGCCGACAAGGTGACGTGGAGCATCGGTACGAAGGTGACGGGCAACGACCTGCCCATACTCTACGAGAGTATCAACCTGCAGACGGCCAAGATCAAGAAGTTCCTCCAGCAGAACGGACTCGACGAGAAGGAGATGACCGTCAATCCGCCGTCCATCAGCGACCTCGAGGCCCGCGAGTGGGGCGACAACAACAAGAACTTCCGCTACATCGTCTCGACCACCATCACCGTGGCTACCAGTAAGGTGGAGCAGGTGAAGAAAGCCATCTTCCAGCAGGCCGAACTGCTGAAGCAGGGCGTGGCCATCGAGAACAGCAACGCCGAGTACGAGTATGCCTCGTTCCAGCAGATGAAGCCCGAGATGATGGCCGAGGCTATCAAGAACGCCCAGAAGACGGCCGAGCAGTTTGCCGAGGCCAGCAACGCCAGCTTGGGCGAGATTCAGACTGCCGGTCAGGGGCAGTTCGAGATTGACGACCGCGACCAGAATACTCCTTACATCAAGAAGCTGCGCGTGGTGACCACCATCACCTACTCGCTGAGAAAATAAGGAATTTTCAGGAAAGAACTTTCACCCTCGGCGACCACTTTTAGGGCTTCGCCGAGGTTTTTTCGTGTAAATACAGCCAAATCTGAAAATAAGATGGGTTTGGGGTTAGCTTTTTGAGCGTCTGATGGGTATTACAGTAAAAGACGTGATGGAAAGAACAGAATGTCAACGGCTGTTTATGCAGCATTATGCCAAGATGTATAGGGTGGCACGTACCATCCTCTACGATGAGCAGGAAAGCGAGGATGTGGTTTGCGACATCTTCGAGCACCTGCTTCATAAGCAGACGACCTTGATACCCGACACCGAGGAGCACTACTTGCTGACGAGCGTCCGAAACCAGTGCTTCAAGCGACTGCGCCACGTATCGAGTCCGCTTCAAGACGGCGACTACGCTGAACTTGCCGATGACTCTGAGGCCGACGACGAGCGGCTGACGGACATCGACGAATTTGTTGCCAACCACTTGTCGGTTCAAGAACAGCGCATTTTCCGCCTCCGTTTCACCGACGGGTACAGTTACGAGGAGATTGCAGCTGCCGAGGGTATCAGCCGTGTAGCCGTATGGAAACATCTTTCGCACGCTTTGAACATCATCAGACAACATTTTAAAGAGTAAAGACTATGCAAACCCCAGACAAAAAGAAGCTGATGTTTCTTGACATGCAGGAGCATCCCGAAAAGTACTCGGACGAGCAGATGGAGGCCATGATGGACGAGCTCGACCAAATGCCCGATGCAGGAACAGCATGGCAGAAATTCGAGCAGAACAATCGTCAAACAACCCTGCGCCCTTCACGCAGTTGGTGGAAGGCTGCCGCGGCTTTTATTGGCATACTGATGGTGTCGGGCATCGCCTTCGCCGCCATCCATTTCATTCGCCATGCCACTGATGATAAGGGGATATTGAATTCCCCAACAGAAGAGACACGTATTTCTAATTCGCATCAACAAACGGCAGAGGCCGACACGACGGCCACGCCCCAGCCCAAGCTGTATGACAACGTTCCTTTAGGTGAGATCTTCAAAGACCTGTCTGACTATTACCACGTTAACGTAGTATATCGAAATGAAGATGCTCCCCGTCTCCGTCTGTACTACCAATGGAAGCCGGAATATCCGTTGGAGAAAGTTGTGGAGATGCTGAACAACTTCAACTGGATACAAATCCAGGCAGAGAACGATACGCTTTTCATAAGAACCACCGCCATCCCCGCCAAGGATTGCTAATGCACCTGCCATGATGAAAAGACTATCATTGATACTGCTACTGTGCGCTGTTGTCTCAGCTGCCAGCGCACAAAGGATTTCGTACCATTTCCAGGACATCACCCTTTCCGATGCCTTGAAATACATTCAGTCACAGACTGCCGACTATGACATCACCTTTATCTATGACGAGTTGGAAGACTTCCGTGTAACGACCCATGTGCAGCATAAGACCATTCCCGATGCCATTATGCAGGTTGTCGGCTTCTATCCTGTTCGCGTCTATAGAAGTGGTGAAAGGGAAATCTATGTGGAGTGTACCCACAAGACCGACCTCCATCTGACAGGCACCATCATCGACGAACAAGGCCAGCCCGTTGCCTACGCCAATATTCACCTGCTTCATCCATCAGACTCAACGGTCATTGGTGGCGGCGTTAGCAATGAGGCTGGCTATTTCTCCATACCCTACGAAACTCCTCCCCCAGTCGGGGGAGGTCGGGAGGGGGCTGTCCTTGTCCGCATCTCCTACGTCGGCTACAAGACCATCTACAAACTGTGCAGCCAGTCCGAAGTAGGAACCATTCGCATGCAGCCTGAAAGCATCAGGCTAAAGGGCGTGCAGGTGACTGGCGAGCGCATCGTCTCAGGTACGGAAAACGGGCACCTCGTTTATAAGATGCCGATGCTGCTGCAACTGTATCCTGCCGACAATGCCTATGACGCGCTGACCAGCATCCCCGGTGTGAGCGAGTCGGACGGCACCATCATGTTCTCCGGCCAGGCCGTGACGCTCATCATCAACGGCAAGCCTACCACGCTGAGTGCCGACAAGGTGGTGGAGCGGCTGCGCCAGATGCCCGCCGCCATGCTGGCCAAGGCCGAGGTGATGCCGTCGGCTCCGGCGAAATATCATGTGCGGGGCATGGCCATCAACATCGTGACGAAAGACTTTGCCGGAACCAACCAGTTCTCCGGTCAACTGACGGCCG
>JAEEGF011437943.1_pt1 | contig 12292 bp, 11 predicted proteins | sample 9134171 | NCBI WGS metagenome assembly JAEEGF01 (sample SAMN16246542, study PRJNA631951) | gut metagenome | biome: gut microbiome; feature: rumen; material: AP-attached | host: Bos | place: Iran: Karaj | collected 2018-10 | reverse complement strand
AAAAATAAAGAAGAATCGGGAAGTCCTGATAACAAAGAGGGATAAATAGCGCATATTTACGTTGAATTTGTGGCTCTATACACCTATAATGATAAAATAATAGTCTATTTGAGAGGTTTTATTCCATGAAGGAACTTTTGAACGAACTTTTAATGGAAGACAAGACGCTTATCCATGTTCCCTTTGGAAATGGCTTCTTTGACATCTGCAAATCCGTGGTAGTCACCTGGATCGTAATGGCAGTTGTCATCATTCTTATCCTCGTACTTACCAGCAATCTCAAAGTGCATAATATTTCCAGAAGGCAGGCGGCTCTTGAAGCCGCCGTCCTCTGGCTTCGCGGCACCGTTGGAGGCATGCTGGGAGAAGAGGGTAAAGCCTATGTGGATTACATAGTGACCGTCCTGGTATTCATCGCCATGTCCAATATGGTTGGGCTCTTTGGATTTACACCGCCCACCATGGATCTCAATGTCACGCTGGCTCTTTCCCTTATGAGCATTGTGCTGGTGGAGGCTGCGGGTATCATGGCCAAGGGCACTAAGGGATGGCTTAAGAGCTTTGCGCAGCCCATGGCGGCCATTGCATTTATGAATGTGCTGGAGCTCTTTATCAGGCCCCTTTCACTGTGCATGCGACTTTTTGGTAACATCCTTGGAGCGACGGTCATCATGGAGCTGGCCAAGCATGTGGTTCCTGTGGTTTTCCCTGCGGCTTTAAGTCTATACTTTGATCTTTTTGACGGAGCCATTCAGGCCTATGTTTTCTGCTTTCTGACTTCTCTTTATATCAAAGAGGCAGTTGAGTGATATAGACAATCAATTCAAGTATAAAGGAGGATTTAACAATGAGTTTAACAGCTATCGGTGCTGCTATTGCAGCATTTACCGGAATCGGAGCGGGTATCGGTATCGGAATTGCCACATCCAAGGCCACAGATGCAGTGGCAAGACAGCCTGAGGCAGACGGCAAGATCATGAAGCTTCTTCTTCTTGGCTGTGCCCTGGCAGAGGCAACCGCCATCTACGGATTCGTTGTAGCGATCATGATCATTCTTTTCTCATAACAAGCATAAAAGGGGTTAACCGTGTTAAACATTAGCATTGTAAATATCATTTGCACAATACTCAATCTCCTTATCCTCTACTGGGCATTTAAGAAGTTCCTCTTTGGAAGAGTGGATGCCATTTTAGAGCGCCGCAGGGAAGAGGCTGATGTGGCAACCAAGGCTGCTGACAAGGCCATAGAGGAGGCCCGTGCCACCAAGAAGGAGTACGAGGAAAAGATATCAATGGCCGATGAGGAGAAAGAACAGATCCTGGCTGATATCAAGAAAGAGGGCTATGTCGAGTACGACAGGATCATTGCCGAGGCACACAAAAAGGGTGAGGAGATCATCCTTGAGGCAAGGCATAATGCTGAGACTGAGGCCGACAGGACCAAGGAGGTCTACGCTTCAGAACTCAAGAAGATGGTCATTGATGCTGCCACCAAGATAGCAGCGACCAAGCACTCCTCTGAAGAGGACAGCAACCTTTACGACAAATTTATTGATGAGGCGGTGGCTAACAAGAATGGATAAGAATCTACAGGCAACGCTGCGCTATGCCGCCACAGCTCCCACTGATATTCAGCTCAACAGGATCAGAAGGATACTCAGGGACAAGCTGGGTGCCGATACCATTGAGATCGAGTGTACCCATGACCCTTCGGTGGTGGGCGGCTTTATTATCACCTGCGGGAACTTCGAGTACGACTGGAGTGACCTGGGCAGGGCCAGGCAGCTTCGCAGAGAACTTAATGAAGTTCATACAGGTCACAACAAGGATGACGCCGGCAGGATAATATCCCTTCTCAAGGAGAAGGTGGATGAGTTCGACCTTGCTGTTGAGGACAAGGAAGTTGGAAGAGTCACCTGGGTTGGAGACGGAATTGCAGACGTAGAGGGCATTGAGCATGCTTTCTACGGTGAGATAGTGCGCTTTGAGGACGGCACCAAGGGTATGGTCCAGGATATCAGACAGGACTATATCGGCTGCATCCTCTTTGGAGACGATACAGGTATAAGACAGGGAAGCAGGGCAGTCAGGACCTACAAGGAAGCAGGTGTTCCCGTGGGTGATGACTTTGTGGGAAGAGTTGTGGACGCTTTGGGCAATCCCCTGGACGGTAAGGGCCCCATCAGAGAAGCCGGCTTTTCTCCCGTTGAGAGTCCCGCTCCCGGCATCATAGACAGGCAGTCTGTGTGCGAGCCTCTTCAGACAGGTATTCTTTCCATTGATACCATGTTTCCCATAGGCCGTGGCCAGAGAGAGCTTATTATCGGCGACAGACAGACCGGTAAGACCTCCATCGCCATGGATACCATCATCAACCAGAAGGGCAAGGACGTCATCTGTATCTATGTGGCAATAGGCCAGAAGGCATCCACAGTTGCCAAGCTGGTACAGACTCTGAAAAAGACAGGTGCCATGGACTACACCATTGTTGTGAGCTCCACTGCATCTGATACAGCACCGCTTCAGTACATTGCCCCTTACTCGGGAACTGCTCTCGGTGAGTATTTCATGAAGAGGGGAAGGGCTGTACTGATCGTATATGATGATCTTTCCAAGCACGCAGTGGCTTACAGAGCCCTGTCACTTCTTTTGGAGAGATCTCCGGGACGTGAGGCTTTCCCGGGAGATGTGTTCTACCTGCATTCAAGACTTTTAGAGAGATCCAGTAAGCTCTCTGCAGAACTGGGAGGCGGCTCCATGACGGCACTTCCCATTATAGAGACCCTTGGGGGCGATGTATCAGCATACATCCCCACCAATGTCATTTCAATTACTGACGGTCAGATCTTCCTTGAGAGCGATCTGTTCTTTGAGGGCATGAGGCCTGCTGTCAACGTAGGTCTTTCCGTATCCCGTGTGGGCTCCGCTGCCCAGACCAGGGCCATGAAGAAGGCCTCCGGCAGCATAAGGGTTGACCTTGCCCAGTACAGGGAGATGGCAGTATTTACCCAGTTCTCATCGGATCTTGATGAGACCACCAAGAAGCAGCTTAACCACGGCAGGATCCTTATGGAGCTTCTGAAGCAGCCATTGGAGCATCCTCTTGCCATGCATGAGCAGGTCATCATCCTGGTGGTGGTTGGAGCAGAGCGCATGGATCATGTTCCTGTCAAGAAGGTCAAGGAGTACAAGGCAAAGCTCCTTCAGTTCTTTAACGGTGAGCATGAGGACATCTGCAACGAGCTTGAGACAGTGGGTGAACTGTCAGATTTACTTAAGAAAAAGATTCTTGACTGCGCTGATGAGTTCAATCAGCGGGAAGGATATTAAGAATTGGCCAATATCAAAGAGATAAGAGACAGAATAGACAGCGTAAGTGACACCATGAAGATCACCAACGCCATGTATCTCATATCCTCCACCAAGCTTAGGAAAGCCAAGAAGATGCTGATGGACACAGAGCCCTTCTTCTTTTCCACAAAGGCCATGATAGAAAGAGTGGTATCAAATCTTCCCCCCGGAACGGAGAACATCTTTCTTGAGGCAAGGACCGATATCCCGGCCAGTGAGAGGAGAAGAGGCTATATCATCTTCACCGACGACAAGGGAATGGCCGGAGCCTACAATCACAATGTGATCAAGCTGGCTGAAGAGCACATCCGCGGGGACGGAGATAAGTGGAAGCTGTTTGTGATCGGTGAGTATGGGAGATTTCATTTCACCTCCAGGAGTATGCCCATAGAGGAGTCATTTCTTTTCACCTCCCAGAATCCCACTCTCCACAGAGCCAGGAAGATAGCGGCGGAGATACTGGAGTATTACTACGAGCGCAAGATCGATGAGTTCTATATTGTCTATACCACCATAAGGGGAGCCACCTGCGAGACCAGGTTTGAAAAGCTCCTTCCTTTGGACTTCATCATGGAGATCAGGAAGGAAGCTGCCACCTATGACGGTATGCTTGAGGAATTCCTGATGGAGCCTTCTCCATCGGCCATTCTGGACAATATAGTGCCCAATTATATAACGGGCTTTATTTACGGAGCTCTGGTAGAAGCCTTCTGCAGCGTTCAGAATTCCAGGATGCAGGCCATGGACGCGGCCAACAAGAACGCCGAGAAGATGATCATGGAGCTTCGCAAAAATTACAACAGACAGCGCCAGGCCCAGATCACCCAGGAGATAACAGAGGTTGTCAGCGGTGCCAAGGCCCTTCGAAGAAGTAAAGAAGCCAAAGCCAGAAAAATGAGAGGTTAGCGTTTTGAACAACGGCAGAATATTGCAGGTCATGGGACCTGTCGTAGACGTAAAATTTGATGATAACGACCTTCCATATATCAACGACGCCCTGGAGGTTTATGTCTCAGGTAAGAGAAGAGTCATGGAGGTTGCCCAGCACGTGGGAGATGACACCGTAAGATGTATCATGCTCTCCAATTCCGAGGGACTTGCCAAGGATATGGAGGTATTAAGGTGCGGAGGTACCATCAAGGTTCCGGTGGGCAAGGCGGTTCTTGGAAGACTCTTTAATGTCCTGGGAGAGCCCATTGACAACAAGGGCGATGCAGGAAGCGAAGAGATGTGGGAGATCCACAGGGATGCTCCCAGCCTCATAGACCAGAGCCCCGTGGTTGAGATATTAGAGACAGGCATCAAGGTCATAGACCTTTTGGCTCCCTATGCCAAGGGCGGCAAGATCGGTCTCTTCGGCGGTGCAGGTGTAGGTAAGACCGTGCTTATCCAGGAGCTTATTCAGAACATTGCCACCGAGCACGGCGGCTACTCCATTTTTACAGGTGTCGGAGAGCGTTCCAGAGAGGGCAATGACCTTTATACAGAGATGACAGAATCCGGGGTTATTGAGAAGACAGCCCTGGTGTTCGGACAGATGAATGAGCCTCCGGGAGCCCGTATGAGGGTTGCCGAGGCGGGACTTACCATGGCTGAGTACTTCAGGGATGTGGAGAACCAGGATGTGCTTCTGTTCATAGATAACATTTTCAGGTTCGTTCAGGCCGGATCAGAGGTATCCTCTCTTCTTGGCAGAATGCCCTCTGCGGTTGGATATCAGCCAACCCTTGCAACAGATCTTGGTATGCTGCAGGAGAGGATCACCTCCACAAGACACGGCTCTGTAACCAGTGTTCAGGCTGTTTATGTGCCTGCGGACGATCTGACTGACCCTGCCCCTGCCACAACCTTTGCACATCTTGATGCCACAACGGTTCTTTCACGTAAGATCGTTGAACAGGGTATTTATCCTGCTGTGGATCCCCTTGAGTCTTCAAGCCGTATCCTTGAGGAGGAGATTGTAGGCAAGGAGCACTATGAGACCGCAGTCAGGGTTCAGGAGATACTCCAGAAGTACAAGGAGCTTCAGGACATCATTGCTATCCTTGGTATGGAGGAGCTGTCTGAGGAGGACAGGACAACAGTCCACAGAGCCAGAAAGATCCAGAGGTTTTTGTCCCAGCCCTTCCATGTGGCTGAGCAGTTTACAGGACTTAAGGGCAAGTATGTGCCCATCAAGGAGACCGTAAGAGGATTTAAAGCCATCGTTAACGGAGAGATGGACAAGTATCCGGAGGCGGCTTTCTTCAATGTGGGAACCATAGACGAAGTAGTTGAGAAGGCGAGACAGATAGAGGCCTAAAGCATGAACGAGTATTTGGGTAGAACCTTTCACCTGCAGGTGATCTCAGTAAACGGAATATTTTATGACGATGAGGCTCTGGAGATCATTGTTCCCTGCGACGACGGTGAGCTGGCGATCCTTGCCGGCCATGAGGAGATGATCCTTGCCATCTACGAGGGCATCATCAAGATCAAGAACCCCAAGGGAGACTGGATCGTGGGCATTGTCAGCATCGGCTCTGTACAGGTGACTGTGGACAACAGATGCGTTGTCATAGTCAATACCGTAGAAAGGCCCGAGGACATCGACAGGCGAAGAGCCCAGGAGGCCTATGAATTTGCCATGGAGCACCTGATGCAGAAGCAGTCCATCAAGGAGTTCAAGAAGTCCCAGGCGGGACTTGCAAGAGCCCTCACAAGACTGAAGGCTTCATCCAAGTATCTTAACAATTAGTATAAAAAGTTTTGTTGGCGGAAGGGAAAAGAAGTGAGAATTAAACATAGATTAACAGCAGTGACAGGCCTTTTTTGCATGGCCTTAATGATTATGACCGGCTGCGGCAAAAAAACGGATCCGGAGCTGGAGGCATACAAGGAGAGCATGACTTCTTTTTACAGTAAGCTCTCATCCTATGACAGCCAGATCAATTCCATAGATCCGGAATCCGAATCGGCCAAGTATGACCTCCTTGAGGTCCTGGATGAGATGAATAACAGCTACAGCGATATGGCGCAGCTTCAGGTTCCCGATGAGTTCTCGGGGATTGCGGACATATCCGTAGAAGCAGCGGATTACATGGACAAGGCCAATCAGTTCTACCACATGGCCTATGACAACGAATTTGATGAGGACAGCGAGCTTCTGGCATCCCAGTACTATGAGAGAGCCAACGAGAGAGTAAGGATAATGCTGCAGGTGCTTCACGGAGAAGTTCCTGAGGGCGAGGGCATCTCGGTGGAGACCCAGAGTACTTACGAGATCTCAACAATAGATGATTCAAGCACTGATGAGTAACAGTCAGTGCTTTTATTACATGATGATAGGGTCAGAAGCTTATGAATTATTACTTGAAGCCGGTAAAAGAAAACCGATTTATATATGCGATGAAGTTCATAGCCTGTCTTTTTGTGATAACCATTCACGCCAGGATCCCCGGGACTTTTGGAGAACTGGAGATGTGTATGGCCAGGTTTGCTGTCCCTTTTTTCTTTGCGGTATCAGGAAGGTTCCTTCTTTCCGGAGATCAGGTTTATCCTGTTATTAAGGTGCCTGACATCAGGAGAAAGGTATCTTCATCTCTTAAAAAGCTCCTTAAGGTCACAGGAGTTGTCTATCTGGTTCACTTTGTGTTTTCTTTTGTTGTAAATATGTGGAGCGGTGTCAGTTTACAGGAGTATTTCACCTCCAAGTTTAATCTCCGGGAACTGATGAACTTTGTGTTGTTCAACTCCGGAAGGGTTATCTATGACGGCTCCTATGTCTTTGACCACATGTGGTATCTCTTTGCCCTTATCTATGTATATGGTCTGATCTATATCTTTGCGCCGGTGCTAAGGAGCTGGTACAAAGCTCTCACAGTGATCCTGCTGTTTTTCCTGTACTTTGGAGAGCTTCTCCAGACCTTTTATCCCATAAGGCCCTTTGATATCAGCATCACCACCTGGTATATTATGCGCAACTGGCTGTTTGTGGGGCTTCCCTTCGTGCTGATAGGAGTGATCTTTTCAGACCAGGTGTGCAAAGTCAGACAACATGGATATGATCAGGCGTCTGCCTTTTTCAGAAGGCTGAAGGTCCCGGGCATCGTTATGGTGATCCTTGGCAATCTCACCAGCTTTGCTGAGTATTATGCTTTTGGCTCTAAGGAGGTGTACTTTGGAACTCTCTTTATTGTTATAGGACTGCTGATCCTGTCTGAGAGCCTTTACATCAGAACCTATTACCTGTATATACTTGGTAAAAGAGCTTCATCAAACATCTATTTTTACCATGTGCTTGTTATAGCTGTGCTGGATATTTCGGCGCAGAGGGGGATAATTCCCGTGATCGGTATGCTGCAAAAGCCCTTTATTGTCATGGGCATCTGTTTTCTGCTCTTTGGCCTTGGGCCGCTGATCCGGGAAGGTAAAGAAAGTAATAAACCACTAAGCCGTACTGAGTGATCCACCAAAAGTGGTTCGCTTCAGGTCCATGTGGCAGGAGAGGAAATTGAAAAATCTATGAACAGAAAAGAGTTTTTGGAATTTGTAAATAACAGGGTGGTTTTCCTGGATGGAGCCACCGGCAGTAATCTCATGAAGGCGGGGATGCCTTCCGGGGTATGTCCGGAAAAATGGATCCTTGAGCATAAGGATGTGATACTGGATCTTCAGAGGGCCTATGTGGAGGCCGGCTCAGATATCATATATGCTCCCACCTTTACCGGCAACAGGATAAAGCTTTCAGATTATAACCTTTCTGATGAGATAGTTGATATCAATTCATCATTGGTTGAGCTTGCTAAGAAGGCATCCGGGGGAAAGGCCCTTGTGGCAGGTGACCTGACCATGACCGGAAGACAGCTAAAGCCCATAGGGGATCTGGACTTTGAGGAGCTTATTGATGTCTACAAGGAGCAGATAAGGATCCTGATAGATGCAGGCTGCGACATACTGGTGGTGGAGACCATGATGAGTCTTCAGGAGTGCAGGGCTGCCCTTATTGCTGCCGGGGAAGTGTCAGATATGGCAGTCATAGTAACCATGACTTTTGAGCCTGACGGCAGGACTCTCTTCGGTTCTGATCCTGAGGCTGCTGCCATCTGTCTGGAGGCCCTTGGTGCTGCGGCCATCGGTGCCAACTGTTCCACAGGTCCCGACAAGATGGAGGAGATAATAAAGAGGATTGCCTCTGTCACCTCTATACCTGTTATAGCCAAGCCTAATGCGGGACTTCCCAAGGTTGATGAGAGCGGCAATACCGTTTATGACATGAGCCCTGATGTTTTCTGCAGTGAGATGAAGAGGCTCATCATGGCAGGAGCCTCTGTGATAGGTGGCTGCTGCGGTACTGACCCATCCTTTATCAGGCTCATACATGACACTTATGGCCAGATAAAGCCCCTGGAGCTTCGGGATGATGAGGGACAGCCCATTCAGAGGAAGATAAGCGGCAGAAGGTACCTCTCCTCCGAGAGAAAGAGCCTTAGCTTTGACATGGACTCCCTGTTCATGATAGTGGGTGAGAGGATCAATCCCACAGGTAAGAAAAAACTGCAGGCAGAGCTTCGCGAGAACAGGCTGGATATGGTATCAGACTTTGCCGAGAGCCAGGAGAGGGACGGCGCTTCCGTCCTTGATATAAATGTCGGCATGAGCGGAATAGATGAAAAAGAGATGATGCTGTCTGTAATGAGCGAAGTGAGCTCTGTTACAGATCTGCCCCTTTGCATTGACACCTCAAGCCCCGAGGTAATGGAGGCGGCTTTAAGGCTATATCCCGGAAGAGCACTGATGAATTCCATATCCCTTGAAAAGGGCAAGGCAGAGGCCTTTCTTCCTCTTGCAAAAAAGTACGGAGCCATGTTTGTGCTGCTTCCGCTCAGCCCCGAGGGACTGCCAAAGGATGCAGCTGAAAAGATAGACAATATCAACACTCTTTCCATGATGGCCTACAGGTACGGCCTCAACAGGGAGGACATTGTTGTGGACGGGCTGGTGGCCACCGTGGGAGCTGATTCCGAGGCTGCCATCAACACACTGGACACCATAGGCTACTGCTATGATAACGGCTTTGCCACGATCTGCGGCCTTTCCAATATTTCTTTTGGCCTGCCTGAGAGGATGAATGTCAACACGGCATTTCTGACCATGGCTATTTCCAGGGGACTTACCATGGCCATTGCCAATCCCTCCCAGGAGCTTCTGGTCAATGCTGCCTTTGCTTCGGACCTGCTTAGAAACAAGGAGGGGGCTGACTTACGCTATATAGAGAGGATGCAGCAGATCGCCAGGGACAAGGAACAGGCACCTTCTGCAAAAGACAGTAATATCACATCTGTCACAGATACCGATTTCCTTGGTATAATAAAACAGGATGTATTAAAAGGAGCCAGGCGCTCCATTGAGAAGGATACAAGGCTTGCCCTGGATGCAGGGACAGAGCCTGAGAGGATCCTTAATGAGGCTTTGATGCCCGCCATCAACGAGGTGGGAGATCTGTTTGACAAGGGCAGGTACTTCCTTCCCCAGCTCATATCGGGAGCTGAGGCCATGAAGCTGTCAATTGCCATACTTGAGCCCTTACTTGCAGCAGGCAGGGATGAATCAAAGGTCCTTCCCACTGTTATCATCGCATCTGTTCAGGGAGACATTCATGACATCGGCAAGAATCTGGTGGCGATGATGCTGAGGAACTACGGCTTTAACGTGGTTGACCTTGGCAAGGACGTTCCCAAGGAGCAGATAGTAAAGGCTGCCCTGGACAGCGACGCCGCAGTAATAGCTCTTTCTGCACTTATGACCACCACCATGATGGAGATGAAGCATGTGGTGGACTACGCCAGAAGTCAGGGACTTAAGTCCAGGATCATTATAGGCGGAGCGGTGGTGACCGAGGACTTTGCCGCAGAGATCGGAGCTGACGGATATTCTGCTGATGCGGCAGGGGCTGTGAGGCTTGTAAGAAAGCTTATCGGAGAATGAAAATTCTTTTAAATACGGAGGAATATGTATGATTGGAGCAGAGGCAATTGTAAAATGCCTTGAAAAAGAGAATACAGAGGTGATATACGGCTATTCGGGAGTGGCCATAGACCCCTTCTGGAACAGTATTCTGGAGACAAGGATCAAGACGGTCCTCATAAGGACAGAGCAGAATGCTGCGCACTGCGCCAGCGGCTATGCCAGAATAAGCGGTAAGGTAGGCGTCTGTGCAGTTACTTCCGGTCCCGGTGCCACCAATCTCATCACCGGCATTGCAACTGCATATGCGGATTCCATACCCATGGTGGCCATCACAGGCCAGGTCAATTCCGACATGATAGGAAGTGATGTTTTCCAGGAGGCAGATATCACGGGAGCTGTGGAGTCTTTTGTTAAATACAGCTATCTCATAAGGGACGTCAATGACATCCCAAGAGTTTTCAAGGAGGCCTTCTTTATAGCCGGCAGCGGAAGGAAGGGTCCGGTTCTAATTGATATCCCCATGGATGTGCAGCTGGCGGTGATGACTGAGAAGTTCATTTATCCCGAGAGCATCTCCATGAGATCCTATAAGCCCACTGTTAAGGGCAATATCGTTCAGATCAAAAAGGTCATCAAGGAAGTTGAGAAGGCCAAACGCCCCATCATCTGTGTGGGCGGCGGTGTGCACCTGTCAGGAGCCACCAAAGAGATCGTGAAGTTTGCGGAGCTCAACAACGTACCGGTGGTTTCAACTATGATGGGCATCGGAGTTATGCCCTCGGAGCACCCTCTATACTTCGGAATGGTGGGCAACAACGGCCAGCCCTATGCCAACAGGGCCATGAATGAGTCGGACCTGCTTCTTATGGTTGGCGCCAGGGTTGCGGACAGAGCGGTCAACAGACCTGACCTTATAACAGAGAACAAGGTTATGGTACATATAGATGTGGATCCCGCCGAGATCGGCAAGAATGTGGGCCCCACAATACCTCTTGTCGGAGACATCAGGCATATTTTCAATGACTTTCTGGAGCAGGATGATCACGCCGATGATCACGGTGAGTGGGTGGATACCCTGAACGGCTACAAGGAGGCCATGGATTCCGACAGGCTTCCGGAATATGCAATAGAGGCCTACGTAGAACCCAGGGACTTTATCAGAAGGCTCTCAAAGGCCATGAAGGATGATGCGGTATACGTTGCGGATGTGGGTCAGAACCAGATCTGGTCCTGTGCCTATCACATAGTCAGAAACGGAAGATTCCTTACCTCAGGCGGTATGGGCACCATGGGCTATTCCATACCTGCGGCCATGGGCGCCAAGATGGCTGACCCCGGCAGACAGGTGGTGGCAGTTCTTGGGGACGGTGCTTTCCAGATGAGCATGATGGAGCTGGCTACCATGAGGCAGTACAGGATTCCAGTCAAGGTTATCGTGCTTAAGAACGGCTTCCTTGGAATGGTCAGGGAGCATCAGCACTATGTCTACAATGACAACTACTCCATGGTGGAGCTTAAGGGAGATCCCGATCTTTCCCTTATAGCTGCGGCCTACGGAATGGAGTACTGTAAGGTAGACGGCAACAGCGATATTGACGGAATACTTAAGGAGTTCCTTAAGGACGATACCGCGTCCCTGATGGAAGTCAGGATCAATCCCATGGAGCTTACCAAATTCTGATCTTAGGAGCATATGTATGAAGAGAATTTATTCAGTACTTGTTGAGAACAGGGCCGGTGTCCTGTCTAAGGTGGCAGGTCTTTTCTCAAGAAGGAATTTCAATATTGATTCGATGGTGGTGGGAGAGACAGCCGACAAGGCGGTTTCCTGTATGACCATAGTTTCCTCCGGAGATGAGAGGACCATTGAACAGATAGAAAAGCAGCTCAACAAAAAAATTGACGTAATCAAGGTCAAGACCTTCAAGGAGAGCATGAGCATCAACAGGGAGCTTATGCTCATAAAGGTCAAATACAACAGGGAAAACCGCCGC
>JAEEGF010121698.1_pt1 | contig 12293 bp, 10 predicted proteins | sample 9134171 | NCBI WGS metagenome assembly JAEEGF01 (sample SAMN16246542, study PRJNA631951) | gut metagenome | biome: gut microbiome; feature: rumen; material: AP-attached | host: Bos | place: Iran: Karaj | collected 2018-10 | reverse complement strand
ATAGGTTTCAATCATTCTTTGTAGTGTCTTTTTCTCCGATCCATCGCCAATAATGGTAAACTGAATATTCTTCGGGAGCGAAATGCTTTCACCAAGAGCCTGGATGACCAAATCAAATCTTTTAATCGGAAGTAATGTTCCGACGAGCACAAACCGAACCACATCATCCTTCTTGATATGTTCTTTATAAAAGAATTCCTTACTATAGGTGTTATATACTACCGTGGTATCAACTCCGATGTTTTTGAGTATATTCTCCCTCAACGCATCGGAAACCACTAACTGTCTATCTAAATACGGATAAGTTTTGACTGCTAGTTGCTTGTATTTTTCCTTAATGTTTTTGAACCCCATCTCGCTCCAGTGCTCTATCCCTACGGCAGGTATACCATATTTTCGTTTGATGTTCAATGCACGTTTGCAAAACCAGAGATAGTGTCCGTAGACCAAATCCGGCATACCTTCTTTTTTTAGCACGCTTTTTACAAGATAATAGAACAATGCCCCAACTATCTTTGAATATAACCAAGGAAAAATCCTCTTCACGATATTAACCCAACGAAAACCCGCGTAAAGACAATACACCGTGACTCCATCCTTCTGCTCCCTGGTGATTCTTAACTTTTTGGAATGAGATTCATTATGAATATCAAGGTACAAAGAAATGACTTGATGCCCTCGTTCTCTTAACGCAATCCCCTGGTCTCGCTCAAAATTTCCCCACTGCGGCTGTTGTTCCGACGGCCAACCTCTTGGAATAAAAAGAACTTTCATCGATTTATAAAAACGCCCTAAAACTTACGTCCATTTCTTACCAAATACAAAAAGCGGCACAATGTATAGTTCGATTTTAGTCTTATTTTGAAAGGATTAACCCAATCAATGTGCTCTCTATATTTGGCTGGTGTTTCCACAATCCAATTCACCATAATCTGGAAACCTTCCCGTGAAGCATGACCAACAGCATCCTGCTTATACTCCAACAACCTCTCCAGTTTAGAGAATTCAGCTGCTTCCAAATAGGGAGGTTCCTTGTCGGCAAGAAATCTGATGACCCGCCTCATGCTCTCCACTTCTCTTGTAAAGGCTAAAAGATCATACCCTCCATTAACATATTTATAGGTATTGGCTTGTGGGTTTCTTCTTTCATAATGATATACAACTGCATCTATCGAACTGAATGATTCAGCGTAATAGGCTATCAAAGTCAGCAACTGCTTGTCGTCTCCAATATGCAAACCTTCCTCATGGCGGATATGGTATTTTTCGAGCAGACTCCGTCGGATGATTCGTCTCCAATTCACCATAACGTAATCGCGAGTGAACCGGAAATAACACATTCTCCATTCCTCCAGATTTTTATATTTAGGTTCCGACATCATAATTTCCCCTTCCTTGGTATGCGCCAAGGCATTACCCCAAACGACATCCGCACTGGTGACAACCTGTTCGTCCACCATCCGTTCTATTCCGTCAAGTTCCATCCAATCATCTCCATCCACCACACACACAAACTCGCCAGTAGCATGGTCAAAAGCCGTGTTTCTAGCCGCCGCCAAACCCCTATTCATCTCATGACGTACCATCTTCACCGATGTTTCTCTGTCAGGATAGTCTTTCATCACCCTCTCGAGTATGCTCATACTATTGTCAAGAGAGCAATCATCGACAAAAACATACTCCAAGTTGGAATAGGTCTGTTCAAAAAGACTGCGGACGCATCTTTCAATATACTGCTCAACGCAATATACCGAAACCAAAACGCTGACTTTGTAACTCATTCCATTATCTTTATTCACCTTTTACTCACCAAGTCTTTTTCATCCGCCCAAGAAACAAATTCCAAATCTCCTTTTTCTTGTAATAATTGAATATTTGTTTCCAAAGGCTTCTTTTCGTTACCAAAATAAGAAATACTGTTGTCCATCAAAACATCTCCCCTTTCTTTCATATAATCCGGGTGGCAGTACAATTCAAAACGCTTCTCTTTTTCGAACCATTCAGGATGTGTCAGAAAACCGTCTATATTACTTGAACGATAAAACTTCACAAATGGATTCCAACTCAACATTCTAAACATCTTTCTTCTCGTATGCTCCTGATGGACGCCGATGTAACGCACGGTCTTGATACGATGTGTCCAAGTGAAAAAATTCAGTGCTATTGACACAGGCCAAGTCAAGTTATACCATAGATGGAAATCTATATGACGTCGATTGCCTTGACTGTTTGTCACCTCATAGAACTTGTTGTATTGGGCACAAAGTTCCTTGTAAACAATGCGCCATTTGAAGATATCTTTAGGTTTGTTGGGAAGCCCTTTATAGGGTTTGTATTGGCCTTTCGCACAAAACGACAAATCCTTGACCATTTTCGCAGTCAAGGGTTTATCCAAAGAATCTTCTCCTTTAATATTTCCAGATACATTGAAATGGCAGTGTACATGTTTTACATAACCACCGTCGTTCATCAGCTTCACAGCGTCTTGTAAGTACTGCCCAGTTACTATTAAGCCAGCTGATTTTATCAGACCTCTTTTGAAAGAATCATCAATAGCCATATTTCTTTCATGACTGCGACCGAAATCGTCAGCTGAGAGAAAAACCTGTTTCATAATCAAATACGAGTTTTTATCCGCCCTCTATACAAAATTTCATTTTCTTCTGCTTTTAATGTTCATGGCGAGCGACGGCTTCAACTATCAAATCCAGAATCTCTCTTTTGGATACCCCATTGGAATATCCAAAGTTTGGTCATTATATTTTTTGAGTATCTTCTTTGCCCAGTAAATATCAAAAATGGCTAAACCGCCATTGTAAACTATTGTTCTTTCGTCATCACTCTCGCGACCAGGCTTGACTCTGTTTGTCACATCGGTAATACGTATCATCCTTTCCTTGAACTGCTCAAAGTATCTGTAACCCTCCACATGGCCGATGTCGTCAACAAACACCTTATCAAAAAACAAGTCGCAGTTCTGAAAGCCGGATGTATGAACTGGCACAATATTGCAGCCTTTCTTGAAAACATTATCGTTCTCGCATATTACGCTGTGTGCAAAACTCACGCACGATACAACAATATCAGAATCAAAGAGTTCCTCAATAGAGTTAACTATCTTATACTTTATCCTGCTTTGTTGATTTTCTGCTTGTAAACCACTCTCGTGCAATTCAGGGAATCTTTGCGTAAACAACTCAACCTGATTCTTGTAGGGCATCAGCTTCACTGTAATGGGTTTCTTGTACAGATTATACCAAAAAAACATAAAAGCGCGTGCCGCTGTTCCAAGCCCATAGATAGCCAAGGTTTCAGGCTCTTTCTTGGCAAAGGTGGTGGCGTTGTAATAAGCACACGCACCTGTCCGCATCGAGGTAATCCACATGCCATCAACAACTGCATAAAGACCTTCTTCCGAAATCTTTTGCAACATGATGTTCGAGTTTCTCTTCGGAAGGCCATTTACATCATCCACATTACGGCTGATGAACTTCACACCGGCTACATCCTCGTTGGGCATCACGCAAGGCATGGTGATATAGCGCCCGCTCTCGCCTTGCCAAGTATGGGTTTTGGTCGGGAGGATAAACTCATCCTGTTTTTTCCATACCTCTTCTGTCCACGAATACATCTCTTCGGCTGTTATGCCCAAAGACTGTATCCTGTTGAAATCTATTACTTTCAATTCAATGATTTTAAAGCTTTAACCAATTTTTCATTGTCATGTCTGCCTCTAACGGCAATACGTATATATCGGTCTCCCTCCAATCCTTTTTTGGCACGACAGTTGCTCATCAGGATATTATGATCTTTCAGCATCTGCAACACAATGCCTGATGCTGTAAATGGTGGTTTCACTTCACAAAAAACGTAGTTGGCCTGTGTAGGCATCACATGCAAGAACCCTATCTCGTTTAAATCCTTGATGAAGCGACTACGCTCCACTATAAACTTGCCACAGGCTTTTTTGTAATCTTTCTCATATTTCGTAAATATCTGCATAAAGAATTCGGCAAACGAGTTGATGTTCCAGATACTCACTTTCTTTTTCAGTGTTGCAACAAGCTCTGTGTCGGCAGAAGCAAGAATGCCTAGACGCAAGCCCGGAACACCAAAGCTCTTCGATATGCTCTTCATCACCACCATGTGTGGATAGGCTTCAAGCAACTCGTTGCGAAGCATTGATCCAGTTTCCCAACTCTCACTAAAATCAACAAAACTTTCGTCAACTATCAGTTGGACGCTTTTCTGTTCGCACCATTTAGCCAAAACCAGCACACCCTCCAACGAAATGTAATTACCTGTAGGATTATCTGGATTAATAAGAAGTAACGAATCAACCGGATGTTTGCCGAAATATGAAATAAGGTCTTTTTCGTCATAGCGAAAATCCTTTTTTGAAGAGATAAAAGTCTCCACTCGGTCAGCAGAAAGACGGTTAGGATATTCCTCAAATGTCGGGCGAATAACGCCTAGTTTCCCTTCAAGACTTTCCACAAGCCCTTTGATCAATTCAGCCGCTCCATTGCCGGGAATGATGTAACTTTCCTTTACGCCCCAGCACTTGCTTGCGAGAAGTGTATTTACCTTCATGCCCGACGGATACTCGGTGAGCAACGTGCGGAAGTTAGACTGCATTTCGTCGAGCAACCTCTCCGATGGGAAGAACGGGTTGACCAGATAGCAATAGTCGAGCATTTGAGGAAAACGCCAAAAGCCGCCATAACGGCCAAAGTACTTTTGAAGAATATGCTCTTCGTCGGCAAACAAAGCCTCTGCTATGTCCAAATCTTGCTTGTCGTCAATTTCATACCATTTCTCACCTTGATCCAAAGGCAGAGCCTTCAAGTCGTGTGAACTCAAGAAAGAGATAATCCTCAACACATTCTCATAATACTCATTGTTGCCCACGGCCTTACTGTATGCTTCAAGGAAAGGAATGTATTTGGTGGCAGAGAAGTCCTTCGAAAGCTTATAGATGTTGACGGTCTTATAATAGAACGCAATGTCTGAATACTTAAATGCAGCTTTGGGGACAAAGTTCAAGATTTCGTTATCTTCGTTAATACGTACCATTGTACCATCCATCCACGTTTCATATTTCGCCACAAGAGCAAGATTCGGGAATGGAGCGTTAACCAATTTTGTTATGACAGATTCGTCGTAAATCAAATCAGATTCCAACAAAATCGTGTCCTCCTCTTGCAGATATTCCTTGGCAAGATATAAAGAATATATGTTGTTCGTCTTGTCGTAAATAGGGTTGGTCACGTACTCCACCTTCATCCCTTTATAGTCACTTCCGACGTAATCAACTACATTCTGGGCTTTATAGCCTACCACAAGCACCACACGTGAAATATGCGACTTGTAGAGATATTCCAAAGCCCGGTCGATGAGTTTCACCCCATTGACTTCGAGCATACATTTGGTATTGTCTTGGGTATATTCTCCCAAGCGCCGACCCATTCCGGCAGCGAGAATGATAGCTTGCATAAAACCAGAGTTAAGAGTTGATTAATACTTATACAAAAAACGTTTGTACCAAGGAATTTGTGAAAGTAATTCTTTCACTACTTCCTCGTAAGATCTATCCAAATCCACAATGATATCACCATGCACCGATAACTGTTGGATGGGGGTCATATAATTGTCACCATACATAGACCTCAATACAGCATCGTAATTTACAGGACAAGGCATTTCCACACCATCAAAGGGTAAATATACGGTTTCGTCGTACCAATGCCTATTGAATAAATGCAACTTGTTTGGATCTTTGAATTTTACCATTCTTAAATACAAAGCCAATTTGGAAACACAGTCATTTTCTATATTCTGATATTGTTTGCAAAACTCATCGACTCTAAACCCGCGTTTTTTTGTGTTACAAAACAAACAGAATAAATGCCACACTTTGCTTACTAATCCTTTCGATTTGGCAAAAGTCATACTATCCTTATTATTAGCGATTCTATCGTATTGCCGAATTTGGGCCCATTGTTTTTTAAAATCATCATTCACTTCGGGAAGGGTATCCATGCAAATAATATCAAGCCAAATATCTCCTCCATTTCCACTTCCGTTTTTATTTGGATACTTTACGTTTGTTGCAAACATAGTTGTTCCCGCCCTTTTTATTCTGACAAGGGTTTGCCTGATTTCAAAATAATAAGGTTTGGGCAGTTCCTCTTTTAAGGCAATGTCTTTTAGTTTGTCATAATCTTCCCGAAACATTGCAAAATCCATATCATCATCCCAGGGAATAAAACCTTGGTGACGAACCGCACCCAATAAAGTGCCAGAATCGGCCCAGATTTTCAAATCATGATTCTTGCATACCGATAATAGAACTTTAGCCATCTCAAGTTCCATCATCTGTAAGCGTCTTAAATCATACTCTTTATTACCTTGCATAGATTAATAAAGTATTGAGTTACAACAACCGTATCGAATTCTCCACAAACTTTGGTCAACCATTTCTGGATATTGTCCCAGCTTATCCTTGAAACCCATCTGCATACTGCCATGACGGAGAAAGCCCTTACGTTTTAATTCTTTCTCTGTCTTTGGATTATCTGTAACGGTAAGAATACGATAACAATTTTTTGAAAACGTTGACAAAGCTAATAAGTTAATATCCGATTCGCTCAAATCGACGGCGGCCGAAGCCCATTCACACAAGGTGCCGCAAAGCATTTTATCATATTTTTCAATGTCTCTTCTCAATCTCTCCTTGGTTAAAAAAAAGCCCACTGGGGTTTGATTTTGGTCATAAATGGCATAAAACGATTGTTTGTCTTCTGGTTGTCCAGAAAGATTATGGGTAAGATTCCATTCCAACCAAGCTTCATCATGATATTCAGCGTATTTATGGCCATCGTTGAGACACATTTCTCCTGCCCATTTTGGCACTGATGATAATTGCTTAACTATATATTTCTTCTTCAGTTTGCGGACTCTACTTCGATTTGAAATATTAAGACTCCAAACAATAAAATTGCCAATCTTTCTACATACTTTTAACAAACCACCTTTTATTCCACGAACTGCAAAAGCGGCTTCCGTATCAACAATTTTGACAAGTTCAGGAAAATCAAAGATAGTGCATCCATTTTCCTTTTTTTCCATGATACGAAGACATGCTGGAGATAATAATGAACAAATATACACAGGATATTCATCATTATTTAATGTCCATTTGTTTATTTTTGAACCTATACCTTTTCCACGCTGACTCTCGTGAACCTCAGTACTTCCTGAAGATTGAGCTTTGATAATAGAATCCCCATTTTTAATCGAAGTACCATACAACAAATGACGTCCTACAACAACTCCATTATCCACAGCCATTAAGATGGCTGTTTTTTCATCATTATTGTTATTTGGGCTTTGCAAGAAAGTTTGCCTAACATTATCGTCAACAAACGCGGCAAGGCCATAACTGTCTTTATCTGTTAGCCATTCTTTGTCATGCAACAGTCCATAGGAGATTTTTTTAAGTATTACTTCATTCATCGTTTTTTGATAATGAGGTCAATAACCAAACGCAAACTTTCCTCTTTTTGAATATGGGAGACTTTTCATTTTGCTTATCCATCGCAACACCTCGGGCTGGCGTTTTCCGAATGGAGCACATGCATGCGCACATTGGATAATCCAAAAACCTCCAAAAATGAAATTTGCTTCAATTAACACAGGCTCTCCCGACTCACCTATGGTGAGATCCCACGCAACCGTACCTAATTCAGGAACCATTGCTTGAAGTTTCAAAGCCGCTTCCACAACTTTAGGATACTCATTTACTCTATATCCATTGAATACAATGCCGCTGTCGGGATGCTTTTCATAGACATTCATAAACTCCGTCATGGCATTTCCTTTAATAACACCATCATCACCAATTGCCATAAACATACCACCAGCATGGGCATTATCCACCTCTCCACCCCCACTTCCAACTCTTAAAACGCCTGGCATAACAAAGAAATCGTCTTTCCATCGATAGGTTACTACTCTGAAAGTATTGACGCTACCGCCATAAATGTTTGCCAAATCCTTATGACATTTTAGAAATTTTTGGATGACAAAATTGCTTTTGGTCGTTTTTGAAGACTCAAGGACTTCAGAAACCAATTTACCCGATTTTTTATCAATACCTGATTCAAAATCTGCCGAAAACACACCTTTTGCAGAACCCGAATCAATTGTTGGTTTGATAAAAACCCGACCCGCGTTCGAGAGCATCTGGCTTACATCGTTTTTGTCCAAGTAGTTGTTGTCAGCATCGCGATAAATGCCATATTGATTTACCAAAATCTGTTTTGGCATGCTTATATTTGCGGCCTGCGCAATAAAAGGCAAACAACCTTTGTCAGAGAAACTGCTGGCATAGTTTCTCTTCTCATTCATAAAATGCTCAAAATAAGGCATGAACAAGAAGTCGGCAAAATAGTCAGGTCTGAATATACCAGTATGGACTGCAAAGTTTTGATGACTCTCATAGGGGATTTTACTTCCATAATAAGTCGTATAATAGTCATCTATCTGCTTTTTTTGCTCAACAGATAATGGAAATCTTTTTTGTAATTCCAGTCGTTTCTGATTCTTTGTGTATTTTTTAACACTATACTTGTATTTTTCTAACATCCATATCTTATCATAGGCATTAGAATAGAGTGTGTTTAGATTCATATGGGTTTGTGATTATAATTAAAAAATAGTATTAAACTGCAATTTCTTTCTTGTTATATTTATTAATCTGATTAACACCAAACACCGTATTGCTGTTGAGTGTGTGAATTGACAACATTTCCTCTTCATTAAGCACAAAATCAAAGATATTTAGATTATCCTTGAGCCTATTATGATTCGTTGATCTTGCTACGACAGCAACCCCTTGTTGTGTAATAAAACGTAGAATAATTTGTCCAATAGATTTACCATGAGCTTCTGCGATGGTTACCAAGGTCTTGTTATTCATCAATTCATTTACAAGATTTCCTCTTCCAAACGGAGAATAAGCTTGAACCAAAATACCATTATCCTGACAAAATTTTATCAACTCTTTTTGAGTGTTATAAGGTGATATCTCTGTTTGGTTCATCATCGGCCACCGTCCGCACTTTTTATATAATTCCTTGAGTTCTCGTATATCGAAGTTCGACACTCCTATGACACAGACCCTCCCTTCATCATACAAGCGCATCAAATCACAATAATGTTTGGAACATCCATCAAATGGCATGTGAAGCAAATATGCTCCTAGCTTCTGGATATGCAATCTTTTACATGACTCTAAATACGCTTTCTTTATCGATTTTCGGTTTAAATACAAATATCTTTTTCTCCCTATTAAGATACTACTATGAATTTTGGATGTAATGAACACATTATCTGGTAACAAAATGCCCTCCTTAACCAAATCTCCTATCTCTTGTTCATTATAATATCCTGTAGCAGTATCGAAAAGTTCGTCGCCTAAATTGATTGCATCTTTAATAGTTGCAGAAAGAACATCCCCCTTCAATGGATATGTTCCCAATCCAACCATTGGTATTTTTACACCATTCTCAAATTTAAAGTACTGCATAAAAATACATGTTATTATTAAGCAATGGTTTATAAATGGTTCACCCTTTAGCAAAGTTTGTGAGATAGTCAAACCTTGGAGTAAGTTCGCCTTTTTTCAAAATCATCGATCGGTCAATGACCTCCGAATGTTCGCCCTCCAATAATGGTTCAAACACATGTTTGATTAGCATCTCGCCGAAATAGGCGCTGGTATCCATTGCCAAAGCATTCGGGCAAGTGTCCACCGCCATTTCAGTAATGTTGTTGGTTGAAGAGAATGCGGGCTCTTCTTGCTCGGTCACTGGATTATAGTCATAATACGGGTCGTCATGCGTGGCAGGACGCACCGTTGACTTGATACTGCCCTTGATGTCGCAAGTGACATCGCCTATCATGCGGATGCGCACCTCCTTGTCGCGCAAGTCATCCTCACTCAAATACACCGGTGCATCAGGACTCCAAAAGTGGGCACAAATCAACACATCGGTCTTTTTTGCAAATCGCATAAAGTCACTCTCATACTCTTTGGCGTTGTGTGTGAAGTCGTTCCATGAGAACTTGCTTCCATCTTTACGCTTCACCAAACGGTCAACATCGGCTACACAATATGACAACGTGTCAAATGCAGCACCAAAGAGATACTCTTCTTCCGTCATTCTATGAGCACCAATAATGTCCAAAATATATTGCGCGCCCTGTGACACACGGCCTGCACCCGTAACAAGCAGTTTTATCTTTGGCAGCTCTATGCTTTTCAGCAATTCCATCAACTGATTAAGCGTAAATCGTCTGTCGGGTTTGGGCAACTCGAAAAGCTTGTGCTTCAAGCCATAACCCCGTAAAGTATAATATACACCCACTATTCCAGCCCACCAACCAAAAGCACAGACACGGATATTGTTGTCATCAACCAAATATTCATAATCACAAAACGTAATCTGTTTTTGCATCAAAGCTTGAAGAAGTGGTCGGTTATATTCCTGCATCTTGGCAATATGGCCAAAGAAGAAATATTGTTTGTTCGGAATCAAGCTTTCAATTTTAGCCTCCTTGATGCCAAAAAGGACATCACAATCGTCTATTTTGTCAACCACACGAACTCCATTGGCACGATATTCGTCATCGGAGAATGCACGAATATCACTAGTTTGAACTACTATTTCATGTTGTGGAAACCGTTTGTTCAATTCCGCGACTTGCTTGGGCGACAAGGCTACGCGGTTATCAACTGGGGTCTTGGTTTCTTTTATCAGTCCTACCTTCATGGTTTGTTGGGTTTTAATGCGTTAAGAATATCGGTAGATGTTAACTCGGCATACACTGAACACACACCTTTATTGGTTTTCACTTTGAAAATTTCATTGATATAAGCAACATCGTTGATGATGGTGTTCAAATCCTTTGAGTACAATGTGACCATGGTAATCTTCATGGGTTTGTCGCTTTCAATCACATAACCATCATAGACATTGGGCATATAGGTAATTGTTTCTTTCAGTTTTTGCACCTCGTCTTCGCCCATAATCTGTTCCACCATGCTATCGCTTTCCGGCTTGAAATACGGACTATAAGTTAAGGCATATCCTCTATCGGTCGGCAATTCGGTATTCACCTTAAAAGGCACGCCGAAAGCATATTTGATCATCAAAGTCAAATAATCAATCCCGCCGCTTGCCCGTTGATAGTCGAAAGAATGGCCACCACCAAGACGAAACCCTGTTTCAAACACATAAAACTTGCCGTTACGATAAAAGAACGAGATGTTGGCCACGCCACATTCCATTCCCAAATCAGCTAACATGGCTTTAACATTGGCGTCAACTTGCTCAATGTATTCGTTCTCAAACCTTGACGGAAACGACCAAGCTTTCTGCATCGTCTCAAATCCCTTTTCATGAGCAAGCATTGTTGTGTCGCAGGTCTCAATCAGTATGGCCTGTTTTCCATTGATGTAATAACTACAGTCAAATTTTACCCCATCTCCAATGAAATCCTCCACCACCACGCTCTTCGATGGCGACATTTTGTATGCATAAGCCAAATATTTTTTATATTCCTCCTCATTATAAGCTACATTGATACCGATACTACCACCACGGTCGGTTGGTTTGATAATCACAGGAAACTGGATATTGGCATCGTCGGGGTTGTATTCATTGACGATAGGGACGCCATACTGTTTGCATAGATGTTTGAATTTATTCTTGTCTCGAGTAATCTCAAGCTGTTCCCTATTAATATAACACGGTAGGTGAAGACGTTCACACATCTCTATCATGCTCTCCACACGAAACTCGCTAAACCCAGCTATCACACCTTCAATGCCTTTTTCTCGACACTTTTGCTCCAATGCGTCATAATCCGTCCAGCTAATCTCCCAAGCTTCATCGGCAACAAGTTTTGCAGGAAAGTCCTTTCCTGTCCTAAAATCTGTAACAATCACATAACAGCCCATCGACTGCGCTATTTTTACAACATCGACTTCACCATTTGAGGCTCCTATGACAAGAAGTTTTTTATTTTCCAATTCTTTCATGATTATACCAGATTTATCAATTCAATTAGAAACATGATTATTTATGTCGTTTTTATGATAAATTTCCGAAAACTGCAGGTCGTCCACCTCTTTCATATCTTCAGCTCCCTCCCCGATATCAGTACGCTTAAGCACATTCTTCTCCGTCAACCAATCGATTCGGATATCTGTTCATAGCGAACAA
>JAEEGF012494828.1_pt1 | contig 12294 bp, 10 predicted proteins | sample 9134171 | NCBI WGS metagenome assembly JAEEGF01 (sample SAMN16246542, study PRJNA631951) | gut metagenome | biome: gut microbiome; feature: rumen; material: AP-attached | host: Bos | place: Iran: Karaj | collected 2018-10 | reverse complement strand
GTATGCACGAATTAGGAATTGTATTTTACATTGCAGACAAGGTAGAAAAGGTTGCTGCAGAAAATAATGTGAGCAAGATTAAGAGCGTTACAATGGAAATCGGTGAGGTGTCTACAGTTATCCCGGATTATCTGGTGGATTGCTGGAACTGGAAGGCTGCCAAGAGTCCATTGTTGGAAGGCTGCGAGTTAAAGGTTGATTTGGTACCTGCAGTTACTTTCTGTGAGGATTGCCATGAGACATATGAGACAGTTAAATATGGAAAGACTTGCCCACATTGTGGAAGCGGTAATACATATCTGGTGCAGGGCGACGAGCACAACATCAAAGAAATTGAAGTACTTGATGAGAATATGAAAGAGGGCGAGAGACGCGAAGAGTACATCGAGCGTGATTCATCTCTTGAAACAGGCGCTTACATGCCATTGGGCGACACTGAGGACATTAGAGAAGACTAGATACGATAGAACACAAAAGACTGAAGACGGATGTTTACACATCTAGACTTCAGTCTTTTTTAAAATTACATGATAAATTCTACTCCATCAGACCACATTCCTGGCAGTGCTTCTTAATGGCAGCGAAGCTTTCTGGACTGATGACATGCTCTACACGACAAGCATCATCTAAGGCGATATCTTCAGGGACACCAAGCTTAATAAGCGCTGTTGATACGAACTGATGTCTCTCGTAGATAGTCTCTGCTATTTTGCGTCCCTCATCTGTGAGAGTGATGAAACCATTTTCTGATACTGTGATATGGTTCTTCTCTCTGAGATTCTTCATAGCAATGCTGACGCTTGATTTCTTGAAGTCCAACTCGTTTGCGATATCTACTGAACGTACATTAGCTTGTCTCTGGCTAAGTATGAGGATTGTCTCTAAATAGTTTTCTGCTGATTCGTTAATAAATGATTTCATATTATCTGAAACCTCCGTGTTATTTCTTCCATAATATCATAATTGGCCTGACAATCAAAATAAAATTATTGACATATAGGCTCCGATAAAATATAATACTTACAACATATCCTATTAAGTTGGTAGGAATATAGGAGAATGATTTTTACAACAAGTATTGGTAAGGCATGAGAACTTGCAGGTATTAGTAAAAAACAAATAATATTTACACAAGAAAGGAATTAAAAACTATGGCACAAATTATTCAAAGCACAACAGAGTTAATCGGAAACACACCACTTCTTCAGTTGAATAGATATACTGAATCAGCAGGAGTGACAGATGCGAAAATCTTCGCAAAGTTGGAGTATTTAAATCCAGCTGGATCAGTTAAGGATAGAATTGCTCTTGCAATGATTGAAGACGCTGAGAAGAAGGGATTAATTTCAGAAGGAGCTACAATTATTGAGCCTACTTCAGGAAATACAGGAATCGGTCTTGCTGCTGTTGCAACAGCAAGAGGATATAAGACAGTGATTACACTTCCAGACACAATGTCAGTTGAGAGAAGAAACCTTCTCAAGGCATACGGTGCTGAGTTGGTTCTTACAGATGGAAGCCAGGGAATGAAGGGAGCAATTGCCAAGGCTGAGGAACTCAACAAGGAAATTCCTAATTCAGTAGTTTTGGGACAGTTTGTAAATCCTGCAAATCCAGCAGCTCACAAGGCAACAACAGGTCCAGAAATCTGGAATCAGACAGATGGCAAGGTTGATATTTTCGTTGCAGGTGTAGGAACAGGTGGTACAATTACTGGTGTAGGTCAGTATCTCAAGGAGCAGAATCCTGATGTACAGGTTGTAGCTGTTGAGCCAGCATCAAGCGCAGTACTTTCAACAGGTCAGGCTGGACCTCACAAGATTCAGGGAATCGGAGCTGGATTCATTCCAGATACATTGGATACTTCTGTATATGATGAGATTATTCCTATTGAAAATGATGATGCATTTGCAGAAGGCAAGAAGTTCGCTGTTACAGAAGGTGTACTTGTAGGTATTTCTTCAGGTGCTGCTTTAAAGGCTGCTACAATTCTTGCAGCCAGACCTGAAAACAAGGGCAAGAACATTGTAGTATTGCTTCCTGACTCAGGAGACAGATATTTGTCTACTCCACTTTTCGCTGAGTAATTTCTGTGAAATGAGTGGTATCCTGTAATAGAACACTATATAATGAATAAGTACATTTCGGCGCAACTTTTTTTTGAGTTGCGCTGGAATTGATTTTGAATAATTGATGAGGTGAAATGATATGAAAGTTTCCACAAGAGGCAGATATGCTATTAGATTTATGCTGGACTTGGCCATGCACAATACGGGTGAACCAGTGCGTGTGAGAGATATAGCAGCCAGACAGGAAATCTCTGATAAATATTTAGAGCAGGTGGTTGCCACATTGAACAAGGCTGGATATGTGCGAAGCGTGCGCGGACCTCAGGGTGGATACTTGCTTGCAATGAAACCGGAAGAGTATACAATGGGGATGATTCTCCGACTCACAGAGGGAGAAATGTCACCGGTGGCCTGTCTTGCTGGGCCAAATAATATGTGCGATCGAGCTGACAACTGCACTACTCTAGGTTTCTGGAAGAGATTGGACAAGGCTATAAGTGATGTGATTGACCATACTACTTTGGCAGATCTCATGGAGGAAGAGCAGGCTCGTCAGGTAGATAATTATGTGATCTAACATTTTTTGAAAATGTAATTGTGATTTGGCATATTTTTGAAAATATAATTGAAATATTAAATGAAGTAGGGTAATATTTTTCATAGTTACCCTACTTTATTTGTTTAAAGCAGGAAAATGCTTCCGGATTTATATTTATGTAATATTTGTAAAATCGTGCGAATAGTATATGATTTGAAGCATAATTTTTGAAGTATATTAATTTGAAGGAGACGTGAGAAATGGATGTAGTATGTTTGGATTTAGAAGGTGTTTTGGTTCCTGAGATTTGGATTGCATTTGCTGAGGAAAGTGGTATTCCAGAGCTTAAGAAGACTACAAGAGATGAGCCGGATTATGATAAATTGATGAACTGGAGATTGAGCGTCCTCAAGGAGCATGGTTTGGGATTGAAGGAAATCCAGGCTACTATTGCCAAGATTGATCCACTTCCAGGTGCGAGAGAGTTCCTTGATGCTTTAAGAGCAGAGACTCAGGTTATAATTATCAGCGACACATTTACCCAGTTTGCAAAACCTCTTATGGAGAAATTGGGCTGGCCTACAATCTTCTGCAATGAGCTTGTTGTTGCGGAAAATGGTGAGGTTACAGGCTTCAAGATGCGCTGCGATAAATCAAAATATACTACTGTAAAGGCTCTGCAGTCATGCGGATTTGACACAATCGCATCAGGCGATAGCTTCAATGATTTGGGCATGATTGAGGCTAGCAAAGCGGGATTTCTCTTTAGAACAACTGAGTCTATCAAAGCAGATTATCCTCAGTATGAAGCCTTTGAAGAATATGATGATTTACTTCATGCAATTGAGAAAGTTTTGAGTTAAATATTTCAAATGTCAAAATAACCACCTATTCTGTCTGTTTAGGTGGTTTTTTGTATATTTTTGTTCATTGAATAAGTTGTCTAAATACTTTATTATAGTAAAGTGTAGTCTTATAAAATTATGAGGCTATTTTGAAGTATATTTTATAAATGAAAGGAAGTATTGGCATGAATTACAAAATTGGTGTAATTCGTGGTGATGGTATTGGACCGGAAATTGTGACAGAGGCTGTAAAAGTCCTTGATGCAATTGCTGAAAAATATGGTCATACTTTCAACTACGAGGAGATTTTGATGGGAGGATGTTCCATCGATGCGACAGGTGTACCACTTACAGAAGAAGCTATTGAGGCTGCAAAATCCTCGGATGCTGTACTTATGGGCTCAATTGGTGGAAATACAGCTACTTCTCCATGGTATAAACTGGCACCTGAACTTAGACCTGAGGCAGGCTTGCTGAAGATTCGCAAGGCGTTGAATCTATTTGCAAATCTTAGACCTGCTTATCTATATGAGGAATTGAAGGAAGCATGTCCACTTCGTGATGATATTATCGGAGATGGATTTGACATGATGATTATGCGTGAGCTTACAGGGGGCTTGTATTTCGGCGAGAGAAATACTACCGAAGTGGACGGAGTTCTTACAGCTTGCGATACTTTGACATATAACGAAAATGAAATTAGACGAATTGCCAAGAGAGGCTTTGACATTGCCATGAAGCGTCGCAAGAAAGTGACTTCAGTGGACAAGGCCAATGTACTTGATTCTTCTAGACTGTGGCGCAAGGTCGTAGAGGAAGTGGCTGCGGATTATCCAGAGGTTACATACGAGCACATGCTTGTGGACAACGCAGCTATGCAGCTGGTAAAGGATCCGAAGCAGTTCGATGTTATTCTTACGGAAAATATGTTTGGCGATATTTTGTCTGACGAGGCCAGCATGGTAACAGGTTCTATTGGAATGCTGTCATCTGCCAGCCTAAATGAGACCAAGTTTGGCTTGTATGAGCCAAGCGGCGGCTCTGCTCCTGATATAGCCGGCAAGGGGATTGCCAATCCAATAGCAACTATTTTGTCAGCTGCAATGATGCTTCGATATAGCTTTGATTTGGATGCTGAAGCAGATGCTATTGAAAATGCTGTTAAGCAGGTTTTGAAAGACGGATATAGAACAATCGATATCATGCCACAGGAAAGCGATAAGCGCGCAAATGTCACACAGGTGGGAACATCTGAGATGGGCGATTTGATTGTGGAGAGATTATAGTATAGGGAGGTAAATATTTATGCAAAGTGATAATGCAAGAGCTGGTATGCAGCAGGCACCAGCTAGAAGCTTGTTCAATGCTTTAGGTTTTACAGGGGATGAAATGAAAAAGCCAATGGTAGGTATTGTAAGTTCTTACAACGAGATAGTACCTGGCCATATGAATATTGATAAGATTGTGGATGCTGTGAAAATGGGAGTAGCAGAAGCTGGTGGTGTGCCGGTAGTATTCCCTGCAATAGCAGTATGTGATGGAATCGCCATGGGACATGTGGGTATGAAATATTCTCTGGTTACCAGAGATTTGATTGCCGATTCTACAGAATGTATGGCTATCGCCCACCAGTTTGACGCTCTGGTTATGGTTCCAAACTGTGATAAAAATGTACCTGGTCTTCTCATGGCTGCAGCCAGACTGAATCTGCCGACAGTATTTGTATCTGGTGGCCCGATGCTTGCAGGTCATGTACACGGCCACAAGACATCTCTTTCTTCTATGTTTGAGGCTGTTGGTTCTTATGCAGCAGGAACTATGACAGAGGAGGATGTTCTGGAATACGAGAGAAAGACTTGTCCAACCTGCGGTTCTTGTTCAGGTATGTACACAGCCAACTCTATGAACTGCCTAACAGAGGCGCTTGGAATGGGCCTTCCGGGAAATGGAACTATTCCAGCAGTTTATTCAGAGAGAATTAGACTTGCCAAGATGGCAGGCTATGCTGTTATGGATATGTATAAGAGAAATATTAGAGCTAGAGACATTATGACCAAAGAGTCAATTCTCAATGCTCTTACAGTAGATATGGCACTTGGATGTTCAACAAATTCTATGTTGCATCTGCCAGCAATTGCACATGAGATTGGATTTGACTTTGATATATCATTTGCAAATCCTATTTCAGAGAAGACTCCAAACTTGTGTCACCTGGCACCAGCAGGCCCTACTTACATGGAAGACTTAAATGAGGCCGGTGGTGTTTATGCGGTGATGAACGAGCTGAAGGAATTGAATCTGTTGAATCTGGACTGCATGACAGTTACAGGCAAGACTATTGGTGAGGCGATTTCAGGTGCGGTAAATAGAAATCCTGAAGTAATCAGACCACTGGATAATCCATATTCTAAGACTGGTGGACTTGCAGTATTGAAGGGCAACCTGGCGCCAGACGGATCTGTAGTCAAGAGATCTGCAGTTGTGGAAGAAATGATGGTACACGAAGGCCCAGCCAGAGTCTTTGATTGTGAGGAAGACGCAATCGCTGCTATTAAGGGTGGCAAGATTGTGGAAGGTGACGTGGTAGTCATCCGTTATGAAGGACCAAAGGGTGGCCCAGGAATGAGAGAAATGCTTAATCCTACATCAGCTATTGCAGGAATGGGACTTGGATCTTCAGTGGCACTTATTACTGATGGTCGTTTCTCAGGTGCATCTAGAGGAGCATCTATTGGACATGTATCTCCAGAGGCAGCAGTTGGAGGACCAATTGCTTTGGTTGAGGAAGGTGACATTATCGCTATCGATATTCCAAATATGAAGCTTGATATCAAGGTTTCTGATGAGGAGATGGAAGCTCGTCGAGCTAAGTGGCAGCCTCGCGAACCAAAGGTTACAACAGGTTACGCAGCTCGCTATGCCAAGATGGTAACATCCGGCAATCGCGGCGCCATCCTGGAGCTTAAATAGCTTGCTTTGATTTTTGAATTACACCATTTTGTTATTCGCTCTGATTTTTGAACTACACCACTTTGTTATTCGCTTTGATTTTTGAACTATACCAGCATCCTGACTGTATGTCTTTCGCAGGAACATTACGAGCCCGAGCACTTGGCGAGCAAGCTTGTGCGCAGCGAGTCTAGTACTCCTGGTGCGAGTACGTAGCGAAAGCGTTCCTAGAAAGATATACAGTCAGGATGCGGATGAAAAAACACTGCGAAGTACAGTGAATAGAAGTATATAAGTTAAAAAGTATATTTATAATCTTAGGGAAGGAAGAATTTTACATGCAACTAACAGGATCACAAATAGTAATTGAGTGCTTGAAAGAACAGCACGTTGATACTGTATTTGGCTATCCAGGGGGAGCAATCCTTAACGTCTATGACGAGCTTTATAAGCACAAGGATGAAATCCGACATGTTCTCACATCACATGAGCAGGGCGCCAGCCATGCTGCAGATGGATATGCCAGAAGTACAGGAAAGGTTGGTGTGTGCCTGGCAACAAGTGGACCGGGAGCAACTAATCTGGTAACAGGTATTGCTACAGCATTTATGGATTCAGTTCCAATGGTAGCTATCACTTGTAATGTTACCGTGCCGCTTTTGGGTAAGGATAGTTTCCAGGAGGTAGATATCGCTGGAATCACAATGCCAATTACTAAGCACAACTTTATTGTCAAGGATGTCAATGAATTGGCATTCACACTTAGAAGAGCATTTACCATAGCACAGTCAGGCAGACCTGGCCCAGTGCTTGTGGATATAACCAAGGATGTAACTGCTGCGAAGACAGACTTCACATTTGAGGAGGCTGAGCCAGTAGCAAGAACTCACGATATGCTTGAGGAGACTGAGATTGAAGATGCAATCGCCCTTATCAAGAAATCCAAGAGACCATACATTTTCGTAGGTGGCGGTGCAGTTATTTCTGAGGCAAATGCAGAATTAGAGAAATTTGCAGATTTAATTGATGCGCCGGTTTGCGACTCACTTATGGGCAAGGGTGCATTTGATGGAAATAATCCTAGATACACAGGAATGCTTGGAATGCACGGAACCAAGGTGTCGAATTTGGGAGTCAGCAATTGCGATTTGCTTATTGCAATCGGAACCAGATTCAGCGACAGAGTGTTGGGTAATCCGAAAAAATTTGCCAAGCAGGCCAAGGTACTACAGTTCGATATTGACCCGGCGGAGATCAATAAGAACGTAGTTGTTACATCTCAGGTGATTGGAGATGTGAAGCAGATTCTCGAGCGACTGAATTTCGATTTAGAGCAGAAGAACAACAAGGAATGGATGGACAAGATCGCTGAGCTGAAGAAAGCTCATCCTGTGAAATATAATGACGCAGGCTTGTCTGGCCCTTATGTAATAGAAGAAATATACAAGCAGACCAAGGGTGATGCCATTATCACTACTGAGGTAGGTCAGCATCAGATGTGGGCTGCACAGTATTATAAATATTCTCGATCTCATCAGCTTATAACTTCTGGTGGACTAGGAACTATGGGATATGGACTTGGAGCTGCCATTGGAGCCCAGGTTGGAAATCCTGATAAGCAGGTTATAAATATTGCCGGAGACGGATGCTTCAGAATGAACATGAATGAAATCATTACTGCGGCAAAAGAACATTTACCACTTATAGAAGTAATTATAGATAACCAGGTATTGGGAATGGTTCGTCAGTGGCAGGACCTTTTCTATGAGAAGAGATATTCCAACACAGTCCTCAGTGACAATGTGGATTATGTGAAATTGGTTGAGGCCATGGGAGCTACAGGCTACAAGGCAACGACCAAGGAAGAATTTGCCCAGTGCTTTGCCAAGGCTCTTGAGGCTGACGGCCCGGTAGTTATTGATTGTGTAATTAATTGCGATGACAAGGTGTGGCCAATGGTTGCCCCTGGAACTCCAATTAGTGATAGTTTTGATGAAGAAGATTTACAGAAGAAAGGAAACAAGTAAGATGAGTAGAGTGTACAATTTTTCAGCAGGTCCTGCAGTGCTTCCTGAAGAGGTGTTGAGAGAAGCAGCAGAAGAAATGATGGACTACAGAGGTTGCGGAATGTCTGTTATGGAGATGTCCCACAGATCCAAGGTGTTTGATGACATTATCAAAGAAGCTGAACAGGATATCAGAGATTTGATGAATATTCCTGACAACTACAAAGTCTTATTCCTACAGGGTGGAGCTTCACAGCAGTTTGCAGCAATCCCTATGAATCTCATGAGAAATAAGAAGGCTGGTTACATCATAACAGGCCAGTGGGCGAAGAAGGCTTATCAGGAAGCTAAGCTTTATGGCGAGGCTATTGAGTTGGCATCATCAGCAGATGAGACTTTCTCATACATTCCTGACTGTTCAGATTTGGATATTCCAGATGATTTGGATTATGTATATATATGTGAAAATAATACAATCTATGGAACTAAGTTCAAGACATTGCCAAATACTAAGGGCAAAGATTTGGTGGCAGATGTATCATCATGCTTCCTGTCAGAGCCAATTGATGTATCAAAATATGCAGTTGTATACGGCGGTGTTCAGAAAAATGTAGGTCCTGCAGGTATGGTTATCGTAATTATCAGAGAGGACCTCATTCGCGATGATGTGCTTCCAGGCACACCAACAATGCTTAAGTACAAGACACAGGCTGATGCAGATTCTCTGTACAACACACCACCTTGCTACACAATCTACATGTGCGGCAAAGTCTTCAAGTGGCTGAAGAAAATGGGTGGCTTAGAGGCTATGAAGGAACTTAACGAGAAGAAAGCCAAGATTTTGTACGACTTCTTGGATGAGTCACAGATGTTTAAGGGGACAGTAAGAAAGGAAGATAGATCCCTTATGAATGTGCCATTTGTCACAGGAAATGCAGATCTTGACGCCAAGTTTGTGGCTGAAGCCAAGGCAGCAGGTTTTGAAAATTTAAAGGGGCACAGAACAGTAGGTGGTATGAGAGCTTCTATTTACAACGCAATGCCAATTGAAGGTGTTGAAAAGTTAGTAGAGTTCATGAAGAAATTTGAAGCAGAGAACTCATAGAGGAAGCAGGCTTTTAGAAGAATATTGTTAAAATCACAAAGGAGAAGAAAATGTTTTCATATAATTGCTTAAACCCTATTGCTGAATGTGGTTTGGATTTGTTCAGCACAGATTACAAGAAAGTGGAGGATATCAATGAGGCTGATGCTGTATTGGTTCGAAGTGCCTCTATGCATGACATGGAGTTACCAAAGAAATTGGTAGCAGTTGCCAGAGCTGGAGCAGGCGTCAACAATATTCCTCTTGATAAATGTGCTGAAGAGGGAATTGTAGTATTTAACACACCGGGCGCCAATGCCAACGGTGTAAAGGAACTGGTATTTGCAGGTATGCTTCTCGCATCTAGAGATATTGTGGGTGGTATTAAATGGTGCGAGGAAAATGCAGCCGATGAAAATATTGCCAAGTCTGCAGAGAAGGCCAAGAAGGCTTTCGCAGGAACTGAGATTGCTGGCAAGAAGCTGGGTGTAATTGGACTTGGAGCTATCGGTGTTCAGGTGGCTAATGCTGCTACACATCTGGGAATGGATGTATACGGATATGATCCATACATCTCTGTAAATGCTGCTTGGTCATTGCGACACGCAGTTCGTCCTGTAAAGGATGTGGAGGATATCTACAGAGAGTGTGATTTCATTACAATTCATGTGCCACTTCTGGATTCAACCAAGGGCATGATCAACAAGGATGCAATTCAGCATATGAAGAAGGGCGTTATAATCCTCAACTTTGCCAGAGATTTGTTGGTTGATGAGCCAGCAGTATTGGACGGAATCGCAGCTGGTAAGATCAGAAAGTATGTAACTGATTTTGCAAATCCTACAACAGTTGGCCAGGAAGGTGTAATTCTCACACCTCATCTGGGAGCTTCTACAGCAGAGGCAGAAGACAACTGTGCTGTAATGGCAGTAAAGGAGATTGCTGATTATCTGGAAAATGGTAATATAACTCATTCAGTTAATTATCCTGATTGCAATATGGGCGTGTGCAAGACTGCATCTCGTGTGGCTATTTTGCACAAGAACAACAAGGGTGTTATTGCTCAGTACACCAAGGTGTTGGGTGATGCAGACATCAATGTAGCTGACATGTTTAACAAGACTCGCGGAGATTATGCGTATGCTTTGTTGGATTGTGATTCTCCAATTCCGGCAGATGTAGTTGAGAAGCTGTCTCATAGTGAGGATGTAGTGAGGGTTCGTGTTGTCAAGAATTCGTAAGTTGCGATTGATTGATTACATGTGAAATGGAGAAATATATGGCGAAGGTATTACCGTTTAAAGGGATTAGACCATCAAGGGAGAGTGCTGCAACTATTGCGGCTCTCCCTTATGATGTATATAACAGAAATGAAGCAGAAGCTGTCGTGGCTAAAAACCCGGGCAGCTTCTTGGCAATTGATAGAGCAGAAACTAATTTCGATTCATCTGTAGGAACATATGATGAAGTTGTCTATCAGAAAGCCCACGACCTATTGTGGCAGTGGGTTGAGGAAGGTCGATTTATACGAGACAGCAGACCGTGCTATTATCTCTATGAGCTGACTATGAATGGCAGAACTCAGACAGGAATTGTGGCCTGCGCTTCCATAGATGATTATGAAAATGGAATTATTAAGAAGCATGAGAATACTCGTGCAGAAAAGGAAGCGGACAGAATCCATCATGTGGATTCCTGCAATGCTCAGACCGGTCCGATTTTCCTGGCTTATAAAGCCAGACGAGAGATTGATGAAATCGTAGATAGAATCAAGTCTGACTCAGAGGCCGAATATGATTTTGTATCAGATGACGGGATTCGACATAGAGTGTATGTGATTGATGCAGAAGCAGATGTGTCTGCTCTGGAAAATATTTTCACAACCATGGATAGCATCTACATAGCCGACGGTCATCATAGAGCAGCATCTGCTGTAAAGGTAGGCCAGAAGAGAAGACTTGAACATCCGGGATACACCGGGGATGAGGAATTCAATTATTTCCTGTCGGTGCTGTTTCCTGATAATCAGCTTATGATTATGGATTACAATAGAGTGGTTCGTGATTTGAATGGATTGAGTGACTCAGAATTTATAGAGGCAATTTCTGACAAAATGGATATAATAGAGATTGGGTGTCCTAATGGCAAGCCGATTGCACCTACTCGAAAAGGTCAGGTGTCTATGGTCATTAATGGGACATGGTATCTGCTAGAATTTAGAGAAGCTGATAAATCATCTGATCCTGTGGAGGGACTGGATGTATCTATTTTGCAAAATGTTATTTTAAATCCTATTTTGGGAATTACAGATCCCAAGACAGATGATAGAATAGATTTTGTAGGTGGAATTCGTGGACTGGAGGAATTGAAGCGCAGATGTGACACTGACTGCAAGGTGGCATTTGCCATGTATCCAACCAGCATCGGAGAACTTTTTGCTGTGGCGGACGCTGGCCGCCTGATGCCGCCGAAGTCCACCTGGTTCGAACCTAAGCTTAGGAGCGGCTTGTTTATTCACGAGATATAATTTGTAATTTTTATTTTGAAGTTGTTCCTGGTAAGCAGCGAGGGTTCTGTTGGGTGACATATCCAGGAACATTATGAGCCCGAGCACTTGGCGAGCAAGCTTGTGCGCGGCGAGCCTAGTACTCCTGGTGCGAATACGTAGCGCAAGCGTTCCGGGATAGTCACCCAATAGAACCCGAAGCGACGATATACTCAATCTATAGCCAGTCATAACTCGGCTTGATATTAAGAATCATTTAACAAGAAATAAGGAGATTGGAATTATGTTAATGGCATC
>JAEEGF011174688.1_pt1 | contig 12294 bp, 13 predicted proteins | sample 9134171 | NCBI WGS metagenome assembly JAEEGF01 (sample SAMN16246542, study PRJNA631951) | gut metagenome | biome: gut microbiome; feature: rumen; material: AP-attached | host: Bos | place: Iran: Karaj | collected 2018-10 | reverse complement strand
CCCGCTTGTCGATCTTTTTGAAAAGACCTTCGAGATATTGCTCTTCGCGGTTGGTCGCGCGGATCTCGCGGACGTTTTCAAGGGATTCCTGGATCCCGTCGGAAACGGCGACGGAGTCGGCTTTCAGTTTTTCTGAATTGCGCTTTGAGATCCTGCGGCTGCCGAACAGCAGCGCGAATGCCACCGGCACGCCCCACAGGCAGGAAAGCGCCATACGCCAATCGTAGATGAACAGCACAACGGCGATGATCGCCGTAGAGATATACGCGCCGTAAAGATACCCGAGGCAGTGGGACCAAACATGTTCCAGGCGGTTGACGTCGTCCATCACCGTTGTCGTCAGGTCCGCGATATCACGCTTTCCGAACCACCCCAGAGGCAGACGGCGCAGCCGTTCCGCAAGGGTGAGGCGCGTGTCGCGCACTTCGTTATACACAAGTCCGTAGGTGGTGCGATACTGCTCGAGGTGCGTGACGAAAGACAGTACGACGAACGCAAGGAGCAGACCTACAAAAAGCCAGGCGTTGGGGAGCGCCGCGCCGTCGGTCAGCGTGTCCATATAGTTTTGCATCATTAAATACAGGATCCCCATACCCGCCATCATAATGAGATTGACGATGACCGTCCATACGGCGCCCTTTTTCGTATTGAGGACGCCCTTATCAGTCAGGGCGTATTTCTTTTTCAGGTTTTCTCCGGACATTCAGGCTCCCTCCTTTCCGGACGCGATCTTCCACATGACCGCCTGATTGTATTCTTTCCACATCCGTTCGTACAGTCCGCCGCCGACTGAAAGCGCCGCGTGCGTGCCTTCCTCGGCGACCTTGCCGTTATCGAGAACGATGATCTTGTCCGCGCCGACTACGGTGGAGAGACGGTGCGCGATCATGATGACGGTGCGGCCTTTTGTGAGCGTTTTCAGCGCCTTTTGAATCAGCGCTTCATTTTCGGGGTCGGCGAACGCCGTCGCCTCGTCCAGCACGATGATCGGTGCGTCCTTCAAAATCGCACGAGCCAGCGCCACGCGCTGCTGTTCACCGCCCGAAAGATACGTTCCCTCCGAGCCGATCACGGTGTCGATCCCTTTAGGCAATTTTTCTATAATATCGTCGCACTGCGCCGCGTGAAGCGCCGCCTCGGCTTCTTCGCGGGTCGCGTCCGGGCGTCCGGCGCGGACGTTTTCGAGGATCGACGTTTTGAAAAGGCGGGTATTCTGAAAAACGAACGCCACCTTGTCCATCAGCACGTGCGGGTCGATATTTTTAACGTTCACGCAGCCGACAAGCACTTCGCCGGACGATGTGTCCCAGAAACGCGGGATCAGACTTGCCGCTGTGGTCTTGCCGCCGCCCGACGGACCGACCAGCGCCACCGTTTGCCCAGGCTCGACCTGGAAGGAAACGTGATCGAGCGCGGGATGGTCCGCACCATCGTAGGTAAAGGTGACGTCTTTGAATTCCACGCCGTTGTCCTTCGGTTGCTGAGGTGAAGATGTGATTTCAAGCGTCGGCGCATCCATTACGGTATTTATGCGCCCGAGCGCGGTCTTTGCCAGCATCGTACCCGATGCGGCGAACATAATGCGGGCAAGCGCCGTGGAGATGATCGCCGAGAAGACGGCGTAGAACGCGAAGTTAGTGACAAATCCGGCAAAGTCGCCGCCCGAAAGCGCGGAAGGCGCGATCAAAAGCGCCGCCGGGACAAGGAAGATGAACGCGCCCTCGGTGAAGGTGAGGTTGACCGACTGGGGAACGCGGCAGACGCCGTCTGTGTATTTCTGCGCCTTTGCGCTGTAATCGTCGATCGCCGCTTTGAACGCTTTGAACGAATAGACTGTCTGCTGAAAGACTTTCACCACCGGGATACCGCGTACGTATTCGGTGCCGGCTTTGCTCATCACGTCCTGCGCCGCCTGGTATTCCGCCATCAACTTGGCGTTTTTGCCACCCATCATCGTGAACATCGCTCCGACCGAGATCACGGCGGCAAGCAGGCAGGCAAGCCCCATACGCCAGTCGAAAACGAACATCAGAACCAGCATCCCGAGGAACATCGCCACGGTGCCGACGATGTCGGCAAGGTTGTGGGCAAGCAGCGTTTCGGTCTCGGAAGCGCCTCCGTCAAGACGGTTGCGCAGCAGCCCCGACGCGTTGCTGTCGAAAAAGCCGAGCGGCGTTTTCATCAGGTGAGCCACACCCTGCTTACGGATATTCGTCGCCGTGCGGAACGCCGCCAGATGCGTGCACATCAGCGCGCAGAAATAAACGATGATACCTCCGAAGGCAAAGGCGAACGCCATCCAGCCGTATTTTGAGATTTCCGTCGCCGCGCTCCAATCCGGTGCCACGGCGATCAGATCCCGTGCCGCGAGCCAGATGCAGATATACGGCGCCATACCCAGCACCATTGCGACGGCGGACAGGGTCAGCCCCAAAAAGGTCATTCCCTTGTACTTCCCGGCGTAGCCGAGAAGAGCCGCAACGTCGCTTTGCTTTTTTTGCTTCATTTTTTGTCTCCTTTCTTCGCAAACCACGGGATGGCGCGGTTTACGCGTTTGCAATAGTCCGAATATTGCTTACCGAAGCGGTCAAGCAGCCATTTTTCCTCGGTCTTTTTCATCATTACGGTCATAAGCGCCCAGAAGACGAAGAACAGCGGCAGAAAAAGCAGATTCCCCGCGATACACAATGCTCCGGTACAGGCGAACATGATCGCCGAGTAGATCGGATTGCGCACGTGCGCGTACACGCCGCCCGTTACAAGGCGGTTTTCTTTGATCCCGTCGTCGAGCTTCGCCACGATAACGGCGCGGATCCATAGAGACACGCCGTAAACGACAAGAAGTATCCCTAAGATCAAAAGCGGGATCTTCATCTGCGGCACTTTGCCGAAAGAGATAAGACTTCCGGCAACGCACCCCGCGACGGTCAGCGCGGCGACGATACCGCCGTACAGGGGACCGACGCCGAAAAGCGGAAGATGGTAGCTGTTTTTCATCTTCACTCCCTCCCGTCCTTCAGCGCCTCGATCATATCAGTCCTGCCGATCTTGCGGCGCAGGAGGAGCAGCGAAATCACGTAGCTTGCCAAAGTGATGAGCGCCGTGTAAACGATACTCTGCGGATAGAGCGTCGCCGGGATCATGATATGCTCGACCTCCACGAACTCTTTGCAGTACCACGCCATCACGCCGTAGGCGGCGGCGATCCCGAGGACGATTCCCGGGATGAGCAGAAGGTGATTTGACGAGAGGATCATACTGTCGATGCGCCTGTCCTCAAAGCCGAGGACTTTCAGCATCGAAATATTGTGCGCGTTCTCCGTTATCATCGTGTTGATCGTCGCGTACAGCGCGGCGATGCAGACGATCATGCCGATGATCATAAAGGCGTAGATCAGCCCGCCCATCGCCGTCATCATATTTTCCATCTGCGTTTCGTAGGTTTTGTCTGAGATGATCTCGGTCACCTCGTCGCTTTTGTAATCAAGCGATTTGTCGGCAAGGACGGCATTGTAGCTCTTTTCGTCTATTCCGGCGATCTTCGCCGCCTTCTCACGCGAGGTGAGAAGATAACTCTGATAGCCGTTCTTTATCACGCCGTCGATCTTCACGGTCTCCTCTTCAAGCGTTGCGATAGAGCGGAAGGTAAATTCGTCGCCCTTGTGCACGCCGAACGTCGCCTCGCAGAGCGTGCTGATATAAAATCCGTTTTCAAGGTCGGCTTTTTCTCCGTCGACGGTGACGAGGTTCCAGAGCGTCGCGTCACGGTCGAGCCCGAGCAGCGAGAAGCGGCTCGATCTCTCGTTCTCGTATTGCAGGGCGAGCATCGGTTCTCCGTCCTCCGGCTCGCCGTTTTCAAGAGAATTCAGGATATACTCGTATTTGAAGCTGCCGAACTCGCCGTGCGCCTCTTTGCCCACCGCCTGTACCGAGTCGATGAACGAAAAGGCGAAGGCAACAATCATCGCGCCGAGGAATATCCCAAGGAAAATAACGAAGCTGCGCCCGGGGCTTCCGACGAGCTGACGGACGGCAAATTTGCGTTTGACCGCCGTTTTCTTGTGCGACAGTATTTTGCGGCTCTTCGCGTCCGCGCCCACTTTGCCGGATAGGAGCGCCACCGTGTCGGCTTTCAGGAGCTTGCGCACGCGGAGCATCGCGGCGGCGTAATAGATCGCCGTCGGGATCACGACTCCAGCGATCGCGACCCATACTGGCAGCGTGAATTCCGGCTTCATCGGCTCATAATCGGCAAGGCCGAGCGAGCCGAAGGGGCGCGCGAGGATCAGCGCGGCGACGGAGGTAAGAAGTCCGCCGACAACGCCGGGGATAACGGCGTAAAGGCTGTAATGCCGCATCAGCTTCGGTTTTTCGTAGCCCATTGCGGAAAGCGTACCGATCAGCTTCTGCTCCGCGCGGATGCGTCTGCCGAGAAGGATGCAAACGAGCGCCACGGTGAGGAGCGGGAATATCACGAGGATGAACCACGAGGACATGATGAACATATCCGCCTGCTCGTGAACGAAGGTGACGCGCATATTGCCGTCGGCGGAAAGATATGAGGACATGAAATAGTCTTCGTTGACCGCCCGGCGGAACGCCGCCTCGTCGGTCTTTTCGGTGTAGATCACCTTGTTGTTGATACTGCCGCCCCCGAACTGCGCTTCAAACTCTGCGGGGGTCATATAGCAGAGGAAAAACGTCGTCACGTTTTTATAGTCGTCCGACACGTTCTCGACCATATAGAGGTAATCCGGGCGAAGGAACGTGCCCGCGACGGTGTAATCTTTGCCCTTGATTTTGATCTTATCGCCCGGCGCCACTCCGTTTTCCGCCGCGTAACCGGCTGAAATAACGATTTCGTTATCGGTCTTTATATCCCGCCCGTCCTGTATCTCATAAAGGTCGATCTTTTCGTTCGGACGGAAAACGCGTACGCGATAATCTCCCTCATCAACGCCGGCAAAACGCTCTTTTTCAAGCGTTACGGAGTATGCCTGTTCAAGCTTTTCGATCTCTTCGTCCGGGATCTCGGTATACGTCGTGAAGGTCGCGTCCTCGCGCTTATACTTTTCGAAAAATTCGTCGCCGTAGCGGTTGATACCCGTTCCGGCAATGTAGAAAAGATAGAACATCAGAAGCGTCACCATGGTCAAAACCGACGCCGAGACGTAAAAAGGAAGATTCGATTTGATATTTCGCGTATAGCGCTTGTTCAGTTTCATATTACCGCCTCACAGCTCGATCTCGTCGGCGGTCTTCTTCGCCGCGTTTTCCGTTACGGAATCGACCCTGCCGTCCTTGATGCGCACCACGACGTCCGACATCTCCGCTATCGCCTCGTTGTGGGTGATGATCAGCGTCGTCGTGCCGTACTCGCGGTTGATCTTTTCAATGAATCTCAGTACCGAGCGGGAGGACTTCGTATCGAGCGCGCCGGTCAGCTCATCGCACAAAAGCAGCTTCGGATTTTTCACCATCGCGCGGGCGATGGCGACGCGCTGCTGCTGACCGCCCGACAGCTCCCGCGGGAAGCGAAAACGGTATTTTTCAATGTCGAGCGCGGTAAGTATCTCGTCCATATCGAGCGGTTTATCGGCAATCTCCGCAACGACCTGCACGTTTTCCTCGACCGTCAGATCAGGGATGAGATTGTAGAACTGAAAGATGAACCCCACGCTCTGCTTGCGGTACGCGGTCAGCGCTTTTTTCGAAAGCTTCGTGATATTCTGCCCGTCGATCACGATCTCCCCGGAATCGAGGCTGTCAAGCCCGCCGATCATATTGAGAAGCGTACTTTTGCCCGAGCCGGACGGTCCCAGAATGACGCATATTTTTCCTTTTTCAAGCGACAGATCAACGCCGTCGAGCGCGAATACCGCCGCAGCTCCTTCGCCGTACTGCTTCTTTGCCCCATTTACTTCGATAAACATAGTTCCTCCTTGTTAGCGCAGGCTAATTCGCACCCTTAAAATCAAGGGCTTTCGCCCCGTTGTGATCGTTATTTCTTTGCGATCACCGTGATCCACGGATTTTTCGGATGATGAATGGAACGGACCTGCGCAAACCCCACCGCTTTCAGCGCGTTTTCAAGCTGTTCTGCGGTATAGCATTTCATCCCGTCGATGATCTTCTCGAATTTGAGGCTTGTTTCGTCCGTTCCGTCAGATTCGTTGCAAATGAGGAACGTACCGCCGGTTTTGAGAACGCGGCACACCTCAGCGAAGCATTTCTCTATACCGGGCCAGAAATAGACGGTCTCAAACGCCGTGGCAAGATCGAATTCACTTTCCGCAAACGGCAGCTCTGCGACGTTTCCCTGAATGACTTTGCATCTGCCCGATGCGATCATATCCTTGTTGTAGTCCTTCGCCTTTTCCACGGAAAGAGCGGAATAATCAAGCGCCGTGACCTTAGCGGACGGATACTTTTTCAAGAGCTCGCCCGCGTTCCTTCCCCCGCCGCAGCCGAGCTCCGCGATATTCGACGGCGCGGCGATTTCGAGGTGCGACATCCCCCAGTCAGCGAGCTTCGCGTGTCCGCCGTTCATGCCCCCGAGCATCACTTTGCCGAGGAATCCCTCCGGCTTTCTCGTCTGGTTCACGTATTTTTTGAAAAGTCCCATAATTACGCCTCCCTGAATTCTATTTTCACGATCTGCATTTTCATAAACCCGTCTGCGACCTTTGCAAGCAGCCGGAAAGCGCCCGGTACGGACGGATCCTTCAGATCGTTGTATCCGAGCATATACCCGAACGCCATCTTTGCAAACGCAGATTTGATGAAGGCTCCGATTATCCCGTATTTCATCTATTTCTCCGTTAAAACAATTCGTTTTAGTTAGCCGCGACTAACTCGTCATTGAATTATAGCACGGCATTTCGGTTTTGTCAACTGTACGGCGCAACGTTCTGCGTCTTTTTTTGCGAGAAACTGCGAATTATTTGTAACAAGAACACAAATGTCCTCACTGCAACGCAAGCAAGACCGGCGGTTTCCTGTCGGTCTTGTCTTTGCTATGTAAAAAGTGCGTGCAGTTATCAAAATTCGGCTGAAGGTCAACTCGTAGCGGGAATAAGGTTGATTTATTCATGTTGATTTATTCATAATGAAATGGTAAAATGATCCCGACAAATCGGGATACGTGGAGGAAGCATATGATCGTCTACCATTACAGCCAAACAATAAAGAAAGGAGACCGTTTAGAGCCAGGCCATCTGAATTTTATGGATCTTTGCGAACCATTCATGCAGGCATTGTCACATGGCCGGGATTGCTTTTTCAGCATGCTCCTGAACGGCAAGTATATGTTTGCGGTACTCAACAGATCGAATCTCCGCTACTGGGCGGATTATGCAAAATGGGCTACCGAAGCTTTATTCGAATATGTTCGTAAAAATGAGTATCCGCAATGCGTCAGCCGTCTTCACTGCAATTATTTCTGTACCGATCTCAATGAATGCATAAGAATGTACACTGAAGATTGGGGAGAAGAAGACAAGGAAGAAAAAGAGAAAGTGCATCTCTTTGAAGTAGAAGTACCTGGAGACAGTCTGGAAATGAGAGATATTTCCATTTATGATGCCGCCTATGAAGTAATTCATGATAGACAGGACGTAGACGTTGCGCTTGCGTATGCTCGAAGATATTTTGCTGGGGAACATGGCGATGAGCCAAATTGGGAATATTTGTCCGCAGGCGACGCGACGGCTGTCAGCGACATCTCTCACTTTCTGCGTGAACAGGAATAAGCATCATTTACCGAAATTCCGGTTTGTCGGGACAAAGATATAGGCTCCGACAGAATAGAGCACTGAAAAGCGCGTGCAGTTATCGAATTGTGTATTCTAAAAGTTTCAGCGGCGGGAGCGATCCCGCCGCTGTGCTTTGTGGCATTTTGCGAACAAAAGTGTAAACTTTCTATGCAGGTATGAAAAACATATCGACTCTGAAATAGATACGTGATATAATACCGATCGAATCCAAGCGATCAGGATTATTTGAATTGACAAGGAGCAAAAGAATGAGCAGAAATACAGATACCATCGCCTGCACCGGAGTATGCCCCTGTGTTTCTCCCTGCCCCATCGGCGAATCGCTGAGGGTGATCGGCGGGAAGTGGAAAATGCGGATCATCTGTACTCTCTACGTGGACGGAACACAGCGTTACAACGACCTCGTGCGTAAAACCTCCGGCGTGACGAACGCGATGCTTTCCTCCTCTCTCAAGGAGCTTGAGGCGGACGGCGTCGTAACGCGCCGGCAGTATGAAGAGATCCCGCCGAGAGTGGAGTACACACTTACGGATCGGGGACGCGAGCTGTGGCCGATCCTGCACCGTCTGGCCCACTGGGCGACGGGCGAGGAATACGACGGAGACGATCTGAATATCTAAGGAGGAAAGCATGAAAATCGAGATCAGATACTTCACGAAATCCAAAAAAGGCAACACGAAAAAGCTCGCGGACGCAGTGTCGGCGGCGCTGGGGATCGAGGCTCTGGACGTCTCGGCCGATCTGGCGGAAAATGTCGACAGACTGTTTCTCATCAACGCCATGTACGCCGCTAACATCGACAAGGAAGTGTCGCGTTTCCTTGAGCGCAACCGGGATAAGATCGGTGAGATCGTCAACATGAATACCTCCGCCTCCGGCGCGTCAACGTTGAAAACCGTCAAGAAGACCGCCGACACCCTCGGCATCCCCGTGAGCGAAAAGGAGTTTCATTGCGCGGCGTCCTGGATCTTCATGAACAAGGGACTCCCAAGCGAAGATGATCTCAAACGCGCGGGCGAGTTCGCCGCGGGACTGAAGGAATAATATCGGTGGTCACGGGATGAACGAGCCGTTTGATATTCAGGACTATATGACAAAGGGCGTGGAGCGCGTGGTTCGGAGGCGTTGAAGGCTGCTCTGAAGGACCCGCGCGAAAGCGCGTTTATGCTGAAATTCGCCGCAGCCAGCCGCGCGGCTTCAAAAAAGAGGAAGAGATCGGAACAAAACGGCGAGCATATCCCGCCTTTTCTGATCGCAAGTATCACAAGCAAGTGCAATCTGCACTGCGCCGGATGCTACTCTCGCTGTAACCACGCGACGACAGACAGCGAGCCGGTCTCTCAGCTCACGGGCGGGGAGTGGCTGCGCATTTTCGCCGAGGCGGACGAGCTCGGCATCAGCTTTATCCTGCTCGCCGGCGGCGAGCCGATGCTCCGCCGCGATATAATCGAAGCGGCGGCGAAGAAGCCGAACATTCTGTTTCCTATCTTCACAAACGGCACCTATATGGATGAGAAATACTTCGAGTTGTTCAACAAAAACCGCAATCTTTTGCCGGTCATGAGCATTGAGGGCGAACGTGAGATCACCGACGCCCGCCGGGGCGACGGCATCTATGACAGGCTGATCGCCAATATGGATGATTTACGAAAAGCGTGAGCTTGTTGAAAAACTTCTCGCCGATTCGGAAAAACGGGCGTGATCACGGATGATTTAAGCGCCCGTAACGGCGCTGCGGTATAACACGCAGAAAAAAACAAAATATTTATGTGGAGGATCATACAATGGCACAGGTAACAAAAGAAACAATGATCGGAGAATTTGTTGAGAGTCTCCAGCACATCGTTCAGACCGCATTCCACGCCGATATACAGATCGTCCACTCCGGCCTCTTTTAATGCCTTTAGGTCCTCATCCGACTTGGATGCAATATTGTCCGTCCGGGCATACATGGTGATGACTTTCGTGTTCGGCAGGTATTTATTGATCAATTCGATCCGCTCCAGAAGTCTCTTGGCAGACAGTGCGAAGGGGTCGGCTCCTACAAGGTAGGCACGCTCTATCCGCTCACAGTACCTCCCATAGCTCTGTTTTACTTCACGCAGATAATCCTCCACTTCTGAGAGAGACAGCATGCGAAACGGAATGTCCTGATACATATTACAGAACGTGCATCTGTTATGGGTGCAGCCCTCCGTAATGGGGAGCAGAAAGGAGTTTGCCTCCACCGGAGGTCTGTAAATCGTTCCGTTGTAGTTCAAGATTGCCGCCCCCTTAAAACGCCCGCGTGATATACTCACGGTACTGCCGCAGCTGCTTTTCGTCGTGCTCCTCCATGAACTTCCGAATGTATGAGAGCAGTTCCTCTTTCTGTTCCGGAATGCGGCACTGCACGTGGAACAGGTTCGAGGCGTGCTCATTCATGAAGATCGTGTCATTGGTCAGGCAGCGCACCAGCTCGCAGATCTCTTCCAGCTTTTCCATCTCAGTGGATTCCGTATAAAGCCCCTTCTCTATCGCACGGTATAGCGGCGTTCCCGGCACCACCGTCAGCATGGAGGTGTTGACCATCGTCGGATGAAGCCCGTCATAGAGCTTTGCCGTCCGCTGCGCGTTGGTCGGACCGTAACCGTGACCGCCGGCTCCGTTCAGGAAGTTGACGATGAACGGGAGGCCTGCAGCGTCGATCTTCTCCAGCTGCTCCCGTGCCTGGGCGGCGGTGTAGCCCTTGTTGATCCGCTTTAAGACAACGTCGTCTCCGGATTCAACGCCGATATAGGGGTTTGCAAAGCCCACGGCCGCCATGTTTCGCAGCTGTTCCTCGGTCTTGTCATAGAAGTTGTCGATGCGGGCGTAGCCGCCGATGGTCTGTACCGAGGGAACGTACTTGTGCAGCAGCTCCGCCGTCTTCATCAGCACGTCGTAGTCCGCCGCAAAGCCGTCGGCTCCCTGCAGAAAGATCCGCTTCGGAGCGCCGAAGGTTGCCGGGATCTCCTTGATATCCGCTTCGATCTCTTCGAAGGTAGATTTTCTAAATATTTGATCCTTGAAATACGTGCAGAACAGGCAGGTGTTGTGGGAGCAGCCCTCCGTTGTCTGCAGATATCCGTCCGCCGTCTCATAGGGCGGACGGTTGATTCCTCCTGAAAAATGCACGGTTTGGCCTCCTTACAGGGTTCGCTTGTTCCGGCGAGATGATGCCATCCGATCCAGATCGCCGTAGTCGATTTGGTGTTGCAGCGCGGCGACGATCTTATCCTTCCGGACAAGAAAACCGGGGCCAGAAAGATTGACGCCGGAAATGGTGTGGTGCGTGATAAAGGAGCAGTCACAGGTCAGATTCTCCACAAAGAGCTTCAGTTCCTCCAGCATTTCCTTCTCAGAGAGCGGATCGAATTCTCCGCGCTGCGCTTCCTCCAGCAGGGGCGTGCCGGGGAAGAGTGTCAGGCCGCCGGTGCCCACCAGCATCGGCTTGCACTGGCTGAAGATCTTCGCAGAATTGATGGCGTGTTCGCGGCTGTGAGACTTGCCCGCAACGCCGTTTAAGAAGGTCATCCAGTAGTCGATGCCGGCTTCCTCCAGCTTGCGGCACTGCTCCAAAATATCCTCCGCGTGATAGCCCTTGTGGATGCGGTCCAGCGTCCAGTCGTCGCCGCTCTCCACGCCCAGGGAAATCTCCCGCATGCCCAGCTCTTTCAGTTTTTTCAGCTCCTCCACAGACTTGTTTTTCAGATCGGTGATCCGGCCCGCCAGATAGATGTACTCTATCCTTGGCAGATATTGATGGATCAGTTTGAAGATTTGTTCCAGCTTGTCATAGCTCAAAACCAGCGGGTTGGCTGAAAGAAGCTGAATCGTCCGGGCATCCGGATCACACTGGGCAAGTTCCTTCAGATCCTCCTCGATCCACTCCATTGGGGACATGCGGAAGGGCAGTTCCTTGTACATGGTGCAGAACTTGCAGCGGTTGTGGGTGCAGCCCTGTGTGATCTCCAAGAGGGGCCAGGTGGGCCAGTATGGGTTTCTGTATACGGTTCCTGTAAAATGCATGGTAATCTCTCCTTTACCAGGCTTCTCTTACCATCCGAGCGCCAAGCTCAAACGCTTCTCTTTGTTCCTTCGGAAACACGGTTTCGTGCCGCTTTTGCTTTGCGGCAGGATCAAACATCGTCCAGTGGAACCGGCTGTAGTCCTTGACCTGCAGCGTATCTCCCGCGATCATGACCTTCGTATTGCCTACCGCATCCGTAAGCGCATTCTGATACGCTTTCACGGTCTTCCTATAGCCAAGCGGCGTGTAAAACTCCTTCGGCGCGTTGCTGGTCATGATGAACAGGACGGGGATCTTCCGGACATCGTAGCGATGAGGGGCTTTTTGATAAGTGAGGGACTGGAATATCAGGCGCTCGTAAATGGCACGAAAGCCCGCAGAGGCATCGCCCAGATAGTTGGGCGTACCGATCACAAGACCGTCAGCCTCACGGATGTCTTCCAGCACAGGCGCAAGCGCATCTTTGAA
>JAEEGF010631819.1_pt1 | contig 12294 bp, 9 predicted proteins | sample 9134171 | NCBI WGS metagenome assembly JAEEGF01 (sample SAMN16246542, study PRJNA631951) | gut metagenome | biome: gut microbiome; feature: rumen; material: AP-attached | host: Bos | place: Iran: Karaj | collected 2018-10 | reverse complement strand
GCAGCCTCTTCAGAAGCATTGGCACAATCGGGAGCAAACTTCACGTCAACACCGAGGGCCTTGCTAACGGCGGGAACAATCTGCTTCAATGACAGTTTGGGATTAACCTTGCCCTTGGGCTTGCCCATGTGGGACATCATGATGACAGCACCACCATCGGCGAGAATCTTCTTCAGCGTGGGAAGAGCACCGCGGATACGGGTGTCGTCGGTTACATTACCATTTTCATCGAGGGGCACATTGAAGTCCACACGAACGATTGCCTTCTTACCGGCAAAGTTAAATTGATCAATTGTCATAATACCTTTAATTTATGATGTTAATACCTAATTCATAATAACCCTGCAAAATTAATATAAAAAGTTGAAACTTGTGAGTATGGAGCTCATAAATTTCAACTTTTTTGCAGTTCGTTGCATTAAATGTAACGTGTGGTTTGCAAATTAAATCTGAATTGCAAAAACTTGTATCGGCCGTGGGCTTAGCGTGAGAGGTCGAGGCCCAGGCGAATGCCGTCGTAGTTCTTTGTCAGTTCGCCCACGCTGCTCAGCGTACTGTTGCCGCTGACGGCTGCAATGGTCTGAAGTGCGGTAAGCAGTTTCTTCGATTCGAAGAGCAGCGAGATGCCCTGTGCATTGCGGTTCACGTATCCCTTGATGTTGAGCAGCAGCGTCTTCATCTGTATGCTCTGGTCGTTGGGATTGAAGGTATATGTTCCGCTCAGGGGCTGACCGTTGATTTTACCAGCGAACTGTCCGTTTTCGGCGAACTGGAAATAGGTGTTGGCTGCCGAGATGCCAAGCTTCTGATAGGTAGGAGCGAGGTCTTCCTTTGCCTTGGCGGCAGCAACATGACCGCCAGCCTTGGCCAGCAGATTCTCAGAGGTGAAGGCGCAGCCCGGCTGATAGTAGCGCCAGTTGCCCACAAGGTCAGCCTGCGAGAGGCGGTTGTATCCGATCACGTCGTAGATGATGTTGCTGATGGTGTTGGTATTGGTGGCTGCACCGAGAATGGCGCCCAGGATGTTGCCGCCGTTGGCAGCTGTTCCGCCAGTGTTACCCACCATGCACCCGCTGAGTAAGAAAACCATACCAGCAGCGAAAATAGAAAGCTTTTTCATTAAGTTCGATTTTTAATAGTGTTATTTGTATTTGTTCGATTATTTTATTTCTGCAAAAATACATCTTAATTTTATATTTTCCAAAATCATTCCGCGTTTTTTCGGTCGTTTTCAAATTATTTGATATATCTTTGCACAGAAATTAAATTTAAATGCAAAAAGGATGAAAGAATTAAAAGACTGTGTCCTGATTCTGAGCGGTGGCATGGATTCCACCACGTTGTTGTATGACTATCGCGACCGCATCGCATTAGCCGTGTCGTTCGACTATGGCAGCAATCATAATGAAAAAGAGATACCTTTGGCCAGATATCATGCTGAAAAACTGGGCATCGAGCACATCACGATACCCCTGGCATTCATGCCGCAGTATTTCAAGAGTTCGCTCCTGGAAGGTTCCGACGCTATTCCTGAAGGTCACTATGCCGCCGACAACATGAAATCCACAGTGGTTCCCTTCCGTAACGGCATTATGCTGGCCATTGCGGCAGGCATTGCCGAGAGCCGCGGACTGAAGTTTGTGATGATGGCCAATCATGGCGGCGACCATACCATTTATCCCGACTGCCGTCCGGAGTTTGTGAAGGCCATGAGCCAGGCCACCCGTACTGGCACATTCCCGGGAATCGAGATATTGGCGCCTTACACGAATCTGACCAAGAGCGACATTGCCATGCTCGGCAAGACGCTTGGCATCGACTATACCAAGACCTGGAGCTGCTATAAGGGAGGTGAACATCATTGCGGAAAATGCGGCACCTGCGTAGAGCGGAAGGAGGCTCTGGCAGATGCCGGCATTAAGGATGAAACCATCTATGAAGGGTAGGTGAGGCTTTCCGTTACCTTGCTACATCTTCCTATATGTTCATTTTAAGTCCTGCGATGAACCACGTTCCCGGTTGCGGCACGTTCCCGTAGTCCACGTAGTCTTTCTTGTTCAGCAGGTTGTTGGCTTCGGCATACACTTCGTATTCTGCTGCGTTCCACGACAATCGTGCATCCACCAGAGAATAGGGGGTGTAGTCGTGAACTGCGTCGTGTGTGTCGGTATAGCTTCCGGCACGGTCTTGGAAGCGGTAGCTGACGCCAAGATTCAGCTGACTGACGAGATGCAGCTGGGCTGTAGCCACCAGTTTGTGCTTCAGATACTCCAGCGTCGACTGTGTCTTTATCCGTTCGTCTTCCTCGTCTTTCTCGCGGTTCATGTAGCAATATGAAATGTTGAGATTTTTCAGTATCTCCTGATTGGGCATTAGTTCCCTGAAATCCATATGCACGGCCGTCTCCAATCCAAGGGTGTTCACCTTGGTGTAATTCATGCTTTCCCATATCGGTTCTGCCTTGCTCATGTCCATCACCCAGTCAATCATATTCTTGCAATGGTGATAGAAACCGCTGATGCTGCCATGAACCGTCCGTGAGCTGTACTTGAAACCGCCCTCAAGCGCCGATAGTTCTTCCGGCTTCAGATATTTGTCTGCCTTGTGGCCACCCACGCTATAGTATAGTTCGGTGACCGAAGGCATGCGCAGCGAAGTGTTCCACGAGGCATAAACCTTCAAGTGGTCGGTGAGACGATAGCTGGCATCCATGCCGGGATACAGCTTGAAGTTCATTTCATTCCATGTGTTCTTAATTGCAACAAAACCAGCGCTTAATGTGAAATTGTTTAATAAAATGTTGTGCTCGAGATGAAAGCTAAAGTTCGAGCGGTTAAGTCCGTATTCGTAGTCGCGGTCGGTTCCGCTGATGTGTTTAGTGTGGTTGAGAGGTTCGCCTAAATTTCCGCTGATGACATCTTCGTTCCTGAACTCTGCACCCAGTGCCGTGCGGCCCAACGTCCAGTCGAACCAACTGTTCAGATTCACGCCGAAAACATCAGAGCGGTGATAATTGAATGGATATTTGTCTGGTTCATTGCGGAAGAGTTCGAAGCGGTCGAGTGAGCGGTTCCAATAGACGGCAGGCCTGAAGTGGAATCTGTCGCCTTTGGTCTCGGCCCGCAGCGCCGTGAAAAGCTTGGTGGTGCTTTCGAACTGATTGTCGTAATTTTTACTATAGAAAGTGTTGCTTCCGAACGACTTTGCCGAAAGCCCGGCGTGCCAGTTCATGGTGACGGCTTTATCGTCTAGCCGCCCCTGATAGAAAACCTTGCCACCGCTGTAGTCCATGTTCAGTCCGCCGGCTTTGTTTCGGCTGAATCCATCGCTTCGGGTGAAGGATGAGCTCAGCTGGTTGCTCCACTGGCCAGTGCTGATTCTGCCGTGGCCGCCTGCCGAAAGATAGCCGAACGAACCGCCTTCCAGATGTAGCGAGGCTCCGGTTTTACCGCCGGTTTTCGTCACAATATTGATGGCACCCATCAGACTCGATGTCCCATAAATCCTTCCAGCAGGACCTTCGAGTACTTCGATGCGCTCAATTTCACTAATGTCGACAGGAAAATCAAATGCGTTGTGGCCTGTCTGCGGGTCGCAGATGTTGATGCCGTTGAGCAGGATGGCGATTTGCTCTTGTGTTCCTCCCCTGATGCCAACGTCGGTCTGCGCTCCAATCGGTCCACGCTGACGGACATCGACTCCTGCTGCATATTTGAGCAAATCGTTAATACTTTGTACCGGCGCCGCCTGAATGTCCTCGCGGCTCAGTACAGTGACCATTCTCGCCGCCTGCCCCAGGGCAAGCGGAGCACGCGAGCCCGTGACTTCCACGTCATCGAGCGTCACCTCATAATGAGGCTGGTCTTTCTCGGCAAGCTCCGTCCGGATGCTGATGCCGTCGGCTTTGGCGTAGGTTAGCGTAGTCACACTCAGGGTGCCCACCACGACTTCCTTTCCCAGACAGCTGAACAGGGCATACCCCTTGTTGCTGAACTGCCTGAAGCGCAAGACCTCGCGTTTGTTAAAAATAGACTTGTACATAATTAAATAATAATAAAATCCGCCTTGCACGACTAGCAAGGCGGATGCAAAGATATAAAAAATTATCGTAACTTCCAAATTATTCTACCGTGCGGCTACATATTTGTGCAGGGTGGCACGCACGGCGCCTGGTCCGGCAAACAGTTCTTTCACCATTCCTTCAATCTGTTCGCCAAGTCCGGCCTCGTAGAGATCCAGTCCAAACACGTCTTTGCGCGAGTAGAGCTGCTTCAGCGGACTCCAGTCCTGTTCTGTCTTGCCAATCTCGAGCGGTGCCACGATGGCCTGCAGTTCTGCGAGCATGGGGTCGGGCGAGGGCTCAAACGGTTCGCCGTTGTCCTTGATTCCCTTCAGGTAGCGGGCATAGCCGGCCAATGTGAGCGGGATGAGCACAAGGTTGCTCATGTCGAGTCCGCGGGCGAGATACTTCTTGATGGTCTCGCCGAAACGGATTGGCAGCTTCTGTGATGTGTCCATTGCAATGCGCTGTGGAGCATCGGGCATGAACGGGTTGGGCAGACGGCGGTTGATGACGGCACCGATAAACTCGTAGGGATTCAGCACGCCCGGGTCGGTAACCACCGGCATAGCCTCCATGTAGCCTATCTTCTGGATGAAGGGACGCAGGTCTTCGTCGGCCATCTCAGCCGAAATCAGCGTGTAGTCCAGCATACATCCATAGATGCTCATGGCGGTATGAAGCGGATTCAGACAGGTGGTCACCTTCATGGTCTCCACCTTGTCAACGGTTTCGCGCGTGGTGTAGAGGGCGCCGCCTAGATGGAGTGGGGGACGGCCGTTGGTGTAGTTGTCCTCAATCACCAGATACTGCACCTCCTCAGCATTCACGAACGGGGCCGTGAACGTGTGCTTTTCGGTCTCAATATAGTCGTTGTCCTCGAATCCGTCGGCAGCGAGCATTTCCTTCACTTTTTGGTGCGGGCGGGGCGTAATCTTGTCAATCATCGACCAGGGGAAGGTAATCTTCGCCTCATCCTTCAGATAGTCCACGAATGCCTTAGGTACCAGTCCGTCGGCAGCCCAGCGCTCAGCGTAGGCAAAGACGCCCTGTTTCACTTTGTCGCCGTTGTGCGAGCAGTTGTCCATAGACTGTACGGTCAGGGGCAGTTGTCCTGCCTGCCAGCGCTCATAGAGCAGTGCCGTCACCTTGCCAAGTGCAAATACGGGCTTCAGTCCTCGGGCGAGGTCGGTTTCGTTGTAGCTGTAGCCTTTCTCGGTGATGGTGAACGAAATCATCTGGAGCGAAGGATTCTTGAAGATTTCCACCAGCCGCTGCCAGTCGGCAAACTGATAGTCGGCCTTCAGGGCTTCGGTTACCGATGCGATGACTTTCTTCTCGATGGTGCCTGTGGACTGCAGCGAGACCAGCAGCGAGAGGTTGTCGTAAGGTGCATAAGCCTTGTCAATCACTTCATAGTCGAAGGTCTCGGCCACGATTACTCCACGGTCATATTTTCCGGTGTTCAGCGCGTCGTTTAGGATGGCTGCGGGGAATGCGCGGAAGATGTTGCCTCCGCCGAAGTGCACCCAAGTAGGCTCGTCGTGGGTCTTCTTAATCACGGCTGCCCTGTCGAACTTAGGGAGTTGGTAGCCTTTGGCTTCCCACTCTGCGGCATTGAAGTTACCGCTGTAAATATCCTTTAATTTCATATTCGATTTTTTTTATTCAACACAGAGTTACAGAGATACAGAGTCTTTTTTTATTTCTCTTTGATTCTTTGTTTCTTTGTAGATTTTATCAATCAAAGAATCCAGGCTGTTTATACTCGATGCCTAACTCGCGGTCAACGGTGGCCAGAATGCCCTGCACCTGACCGAGCGCGAACATGCGTCCCAGAAGGGTGTAGCCCGCGTTGTGACCGTGGCTCGACTCGTCCATGATGCCGCCGGGTTCGTCGGTGAAGGTCATGCCGTGGTCAACACGCATGGGCAGCTCAGGATTCTCCTTCTCGAAAATACGGCAGAGCTCGATGAGGTCGGCACGTCCGCCCAAGTGGCTGGCCTCGGTGAAGTCGCCATTGGGGAAGATATGGCACGAGCGCAGGTGAACGAAATGGGTGCGTGAGGCGAACTTACGGGCCAGTTCCACCACGTTGTTGTAGGCTCCTGCCGATAGACTTCCTGCACAGAATGTCAGGCCGTTGTGCTTGTTGGGCACGGCATCGAGGAACCACTGTATATCCTCTTCGGTGCGCACGATGCGGGGCAGTCCGAGAATCTCGATGGGGGGGTCGTCGGGATGCACGCACATGTTCATGCCGTATTCCTCGCAAGTGGGCATGATGGCCTCCAGGAAGTACTTCATGTTGGCACGCAGCTGTGCCTTGTCGATGCCTTTATAGAGGTCGAGGAACTTGCGGAACTTCTCGATGGGCTCTCTGTCGCCCTCCTTGAAATTGCCCGACACGAATCCCTGCGTCTTGATGACGATGGTCTCCACCAGTGCGTGGTCTTTCTCGGGAGTCATGGTCTTGGCCAGTTCGTCGCATTCCTGCAGCACGTTGCGGCCTTCGCCCCATCCCTCTGGGAATTTGAACTGAGCCCATTCCTCGCGTGCACCCTCGCGCTTCAGGATATAGATGTCGAAATAGGCAAACTCAGCGTAGTTGAAATACAGGTTCGTAGCGCCGTTTGGATTGTTGTGGAACAGGTCGGTACGAGCCCAGTCCAGCACGGGCATGAAGTTGTAGCAGATGCAGTGGATGCCTTCAGCCGAAAGGTTGCGCAGGCTCTCCTTATACACCTCAATCTGCTCGTCGCGGTCGGGACCGCCGTACTTGATGGTCTCCACCACGGGCAGACTCTCCACCACGCTCCAGCGCATGCCGTATGATTCGATATACTCTCGCAGGTCGCGAATTTTCTCACGTGTCCACACTTCGCCGAGTGGAACATCATGCAGGGCTGTAACGATGCCCTCCACTCCGATTTGTTTCAGCATGGCAAGCGTAATCTTATCTTTCTTGCCAAACCATCTCCAAGTTCTTTCCAAAGCTTTTCTGTTTTTGATTAATTATAAAGTTTGTGTTGCAAAGATAGCGATTATTTTCGACAATACCCTTGAAAATAGTTCTAAAAATGGTAAAATGAAACACGGATATACGAAAAAAGAAACGATTTTAGTGGTTTGGGTGTTGGGTGATGGGTATTCTTCTTACTCATGATGATAAGGCTCGCCCTTAAGAATGGTGCAGGCGCGGTAGATTTGCTCGGTGAATACCAGGCGCACCATCTGGTGACTGAAGGTCATCGGCGAGAGGGATATCTTCTGGTTGGCGCGCTGGTAGAGGGCAGGGGAGAAGCCGTAGGGACCGCCTATGATGAACACCAGCCGGCGAGCAGAATTCTGCATCTTCTGCAGCCACGAGGCAAACTCTATGCTGCGCATTTGTGTGCCATGCTCGTCGAGCAGCACAACGGTATCCGATGCCTGCAACTGCTTCATGATGAGTTCGCCCTCGCGCTCCTTCTGCTGGTCTTCCGAGAGCGACTTCGCATTCTTCAGTTCCGGAATCGTCGTGATGCTGAAAGGCATATAGTGGCCAATGCGCTCAACATAGTCGTTGATGCAGGCCACAAAATGCTTGTTCGTGGTTTTGCCTACAAGTATCAGCTCTGTCTTCATTTCTCTTTATACGAGGCCGGATGCGGCGGATTGTCCTTGCAGACAGGGCAGAGGCTTTCGTCTTCGCTCACGTCGTCGTATTCGTGCTTACGCTTCGGATTCATGGGGAACCAGCCCTTTTTCACGCGTTTCTTCTGCGCAAACAGTTCGCCGATGCTCCACAGCAGCGATGCCCCCACAACACCCATGATGGCCGAGAACATGACATTCTCAATCAGAAAGGCGGTGCCGATGGTGAGAATGCCAAGAATGAGGAACACCCACCAATAGCGTGTTCCCGAGTGATATTCAGTCTTGATGACCAGCGGATGGAACAGTCCGATAATCAGGAATGTCGATACCGCTATGATAACGCCCGTATAGTGTAGCTCCATACAATTGTTGTTTTCGGGGAGCAAAGGTATGAAAAAAAAATGAGAATCGGCACGCATAGCGGGAAAAAAGAGTCTGTTTGCCGTCGAAACTTCTCTTGGCGGGCAATTAAAGTCTGATTGACATTCAATTAAAGTCTGGATGAAGTGCAATCAGACTTTATTTGAGACACAAATAGACTTTAAATGAAACTCAATTAAAGTCTGGAAGCAGCGCTTCTGCCGGTCGCATGGACTACAGCTCGAAAGTGGGGCCATAGTTAGATTGCAAGATTGCATATTGCATTCAAAATTTTTTTCAAGCGAGGAGTAGGGAGTTAAAGTAAAGATATAGTATATATTATATATATTATTAATAATCAATATATTATATAATTTCTTTATACTTTATTAACTAAAACTTTCTCTTCTCTACGAAAAAAACGAATGCAATATGCAATCTTGCAATCTAGCGAGCCGCTTTGAATGAAAAAATGCTAACCCGTGAAAAATAATCCGCAATAAGATTGCCGCAACAAAAAATTTTTATTATCTTTGTTGCCACAAACGAAATTTTCAATCAAACTAATATCTATTGATAAAATTATGGAAAACTTAGAACTGATTAAGCAATGCGAAGCTAAAGCCCAGGAATGGCTTTCTCCTGCATTCGACGAAGAAACCCGTAAGGAAGTTCAGGCTATGCTTGACAACGAAGACAAGACAGCCCTCATAGATGCTTTCTATCAGAACCTGGAGTTTGGTACTGGTGGACTGCGCGGTATCATGGGTGCCGGAACAAACCGAATGAATAAGTATATCGTGGGCATGGCCACTCAGGGCTTTGCCAACTATATCCTGAAGGCATTCCCCGGAAAGCAGTGCTCGGTGGTGGTTGGTCACGACTGCCGCAACAACGGCCGTATGTTTGCTGAGTCGGTGGCTGACATCTTCTCGGCTAACGGCATCAAGGTTTATCTGTTCGAGAGCCTGCGTCCTACACCCGAGATTTCATTTGCCATCCGTCAGTTGGGCGCACAGGCCGGTGTCAATGTAACGGCCTCTCACAACCCAAGGGAGTACAATGGCTACAAGGCTTACTGGGACGACGGTGCCCAGGTGCTGGCTCCCCACGACAAGGGTATCATCGACGAGGTGAACAAGGTGACGATTCACGACGTGAAGTTCGAGGGCAACAAGGATCTCATCGAGATTATCGGCGGTGAGATGGACTGGGACTACATCCAGGCCGTGAAAGAGGCTATGGTTGACCAGGATGTCATCCTGCGCCAGAAGGACCTGAACATTGTTTATAGCCCGATGCATGGCACAGGTCGCGTGATTATCCCGATGGCCCTGCGCTCATGGGGATTCCAGAACATCCACGTGGTGCCCGAGCAGATGGTGATTGACGGTAACTTCCCAACGGTGGTTTCTCCGAATCCCGAAAATGCAGAGGCTATGACACTGGGTATGAAGCTTGGCACGAAACTGAATGCCGACCTCGTGATTGCCTCTGACCCCGATGCCGACCGTCTGGCCATCGTCTGCCGCAATCCTCAGGGCGAGTGGGAGATTCTGAACGGTAACCAGACCTGCATGATGTTCTCGTGGTATATCATCGCCAACAAGAAGAAGCTCGGTCAGCTGAAAGGCAACGAGTTCCTGGTGAAGACCATCGTGACCACTGAGGAGATTGCCGAGATTGCCAAGAAGAACGGCGTTGAACTGAAGGACTGCTACACCGGATTCAAGTGGATTGCCAATGAAATCCGCGTCAACGAGGGCGTGAAGAAGTACATCGGCGGCGGTGAGGAATCGTTCGGCTTCCTGCCGTTCGACAAGGTGCGCGACAAGGATTCACCCGCTTCTATCTGTCTCATCTGCGAAATCGCAGCTTGGGCTCGCGACAACGGCAAGACGCTCTACGACCTGCTGATGGATATCTACGTAGAGTACGGATTCTCGAAGGAAGCCACTATCAATGTGGTACGTCCAGGTAAGACCGGTGCCGACGAGATTAAGGCCATGATGGAGAACTTCCGCGCCAATCCTCCACAGGAACTGGGCGGTTCGAAGGTATGCTGCTGGAAGGACTACAAGACCCTCGAGCAGACCAATGCCGACGGTTCTAAGACCAAGATTGACATGCCTGACACTTCTAACGTGCTGCAGTGGTTCTGCGAGGACGGCACGAAGGTCAGCGTACGTCCTTCAGGTACGGAGCCCAAGATTAAGTTCTACACCGAGGTGAAAGATCCTTCCATGAAGTGTGCCGGATGCTACGACCGCTGCCTGAAGGATGCCGAAGCCAAGATTGAGGCCATCAAGAAGGGCTTGAACCTGTAAGCAGTAATTCGTGGCGGGAACTTCTGCCACGCACTGCACTAGAATAAGGAGCGGACATTGTGTCCGTTCCTTTTATTATAAATAAGGTGTGGATTCTGCGGCGGTGTTGTAAAGCAGAATTCTAAAAAATATTTCCGAAAATATTTGGAGAATTAAAAACTTTCATGTACCTTTGCACTCGCAATTGAGAAATCAGTTGTTTCGGCAAGTTTGACGAACCTCCTAGGAAGGATGGGTGAGTGGCTGAAACCAGCAGTTTGCTAAACTGCCGTACGGGTTACCGTACCGGGGGTTCGAATCCCCCTCCTTCCGCAGAGGGGACGCCGAAAACTAACAGAAGATGGTCGGTTCATCTAACGGTTAGGATACAAGATTCTCAATCTTGGCATAAGGGTTCGATTCCCTTACCGACTACTGAAATCCGCTGACTTTAAGAAAGTTGGCGGATTCATTTTTTAAGGAGAATGTGATGGAGAATTTAATTTCAAGCATGCAGAACCCGAAAATCAGGAAATTACTGCTGCTCCAGCAGAAATCTTCTGAACGGCGCAAGGATGGTCTTTTCGTGGTGGAAGGGCAGCGCGAACTGTTGCATAGCCTGGAGGCAGGATACGAGATTGACTCGGTGTTTTGCTGTCCGGCCTTGTTCAACGATGGCGAATATGCCGATGCCCTGCAGCGCTATATCAGCGGCTCGAGATTCTTCGAGGTGTCGGAACCGGTGTATCAGAAGATTGCCTACCGCGGCACTACCGAGGGAATTGTGGCTGAGATGAAGTCACGAACGCTGTGTCTTGACAATCTCCGGCTGAAGGATAATCCGCTGATTGTAGTGCTGGAGCGTGTGGAGAAGCCCGGAAACCTTGGGGCAATATTGCGTAGTGCCGATGCCTCGGGTGCCGATGCGGTCATCGTTTGTGATTCTCTGACCGACCTTTACAATCCCAATCTCATCCGAAGTTCCATCGGGGCGGTGTTTACGGTTCCTGTTGTTGCCTGCACTTCCGGTGAATGCATCGAGTTCCTGAAGCAGAAGAATATACGGATTCTTACTGCTCAGCTGCAGGATTCACATCTCTATTACGATACCGACATGACTGGAGGAACGGCCATCGTGATGGGCACAGAGGCTACGGGACTGACCGACCAGTGGCGCAAGGCAGCCGACGCCCATATACGCATTCCCATGCTGGGACAGTTGGACTCGCTCAATGTTTCGGTAAGTGCCGCCATCTTGCTCTTTGAGGCGGTCAGACAGCGCACATAAAAAGAATAAAGGATTGAAGAAACCGGCTTCGGAACTTCAATCCTTTATTTTATTCAGTCTTTAATTCAGCGTTTTACAGGATTCCCTTCACGGTTTCCAGCATTCCGTTCTTCTGGATGCTGTCGAGGAATTCAACCACCATGTCGGTGAGTCCGGGAATCTGATTCAGGTCGCCATGCTCGCCCCAGATGAGGTCCTTGGCAGCCAGTACGCCCTCAGCCACCTTGCGGGTGTCGCCTGTTGCCCAGAGTTCGGTGAGCAGATCCATGATCTTCTGGTCGTCGTTGGGCTGGATGGGAGCGCCGTCGGCACGAGTGCCACCCTTGTAGTAGGTGATGATGGCAGCTAGACCGAGTACGAGACCCTTAGGCAGTTCGCCCTTGCGCTCCAGGTAAGTCTTCAGACCGGGGAGGTCGCGAGTCTGGTATTTGGGGAACGAGTTCAGCATGATGCTGGTCACCTGATGGTCAACATACGGGTTGTTGAAGCGCTCAAGCACATCGCTGGCAAACTGCTGCAGCTCGTCCATTGGCAGATTCAGGGTCTGCATCAGCTCTTCGAACTGTACCTTGTGGATGTACTTGCCGATTACCTCATGGTTGCAGGCATCGCGAACGATGTCAACGCCAGAGAGATAAGCT
>JAEEGF012302077.1_pt1 | contig 12295 bp, 11 predicted proteins | sample 9134171 | NCBI WGS metagenome assembly JAEEGF01 (sample SAMN16246542, study PRJNA631951) | gut metagenome | biome: gut microbiome; feature: rumen; material: AP-attached | host: Bos | place: Iran: Karaj | collected 2018-10 | reverse complement strand
ACAATACTTTTTTTCATACACGGGTTGTCTGGTTCCCCACTAGACAACCCCTCCTCCCAAAAAAACACCACCTGCATCGGCAGGTGGTTTTCTTATGTCCTGGTCAGATCCTTATTTCTCCCTGTTGTGTAAGGAGTGAGGTATTGTCTACACTTTCAATCTTGTTAAGGCTCTTTAAAAGCTCTTTTTCCTGCGTTGTTCTTACTTCAATTATCATATCAAGCCCTGTCTTCTTAAGGTTTCTTGATTTGACCTTATAGCCTTTGGAATGTGCGGAAACAGCATTGATGATATCGTCCTCTCCGTCTGTATCGCTACTGTTAACAATAAGTACATAGGGCTTTCTGTTCGTGGGAATAAACTGAAGCAGCAAAAGGCCTATTGTAACCATGATTGCAACGACTATAGCCAGTTCAAAGAGACCGGCTCCGCAGATGATTCCCTCTCCTATTGACCAGAACAGGAACAAAAGATCCATGGTATCCTTGATGGCTGTTCTGAAACGAACGATGGAAAGCGCACCAACCATACCAAGAGATATGACAATACTGGACTGCATCGCTATAATTATACCTGCGGTTATAACAGATATCATTGCCATTGATATATGATAGTTCTTGCTGTAGATTGACGTTCTGTTCACCAGTTTGTAAATAAGATAGATGTACAATCCGATTACAAATGTAACAGCAAGAATTGATATTATCTGGCTTACCGGAATATCATTGGCAGCAAAACCTTCCATTACCGATTTTTTAATAGCATCCTGAAAACTCATAATATATCTCCATTTCCTTCTTTAATCTGTCTTGCATAATAGTACTTTGAAAAAGCGCATCTCTGCAGTGAGCCGAAATCTATTATCTTCCTGATGTAGTCCGGCAGAAGTTCATCGTACTTAACTTCCAGTACATGTGCTCCGGCCTCCATCGTAGGAACAGCTCTTATATTTTTATCAAAAAAGCTTCCGACATCAGTCGATGCTCCGATGTTCCTGTCAAAGGTTATCCTTACGTTTCCGTTTTTTTCAACAAAGGCTTCCCTCTCATACTCCACGATGTTCACAGGGTGAAGCAGCCTTGTATTCATGCTCGCATAGACCTTGCGGAAAAGAAATCCATCCTCCTTCAAAAGATATCCGGAGGCTTGATGCGCCTGTGCCAAAGAAGGTCTCTCGATAAGACTCCGCACAGTTTCTTTTGAGATCATCACCGATTCCTTGTGTGTGAATCCGCTCTTTTTTCTCTTCTCCTCAAGCCTTATAAATGAGTCATCTGCATTGTAGTTCCTGATCCTGATCTTGGTCCTGTCATCGATTCCGCACTCTATCTCATACAGTGCGCTGTCCCTTATGTCGTCAAAGTAGATGCTTCGGATCAGATAACTTCCGTTCCGGCTGTGAGAATCCCTCACCATTATATCCTTAAGGCGCTCCCTTAAATATGCAATTTGATCATCGTAGACAATATATTTGTCTTCAACTCTATAATACATTACTCAAGCCATTCTCCGCTCAAAAAGGCGACTCTCTCTTTTATAAAATCTTTGAGTTCTTCATAATGAATACTATCGCCCGTGGAATATCCCCACTCTTTATACATGTCAGCCCATCTTATACTGTCCATCTCGGCAGAAGCAGAAAGCCTGTCGCGGTACTCATCGATTCCGTTCTCAACCAGATCATTCATGTAATCCAGCGCATATTCCTCATAATACTCATGAACAAGTGCATTAAATTCCTCGTGCTTTAGCATATTCTTATAGTAAATGCTGTTATGCTCCGAAAGATACAGCTCTGTGATTCCTGTCGCATCCTCATCGGCAAACTCCATCCAATCAAGATAATTGCCAAGGCACATATCAAAATCCCATCCGGGACCTGCAAAGAGCTTATCATCCACACTGTCACTGTCTTTATAAAAAAATGCGCTGCTGACTCCTCCGTCATAGTTTTTTATAAGTTCTTCCACCATGTATCTCTTGGCAAAAGACTCAAGATCTATGTACTGTCCGTACGGTTCGGATCCCAGAATTTCTTTTTCAGCCTCATTAAAAAACTGCGTTATATAGTTAATCTCACCGGCTGTACAATATTTTGGTGAAAGAACTATGAAATGCTCATCATTGTCTGTAACAAATCCATTATTGAAATCATCATACTCCAGGTTATACCTGTCGACAAATTCCCTCTCCACCAGGTATCCGCCTGAGATATCCGAGACAACCTCCGGAAGTTTCCAGCCCTTCATATTCCTTGTCTCATAAACTTCAAATGCTTCCTGATTAAGTCTGGAAAAGACCTTTGACTGAGCCTCTTCTATATCAGTGATATTTATACGATCCTCTCCTACCTCTATGCTTGCACACATGTAGTAGTTGCCCATATAATCACCGTTTATATAAAGATCTGTAAATCTTCCGGTGGTGGCATAAGGTATGCCCACTGCAACCTCAAGCTTTCTTGCTATTTCATTTCTTATCAGGGTGGCATCAGAAGCGTTGGCGATAAGAGCGTAATCCTTGCCGCTTCCCATACCAAGAATTGAAGCGTTTTTAGAGAGTTTTATCTTAAATGGCTTCTTATCCCAGGTATTCCAGGAATAGTTGCCTCTTCCCTTGATATAATCAAGTCCAAGATTGACGTTTTGTATGCCGTTTTCATCGACCACTGTTATCTTGCCGGATTCTTTATAATCCTTGTTGGCAAGAACCTTATCAAGGTTTCCCGAATTTGTGGTGATATAGACGGTAGCAATACCGGCAGACTTCATTATTTTTATGTCGTGTTTTTGAGCCTCCACAGAAAGCTTAATGTCTTTTTCCGAAACGTAGCCCGGTAAAAAGAGATAGTAGCTTCCATCCTGTTCATGAACCTGTATCTTGTGTCCGTCCACTGTTGCATACATAAAATACGTATCGTTGAGGTTCTTCTGCTTGCTGTCAATCTTCTCTATGAATACAAGCGCACCGGCACATGCAACTAATACAAGCAATCTGATTAGAAGGCCTTTTATCTTACTCATAGTTCAGCCCTCTTTTTCTCTGATATTAGTACATATACAAAAAGCAAAACACCGACAATACTCAGGATTATACCGACAAAAAGTCCTTTTGAAACATAATCCATCTTTATATGACATTCACCAGTTATTCCATCAAGAGGAATGTATGTAAGAGAATCATAAACTGCGATTGCCTCTGTCTTCCTGCCGTTAACCGTGATCTTCCATGCTGTTTCGTAAGGCACTGTCAGGAAAAGACCATCAGCACCTTCCGGTACGGTTATATTCATTTCATTCCGGAAAGCCTTTACCTTAACATCACATTTTCTGGAAGAAAGCTCAGTGTATGCTGCCTGTAAAGCCCCGGTATCTTCGGTAACAAATATAGCTCTTCCGAAGTTGTCATCCGTCGACTCTCCCTGAACAGTCATAGAAATTTCTTCGCCAGCCTTGTGATAGCCCATATTTAGGATCTTTACACAGGCTGCATTACCATATGTTGTAAGAAAATTATCACCGATAAAAACAGAAAGACTCTCTCTTGCATTAATAAGCCCGTCCAAATAAAAATACAGTTCGCCGTCCATGGCTGCTGTGACCTTGTAGTCGTAGCGAGGCTTGTCATCAGCCATATACATCTTGCTCTGCTCCACCTTTGCAGGTTTAAAAAGAGATACTTCTTTTCCCAGAAGTCTTCCATAGATATCCTCCTGAAGGGAAAATGCATCCTTCTGAGGTACATGTTCCATAGATGCCTCAGGAATGTTGTTCTCTATATCACAGATATCCGAATAGTTAAATCCGTTTGTAAACACAGCCGCCGAAAGGGCATATGGATTTTTGTAAACCTTCTCATCGCCGTCAAAAGTAAGCTCATAGTCCGGATGAACCTGATATGTACCGTCTGTCATGATGTACTTGATTCCGAGAAGTGAATCCAGGGTTTCGGTATTGTCATGGCCGTAATGAGTATAAAGTCCGTCATCATTAAGTCCCAGTCTCTGAAGGAAGTACCTGACATAAACAAGTCCTGCGGAGCTGTACTGAGTGATACCGTTGTAATCATACTGAAATGCATCGTTCTGCTGTCTTGGATTTAAATTCTCCATTCTGTACAGAACAGTGTTATCCTCGCTGCTCTTAACAGACTTAACAGCCTCCTGAGTCTTGGATATGATTGCTTTGTATTCAGCAGCGTTCTCACATTTCATAGACTGCCAATGATATGTATATGCTGCATTTGCAGAAAGGTCTGCCATATTAACCGCAATAAGCATCAGGATCATTACCGATATTTTCTTCTCCTTTTTGGAAAGCATTGCAAATATCAGCAGGATGACTATATAAACAGCTATGAGAGCCAGATTGGCATACCATGTGATGTCAGAGAAATGGTCGTAATATCCTCTTCTAAGCAGAATAAGGAATCCCAGAATTACTGCACCGGCTATAACCGTCTTAAGAACCGACAGTTCTTTGTCCAGTTTGGCAAGAGCGCTGCATCCACAGATTATCATGAGAAACACACACATAAAAGCCTGCCTGTAAGGATGTCCCGACGGCTCCATTCCTGCATGCCACACAAGATTTATGATGTCGCGGCTAAAGGATATTCCAAAGACCAGAAACAGCGCAAGATACCCTAGTTTCTGCCTCAGAGAAATCTCCTTGCAGAAAAAGAACAAAAGTATCATAAACAGCGCCAAAACGCCGCAGAAAATCTGAGGATATCCAAACCTTGCCTCTATATAATCATAGGAAAATGTCGGAAGCTTGGAAAATATATCAAGCAGACCAAGGTTATTGCCTGTCAGCTTCATTCCAAGAAGAGTTACATCCTTGGGGCTATCCATGAGTTCAAGGAATGTGGGTACCATTACGAAAGCCGAAAGCAGAACGGATATAAGTGCCGAAAACACAGCCTTGCCTATCTGGGCAAAGGGATGCTCATCCTTACGTACTAAAAGATCGGCTATGGTCCAGAACACAGTGAACAAAATCACCTGATAAGTGATGTAATAGTTGAGCATCAGCATCAGGAACAATGTGACAATGAAGGGCAGCTTTTTGTTTTCTCTAAACAGGCGATCCAGACTCCAAATATAGAGCGGAAGAAGCATAACTACATCCATCCACATCATGTTCATGCTGTGGGCAAAAAGAAATCCGGAAAAAGCCCAGGAAACAGCGCCGATATAGACCGTTGCATTTCCTGTGGCTGTGGGTGAAACACCCGTCACATCCACTATAAATCTCTGCAGAAAAAGATCCATTATGACCGCAGCAAGCATAAGCTTGATACCGATCACGACAGTAATTCCGAGAGGTATTATACTTCTGTCAAAAAGGGATAATATCAATAGGAACGGGCTAGTCAGATAATACGCAAAGAAGCCCAGAGTGCCTGAGCCAAGTGCTGCATTAAAAGAGTAAAACACACTGTTTTTGCCCGAATACACCGTGCGCAGATATGCATAGTAATCCACATACTGGCGCTTGAGATCAAACATGAGAAATGTCTTTTCACCAAAAGGCGTAATCTGGCACACTACAAGAACAGCCAGATACATGACCAAAATGCAGGCCGCAGAAACAAGTGCGTGATATTTATTGAGTTTGTCTTTTTTTATTTTTTCCCCTAACATACCAACCTACATTTTACCACGATGAAGCTTTTTTGAAAATTTAAAAATCCCCGCCACTTATGTGACGGGGATACATACTGTCATGTTTATCAAAGTTTGATTACAATACCATCTTCTGTTCCGGCTATTATGTTGCTTGGCTTGCCTGTGAGGTCCTTGCCTCCTACAAAGTACTGATATTCATGAAGAATGCGATCTTTCTGCATTCCTGAGATTGCCTGTTTCATATCCCTTGAAGCAAGTCCCATATCGCTGTAGATATCAAGAGAAGAACTGTCGTACTGACCGAAAGAAATCGCAACATTCTCGATTGAAGCGTTTTCTCTTGCAGGTGTAACAGTCAGATCAAGTCCCTTGCTCTCCTGCTGTTGTTGCTGAGGAGAAGGCTGCTGCTTAAGCTCGGGCTGTGGTGCTATCTGGGGATTATCTTTGACAGAGGGAATATTATATGCATTATAACCGGAAACAAATGAATTAACACTGTTTAATGCCATAGTATACGCCTCCTTTCAAACTTTAATCAAGTTCAATCATATCCTATCAGTCTATATTTCGGATATGTCCCCTAAAAACTTAACCCATTTTAACATAAAAAATCATGCAATCCCAGCAGCTTTTAACAGCTGTTTGGTATATTTTTCCTGAGGCTTTCTGTAAAGCTCTTTGGTGGCACCGTATTCCACTACTCTTCCGTTTTTCATGATCATGACATGGTCGCTGATCTTGTAGACGACTCTGAGGTCATGGGATATAAAAATAATGGAAATACCATGCTTCTTATGAAGATTCTCAAGCAGTTCCAATATCTGTGCCTGAATGGTTACATCAAGAGCAGAAACCGGCTCATCCGCTATAAGGAGCTTGGGAGATCTCATAAGAGCTATACCTATGCAGACTCTCTGTCTCTGTCCGCCTGAGAGCTGTGCCGGATATCTGTCCAGCATACTTAAGGGAAGCTCAATATCCTCCATAACTTCCTTAACCCGCTCTGCAATCTCTTCTTTGGTCCAATCCCTGGTCTTATCAACTCTTAAGGGTTCCTCCAAAAGCCAGCCTATCTTCTTGGCCGGATTAAGAGAACTGTATGGATCCTGAAAGACCATCTGCGGCCTCTCATACTTCTGCCATATCTCGCCGGTATAGTCCTTGTTGATGCCGACAATAGCCCTGGCAAGTGTGGATTTACCGCTTCCGGATTCTCCGGCTATTGCCAGAACCTCTCCCTCTTCCATCGATACGCTTACATCAAAGAGAGCCTGTATTTTTTTCTTTTTGGAAAAGAGCTTTCGCTTCCTGTTCTTATAAAAGACATTCAGATTACTGACTCTTAAAACCTCATCTCTATCCATAAAAATTACCTGTCTTCGCTAAGATCGATCTTGGGAATTGCTGCTATAAGCTTCTTGGTATATGGATCCCTCGGCCTTGAAAATACATCAACAGTCCTTCCGGATTCAACGATATTGCCCTTCTGCATTACTATGACTCTCTGGCATATCTGGTTCACAAGGCTTAAGTCGTGTGAAATGAATATGATTGAAGTGCCCATCTCCTTATTGAGCTTCTTGAGCAGTTCCACTATCTGGGCCTGTACCGTTACATCCAGAGCTGTTGTGGGTTCATCCGCTATCAGGATCTTGGGATTTCCAATCATGGCCGCAGCTATCATTACCCTCTGTCTCATACCGCCCGAAAGCTCATGAGGATACATAAAATATACATCCTCAGCATTATCAAGTCCGACAGCCTTGAGCATTTCTATGGCACGCTGCTTTCTCTCGGCCTTTGTGACTTCGGGGTGGTGGATATAAAGAGGCTCCTCCACCTGCCATCCTATCCTCTTTACAGGATTAAGACTTGTCATTGGCTCCTGGAAGATTATGGATATCTCATCTCCCTGATATGACCTTAATATTTTTCTGTCACAAGTCAGAAGGTCATGGCCGTCAAACATGATCCTGCCACTCTTTGTCAGGCTCTTTCTGTTAAGAAGACCTGCAATTGCCAGTGCGCTCATGCTCTTTCCGCTTCCGGACTCACCAACAATACCTACGATCTCACCTTTTCCCAGCATGAGATCAAAGTCTTCCACAGCAACTTCAGGTGCTTCATGATCATGAAATTCTATATGAAGATCGGTTACATCAAGAATTATTTCCATCTGCTGATTCCCTCTCCCAGAAACGCAAATCCCAGAACCATCAGAACTATCACAATACCGGGACAAAGAACGTAGCTGGGTGTAGTAAACATGTACTGCTGTGCATCAGATAGCATCTTGCCGAGGCTGGCATACGGAGGCTGTGATCCAACTCCCAGATAGCTAAGTCCTGCCTCAGCCAGTACTGCGTTGTTAAATCCTATCATTATTGAAGAAGCCATAACTCCCTTGATATTAGGCAGAATATGGACAAATATCATTCGAAGATTGGAAACGCCCTGGAGTCTGGCATTTTCAACATAATCCATGTTTCTGCAGCGGAGCACCTCTCCTCTTACAATTCTGGCATAGCTCGGAACAAATGCTATTCCAAGAGATATCAGAAGCTGTACCCATCCTGTTCCGAACACACTGACAATGACCAGTGCCAAAAGAATGCTGGGGAAGGCGAAAAGAGCATCAATGATCCTCATCGTTACCTCATCAAACATTCCGCCGAAATACCCTGTCAGAGCACCGATAATTGTTCCGACGACAGAGCCGATGGCCACTGTTCCTATTGCTATAAGCAGCGTGATCCTGCTACCGTACATAACACGGCTTAGGACATCTCTTCCCATGTTGTCAGTACCCATAGGGTGCCTTAAGGACATACCCTGAAGCTTGTCAGCAGAATTCATTGCCGTAGGATCATAAGGCGTCCAAAAAATGCCGATTATGATCACCAGCACCATTATTCCGGTGATTATGGCGCCTGATAGCAGATAGGGATTGTCTTTTATATTTCTTTTTAAATCCTGTCCGGCCTTACTCATCTTCCATACCTATCCTTGGATCCACAATGCGGTAGATCACATCTACCAGGAAATTAACCAATAGTACAATTATGGCAATTCCCATGATTATCGCCTCTACAACGGGATAATCTCTGTTACTGATACTTGTAAGCAGTATTCTGCTGATACCCGGAATACTGAATACCTGCTCTATTACAATACTTCCTGCAACCATGTCCGCCAGAGCCATTCCAAGAAATGTGATGACCGGTATCATGGCATTTTTAAGGACGTGTCTGTACAAGACTCCGTCTGTCTTGTTTCCTCTGCTGTAAGCTGTTCTTGCATAGTCCTTGCCGGCTTCATCGATAAGGCTGCCCCTTAACATCTTGACCGTCATGGCAATCTTGGGAAGTGCTATCGCAAGAGATGGGAAAAAGAGATATTGCAGGAATTTACCAAAATCAGCTGTATATGAAACGAAGCCTCCGGGGGTAAATAATCTGAATATCATACCAAAGATAAAGGTTATGAGTATTCCGGAAAAGAACGGCGGAATTGCCATGATGACCTGGTTGATTACAATGATTATCCTGTCCAGAACACCGTTTTCATGCTTAGCCGTAAATATCCCCAGGGGAATTGATATCAAAATTGTGAGAAGGAACGCTATAATTGCCATGGTCAGTGTGATTGGGATCTTACTGATGACCATGCCCTTTACAGGTACCTTGTAGTTGTAGGATGTACCGAAATCTCCCTGAATAAAAGCTATAAACCATCTTCCGTATCTGACCAGCAGCGGATCATTAAGTCCCATCTGCTGTCTCGTCTGTTCTACAAGTTCCGGTGATGCCTCCGTACCCAGCATTCTGAGGGCAGGATCTCCCGGAATAACATTAAAGGCGAGGAAAACACATATAGAAACCACCAATAAGGTAACTATCATCATTCCAAGCTTTTTAATGATGTATTTCATATGCGTTCCTCGCCTATCTAAGTTTTTAAACTACTGTATTACTGATCTGCAAGTTTGATCTTGCTGATATCCTGTACATAAAGAGGATAGAATACATATCCTGTGTACTTCTTGTTCAGTGCAACAAACTCAGGAAGGTCCTGAATATATACACTTGCTGCTTCCTCTGAAAGAATCTTCTCACATTCCTTGTAATACTCGGTCTTAGCAGCGTCATCAGATGTGCTCTGAGCGTTTGCATAAGCCTCATCGTATGCAGGGCTGTTGAAGTTTACAAAGTTTCTTCCGGCATCAGATGCATATCTTGCAAGAAGTGATGATGCTGAAAGTGTTGAAGCATCAACTCCGACTACTGTTGCCTGATATTTCCTGTCTGAATAAACATCTGAAAGCCATGTATTCCACTCAACTTCCTGAATGTTGGCTGTAACACCGATAGCCTTAAGTTCCTCTGAAATAACCTGTGCTGTATCTACGTGCTGTGTGTAGTTTGAAGGAACTGTGATAGTGAATTCAAATCCGTCAGGATATCCGGCCTCAGCCAGAAGCTCTTTTGCCTTAGCTGTATCTGTATTGTATGTGTCATTGAGCTCAGGCATGAAATACTTGGTAAATGAAGGGAACATAGCACTTCCGATCTCAGTGCCGGCACCATCAGATACATAGTCCATGATCTCCTGAGGGTTGATTGCATAGCACAGAGCCTGACGAACTCTTACATCATCAAAAGGCTTCTCAGCATTGTTGATGTACATAGCCTGTACAAGGTTCATTGTTCCCTCATAGATTTCAAACTGGTCATCCAGCTGTGAAACCTGTGTGCTTGTAATACGGGCATACATATCGATTGAACCGCCCTTAAGGTCCATAACAACTGCATCTGAGTTTGACTCGATCTTGAATGTTACATCCTTGATAAATGCCTTATCTCCCCAGTAATCATCAAACCTTGTAACAACAAAGTTCTCCTGAGGTGAGCTTGATACATACTTGTATGGTCCTGTACCAATGCAGTTTGTAGCAGGGTCTGTGTTTGAAGCGGGAATGATAGCTACTGTGAGCTGAGTAAGGAACTCTGAATCCTCCTCGTTCAAAACAACATCTACTGTCTTGTCGTCAACAATATTCACACTTTCAATCTTGGAAAAAGAAGAGATCAGGGGCTCACTGCCGTCTACGCCCATGTTACGCTCTAAAGAATATTTGATATCCTCTACTGTAACTGCGTTTCCGTCATGGAACTTGATTCCATCTCTCAGCTTGAAAGTATAGGTCTTGTTGTCATCTGAGATCGTGTACTCGCTGGCTACAGCAGGATTAAGATTACCATTTTCGTCAGGTTTAACCAAACCTTCGAATACATTGAAAAGCACCTCTTTAGTTCCTGCCCCTGTTGCATAGTGGGGGTCAAGACTGTCAATGTCCTGAGGTATTCCGATTGTAATCTTAGAAGAATCATCTCCTGCCTTGTCGCTTGAGCATCCGCTCAATGCAATAGTCAGCGTTGAGAGCACGATCAGCAAAAAGCTTACGCTAACCTTTCTAAAGCTTTTTCTCATCATGTTCTAAATCCTCCTCGATATTTAATTACGAGATATAGCCCTTAGCCATATCACATTCTACAATATAAAGCCCCTCCCCCTAAAAGTCAAGGAATAAAAAAGCCCCGGGAAAAAACCCGGGGCGATAGGATCAGTGATCTTTGAGGAGTGGTGTGTTTTTGTCTGTGGTGTCGGTGATGGTGCCCTCTGCTTCCTTCTTAAGGACGGTCTTGAGCTCGTCCATGAAGGTGTTGACATCCTTAAATTCCCTGTATACTGAGGCAAAACGTACATAGGCAACAGGGTCGAGGTTCTTCATCTTGTCCATAACGATCTCACCGATGGCACGGCTGGGAATCTCTTTCTGTTCCATGTTAAATACTTCTGTCTCGACAGCATCAACAATCTTGGTGATCTGCTCTGCGCTGACAGGTCTCTTATGGCAGGCTCTGAAAACTCCGGCCTCGATCTTGGCACGATCATAAGGCTCTCTTACGTCGCCCTTCTTAATAACAATAAGCGGAATAGTCTCAACCTTCTCATAGGTTGTAAACCTCTTGCCACATGAATCGCAGACCCTTCTGCGTCTTATGGAAGTGTTCTCGTCAGCAGGCCTGGAATCAATTACTCGTGTGTCGTCCTTCCCACAAAATGGGCATTTCATAAGTTTTCCTCCGTTTTTATAGTGATAAGTGCACCTTATATAGTATAAAAACCCTTTTCACTCCACAACCTATTGTAGCATGGTTTACCGCGTTTTTCTACACATTATTGCAACAAAAGCAAAAAAAGCCCTCTGCTAATGCAGAGGGCAGGCTATCAATATTATTTTCTCTGTAAGAAATCAGGTATCTTGAGAGATTTAGGCTCTACAGTACTTGTGATATTGGTAGGCCTGTTCAGTGAAAGAGGTCTTGTGGCTGATGATGTAGCCGGCTGGTTGTCTGAAGCAGGTGTTCCAATAGGTGTTATTGTAGGCTGTACAGGTGTAACGGGAGTTACAACAGTCTGTACCGGAGTTGTCTGTGCTACTGTAGCAGGAGCAGGAGCCGGTGTCGGTCTTGCTGCTGTCTGAGCCTGTACAACTGCCTGGTTGTTAGTGTTGTTGATCTTATCCTCAATACCTGTAGCAATAACTGTTACAGTACATGTATCTGTCTTGCTCTCATCATACATAGCACCGAAGATAAC
>JAEEGF010199359.1_pt1 | contig 12296 bp, 10 predicted proteins | sample 9134171 | NCBI WGS metagenome assembly JAEEGF01 (sample SAMN16246542, study PRJNA631951) | gut metagenome | biome: gut microbiome; feature: rumen; material: AP-attached | host: Bos | place: Iran: Karaj | collected 2018-10 | reverse complement strand
TCAATCATAAAATCAAGCAAGCTTGATTTTGCGATACTCGCCTTGAATGCTATTTAGTGCTTAGTAGTCATGGTCCGCGAATGGGGACGGCATCGGTAATGTAGAGTGGAAGCCGGCCCCGGAATAAATCCGGGGTGACAAATGTGAGAGAGGTCGTCCTGAGGAAAAGCCGAAGGATCCAGTAAAGTCTTGTAATGCGTGGGCCCTATCGGTCGTTGCACTCCTTCCAGGGTGACAACTATGCAATAACTATTGACTAACAGCCAAAGTGATTTTTCTGCAATCCTGTTTACTAACTACTGTTTTCTAATCACTAATTTCGTATCTTTAAAACGTTAATAATTAAAATTTGTCATGCTGTTTTTTGAGCGATGACAAAGCAAACAGAGGTACTTATGAATTCTGAAATGGCGCTTTTGATTTTGAGCTGGCAGACGGCTTGCCTTTCGCATAACCACGAGAATGAACTGCTTTTGCCGGGGGCGACTTCGGCAACGGAAGCGGAAAGTGCAGAACTCGACAAGATTCATGACGAGGTGACTCCGAATGTGAGTTGGGATGAATTTAATAATCTCTACGGAAACTTCAAGTCGGCTAGCGACCGCACTAAAGCTTGCGTTAAGGCTCTCCAGTCCGAATCCCGCGATTTTAAAGTTCAGGTGACGAACTGCATGACGCGTATTGCCAATGCTTCTCGTGAAGACGACAACAAGAACAACATGTCGCCCGAAGAATATGAATTTATTAAAAATGTCCGCACGCAGCTCGGATTGAATTAGCCTCACCTTGGGGCGTGTTCGTGATAGAAATTATTATAAAATTTTATAGCGCGATTTTTTACAAAATTGCGTGATTTTACTACATTCTAAAAATCTTAAATAATTTCTCAATAATTTATAATAAGGAGTTTGTATGAGGAATTTAAAGTTAGCTTTGGCTTTTGCCTCTGCGTGTGTACTTTTGAACGGCTGTGCTTCGTCTCGTTCCGTGGTAGATCAGAGCTGGACGCAAAAACCGACCAAGGTGAAGGTGGTGTTTACAGAACCGCATATTGGTAGCCCGAAGGATTTGCAAGATGACTTGCCCAATTATGTGGATAATTTTTCGGATTGGTACAAAACTCAGTTAGAAGATAATTTTGGTTCTCAAACTAAAGGTGTTCTTTATTCTGTACAGAAAATTTCTAAGGATCAAATAAAAACTGAAAATGCCGATATGGAAGGCTACAATTTTTTGGTCCCGAAAGTTGCAGAAATGGACCCGGAAGCTGATGTTTATCTTGTCATGGATGATATTTGGATAGGACGTGTCGAATCTGAAACTACCTGTACTATGGGAGGTGGCTTTGGAGTTGGTGGCGGTATGGGCACAACATGCACTCAAAATAAGGATTTCACAGAAAAAGGCCGTTATGCTTATTATGATGTGAAAACCGGAAAGAAGCTTGCCTACGGAGATATTGAAGCAAAATCCGGCTATACGTTTACAGTTTCTTTGAGTGATTGGAATAATATTGTTGAAAAAACTGTTTCGATTATGTTGGATAAAACGCCGCTTAAGAATTTGCTTGTTGATTAAACGTGTCTAAAAAAGCCACCGAAATTATTCTCGGTGGTCTTTTCATTTACTTGGCGAAACCCACGGGGTTGTTCAGCAGGGGCGTTTCTGCATCGGATAGTTTCAAGAGTTTTTTGATGGCGGGGGTGTCCATGGTCATGCGTGGACGTGTGACGAAACCTGCACCGGCACAGAAAATGTTGATGTTTTCGCTTACGATGCCTGCGTCGATTCCCATGGTCACTTTTGCTTTGGAATCGCTGCTTCCGAACTTCTTTTCGTCTGCGACAATCAGGAGGCTGACGGGAGCTGTTTTGGCCCAGTCTTGGCGATCGGCTATAAGTCCGCGGTGGTCGCCTTTAGCCATTTGCTTTAATGCGTTTTCTTTGTTCAAATACTCCGACACGCCTTTGGCTGTGAATACGAAAACTCGGATTTCCTGGAAGTTGCGGGCGGTGGGTGAGGTGAGCTTTCCTTCTGACGGGCGGTTTACTCCGATGGCTGCAAAAAGCAGGTTGGATAAATCCTGGTCGCTTAGCATCTTGTCGCTGAATTCGGTGCTGGAACTGCGGTTCCAGAGTGCTTCCATCACGTTTTTGCCGAGCGATTTGGAGGGGGCAGGGAGTTTTTGGACTTGTGCCATGGAAAGAGTACTACAGAGAATAGTCGCTAAAACCATGGAGACGATGTGTTGTTTCATGGGTTTCTCCTTGATAGAATTTGTATAAAGATAAATAAAGTAGTTGTAGGGAAATTTAAAAAGCAAAAAGAGTTGGCTACGTGACCAACTCTTTTTTTGAATTTGACCGGATGACAAGTTGCAGTGTGTGGCGTTCCTAACCACTAACCACTGCTTACTAATCACTTATCTCAGCACAATGTCGCCGTTTTGAACGATCTTGTCGCGGAGCTTGTTGTGAGCCTTGTTGACTTCGTCGTCGGTGAGCGTGCGGTCCATGGCCTGGTAGGTGAGGCTATAGACCATGTTCTTCTTGCCGGCTTCGATCTTGTCGCCTTCGTAGATGCTCTTGAGCGTAATCTTCGCGAGGTTCTTCGGGTTGAGAGCCTTGATGCGGGAGAGCACGTCTTCGTGAGTCATCGTCTTTGCTACTTCGATAGAAATGTCGCGGGTCGAAGGCACTTGGCGGCTGAACGGCTGGAACACAATCTTCTTGTGGCTTTCGTGTTCCATCTTGTCCATGTCGGCTTCCATCACGTAAGTCTCGTAGCCGATGTCGTTAGCCTTGAGGCAGTTCGGGTGGAGTTCGCCCATCGTGCCAAGAACCGTGCCGTTGCAGACAATTTCTGCCTGCTTGCCTGGGTGGAGGAAGAGTTCTGGCTTAGCGGCGGCGCGGAATTCCACGACGAGGCCGAGGCGCTTGAAGAAGCTTTGGACAAAGCCCTTGAAGGCGGCAAAGTCAATCTGCTTCGGCTTGTCGTTCAGCGGATCTGTGTCAAAGTTACCGGCGATGGTGAGGGCGACGAGGTTGGATTCGTCAAAGCCCGGATCGCGTTCGTCCTTGCGGTCGCGCTTGAACTGGCCCTTGGCGACTTCGAACAAACGTACAGAACCCGGACGGTTCTTTTCGTTTTCGGCAACGGCCTTGAGAAGATTCGGCAAAAGGCTTGTCGGAACGGCGCCGAGTTCTTCGCTGAGCGGGTTCAAAAGGAGAGCCGGCTTGCTGCGACGGTCTTCGCTTTCGGGGCCGAACAAAGCTTCGGTGCGGGCCTTGCTTGTGAAACGGAGGCTCAAGCATTCGTGGAGACCCATGGCAGAAAGCGTCTTGCGGATCTTGCGGTTCAAAACTTCGATAGCCGGGAGTTCATTCGGCTGCATCGTGAACTTCGGCAAGCTGTACGGAATGTTGTCAAAGCCGACGAGACGAGCGATTTCTTCGATGAGATCGACTTCGCGTTCGAGGTCCGGGCGGAAACTCGGAATCTTGAACGTGATGGATTCTGCGTCCTTCTTCACGACTTCCAGGGCGATGCCCGTGAGGTAGTTTTCGATTTGGGCTGCTTCGAGCTTCATGCCGATGACCTTTTCGGCGCGGGCGATGCGGAGCGTGACGACATTATTTTCTTTCTTGTGGTCTTCGCCGGTGTATTCGACGGAACCCTTGAGGATGCGGCCACCAGCCACTTTCTGGATGAGGGCGCAAGCGTACTTGCTGTATTCGTCCTGCGTAGCGAAGTCAATTTCGCGTTCGAAGCGGTAGCTGGAGTCCGTAGAAATGCAGAGTCGCTTGGCCTGCTTGCGGATGACGGTCGGGTTGAACCATGCACTTTCGAGGAACACGTTCTTCGTGGCATCGACGATTTCGGATTCGACACCGCCCATCACGCCAGCGACGCAAGCGGGACGGTCGCCATCGCAAATCACGAGGTCGTTTTCGATGAGTTCGTGTGCAGTGTGGTCAATCGTTTCAATATGCTCGCCCTTGACGGCGCGGCGGACCTTGATCTTGTTGCCGTGGAGCTGGTCCATGTCAAAGCTGTGGAGCGGCTGACCAACGTCCATCAAAATGAAGTTTGTGATATCGACGACGTTGTTGATGCTGTTCATGCCAACGGCGTGCAGGAGCTTGGCGAGCCATGCCGGGGACTTTTCGACTTTCACGTCCTTGATGACGCGGCCCACGTAGCGGGAGCAGCCGCAGCCGGGAACCACTTCAAGGCTAATAGCGGAGCTAGCTGCTTCGGAATCTTCCTTGAGTTCATAGGCGAGGGGCTTGAGCGGGCGGTTGAACTTGGCGGCAAGTTCGCGGGCGACACCGCGGTGGCTGAGGGCATCCGGGCGGTTCGGCGTGACGTTCAATTCGTAGCACACGTCGTACATGCCGAGGCTTACGAACGGGATACCTGCCGGGATGGAATCGTCGAGAACCATGATGCCCGCGTGGTCGTCGGAGAGGCCGATTTCGTCTTCGGCGCAAATCATGCCGAAGCTTTCGACACCGCGAATCTTGGATTTCTTCATCTTGAGCTTGGTGCCATCGGGGAGAGGGAGTTCTGCGCCAATCGGGGCGAGAACCACGGTCTGGCCTGCAGCGACGTTTGGAGCACCGCAAACAACTTGAATTGTGTTCGTGCCGTCGTTCACGGTAGTGATGTGCAAGTGATCGCTATCCGGGTGCGGATCGCAAGTGAGAACCTTTGCAACGAGCAACTTGTCATAGACCTTGCCCGGTTCTTCCATGCCTTCAACTTCGAGACCGATGGAGGTGAGCGCCTTTGCGACATCTTCCGCAGATTCCGGAAGGTCAACGTGACGTCTAAGCCAATTCAAAGAAACTTTCATCTTATTACCCTTTGTGGCACGAAACTTGCGGAGATTGTCCTTGCGATTTTATGATGCTGCGTGGTCGTCCACGTTTAGCCAAAGTCTGCACGTTTTCCGCAAAACTCGTGCCTGCTTAAATTTTCGAGCGTAAATATAGAATTTAGAGTAGAGACGAGAGACGAAAGACGAGAGAAATTTCATCCAATGCGCTGGTTACTTTTGTGCAATGCGGCTTCCTAATACAGCGAAGTTCTCTGGCATGGTGAGTTTGTCATTTGCTGATTCGCCTTTGACTATGTAAACGGGCTCGCCGAAGAATTCGAGGATGCTTGCTTCGTCGGTTGGCGTGAAAGGGCGTTTTTTGCGAAAAAATGATACCAAACAGTCTATAAAATGTGTTTTGGTATCATGTTTTGTAGATAAACTACATGAAAGTAGCCTAATTTCGCACTTTTTGCCTAAAAAATTGGGTCGTTTGAGGGGAAAAAGGCAGAAATACGTCTGTATTTGACCTGAAACTTGAATTTTATTACGGATAAAAGAAATTTTTTGATACCAAATTTCGGATTTTGTGCAATTTGGTATCACTTTTTTGTTATTTTGGTGTTTTCAATGTTTATAACGAGGTTTTTTGTGCGATTCTGCTTGCAAAAACTTCGAAATCTTCGGGCGTGGTGAGCTTGTCGTTTGCGGATTCGCCTTTGACTATATAAACAGGTTCGCCAAAGAATTCGAGGATGCTTGCTTCGTCGGTCGGTGTGAAATTTAGCGGCTCTTTCTCGATTCGGGCGTAAAGGCTTTTGAGTAAATCGATGCGTGCTGCTTGCGGCGTCTGCGCAAGCCAGACCTTGTTGCGGTCAATCGTGTTTTCGACGCGGCCATCGCTTGCAATCTTGATGGTGTCGATTGCGGGTTTTGCGACAAGGCAACTGCCTTTGCTTATAAGCGTTTCGCAGACATCGCGGATGATTTTTGGACTCACGAATGGGCGTGCGACATCGTGAACTAGAACGTATTCGGCGTCGCTGGTGAGTGCGTTGACACCGTTTTGCACGGACTGCCAACGTTCGGCACCGCCAATGACGATTTTTAATTTTTCTTTAATCAATTCGTTGAACTTGCCGAAACGGCTTGAAAACATTCCAAAAAGTTCTTTTTCGAAATAGTCTTTCCAGTCGGCGGGCACTGCCATGACGACCTCGGCAATCTCGTCCATTATGAGAAATGTTTCGAGGGAATACTGGTAAACAGGCTTGTTGCCCAGTTGCATCAATTGCTTTGGGATGTTGCCGCCCATGCGCTTGCCAAGGCCGCCAGCGGGGAGTACAGCCGCGAATTTGCCGAATTGTAATGAATTTGCCATATAAAAAAAATAGAAAGATTTGTGATATTGGTCACGGGTACAAAATGTAAGAAGTAAAAAATTTTTTCGTGCCAAGAATCTTTTTAACTTTGGCGTTGGTATATGGGAGAATCAAATGGACTTTAATGAACTAAAGCCTCGAAATCGAACTCGAATGGCTATGGCGGCCTGTCTGGGTGGTTTTGTCGGGGTTCATAATTTTATGCTTTTGAATAATGTTTCTGGAAGCATTAAGATTTATTTGACGTTAATTGCTCTTGTTGCTCCGCATCGTTTAGGCTTTTGTTTTGCTTTTGTCAACTTCGTCTGGATTTTGTTTGATTTATGGCAGATTTGTTTTGTGCAAACTGTGCCTGAAATCCGGTTTGAAGGTAGCCGTAAAAAGGCGGCTCTTTTTGTTGCCGCCTATTGGATTTTTGTTTTCGTGCTTGTCGCATTGATTGTTCGAAGCTTGGGAACAATATTTTAATTTTATGTTTAATTGTTAGCCGAAGAACGGACGCTGTAAGCGTCATGCATTTCGTCGCGACTCTCGGCTCTTAGAAGTGGCGCAAGCGCGATCCTCTTAGAAGTTTTCTTCGTGGATTTCGAAGTAGGATTGCGGATGGGCGCAGACGGGGCAGACTTCGGGGGCCTTGGTGCCTACGACGATGTGTCCGCAGTTGCGGCATTCCCAGACCTTGACTTCGCTCTTTTCGAACACCTGTGCGGTTTCCACGTTCTGGAGGAGCTTGCGGTAGCGTTCTTCGTGTGCCTTTTCGATGGCGGCGACCATGCGGAACTTCTTGGCGAGGGCGGGGAAGCCTTCTTCTTCGGCGGTCTTGGCGAAGCCTTCGTACATGTCCGTCCATTCGTAGTTTTCGCCATCGGCGGCAGCTTTCAGGTTTTCTGCGGTGTCGCCGATGCCCTGGAGTTCCTTGAACCACATTTTGGCGTGTTCCTTTTCGTTGTCGGCGGTTTTCAGGAACAGTGCTGCAATTTGTTCGAATCCGTCTTTTTTGGCGCGGCTTGCGAAGTAGGTGTACTTGTTGCGAGCCTGCGATTCGCCGGCGAATGCGGCTTCAAGGTTCTTTTCGGTTTGGGTACCTGCGTATTTGTTTGCCATAATTTCCCTCTTATTGATAGGTTTGTTTCAAAATATACTTCTTTTTGATGTTGTGAGGAGTTATTTATGGAACATTTTTGTAAGGCGTTGTTGTATTGTTGATGGTTTTGCTCTGCTTTGTCATCCTGAGCGTGGTTTGCTTCGACAGTGCTCAGCACAGGCTTAAGCTCACCAACCTTATTAAGGTCCCTGAGCTATACGAAACTTAGAACTTTAGTTCTGTAGTTGAGTTAGGTTCTATGGAGCAAACGAAGTGCGTCGAAGGGCGAAGTCGATATATGAAACTAGGCACTTTGACGCTTTGCGTCCGCAACATCAGCTAGACCATAAAAAATGCAAGCATTTTTTGCGGCACTCGCTTCGCATGCTATTAGTGCCTTAGTTGAATTATACTCAAAGAGCATAACTCCACTAGGCCACTGAAGTGGCGAGTGTCGTTTAGGTTCGAAGGAGCAGGATCTAGTGACGGATTCTTTTAAATGATACGGTGTGTATCTTTTAGATTTTAAAAATGAAATTTCTTTAGTAAAATAAGCAGTTTTTAATAAAAATCTTTAATTTTGTATCATTTTGATATTGCGTGTAGCCCGCTGAAAATCTAAATTTATTCATGTAAAGCTTGGGACTGCATCCTGTTTACTAACCACAACCACTAACCACCAACCACTAACTACTAACCACCAACCACTAACTACTAACCACTAACTACTAATACCTAACATGAAACCGATAACAGAATATAAGGACTACCGCCTGTACATGCAGGACTTTTACGATGAGCGTAAAAGAACTAGTGCGTTTTCATGGCGGGAGTTTTCCAAGCTGGCTGGCTTCAAGTCGCCGGTTTATTTGAAACTTGTTTGTGAAGGCAAGAGCAGCTTGAGTCTCGTCAAGATGGAACAGGTCGCGCATGCGATGGGCCTTGTGGGTCACGAGTTTGCGTATTTCTCGCAAATGGTCAAGTTCGGCAATGCTACAAAGGATTCTGCGAAAAAGGAAGCTCTCCTTGAAATGCAGAAGATTGCCTTGGAGCACAAGGTACGTGTTGTCGATGCTGAGGCGTTTGAATTTTATGAATCGTGGAAAAATCCGACGGTTCGCGAACTTGCACCGATGATGCCCGGAAAGCGCCCACTTGAAATGGCGAAAGCTTGCCATCAAGTGATTTCGGCAGAACAAGTGCGAGACTCTCTTGCCTTCCTCGTGCAGACGGGTTTTCTCAAGCGTGAGGCCGAGCATACTTATGTGCAGACTGAAAAAACGGTGATTGGAACAAAGGAATCTTTGCCGATTGCGGTTCGCGGAATGCACAAAGAAATGGCCTCGCTTGCGAGAACGGCTATAGACAAGTTTCCAATCGAAGAACGCCATTTTGCAGGCGTGACGCTTGGGCTTTGCGAAGAAGCTTATGCACGCATTTCGCAAGAACTAGACGCGTTTGTCCGTAAGGCCGCAAACATCGCCGCCGAATATGAAAACATCAACCAAGTTTATCGACTGAATCTTCAGTTGTTCCCTTTAACAAAAAAAGTTCAGGAGGAATCTCATGAATAACGTAATTAAATTCACTATGGCTGCGGGAGTTCTCGCTTTAATGGGTTGCACCGACAACAATGTCAGCGGGGCTGCGATTGAGGGCAATGCTGTTGCACAAAACAGCAGTTCATCGGATGGCGCGAGCAATAGTAGTTCATCCAGTGCTGAAAACGTCAAGGTCGATATTGATTTTTCGAGTAAAGTCACGTCTTCTGTGGCCTTGAAGCGTATCAGTATTTCCGTTTATGGTGAAGAAGGCACTTCTGCTTCGTGTTCGGCCGGTGAAAAATCTTATGCAGCCAAAATGAAGGTAAGTGAAGGCATTATTGAACAATTCATGGAATTGAAAAATTTTGGCAGTGCCTGCGACAGCGTCCTCAATGCCTTTGTGGCCTCATGTCCCGTCAAGGCTTCTGTATATAATGAAACGAACTACAAGAAATCTTGCGATGAAAAGGGAAGTGTAATAGCGCTTTGCCATGATGCAAGAGCTGTTCCGTTGACCGTATGTACGAATACAGTTCCTGGTTCTTGCACAACAATTCCTGCTGATACAACCGTCGATTTTAATGAAATCTTAAATGATTTTGTGACATCGTCGGATAATATGTGCAATGCGCTTCACGAAGAAGGCGGAGATGATGTTGTTGCCCCCGATTCGATTTCGTTTACGTTGGACGAATATACGGCTCAGTTTACGGATAATCCAGAAGAACTCTCGTTTGATTGCCATGTACTTGCTTATAATGGCCAAATACCTTTTGACGCCATTTTTGTCACAGATGGAAATGTGGCTGTGATGACAATCCCTTCTAGCCAATCGACAATCATGGAAGTTCAAGCCTCCGAGATTCCAAGATTTTTCCCAAAGATGTCGTCTGTGGCCAAGGACAAACTCCAGAAGGAAGGCTGCAAGACGTATGTCGTTACCGATATCGATGCGGGGCAGCCAACAGGCCATGTGCTAACAAGTGTGTCTAATGGAACTGTTGAAATTACATCCGTTATTCAAGGAGGTTTATTTGCAACTACGAATGCTTATTTCCCTGTGGCCTTCCTTGTTCAGGATTGCGAAGGCTTGATTAACGAAAATTCTACAGTGACATCAAAGCTATATACCTCTAAGACTTGGTGCAATCCCGAAAAGATGTCTTCCGATCATAAGGAAACTGTACCCAATCCCGATTGTAAAGTCGGTGCAAACACGTATGTGTCTGCTTATGGCGAATGGATTCGGGCGGATTTGCGTCAATAAAAGTTCTCTCTCGGCATCGAAAAATTCGGAATGATACACGATGTATCATTCCGAATTTTTTTCTTCATTTTTCTTTAATTTTTTGCAAATTTTTAGCCTAAATTTTTGTTTATGTATCATTCCGGCTGTTGCGTAAATCGGATTTGCAAGGTAGATTTATAGTCATGAAACCAATTACGGAATACAAAGACTACCGCAAGTTCATGAAGGATTTCTATGACGAGCGCAAGCGCACGGGCGCGTTCTCGTGGAGGGAATTTTCGAAACTAGCCGGATTCGCTTCGCCCACGTACCTCAAGTTGGTATGCGAAGGAAAGAGTGGGCTGAGCAAGGCCAAGATGCTGCAGGTTTCCAAGGCTATGGGTCTTTCTGGGCATGAAGAGGAATATTTTTCGCTGCTCGTGGTGTTCGCCAAGGCGACCAAGGATGCCGACAAAAAGGCTACGCTCCTCAAGATGGAAAAAATCGCCCTTGAACACAAGGTACGTGTTGTTGACAGCGAAGCTTTCCAATATTATGAATCCTGGAAGTATCCTGTAATCCGTGAACTTGCGCCGATGATGCCCGGAGCGTGTCCCCGCGACATCGCCGAGGAATGCAAGGAATATGTTTCTGCCGAAGATGTCTGCGATATCCTCGCTTTCTTGGTGAAGGCCGGGTTTCTCAAGAAGAATGGAGAGAAAGTTTATTCGCAAACCGAAAAAGCGGTTATCGGATCGCCGGAGGCTCTTCCGATTGCTATCCGTGCCATGCACAAGGAAATGGGCAATGTGGCCGTACGTGCCGTAGAACGCTACAACGCTTCCGAACGTTATTTCACCGGAATGACCATCGGCGTGAACGAAACCAACTATGCGCGCATCGTTGCCGAAATCGACGCTTGCGCTAAGAGAATCGCAGCCATCGCAAATGAAACAGAAAACTTGAATCAGGTTTATGGCTTGAACTTCCAACTATTCCCATTTACAGACAAGATTAAAGGAGAAAATCATGCTTGACTTCAAGAAGAATCTTTATATTGCAGGTGTGTTCGTCCTTTGTGCTTTTTACGCCTGTTCTTCGGACGATTCCTCCATAGCGGGCTCCACGACCATCCCGAATGCGACTGCAGAAAATAGCAGCTCTTCGGAAATAAACACCAGCAGTTCTTCCACCAATTCAACAGTTACGAAACAAGACATCGTCTTTGCGACCGCTGCCACATCGGTAAAGAAAATTGCACAGGGCGAAGTCTCTGTCTATGCTGCAGAAAATGGTGCCGAAGCGTCATGTTCTGTAGGCCAAAAGGTTTACACGTTGAGGTTCATTATAAATGAAAATCGATCTATGCAAAAAATGCTGTACTTGGATAATTTCGGCAGTGATTGCGATAGTATTTTAAATTTGTTCAAACTTTCATGCACACGTGGCATCTGGGATTTTGCCTGGGGACCGACTTGTCTTGGAAATGGTCGATTGAAAGCTTCCTGTTATATAAATGAAATTGATTCTTTGCGTATGTGTATTACGCCGGGGTGTTCTTCGGTAAGCTCGGATTCTGTGATGGACTTTGATGCAATTGTTAGTAAATTTATACAAGAATCGGATAGCCTTTGCGGTGATATTCCTGTAGGCCCGGGGGCATCGGATTCTGTGGATAACCGCCCCGAGTTGCCTTCGGATTCTGTTGTGGGAATCGATACTGCCGCAAAACGTTTATTTATTATAAAACCGAATGTTGATACTGTGGCATTTTCAGAGAGCGAACGGCCTTTTATGGATAGTCTTGCGTGGTCCTACCGCTCAAAAAGTAGAAGAGATGAATATACTGGCGAAGCAATCTGGGTACATAATTATGCGCAATATGAATGGACGACACCAAAAGAGGAATATTTTGTTAAAGGCACGTCATCTCTTAATCGTTGCAGTTTAGATTTGTATAGTGAAGAACGTGGTTTGGTGCGTTATTTTGATATCTTCACGACGCCCATGTTTGATGGCGAGGGGAATCTTGAGTCAACGATTCTTTATATGGACTCCATAGTCGTGTACTTGGCTTATGGCAAAATTGGCTCTTCTGCGCCTATGGTAAAGGATATATTCCAAGCAGAGTGCGAAGCGACGGCTGGGGTGTATGTCGATAATTTTGTGTTCCTGTCTGAAATTCCAATAAGGGTGGCTTTAACGTGTGCGGTCAAAAACTTCTCTGGCATGTCGT
>JAEEGF012500021.1_pt1 | contig 12297 bp, 10 predicted proteins | sample 9134171 | NCBI WGS metagenome assembly JAEEGF01 (sample SAMN16246542, study PRJNA631951) | gut metagenome | biome: gut microbiome; feature: rumen; material: AP-attached | host: Bos | place: Iran: Karaj | collected 2018-10 | reverse complement strand
TTGATAACATCCAAGCCTTCAAGCTCTTCCTTGTCCTTGTCATTCAATATCCACAGGTGGAAGCGTAGCTCCTTCAGTGTGTCAAACTCTACGGCTTCGCCGTCGAGGTAAAATACAATTGCCTTCATCTTTCTTCGTTTTTAAGTTATTTTTGTTTATATTTGCAACGAGATGTTTTATTTAAACTCTCGTTGTTTTTTAATCACGATGCAAATATAAGTGAGATATTTCAACTAACCAAATTTTTATGAGAGAAATTTCAATTATCAAGGCAAAAATTTTAAAATACCTCGAATTTAAGGGGATTTCAAACTATAAATTCTATAAAGAAACAGGGATAACGAACGGAATACTCTCTCAAGCGAATGGCATTTCAGAAGAGAATCTGTTGAAATTTCTCTCAACTTATAGAGATATATCACCGCGCTGGCTTCTAACAGGCGAGGGGGAGATGTTGTGCGATGCGCAGCATCTCACTATAAATAATAAAGAAATACACGATAACGGCACGGTAATCGATGGCGGAAACGCCGCAAACTCGCCGATTTCGGTGAGTTCAGGCAACTGCGCCCAGCAGATCGCAGCCCTCCAGCAGCGCATCGCCGACAAAGATGCCCTCATTGCCAGCCTCCAGAAGCAAGTTGCCAACCTCGAAGAGCTCATCGCGATGCTCCGCAAGTAGCATTCCACACACTTTTTCTGGGGCTTAATTCTGCTAAAATCCTGATATTAAGTGTTATATATAAGGTAATACACGCGTTAAACGGTCAATAATGGCGTAAAAAGTTAAAGAAAACAATAATTTAACCGTACATTTCTTAATATATCCGCGCAAAATTCAGCGTTTTTTTTGTCTGTTTTTGTATGTCCATTTGTATGCCCATTTGTATGTCCATTCGCATTTTCAGGCATTTTTCACGCATTTTGCGCCCTGTCGTTTATTGCCTGTTTCCGGGGCATTATACGGCCATTTAACGCTCAGTTTAACACCTGCGCCCCTTCTGGCGCATACAATTTAAGGGCATACAGCCCCTTTTCAGCCGTATGCCCTTAAATCCCTTTGCCGTGGGGCTTCCGTGCCCCTCAGGCGCGCCAAAAACGCCCCATTTTGCCCCTCAAACACAACAAAACCCGGCAGCCATCCCGCTCCGGGTCGTTAAACTCGTTAAACACATCCACTCAAAATCCAGTTTCGCACCAGTTCCGCACCAGTCCTGTCCCATTCGTCCTCATCCTCAAAACACACCTAACTCCCTCACATACAACACAATCCCGTCCTCTCTCCCATGTCTCTTTCATTTTTCTGTGTTTAGTTAGGGGTTTGCCGTTGAATCTTTCCATCTTGTCTTCTTTACGAGACAGAGCATCGTTAATCGAAGACTTTTGTGAATTATTCAGAGTGACGACCGAACTTATTTCTGTCATCTTTCTGAATTCTCTGGCATTCTTGTGTACATTCGTCTGTGCATACGATGTAATACAAGAAACTGCTAATGTTAAAAACAAAAATAGTTTTTGCATTGTTTTGATTTAAAAATTGAACATATTGTTTTTTTACACTCGTTTCGTGCATTGTTATACCGCAACATCTTCGGCTTCGGCGCGGAGTATTCGTGCGGCTTCTACAAGGTTAATAAGGCTTTCCGAAGTCTCCTTCTCGCCGCGTGTCTTCAGTCCGCAGTCGGGATTTACCCACACATTCTCCTGCGGAATCTTGGCGGTTATCTTGTGCAGAACGTCGATAATCTCGTCTACCGACGGCACGCGAGGCGAGTGTATGTCGTACACGCCCGGGCCAACCTCGGTCTCGAACTTGGCGGCATTGAGCGCGTCGAGCAACTTCAGGTCTGAGCGGCTTGCCTCGAAGGTTATCACGTCGGCATCCATGGCGTCGATGTCCTTTACGATGTCGCCAAACTCGCTGTAGCACATGTGCGTGTGAATCTGAGTCTCGGGCTTTACCTTGGCATGAACCAGACGGAATGCCGGGATTGCCCAGTCGAGATAGTCGGAGTGCCATGCGCTCTTGCGCAGCGGCAGTTTCTCGCGCAGGGCAGCCTCGTCAATCTGGATAATCCTGATGCCGTTCTTCTCGAGGTCGAGAACCTCGTCGCGGATGGCAAGACCTATTTGCAGAGCCTGCTCCTTTAGCGATATGTCCTCGCGCGTGAACGACCAGTTAAGAATTGTTACTGGGCCTGTAAGCATTCCCTTCACCGGCTTGCTGGTGCAACTTTGTGCAAATACCGACCATGCAACGGTTATCGGCGTGCTTCGGCTCACGTCGCCCCAAATTACAGGCGGCTTTACGCATCGTGTGCCGTAACTCTGCACCCAAGCGTTCTGCGTAAACACGTAGCCGTCCATCTTCGAACCGAAATACTCAACCATGTCGGTACGCTCAAACTCGCCGTGAACAAGAATGTCGAGTCCGATGTTCTCTTGCAGCCAGATGCACTCGGCAATCTTTCGGCGGTTAAAGTCAACATATTGTTTTTCGGATATCTCGCCCTTTCTGAAAGCCATGCGGTTGGCACGCACGTCGGCAGTCTGCGGAAACGAGCCGATGGTTGTTGTTGGGAACGGTGGCAGGTTGAACTCGTTCTTCTGAATGTCGCGGCGGTCGAGTCGGGCAGGCTTGCGCTCAAAATCGGCATCGCTAAGAGCCGAAAGTTCGTTCCATACAGCCTTGTTCTCGGTTGTGCGGGCTGATGCGAACAGAGCCTTGTTAGCCTCCAGAGCCTCGGCATTGCTGCTTGCTATGTCGGCAAGTTCGGCAAGTTTCTCCTCGGCAAAGGCAAAGTGTCGGAGCACCTCGGCAGGCAGCTTCTCCTCGCTCGTCACGGTGTACGGAACGTGCAGGAGCGAGCACGATGTGCCGATAACCACGTTTTCGGCCTTTACCGATTTCTCAATCTGCTCTATCGGCAGATTTTTCTGAGAGTAGTTTGCTTTCCAGATGTTTTTTCCGTTTACGATGCCTGCAAAAAGCAAGGTATTCTCTGGAAATCCTGATTGTAATAGGTTGAGCGACTGCTGTCCCTCGACAAAGTCGAGTCCGATGCCGTCGAAGCCAATCTGCGTAACATCGGCATAGACATCGCGAATGTCGCCGAAGTATGTCTGAAGGGCGATTTTCAGTCCTGTAGTTGCGCGAATCTGCTCAACGAGCGACTTGTAAATCTGTCCGAAGAGTTCGCGCTCCTTGTCTGTTACATCGAGCACCAAGGCAGGCTCGGCAAACGAAATCCATTCTGCTCCAGCCTCGGCAAGACGGCGGGCAATTTCGGCATAGGCCGCGGTTGCCGATGCCGAAAAATCTTCGGCCTTCTTGCTGCCGTTGTAGCGCGCCAGACGAAGAAATGTATACGCTCCGATTAGGGTAGGAACGGTATTTATTCCGGCTGACTTAGCCTCGATAAACTCGCTCACAGGCTTTGCGTCGGTAGCCACGCCCAGTTCGGTTGTGTCGTCAATCTCAGGCTCTATATAGTGATAGTTTGTGTTGAACCATTTCTTCATAGGCAACGCCTTCACGTCGCCCAACTTGCCCTGATAGCCGTGGGCTGCGGCAAAATATGTTTCGAGTTGAGGCAGTCCGAGCAGACGGTAGCGTTGTGGCACGGCACCAAGCAGAAACGCCGTGTCGAGCATGTTGTCGTAGAACGAGAAATCGTTCGACGGAATAAAGTCGATGCCAGCCTCCTGCTGCTTCTGCCATCCGTAGAGACGGATTTCGGCAGCCACCTTGCGAAGTTCGTTTTCAGACACTTCGCCCTTGAAAAACTTCTCGCTCGCAAACTTCAGTTCGCGCTTTTTTCCGATGCGCGGGAATCCTATAACCGATGTCTTTTTTGTTGTCATTTTATTAGTATTGTGTTTGTTAAACTATTTTTTCTTGATTTCGGGTGCAAAGATATGCGCGCAGACTTATCGTACAAAATCTTTTTCGTAAGTTCGGGAAAATATGCTTCGTTTGTGTTGAAATTTCGCTCTAATTTAGAATATTATTCTGTTAAAAGTGTCTTGCTTCGGGAAAAATAGATGAGGGAGGGGGAGGAATTCCTTATGCTAATTCGGGATAAGAATTTCTGTTATTTTCTTTTATAGAATGATTTTTTTTATTACTTTTGTCCGTTGCTTCTAATATTTTGTAAAATGAAGATTTTGCTACTTGTTTTTCTAACATTTGTGCTTTGTTGCTGTTCCGGAAAGAAGAATTCGCAGACGGACGGCTCGTCTTTGCAGACTTCAGTTCTTTGCGACACGATAGGCGGAAAGGTCGTTTTTCCAAATGACATAGATTCGGGATGTTGCATGATGTTTACGCGACACAAGAAAGTGTATCTGTATAACAAGCCTAATGGCATGCGCATAGATACTTTAATAAACGATACGATAAACGAAAATTACTTGGTTTTGTCGTTGCGCGGTTTTGATGGTGATTATGCCTTTGTCGAGGCTTCGTATGCCTTGGACTCTTTGGATTTGTTTCCAAAAAAAGAACACATTGGCTGGATTGAGAAAAAATATCTGATGACATATCTGAATTGTTCGGATTATGAGTGTTGCAAGTATGTATATCTTTACAAGCAGCCTACCGAAAAATCGGAAAAGGTAGATAGTGTTGAGCATCCGTGGTGGGGAGTTCCTTATTTTGTTCACGGTTGTAAAAACGGCTGGCTTTTAATCGAAAACAACGGAAGGAAAGGCTGGGTGAGTCCGGAAGAGCAATGCTGCAACCCTTACACAACTTGTTGTTAGATGTCTTGTTCTTGCCTCTCGTCCAACCCGAACGAATCCCGAAGGCATCCCGAACGATTGCCGGATTTTGGAATGATTGAGGCTGGGATTTTTCATTTTCTGTTAGAAAATCTGAAAAAATGTAGTATTTTTGCAGTCGGTTTTAGGGATTAGGTATCGAAAACATTTGCAAAAATAGAAAAATCATAATCTCCATAGCCTGCTTATTTCTAATTTTGTTTAACTGCAAAAAACTTTTAGTAAATGATAAGAAATTTACCTACGCTTTTGCTGGCATTTCTTTTTGCAACCAACGTTTGTGCTCAGACTGAGGATAACAATGTAATGGTAAGCGATGCTTCCGACTGCTATTATTTCAGCGAGAAAAACGGCGTTGTCACCGTGCGCAACGAACGTGCCGAGACCTATACGGCTACCCGTATGTGGGCTGACGTTCAGCCATTCATCTCGTACGGTAGGGGCTGCCAGCTAACATCGTCGCGTGTTCGCGGCTATTCGCCAATGTACAAAAATGTTACACGCAGCAGCGTTTTTGCCGGAGACACCAAGGTGTGTTACTTCAACGCGCGTCTTGGCAGCAAGGGTGAAACGCTCAGGGCATCGTTCGAGAGGCTTTATTCCGATGTCAGGTTCTTTACCGACATTCCGTTTCACAACGATTATTTCATAAAAGACAAGGTTATAAAAGTCGTCGTTCCAAAGTCGCTTAGCCGCTTTGCCGTCAAGGGTATAAACCTGCCGCCATCGGTCGTGTTTGAGCATAAACAGTCGGGCGGAAACGATATCTATACCTTTACCATTACCAACATGCCAACACCTCCGACTGACGACAATCAGCCCGACAATACATCGGGTATCATCGTAACCGGAAGTTTTGCCGACTATGCCGATTTGTACGCGTGGGAGCATAAGTTTGCCGAGGAGGTTGACTGCTCCGTTAGTAATATAGACCAGATAGTTTCGGAAGCCACGGCTGGAGCGAAAAACGATGTTGAGCGCGTGGCACGGACGTTAGAATGGGTGCAGAATAACATCCGTTATGTTGCCGTAGAGAAAGGCGACAACGCCTGGAAACCAGATGCTCCGCAAGAGGTTATACGCAAAACGTATGGCGACTGTAAAGGCATGGCTCTGCTTCTGCGCACGCTGCTGAAACACCAGAAGATTGATGCACGCTTGGCAGACGTGAGTTCTGCCAAGGCTTTCGTAAAGCCGAGCCAAGTGCCTACACTCTGCTCGATAGACCACATGGTTTGCGTTGCCTTTGTGGGCGGAAAGGAATATTGGCTCGATGCCACCAACAAGTACGCTCCGCTGGGTTTCGCTTCCGACTGGACATCGGGCTGTGAGGCTATTTACGAAGAGCCAGGCAACAAGTGCAGAATGGTGCGTATGCCGCTTCACACATCGTCTATGTCTAAAGATTCGGTAGTGGCTGATTATTCCTTAGCGTCCGAAGGTGCGATAGTAGGCGAGATAAAGCATCATTTTACTGGTGATATGAAGATGTCTGCGCTCGCCGCATATTTCGAGACAGAGAGTCAGGACCGAAAAGAACTTTCAGGAAGAATGCTCGGCGTTGCAGTCAGTCCTAATATTGATGTGAGCGACATCAGTTGGAGCGGAGCCGACAGCCGCTCGGCTGTTTCAACCCTGTCTGCCAAAATCCGCAACAAAGATGCGGTCGAGATGGTAGGCAGCGAGGTTTACGTTGAACTCAATCCGATGAAAGACTGGATTCTGCCTGTGGTAAATACCGAAAAACGGAAAACGGACTATGAACTGCCTATGATTGCCGAGTGCAGCGCAGATATAACACTCTCAGTACCAAAGAGTATGACGGTCGAATCGGTACCCGAAAACCTTACCGTCGAGACCGACAATGCCGTGCTCAGTCTGCTGTGTGAGGCAAAAGGGCAGAAGATAATCTTCAGAAAGAAAATCGTAATAAAGAATAAGATTGTTCCGCTTGCCAAGCAGTCAGACTGGAACGCTACCGTTAAGCGTTGGAACGAGGCTTGCAGCGAACAGATTGTGTTGAAAAAAATGTAATCAGTAATAAATATCCAATGAGTAAGAGATTTACCAAAATGATGGCAGCCGTTTGTGCCGCCGTGTTAGCCTTGTTCTCGTCTGCCGTAAAAGCCGAGAATGATGCCGATTATCGCAAGTATGCCGATGGCGTCCGAAAGGAGGTCTATGCCATGCCGATGCCTGAGTTCAGTAACCCTAAAATTCCCGACGAACTGAAGAATAAATCGTCGGTTGTGATGGCACGTTATACCGATGTGTCCGTAGGAAAACAGCTAAAGCTTGCCTTCAATTTCGGAATAAGCCTGAGCAACGATGTATTGCTCACACGTATGACGCGCGAGCTGGTTTATATCGGCGATGAAAGCACTCTGAAGGAGTATTCGGAGTACGAATTTCAGACCCACAGCAAAAACTGGACAGGGTATGGAGTAGACCGCCAGAAGCGAGTGCTGGGTATCAGGGTGATAAAGAAAGACGGAACGGTTTCGGAAGTGCCGACCGACGATTACATTATCGAATCGGAAGGCTACAAGGATAAGAACAAAACGCACAAACTCGCCGTCCCGGGCTTGCAGATAGGCGACTTTGTAGATGTCATGTTTCATACCGTGACGCGCTATCAGAATCATAGTTTCGAGCCGATGTATTTTACGTTCTTCGACACAAAACCTGTTCTTTCAGACAAGTATCATTGTGTTATCAACAAAGATTTGGCAACATTCTACCGCTGTTTTAATGGGGCTAAGCGATTTGTCGAGTCGACAAATGCCGATGGCGACATCGTTCTCGACGCTACAGTACTCAACGAGCCGCAGTTTCCTGAGTTCTGGGTTAAATATAGTGCGCAAGTGCCTTATATCCAGTTGCAGATATATCACCTTAAGTCAGACAAACCAAAGTCTGCCCAAAGCGGTCTACGCTATGTCGAAGACTACGAAACGCAGTTGAAAGATGCGTGGGCTGGAGTGTCTTTCGGTAAAATTCCTTTTTATCCTTTGAGCAAGGATGCGAAGCAGGTGATTAGAAACTGCGAAAAACTGAGCGACAAAGAAAAGGTTGAGCGCATATACAACGTAATGCTTCTTATGAGCATAAACGGACACAGCTACTGGGGCGTAGAATCGTTCCTGAATGAGTTCGGAAAGGCTCTGAAGAAAGCCGGTATATCTTTCAAGCCTTTCTTCACAACCGATGAGGACGACGAGCCTATAGACGAACTCGGTACGTACTACAACGCATATCCCGGCATATATATTCCGTCGGTAGATGAATATTATGTAAAACCTGTTGCCATAATGCCTGCCGGCGAAATACCAGCGTCATTCAGCGGGCGAAAGGCTTTCGTAACCGACGAGAAGGGCACGACGTGGTCGCCAGTCACTCTTCCGTCTTACACGGCAGAGCAGAACAAGGAAAAGTATGATGTTGCCGTAAAATTCGATGGGACAAAGCTGAATGTGAGCCGTCGCCTCGAACTGTCGGGTTTGAGAAAGACAAGTGCTCAGATGCGTCTTCTTACCTTCGGCGATTTCGACTCGTCTCTGCGCAGAAATGCCGGAACAAAAGAGAAGAGTTACGAAGAGTACATCTGGGCAGAATTCGATTCAAATACTCGTGCAGGCAAGATTGAGGAGATTAGAAAGGCACGCGAGAAACAGCTCGAAAATGTAAAGTCTGAGATCGAGAACTTCCACGGAAAGGATGTGCAGGTTGATTTCAAATCGTTCAAGGTAGAGAGTTATGGCACTCGCAGAGATTCGTCATCTTTCGTATTCAATGTAGATTACGAAATCAGCAATCTTGTAAAGAAGGCGGGAAAGAACCTCATGCTCTCGGTTGGCGAGTTGCTTGGCAGACAGACTACTCTCGACGAGAACGAAAGGAAACGCAATGTGGATATCTACTACAAGCCTCGCACCTTCGAACATACAGTCCGCATAGATTTGCCTTCGGGCTATACAGTCTCTGCCGAGGCTCTTGGTAAACTTAATGTTAATGTTGCTAACGAGTGCGCCGAGTTTGTTGCAAAGGCATCGCTGAATGGCAGTCAGCTTGTTGTCGAGATGCGCAAGGTCTACAAAAACGACCATGAACCTGTCTCTAACTGGAATAAGATTGTCGAGGTTGTGGATGTTGCCAAAAACTATCAGAATATGCAGGTGGTTTTAAGCAAATAGGGTAGTAAGGGACTTCGTGTACAGATGGATTCTACAGACAACTGTGTGTTGAGTTTGTACAAAAAATATAGCCTGTCGTTTCTTCTGAAAAGACAGGCTATACTTATATCAGAAACCAAGCATCTGTAAGATATACGGAGCAAGGATTGCCGTCAGAATGCCGTTGAGGATAAGTCCAAGGCTGGCATAAACGCCGTGCATCTCGCCTTTCTGCATGGCGGCAGATGTTCCCACGGCATGGGCTGCCGTTCCTATCGAGATGCCTTGCGAGTCGGCATGTTTTATGTGCCCCACATACAGCACCTTGAATCCAACAACCGCGCCCAGAATGCCCACGCACACAACAATGGCAGCCGTAAGCGATGGTATTCCGCCAAGCGTGCGAGTAACCTCCATGGCTATCGGGGTTGTTACAGACTTGCTTGCAAGCGACAAGACTACCTCTTTGCTCGCGCCAAGCCATTTGGCAATGAGCACGACCGAGATGATGCCCACGATGCAGCCCACAAACTGCGACACGAGTATCGGCACAATCTGCTGCCTTATCGAGCGTAGCTGGCGGTAGAGCGGCACTCCCAAGGCAACCACGGCAGGCTTCAGCCAGAAGTCAATCATCGAGCCTGCGCTCTGGTAAGTCTCGTACTTTATTCCCGTAACCTTCAGAAATATAATCAGAAAGGCGATGCTCAGCAGAATGGGGTTGAGCAAAGCCCAGCCAGTTAGTTTTTGCAGCCTTCGTGCCAAGAAGAACACGCCGAAGGTTAGCGTGAGCAGAAAATATTGGTTTTGTAAATATTCCATCGGTCTATTTCTTTATTTTGTCCTGAAAAATGCGCGTTATGTGGTGCGACCATCCCGTAACCACAATCACGAGAATCGTGCTTGCCACAACCGACACGACGATAGGCACAAACTCAGCCTTTATAATGTCGAAATAAAGCATCAGCGCCACACCCGGTGGAACAAAGAAGAAGCCCATGTTCTTGGTCAGAAAGGTGCTGAGCGTCTCGACCCACTCAAGCTTAATGGCTTTGGTCTGTAGAAGGGCGGTGAGAAGGAGCATTCCCAAGATGCTCGAAGGGATAGGAATGTTGGTGAGCCAAACGATAAGTTCGCCAACGGCAAGACATCCGATGATGATTGCAAACTGTCTGAACATATCTTGTTTTGTTTAAAAATTCTGTCTGGGCAGAAAAATCCTCAAGAAAACTTTTCGGGGAGATTATACAAAAAAGAACTTCTACGTATTGTAGAAGTTCCTCGGAGTGGGCGTTGACGGATTCGAACCGCCGACCCTCTGCTTGTAAGGCAGATGCTCTAAACCAGCTGAGCTAAACGCCCTTTCTTTCGAAAAGCGATGCAAAGATACAGCTTTTTTTTGAACTACCAAACTTTTTGGAAGAAAAAATGAAAAATAATTTAGAATTCACAATTGACAATTCACAATTCACAGTTGACAATTGACAATGGATAATTCTGGGCTGGCGTATAGTTGCATGATAAAGGAAAACGACTTGCAGCCGCATTAAGTAAGCGTTTGCAAGTCGTTTAATATAGTTTTTCCCGTTACGGAAATACTGCAAAAAGGAAAAGACTGTTATTCTGCAATACCGTTAAGATTGTATTTCTTGCCGTTTCTTACAATCACAACCTTACCGTCTATGAGGTATTTTCCGTCTTTCACGTCGTTGTCAGCCTCTACGTCTGCAACACCAGTTGTTCCAGGTTCTTTGGCATCTTCTACAATTGTGAAGTTCTTCCAGTAGTTAGCAGCTTTGTATGCAGCCTTGCAGCCCGGAAGCACATGAAGTGTGCCGTATTTTTGGAATGTTTTGTCACCAATCTTCTGCGGAGTTTTTGCAAGGTTGGTAACAGAAGTCAGAGCATCGCATCCCCAAAAAACTGAATTTCCAATTTTAGTTACAGAGTTAGGGATAGTGACAGAGGTGATTTTTTCACAGAAAGCGAAAGCGAAATCTTCAATTGTTGTCACAGAATTAGGAATAGTGACAGAAGTGAGGCTTTTACAGCCATAGAAAGTGTCTTCTTCAATAGTTGTCACTGAATTCGAAAGTGTGACAGAGGTAAGTTTTGCACAGCCATTGAAAGCGTCATAACCAATACTTGTAACTGAGTTTGGAATAGCGACAGAGGTAAGGCTTGAACAGCAGTAGAAAGCATGATTACCAATACTCTTCACAGAATTAGGAATAGTGACAGAGGTTAGTTTTGTGCAATCACAGAAAGTCGCCTCTTCTATACTCTTCACAGAATTAGGAATAGTAACTGATGTGAGGGCTGTGCAACCAGAGAAGGCGGATGCTTCTATACTTGTCACAGAATTAGGTAGCGTGACAGAGGTGAGACCACACTCCCAGAAAGCACGCACTCCGATACTCTTCACAGAATTAGGAATAGAAATTATAGTGAGATTGCTACATCCGTAAAATGCACCGCTTCCAATATTTGTCACTCCATTGTAAATAACGGCTTTTTTGATTTTCTCTTTTTGAGATAACCATGGAGCTTTACTACTATAAGAAGAATAGTAGTCAGGCATATTAGTGCCCGAAATTGTCAGAGTACCGTCTTCAGACAGTTTCCAAGTAACGTCAGCATGAATCATGTTGAATGAAACAATGCTCAAAATGATAGTTAAAAGAAATTTCTTCATTTCTTAAATTTTAGAATTATTAAAGATGTTAATTTAATCAATATGGTATTTTTCCTTATATTTAGAATTTTATATGCATTATGTGCACACATAAACCATAATCATGCGTAATAGTCTGCAAAAATACTATTTTTATCTATATAAGCGTGTGGTTTTTGCTAGTTTTTTGAAAAGAAATTGTGTTCTTCTTCTACTACTTGTAATTTTTAACATTGTTTTAGGTAACGTAAAATAAATGTTATTATCAAAGAAACCATTGTTGTGTAAAGGAATTTCCTCAAAAAAATAATTGTAATTTGTAAACTGTCAATTAAGAAATCCAAATTCAGAAATAAATCTCAAAACGCCCCATACAAAGTAGGCGGCAATAAGTGCTCCGAAAAAATAACGGTTGCAGAAAACGGAACGCAGACGGCGGTTTCGTCCCCACACAATGGCAACGGTTATCGGCAAGGCGATGGGCGCGACAATCGTAAAGAAAGCGTTGAAGCGTAGTGCCTCGTTCCATTCGCCATGCAGAATAGCGTGCAGAGCGCGCTGAGAACCGCATGCCGGACATTGTATGCCCGTAAGCTCGTGCAACGGACAGCGGATGGGAAAATGAGCCATAGACGGGTCTATGAAGTAATACAGCGCCAGCAACGCCGC
>JAEEGF012302053.1_pt1 | contig 12298 bp, 9 predicted proteins | sample 9134171 | NCBI WGS metagenome assembly JAEEGF01 (sample SAMN16246542, study PRJNA631951) | gut metagenome | biome: gut microbiome; feature: rumen; material: AP-attached | host: Bos | place: Iran: Karaj | collected 2018-10 | reverse complement strand
TCCGCAAATGCCCGCGGCCTGCTCGAAGTCGCTGCCGACCATGCTGATGCGGGGAATAATCTCGTGCCCCTTGCCGATGAGGGTCGCACCGCGCACCGGTTCGCAAATCTTGCCGTTACGGATAACGTAACCTTCATCGACAGCGAAGTTGAACTCGCCTGTCGCGGGGTTCACGGAACCGCCTGCCATGCGGGCAGCATAAAGCCCGTTATCGACACTCGCGATCATGGAATCGAGCGTATCTTTACCGGGGGCTATAAACGTGTTGCGCATGCGGCTCACCGGCGCATACTTGTAGCTTTCGCGGCGTGCCGAACCCGTGCGGGCAATGCCCACTTCTGCGGCACCCACGCGGTCACTCATGTAGGTCTTCAATATGCCATTTTCAATAAGCGTCGTACGCTGCGTGGGCATTCCCTCGTCATCGTACTTGAGGCTCCCCCACACGCCGTCCATCGTGCCGTCGTCTATTGCGGTAAGGCACGGCTGGCCAATCGCCTCGCCAATCTTGCCGCAGAAGGGGCTTGCATTCCTGCGCACGGATTCCGTTTCGAGCGGGTGCCCGCACGCCTCGTGGAATATCACGCCACCGAACCCGTTGCCCATCACCACGGGCATCTGGCCGCCTGCGATGTAGCCCGCATCGAGCATGCGGACAACGCGTTCGGCACACTCCGTCGCGATTTTTTCGGGAGAGTAATTTTCCAGCAGTTCGTAACCGCCAAGCGCACCGGGGGCCTCGTGCGTCGTGAGCCTCTCGGAACCATCGCTTGCAGTAACCGTCACGTTCACGCGAACCCTGGAACGGTCCAGCACAAGGTTCAGGCCCTCGCTGTTCATAATCGTGATAGACGAGCACACGTCGGTCACCGTAGACCCGACCTGTGCAACTTTGTCCGAAACGCTACGCGCCGCCTTGTCGGCACGGAACAAGAAATCCTGCTTGACCGCCTGGCCCAACAGGCGCGGGTCCTTGAACGCCGCCATATTGAAGTCGCTCACGCGCTTTTCGGGGCGCAGTTCAAACGGGGCATTCAAAGCACCCGCCTTCGCAATACGCCCGAAGGCAAGCGTCTGCACCAGCTTTACAAGGGCTTCTTCACTGTCGTCGCTCGTGAAACCATACAGCACCTCGGTCCCGTACAGGAGGCGGATTCCAATACCATATTCTGTACCCGCCGTAGCGGTCTCTATATGGCGGTCCTTTATCCCGAGCACAGAACTGCGGGTCTCCTCCTCGAAAATTTCCACAAAGTCGGCGCCGGCATTCCTGCCCGCCTCGAAAATCTTCACAGCGATTGACGGATTCACGCTAGACCTCGCCGTTCATCTTCTTGCGCACAGGGATACCAGTCGCAAGCATTTCCTTCTTGATTCCGGGAACCGTGTAATCGCCAAAGTGCACCATCGACGCGACCAGCGCCGCATCTGCAGCAGTCTTGCGGAACAGGTCCACAATGTGCGCAGGGGTACCCGCGCCACCGCTTGCAATCACCGGCACCTGCACTGCACGTGCCACCTGGTCGGTAATATTCAGTTCGTACCCGTTGCGCACGCCGTCGGTATCGATGGCGTTCAGGCAGATTTCGCCCACGCCCAAATCCTCGGCCTTCTTCGCCCACTCGACGGCATCGATGCCCATCGCCTGGCGGCCACCGCGGATATACACTTCGTAACCGCTCTTGAACTTGTCCGAAACGCCCACGAACTTCGCGTCCATGCCAAGCACTACGCACTGGCGACCGAACGCCTTCGCGCCGTCGGCAATAATTTCGGGGTGCAGCACGGCGAGGCTGTTCACGCTCACCTTCTCGGCGCCGGCCAACAGGGCCTCGTGCATGTCGTCGAGGTTACGGATACCGCCACCCACAGCAAACGGGATAAACACGCGCTTCGCAATCTGGCGGATCATTTCCATGTCGCACGGGCGGTTCTCGGCGCTCGCGGTAATATCGTAGAACACGAGTTCGTCCACGCCGTCGGCACTGTACTGCGCGCCCATCTCCACGGGGTCGCCAATGTCGATATTTCCCTTGAACTTGACGCCCTTCGTGACCTTGCGGTTACGGACGTCGAGGCAAACGATTAAGCGTTTAGTAAGCATAATAATAGACAGGTCACCCTATGCAATAGTGAAGAATCCAGTTTTGTCATCCACAGCTGGATCCTTCGACTTCGTGCTACGCACTACGCTCAGGATGACACTTCAAAACCTTGAATTATAGATTGCGGTCAATAACGGCCTTGACGGTCGCCTTGGGCACGGCACCCACCACGTTCCCGACTTCCACGCCGTTCTTGAACAGCTTCATGTTCGGGATGTTCGTGATGCCGAAGCGGGCGCAAATATCCTTCGCGCCATCGCTGTCCACGTCCATCTTCGCGATAATGGCCTTGCCGTTGTATTCGTCAGCGAGTTCATCGATAATGGGGCCCATCATCATGCAGGGGCGGCACCAGGTCGCCCAGAAATCAACGAACACCAACTGGCCAGACGAAATGGCCTTGTCAAAATTTTCTGCTGTAAGGTGAATTGCAGGCATAGTAAACTCCGATTTTTTCCATTAAAATAGAAAATTCGGACTAGAAAGCGTAGCCTATCGCGTAGTTGAGGTCTATACCGAAGCCCGATTCCGCGACCTTGTCGGCATCGCCGTCGTCGATATCGTTCGAAGACATCATCGTGTAGCCAAATCCAACTTCCGTAAACGAGACAAAGTGTCCGCTCTGGATCTTCAGTCCCAGATAGCAGGCAAAAATGAAGGCGGACGCCTCACCGGACGAAGAACTGCGATGATTGTAGTAATCGCTATCATAGTCAACAGAAATGCTCTCGTAACCGATTTGCGGCGACACGTAGAAACCCTTGTGGCCTTCATTGAAATAGAACCGCACCCCCTCGTAGAGCCCGTAAGCAAAAATATCTCCGTCGGCAAAACTCGCCCACATCAGTTCCGGGCGCGAAGAGAGCGAAAACCTCGAGGAAAGGTTGTTCTCCACCGTCACATTAAACCAGGGCACCCCGAATATAGTGGTAAAGACAAGCAACGATACGGGATGGATGGAAATCGACCAGCGGGTATTGGGGAGGGTGGGTTCAGGCGAGGGCTGAGCGGGTTGGGTCGAAACATGATCGTCGGAGGACGCAGCGGCCTGGTCAGAGCCATAGTTCGACCAGTTGTTCCCCTGGGCACCTGCAAAAATGGCAAGGAGCAGTGCTACAACAGCAATGCGTTTAATCATTTGTTCTCCTTTTTATATACAACTTTGCCCAAAATTTAGCAAACTCAGTAAATCAAGCGCATTTCGTCGGCCCAGAGAGTCGCCCCGACAGAGCCCTTGTACAGGTTCCCGAGTGCACTGGAGGCCATCACCACGCGGATATGCGTCACGTCGAAATCATCCGGAGAATCCGTCGGGTCTAGGTGGTTATCAATACCATTCTTGTTCTTGAGACCCTTCGTAAGTACGCTCGAATTGTATATTGGAGAACTATCGTAGGGTACGCCATACTTGAACGCAAGCCGGATTGTCTTGTATCCTTCGCGCTCCGCATCGGTAATGGAAACCACGTCCGGGTCATCCTCGCTCTCGACAGTCGTCGCACGGTACCAGGCAGAAGCAACCATCGTATTCACGTCGCTCGAAGTACGGTACTGGTTCTTGCCCTCGTTACTCGTGCGGCTGCGATTTTCAAGAATTACATACAAATCACAGGAATCCTTCTTACCATCATACTTTACGTCAAACTCCACATACTTGGGCCTGCCATAGAACGGCCTTCCAAAATCGATAAGTTCATTGCCATCCTCATAACCCGCCATACTGATAGCGCTCACGCCCTTGGGATTAAAATAGGCAACAAGCATATTACCGCTAGCAAACTTGATAACCGCTGTCTGGGATTCCATCTTTATGACACTTTTACCTTCGGCATTGGTAGTCAGTTCCTTTGCATAGCTGTTGTTGCCATTATCCCAGCCATCTATATCGTTCATGTTATTAAAATCATCCTTGACCCAGGTATTAAAATCGCTGCCCGGATACTGGTAGCCCGCCTTCACGGTGTAAGTCCGCTCGACACCGTCGTTTTCCAGCGTCACCTTCAATCCGCGCGCAAAGTTGTAGGACTCGCCCACCTTCACGCTTGCCGTAGCGCCGTCCGAAAGTTCCAGACCCTTTATTTCGAGGTCGCGCAAGTCCAAATCAATATTGTAGTTCATGTTCAGGAACACCGTACCGGCATCCTGGTCGATTTCAGCCTCAACTTCACCCGCACCGGCAATAAGCCTCAGGAGTTTCGGGGCATTCGCGGGAACCGCCACCGAAGACGATGATTCAGGCTCGTCGCCACCCGCCGAAGAATTGCCGTCGCCGCTGCTGGCCGAACCATCCCCCTTCACAGAAGAGGAACTGCCGGCAGTTTCCTTGCTGCTGCTCGACGCATCGCTCTTGCCCGAAGAAGAATCGCCCGTCTTGGAACTGCTGGAACCTTCCTTCACGGAAGACGAACTGGACTTTGCATCCGTATCGCCGGACTCCTTATTCGATGATGAAGACTTCACCTTCTTCTCGGGGATTTCAAACACGACCTGCCACAGCGAAGGAATCCCGCTTTCGGAAACGAGCATCAGGTAAACCGTCCCGCTCGAAGGAATACGCACCTTGTCACCCTCGTGCAGGCGGTCCTTCGCATACGAGAGTTCCTGCGCCAGCGAATCCAGTGCAGCGGAATCACTCGGAAACTCCTTGAACTTGCCATCAACCAGATGGAGCGTCGCCATGGAGCTTATATCGAGCAGGGAAATCGTCGCGGAGTCCCAGGTTTCAAGGCTATCGGGAATCTCGTCGAGACTCACGACAATCTTGTGCTCGTCCGCATAGAGCATCGCCCCACTCTCGCCCTCCTCGAAAGCGATTTCATTGAACACGCGGTAATCGGACTGCCCGAAGGTATCGTAGTCGGCAGTACAGCCGAAGAGGGCTGCGCACAGGAAAGCCGCCAAAAGCCATTTCAGAGAAAGTCCATTCTTAAACATTTTCATTTCTTTCTCCTAGTATATCAGTTTAAAATCATCCAACACGAGCGCCGAATTTTCGCCGCCGCGGTACTTGCCCGAATTGCCCACCGTCCCGCCACACACAACATGCGCGTACGCCGAAGAAGCGAACATCACGTGAATCGAGGTTACGTCCTCTTCACCCGTCCCGAGCGAAAGGCCTTCGGCGACGGGATATTCGCCCGAAAGCAGCCCGAACGGGTCCTTGCCGTAAGAAAGTTCAACCGTACGGGATTTCATTTCCACGCTGGCCTCGTCCGAGAAGGCGCCGGTCGCAACCACCTTGCCGTTCTTGCCCACGAGCATCACGTACACGAGGCTCTTTTGCGGGTAATCCGTAGACTCGTTCGCCACATGGCTGTAGGAATACTTCACCGTGAATGCGGTCGGGCGCGCCGTAAACGGCTTGCCAAAGGTCATGTCCTTCGAAATGTCGGAACAGCCCGTTGAAGGAGTACCTCCGTCAGAACCCTGCTCGTAGATATCCAGCGCAGTCTCACCCGCATAGGATCCAGCAAAGTAGAAGCCACCCGCCATCTTCCAGCTACCATCAATAAACAAGAATGAACCTTCCACCTCGCGGGTTGTAACCGTCGCCATACCGCCATCGAATTCAAGGTTCGCCTCAGAAGAAACCTTTATGGCGGCAGAAGATGTCTTCGTCGCCATCGCATCGCTCGTTGTAGCCCAGAAATCATTGCGGGCGCTGAAATCGGAGCCAGGCAGTTGCGGTTCCTCACGTTCGCTGCTCGAAGATTCGGCAACACTGCTGGAGGATTCTGCGGAAGAACTGGATTCGGAAACCTCACTGGACGAAGATGCATCCTCCGACGAACTCGAAGCAATCTCGCTGCTCGAGGCAGGAGCAACAGAAGACGAAGAACTCTCCGCGGGCTTCTCGCTCGAGGAACTCTCCGCCTTTTCACTGCTGGAAGAAACCTTCTCGGCGCTGCTCGATGAAGGCGCCACACTGCTCGAAGATTGCACCTCGGGCAAGCTCACCGTCCAGACGGCAATCACGCGGTTCGCATCGTCAAGCACGACAAGCCTAAGGCCTTCCTCGCCAATTTCAAGTTCCGTTCCGGTACTTACCGGGTTATCCCAGTCGATTTCGGGGTCCACCGGGTCGTCATCGAGCGCAAGGTAGCACTTGTTGCCGCCAAGAGCCGCAATGTTATCGACCTTGAAGGACGAAGTGCCCTCGGGGAGCACAATCGAGCGCGACTCCACATCGATTTCGGCATCATCGACATCTTCAAAAAGCTCGGACAAGTCAGGAGCGGCAACCTGCATTTCCGTTTCGCCGGAACAGGCCCACAGGCCAAATGCCAGCGAGCACAGCGCCCCCGCGATAAACGACTTCATTTTCCCGTGAATCTCAAACCGCATAGCAAACCCCTAGAAGAACATCACCAGCGAGAAATCCAGCGCCAGGAGGTTTATGGTGAAATTCACGATATTGTACACAAAGCGGCTGCTCGTCTCGTCGTTCTCCTCCACATCGATAATGCTGGAACTCAGGCCGAGCAAGCCCACCGATGTCTCGAATGCGAACCGGTCCAGCACCATCACGCAGATACCCGGATTGAGGCCCGCCTTGATAGACCAGCCCCTGTTGCGGGTCTTCTTCATGTCCTCGCCGTCATCCGTCTGCGAAATGCCGTAGGAATACTCCACCGAAACAGAAGTCTCGTTGAACAGATAGAAGATGCGGGAATCCAGGACCTTCAGGTAGTTTTTCAGGAGCGGCTGCACAAAGAACCCGTTGCTCACGTACTTGCGGCGCTCCTTCACGTCCATAAGGTCTTCCATGAGCGAGAAATCGATATCGAACCAGGTGCGCGAATACCCGGCACGCAAGCCGAGCGCCATGGCATCGCGGATAAAGTACCCGCCAAAAGCCTCCACCGTGAACGTGTAGCCGTAAGCCTCATAAACATCACCAATGAGAATATTCAGCGCATCGTCCTCGGTATTCGCCTGGATAAGCGAGAGCGTCGTGCCCGCATAGAAATGCCCCTTCGCAATCGACTCATCTGGTTCAATCGGGAACAGGGCATCCAGAATGCTCGACTTTTTCGCAGGCTTTGCAGAATCGGTCACAACCGGGGCCGTTTCCGGGACAGTTACCGCAACAGGTGCCGCCGGGGGTTCCACGGCAGGAGTTTCAGCAGCGGGAGCCTCTGCAACCTGGGATTCCTGAACCGGAGCAGATTCCGCCGGTTCAGCCTCCGGCACAGCATTCTCTACCGCCGGTACAGAAGTTTCGGCCTGTGCGGAATCCGGAACTATGTCCTGGGCTAGCGCGGGCAAAAAGGCAAAAAACAGGGAAATAACAAAGGCGGCTTTTCTCATATACTTTAATTTACATTATTATAAAGCAACGAGGAGCCGCCTACCCAGCGTATGTGAGGAATTTCAACTAATTCTAGCGCGCTATTCCACATCCTTTACGCAGCGCACGGCATAGCCGAAAGATTTCATGTAGGATTGTTTTTGAAGAAGGTGATCTCCGGCATAGTAATACCCTTCAAAAGCAGAACTACCGGCGTCCTCTTCAACAAGCCAGAAACGGGCATATCCATCGTATTTCACGACGCCATTGCCGTTCCGTTCCCCGGTCGGGAGCATACCGGCGGCATCGAAGGATACAGAGCCATCGTTAAGTGCATACCCGAGCCAGTTCCAATCAGCCTTTTTCGGAAGGCGCCACCCTTCCGGGCAAATTCCGCGCACCTGTTTTTCCGATTCAAAACATACTTTTGTTGCACATTCCAAGTCGTTCACGGCAGCGGCGTAGGTGTAGAGGTTTCCTTCTTCGCAACGTTCCCCGCGTTCGCCAATGCACGCCGTATTCCCCACAAGCGCAGGCGTTGCGGTTGAATCCGCGTAGCGCAGGTTTTCAGCCATCCAGATAATAAACTCGTTGACCTGCACAATGCGGTACTTGTTGCCGTCGCGCTCATCGGTAATCTGTTCCAGGCTGTTCCAATCTTCGCCGTGACTGTAGGGGTCCCACGCCGAAGACGATGAAACGGAAGAAGACGAGACATCCGACGAAGACGAAAGTGAAGACGAAGAAACCTCGCTCGACGACGATTCCGCAGAAGAGGAACTTTCCACGGATGAACTTGAACTTTCCTCAGACGAACTCGAGAAAACGCTCGAACTGCTCGGAGTCGGGACTTCGACAAACTTATCGAGTTTCACCTCGCCCGCATCGGCAACGCACCTTACCGCATACCCGTATTCCTTCCGGTAGCTTTGGACTTTCAAGCCAACGCCTTCGATATAAAATTCGTATGCACTTTCCGGATCGGTGCCACCGGTTTCTGTCGCAGACCAATACCGAGCAACTTCGTCGTGTTTGGTCCCCTGGTAAAACCATTCACCGGTCGGGTAAGCCGAGAAACCGTAATCGTCCGTTCCGAAATTGTACGTATGCCACCCACCAAGGGCACGGAGAGAGTTCGCATTACCGTCCACGTATGACGATAGCGTTTTCCATTCATGGATTTCCGGCAAGTGCCAGCCCTCGGGGCAAATTCCGCGATGCGGGTATTCAATCCCTTCGCATCTTTCGTGAACCTGGCAACGGTCGTCTTCCATTGCAGAATAGAACGAATAAAGCCTCTTGTCTCCGTCGCATGCGCCCTTTTTCCCAGTAGTCATGCACACGGAGAGGAGCCCGAACTGCAAATCTTCGGAATAATAGCGAAGGTCTTCGGCCATCCACACTTGCGAGCCGATTACAGCCACGCGGTAAACGTTCCCGTCGCGCTTGTCCGTAAAGGCATTGAACGAGGAACCTTTCACATAAGATTCTATCAGGGAACTGCTGGACCCGACGGAAGAACTCGAGGCCAGCGAAGACGAACTCGCCCCCCTCGCAGAAGAACTGGAAGCGTCATCAGAACTATCGGGAACGACCGGGCCCGCCTTTCCGTACGGGGCCTGCAAAAAATCTGAGCCGTCGTCGCCGCAGGCAACGAACGCCAGCGTGCAACAGGCAAAAGAAACAGGAAAAAGCGCCTTATAAAAACTGTTCATCATTCCTCCTTTTCTTGCAAAAATATAGCAACGCAATTCCGAAAGCAGGCCTACAAACCGTAGCCTTCGGACAAAGCACCATTTTTTGCCGAAGAAACGCACACGGCAAAGCAATTACGGCCTATTTTTTCTTAAATCTCAAATAAAGCCCCTCTATTTCGGAGCGGAACGCCTTGAACAGGCTCAGGCCATCCAGCGCGTCTGCAAAGTACTCCACTTCCAGCGACTTGGGGGCATCTACGTCCGCGTTTTCCATGTCGCTTGTCATTTGTATGTAATTCGTGGGGTCGGCCACCACCACGACAAGCATAGTCCAGTCCGCAGTTGCAGGCATCGAGAAATCGACGACAAAGTCAAGCACAAGCTTGCCCTTGACCATGCTCGCCTTGAAGTTCCTGATTTTCCGGGCCTTCAAGAAGTCAGAACCCGCCTGTACGTAGTTGTAGTAGTTGTTCTTCTCGATAGGGCCAAGGATTGCCGTTTGCAGCGGGGGCTGTTCATCCGCCGAAATTTTCCCGTCGCCGTTATTATCGACGGACGAAAGCATTGCTGCACTGTAGATTTCGTCATAGGACCAACGGTTTTCGACACCAACAAAGCCGGTCGCATCGTAGAGGACCTTCACCTTGACATCGGCAAAAACATGCGGATGCGCAAAGGCCTGCACGGCAAGCACCGCTACAAGCGAGACAAACAGCAACAATCCGCGCATAGCATGGCCCCCACTAGAAGGCAAACACGACACCCGCCACGAGTAGACCCGCACCGATTACGCCAAGGCCAATGCCTACCGCCGCCTTCGTGTCGCCGGACTTGTTCAGGTCGTGGTTGTCCTTGATGAGCCGCTGGGCCTTCTCGCTGTCGAACACGGAACGGTTGTATTCGTGCTTCTTGTCGGCAGCGTCGCTCCAGTTGCGTTCGGCAAGGTACCAGAGCACCCCGCCCGCAAGGATAGGCGCAATGGAACTCCACAGGAGCACCTTGCCCACGCGGCGGTCGCTGCGCTTCTGGTTGAATTCCCTCTGCCCCTGGATATACTCGATATCGTCTATCGGCTGCAGTTCCACGTTGATGAAGTTCGGCATGAACGCCTTGATTTCGGTGGTAATGGAGGTATCGCGGTAGCCCACCTTGCGGAAGAACAGCTGCATCTGCGGTTGCGGCTTCACGTCATCCACGATGAGGTCGGTCATGTAGTCGGGGAAGCGGTTTATCGTAGGTTCCTCGCCCACGTACACTTCGACCGCCTCCGGGTTCGTGCTGAGCGTTATCCTCGTGGAGGGGCGCTGCACCGGTATTTCCACCTTGTTCAGGCTATCCGCGTTGATCTTCACGGTAGCCGTGCCCCACCATTCCACGTCGCGCAGGACCTTCATCACGGAAATCGTGTACTTGCCCGGCTTGATGTTCTTGATGGTGTCGGGAGCAACCTGCATAAGCGCAATCCCGTTCACGAACAGCGAGCACGCCTCCGGGTTCGAAGTCACGAGCAGGTTCGCCTTTCCGGGAGGGTACAGTTCCATCTCCTCTTCCTCGTCCTTCACGACGGGCACCACGTAGTTCGAGAGCGAAAGGTCTATCATCACCTTGTCTTCGAGGTTGTACAGGCGCTTGAGGTCAAGCCTGAAAATCTTGATATACGGGTTCTCGACCACGTTTGCAAGGCTATCCCTGATTTCACGTTCGCGGATTTCGGCCTCGACCTTCGCGACCTCTTCCATCTTGAGGCGCTTTTCCTCTTTTTCGAGAGCCGCCTCGAGGTCGTCCTCGGCATCGGCGGCAATCTCGGCAGCCTTCGCGGCCTCGGCCGCGGCAATGGAATCGGCGACGGCGGCGGAATCAGTCTTCGCGGCAAGGGAATCTTTCACCGCGTCGGTCATGATGACCTCGGCGGGCTTCTGCGGTTCAGGCTTGTCGTCGTCCTCGAATTCTTCCTCTTCCTCGACCTTCTGGCCGTTGCTTTCCTGGAGCGCAACCGCCTCCTCTTCGCGGATTTCTTCCAGCACCTTCTGGGCGGCATCGTCCGGGGCACGCAGGTAGACGGTATCCTTCTCAATCTTCACGAAGATGGCTTCCTGTTCCACGGAATCACCCACAAGGAAGTAGCGGACGGGCACCTCGCGGGTCGTAGCCGTATCGGCGGGGTTCACGACAGCAGCCTTCGGGGCCGGGGCGGCAGCAGGTGCCGGAGTAGCAGCGGGTGCTGGCGCGGGTGCCGGGGCAATGACCGGAGCGGCCTCAGGCGCTGGGGCATCCTGCGCAAAGGGTACGGAAAAACACGTCGCACAAAGTACGACAAAAAACACGAAAAGGCTAATTCGTTTCTGCATACCCTAAAGATATATAAAAAAGCGGGAAATGGAACCAATGGTAATTAGTTATTAGTCACTAGTCATTGGTTATTGGTTGCTAGTGAAGCGGGACGCGAGATGTTTATCGCAGGGAGCGGGACGTTTATCGCGGAGGCAGGGCTATTCCTTCACGAGTCGGGCGCAGTATATGGGGCCGCAGCCGTTGCACCTGTCGGGCAATATGTGCACCCCGCATTCGGTGCGGTCCGCCCCCTCGGGGAGGCTTTCGAGCGGTTCAACACGCATCGCGGGGCGTTTTTTCAGGATTCGCTTCACCACATCGTCGTTTTCCATAGGCGAGAGCGCGCAGGTGCCATACACGAGCGTTCCACCGGGTTTCAGGGCATCGATGGCGGAAGCCAAGAGCCCGCCCTGTTCCACCGCAAGGCGCTTCACCCGCTTTACCGACCACACCTTGAGATGTTCCGGCGCATTGAGCACGTGCCTGTCCGAAGAGCAGGGAGCATCGAGCAGAATCCTGTCGAAACTCTCCTTGCGGTGGAGCCCGAACTTCACGCCATCGTAACCCGAGACGGTCACGACCTTCCGCCAGTCTGCCGGCAGGGAATTCTCGATAACGTGCGAAAGGCGCAGCCTCCGGTCCGGAGAGCGGTCGTTACTTTGTAAAAAACCTTCCCCCGCAAGCATAGAGGCAATCACGAGCGTCTTGCCACCGGGAGCGGCGCACATGTCAAGCACGCTATCGCCGGGGCGAACCCCGAGGGCGCGGGCGGCAAACACGGACGCTTCGTCCAGGTAATACGGTTCGAGTCCCTCGCCAAAGCGCAACTCCGTCGCACGCCCCTCCCCCTTCAGGGATTCAAGGAGTACCGGCCA
>JAEEGF010561708.1_pt1 | contig 12299 bp, 14 predicted proteins | sample 9134171 | NCBI WGS metagenome assembly JAEEGF01 (sample SAMN16246542, study PRJNA631951) | gut metagenome | biome: gut microbiome; feature: rumen; material: AP-attached | host: Bos | place: Iran: Karaj | collected 2018-10 | reverse complement strand
GCTTTACGGCACAATAAGGTAAAATGAAAAAGAGGAGGGGATTATATGCAGATATATACCCCGAAACCACGGGAGCGGGCACAAGAGCAAATAGAAGCCTATATCCTAGAGCAGGGGCTTAAAGTTGGAGACAGACTTCCTCCGGAACGGGAAATGTGCCGTATGTGGGGTTTGAACCGTACTACTTTGCGAAGTGCCATTGCCCGCCTTGAGGCCGAAGGACGACTCAGCTCTACCCAGGGAAGCGGTACCTGTCTTACGCCTCGATTTCGCAGGACTCTTCAGGATCTGCAGAGTTTTACCGAATATGCCTTTGCTGGAGGATTCCAGCCTGAGACCAGATTGCTCTCTTTCACCATTGTGGAGTGTGACAAACACCTCTCCCGGCGATTCCGACGGATGCTTGGGGAAAAGCTTTATAGAATATCTCGGCTGCGAATGCTTGATGGAATGCCTGTATTACTGGAGACTGCCTTTATACCGGTAGAACTGGCTCCAAACCTGGATCAGCATGATCTGGTGAACGGTTCTCTGTTTACACTGCTGAGAGAGAATTACTGTCTGGAATTGGACCATGGCGAAGAGAAGACAAGTGTAACCCTTGCAACAGAGGAGGAGGCAGCACACTTGGGAATAACCCCTGGATCCCCGGTGTTCTGGATTGTCAGCCAAACGGACAGTCCGGATGGAACGGTAATAGAATATTGCCGAACAGTAGGCAGGGCAGACCGGATGGAATTAGCCAGTATCCTGCGATGGCAGAATGGGAGGGATGAGGCTTGAGTCAGATCAGCTATCGATCACCGCTGTACATCCAGCTGAGGGAGGTCATACGCAGTAAAATCGAAGAGGGAGAATATCCCCCCGGAACGGCGATTCCGTCTGAAAATCAACTGGCGGAGACTTATGGCCTGAATCGGATTTCTGTTCGCAGCGCATTGGCGGCTCTTGAGAACGAGGGATTGATAAAGGTTGTTCAGGGAAAGGGAATGTTCGTCAATGGACCAAAGACCGAACGCGACCTTGAATCTCTGGGCGGATATCGCCACACCATGAGAGAACGTGGAAAGGATGCCAGCACAAGGGTCCTGATCAAAGCTGTTAGGGATGCAGGACCTTACTATGCACGGCTTCTGGAACTATCTTCTCAGGATCCTGTCTGGTATATTCGAAGGGTGGACTATGCAAACGGAGAGGCACTGGCCCTGGAAGAAATCTATATTCCATATGACTTGATACCGGGACTGGGCGACATCGATATTGGCCTGTTCTCAATCTATGATGCCTATACCTGGAACGGGATTCAACTCGATGTGGCAAACCAGGTTTTAAGAATTACGACGCTGGAACCGTCTTTCTCAAAACTCATCGATCTTAGCCCTGGACAGGCTGTCATGGAGTTTTCCTATCAGGTCAGAGATACTGGAGGTCGCGTTATTGAGTTTGCCCGTAATTTTATCCGCGGTGATCGAACGGAGTTTATAGTCCATTACAGTAATCACTAATCATAGCATCATTTTATACAAAATCCAAATTGGTATAAAATTACAGTAGAATTATATTAAGAACCACGTATTCCGAGATGTGAATGCGTGGTTTTCCTTGTAATATCATGATAACAATCAGGAAATCCGTGCAAAATTCCAGAAAAATCAGAGAATAGACAAATTTAAACTTGAAAATGGTATAAGAATCATTTATAGTTGTATTATAATGCAACAATCATGATGCCCTTGGAAAGAGGTGGATGGCTTGCCGAAAAGTATTGTTTCTCTCCGAAATGTAGACAAGTGGTATGGAGATAATCATGTTGTCAAGAACATGGATCTGGAAATTATGGAGGGTGAGTTCCTGACCCTTCTGGGTCCTTCAGGCTGCGGAAAAACAACAACCCTGCGTATGATCGCCGGGTTTGAAGACGCGAATGGTGGAATTATTGAGGTTCAGGGCGAGAGAGTTGAGGAAAAGGAACCTTATCAAAGAGACGTCAATACAGTATTTCAGAATTATTCTCTGTTCCCGCATATGACGGTCTTTGACAATGTCGCATACGGCCCATCCATCCGCAAGGTGCCCAAGGCAGAAATTCGGGCAAAAGTGGATGAAATGCTCGCCCTTGTGCAGATGTCCGGCTATGAGAAGCGGAAGCCGGATGCACTTTCAGGCGGGCAGAAGCAGAGAGTAGCCATTGCCCGCGCCCTTATCAACAATCCCCGGGTCCTTCTCCTGGATGAGCCGTTAGGCGCACTTGATCTGAAACTGCGTAAGCAGATGCAGATTGAATTGAAGCGTCTTCAGAAAAAACTGGGAATCACTTTTGTTTACGTCACCCATGATCAGGAAGAGGCTATGACCATGTCAGACCGTATCGCTGTCATGCGAGACGGAGTTATTCTTCAGATTGGCAGCCCGCTTGAAATCTATGAACATCCATGCTGCCGTTTTGTTGCAGACTTTATAGGAGAGTCTAATATCCTGGACGGAACTGTCCGTGAAATGGACGGGAATATGATTTCCGTTGAGACTGCCGACGGTATGATTTTGACAAGCGGGGAAGGATTTCAGAACGGAGAGAGTGTCTGTGTATCAATACGTCCTGAGTATCTGAGCGTTAGCCGGAAACCGAGACCCGGTTTCACTATTCGTGCTCGGGTTAAGGATTTTATCTATATGGGTACTGTGCTGAAAACAAGCCTGGACCTGGAAAGCGGTCAGGAATTGAAATTTACACGTTTTGAGATTGATCCGGATCTTAGGGAGGGTGATGAGCGTTACCTCTGGTGGGATCCTGGAAAATCGGTCCCGATTCATCTGGAGCCCAGAGAGGTGAGATCATGACGGAGACTGCTGAGAAGAAAAAACACAGCAGACTGCCCATGATTGCACAGGTTGGTCCAGTCTCACTCTGGATGATCCTGTTTGTAACCATTCCCATGCTGTTTATTGTTTTCATAAGCTTTATGACGCGCGGAACGTTTGGCGGCGTAGAATATGTTCCGACTCTTGAATCCTATAAAACGCTGGCAGATGTCATTTATCTGAATGTTATTCTGAAGAGTCTGCGCGTAGCATTCGTTACGACGATTACCTGCCTGCTGTTAGGATATCCGTTCGCATATTTTATTGCAAGAAAGCCCGCAGATGTTGCTTCCCGGCTGATCATGCTTCTGATGATCCCGCTTTGGACCAATTCTCTTATGCGGCTTAACGCCTGGATGCTCCTGTTTCAGACCAACGGCCCTGTAAACAAAGCTCTGCTGGCAACCGGTCTGATTGACAAACCCATTACGTTTATTTACACGGATGGGCTTGTTCTACTGGGCCTGATAACAAACTTTCTGCCATTTGCGGTTCTTCCCCTGTATGCTTCCATTGAGAAGCTGCAGAAGTCTACCTTGGAAGCATCGGCGGATCTGGGAGCAAAACCTTCGATCACTTTTCTTCGGGTTACGCTTCCACTGACATTTCCGGGCATCCTCTCCGCTATCATTCTGACATTTATCCCAGCTTTGGGCACATACACGATTACAGACATGCTTGGCGGCGGCAAGGTTCTCTATATCGGCAATATAATTAAAAACCAATTTGGAACCATACGAAACTGGCCTCTTGGAGCTGCCTTGAGCGTGCTGCTGCTGTTGATCACAGCTCTTCTGATCTTCCTGTACTCCCGTTTCGCCAGCATTGAGGACATGGAGGTGTTGTGAGATGGAAAAAGTGCTGAACCGCAAACTTGCCAGAGAAAAGCGCCGCCGTTTCTGGAGCACCATTTATGCTTCAATCATCTACGCCATTTTTTACATCCCGGTTCTCGTGATGATTCAGTTCTCATTTAATAATGCAAAGCGAAACTATTCCTGGGAAGGCTTCACCACCATGTGGTACGGCAAACTCTTTTCCTTCCGTAATCATGATTTGTGGGAGTCTTTGATCTACTCGATTATCATCGCCGTGATTGCAACTCTGATCAGTGTGATAATCGGCGTCCTCGGAGGAATCGGCCTGAAGAAATTCCAGTTCCGAGGGAAGAAATTTATCAATCTGATGCTCTATGTGCCTATCGTTGTACCTGAGATTGTCCTTGCGGTTGCCATGCTGATCATTTTTATGACGGTTGGCCTGAAGCTGGGTATGGGCACCATCGTCATAGGACACTGTACATTCTGCATTCCCTATGCCGTGGTCACCATCAAAGGCCGAATCAGCGGAGACAATGACACGCTCCAGGAGGCTTCCATGGATCTTGGAGCAAATCGTGTCCAAACGTTCTGGCGTGTCACAATTCCCAGTATCATGCCGGGTATCATGTCCGCTGCGTTTCTGAGCTTTACGCTGTCAATTGATGATGTCATCATGTCCAATATGCTGGCCAGTGCGCGTCAATCGACACTCCCGGTCCTGATTCTGTCGGTAAACCGCACCGGAATCACACCGGATATCAATGCTCTTACCACGCTGATGGTATTATTCATGGTCGTCTGCATGCTGTTGATAAACTTTTTCCAGCGTCTTAGGGCTAAGAAGGAAGCCCGGGAAATTGCAGAATCGGAAGCCCGTATTTCCGCCATGTCAAACATGGCCGAAAAATAAACCAATTCTATTCAGGAGGAAAGAACATGAAAAAGACACTGGCATTGATCATCGCACTTGCAATGATGCTCAGCTTGGGTATCACGGCCAGCGCAGCCGAACGCAAGGAAATCAACATCTTCATGTGGAGCGATTATATCTCTGACGACCTGATCGCAAACTTTGAGGATGAGTACGGCGTGAGAGTGAATCTCAGTTACATGAACGACAATGCGGATTCCATCACCAAACTCACAGCCGGTGCAGGAGATGGATATGACCTGATCATGACTTGCGATGCCTATATGGAGTCTCTGATTGCCGGCGGATATCTGGAGAAGCTGGATCTGTCCAAAATCCCCAATTCCAAGAACATCAATAAAGCATACTGGTCTGAGCAGAATCAGGATTACTGTGTTCCTTATCTGATGAACTACATTTATGTTGTTTACGATACGGAACGCTGCCCGATTGAAATCACCTGCTATAACGACCTGATCCGTCCGGAAATGAAGGGTCAGATCGGTTCTGTTGACGGCGCGCGCAATCTGTTCCCCATAGCGCTGATCGCTCTCGGGTACGATCCCAACTCCAGAGACGAGAAAGAGATCGCTGAAGCGTATGAATGGCTCGTAAAGTATAACGAAAACGTTCTGGCATACGGTTCCACGGAAACCAATATCGTCAACGGCACCATCTCCTGCATGTTTACCTATGACGGCAATACTGCAGAGGCCATGGCTCAGCTCGGCGAGGACAATAAGCTTATCGTTGCTCCGTTTACCAAGGATCCCGTTCAGCTTGGCTTCGATCTGTTTGTCATCCCGAAGGGCGCTCAGCACATGGATGATGCCTATGCATTCCTCAATTATATCTGCGATCCCGAGGTTATGGCAGCAAATCTTGTCGATAACCCCTACTCCTGCCCGAACGATGCCGCCGTTGCGGCTGCTTCTGAGGAATATCGTAACGGCCCGGCCTTTGATTTCGACTACAAGACCAACATCTTCTTCCAGGAAGATGTCGGTGATGCCATCACCGTTTACGATAAATACTATCAGATGCTGAAGGCTGGCTGAGAGGAACGAGTCTTTGATCAAGTTTGACGAACAGAAACAGATTGACAGCATCCGGGGAGCTCTAGCTCTCCGGTCAGAGATTGAATCAATCGTAGACGCCTTTTGGCAGGGAGGTTCTTTCCGCAATATCTGCTGGCTTGGTATCGGCGGTACCTGGGCAAGCTGCCTGCAGGCGCTCTGCCATATGAAGGAGCGTACGACGCTTGAGGTCTTCGCCCTCAACGCAGCAGAGTATTGCACCACAGGAGATCGTCGGGTTGGACCAGGGACTATGGTAGTTATTTCCTCAGTTACCGGTACGACCAAAGAAATCATAGATGCTGTGTCCCTGGCTCGGAAATCCGGAGCGATCATCCTGGGATTTATTGACAAGGCAGCCTCTGCCCTGACCGGAATTGTAGACCATTGCATTACTTTTCCAAAGAATGAGCAGCTGAAATTCTTTATGACTGCTGACCGGTTCCTGTTTAGCGCAGGAGAATTCCCAGAGTATGATGCAATGTACGCCCAATTCGACCGCTGCCTTCCTGAGGCTGTTACGGCCGCAGAAAAGCAGGCAGATGCTTTTGGCGCGGATTTTGCATCACGGCACAAAGATGATGCTCTTCATTATTTCGTGGGGGCGGGAACTCTTTATGGAGCGGTGTACTCCTATGGAATGTGTTACTGGGAAGAGATGCATTGGATGAGAACCAAGTCTATTCATGCTGCGGAATTCTTCCATGGGATGCTTGAAATCATAGAACCAGATACCCCGGTAACTGTTTTCGTCGGGGAGGATACTCAACGCTGCCTCGGCGAACGTGTGGTCAGGTTTTTGGAAAAAGTATCGCGGAATTTTACTGTTATTGATACACGTAATTACCCGCTTGCCGGTATTGATGAAATCTACCGGGGTAACGTGAGTCATCTCGTCATGCATGCCGTGACTAACCGGATCGATGCGCATCTGGAGGCATTGAGCGGACACGACATGAACGACAGGAGGTTCTATCGAAAGATGGATTATTAACGAAGAGAAAGGCAGGCTCCGGTCTGCCTTTCTCTTCCTGTGAGGTTGTGATACAATGAGATGGGGGCTTTTTACCTGTCCTTATCAGCGCTTGCCTCTGGAGCAGGCTTTCTCGGACGCTTCAGCTTTTGGATATGACTACGTCGAACTGTGGGGAGGGCGTCCCCACGCCTATCCGCCGGATCTGCTTAGCGGAGAAATAGAGATGGTGCGACGACTGGCGGACGAATATCATATGCCGGTGGAGATTTATACTCCGGAACACAATGCCTATCCATTTAATTATATGATGGGGACTCACAGGCAGTGGGAAGACGCCATGGACTATCTTACCTGTGCTATACGCTGCGGAAAGGAACTGGGCGTCGCTTTTGTCCTGATCTCTATGGGCCACAGCGGATTTCTCCCTTATCCAGAGCGTAAGGAACGACTCCTGTGCTCTCTCGATAGAATAAGGCGTGAAGCCGAAGCACGGGAGCAGCCTGTGGTGCTGGAAACACTGACTCCGTTGGAATCAGATACCTGTACGCATCCAGAAGAACTTGCTGACGTGCTTGACAGCATCGCGTCTCCCTTGCTCTTCGGCATGTGCGATGTGGTAGTTCCGTTTGTTATGGGAGAAGATCCAGTGAACTATGCTCGTATCTTGGGCAACCGATTCGTCCACCTTCATTTGGCAGACAGCAATGGGTACGATGAGACCCATCTGATTTTCGGGGAGGGGTGCATGAAAGTCGAACAGATTATGAGAGACTTTCTTGCTGCAGGTTATAATTCCCGCGCCACTTTGGAGCTCGTTACACATTATATAGAGGATCCTTCCAGAGCGAGTCAAAGGATTCTGATGAAAGCAAAGGAGTTTCAGCTATGAAAAGAATTGCCTGCATAGGCGACAACTGTATCGATTATTATGACGATAGCGGAGTTGCTTATCCTGGAGGGAATCCTGTGAATGTTGCTGTATATACCCTCCGACTTGGGGGGAAAGCTTCTTACATCGGCGCGGTGGGAGAAGATCGGTTTGGAACACTTCTAAAACAGACTCTTGCTGAAAAGGGAGTAGATATAAGCCATGTGAAAGTCCTCCCAGGTAAAACAGCTATTACTCACGTGACAATGGAGAGCGGGAATCGTGTGCTGGGAGAATATGACGAAGGTGTAATGGCGGAATATACGCCGGATGCCGAAGATGTAGAGTATGCCTGCACGCATGATTTGGTGGTTACGGGGCTGTGGGGCCATTCAGAATCGGTTTTGGAAGAAATCCATTTGAGAGGAATCCCTGTCGCATTTGACGGCGCAGAGCGACCCTTCGACCATGCGTCGTTAGTTGCTCTGCCACATACCGATGTTGCTTTTTTCTCTGACGATCTTTCCGAAGAGAAAGAATTGCGGGAGAAAGCTCTTCGCGTTGCAGCATTAGGCCCGGGAATCGTGGTTGCAACCAGAGGCGATCGTGGGAGTCTTGCATATGATGGCAAGCAATTCTACATACAAAACGCGATCCCTTGTGAAATTGTTGATACCATGGGAGCTGGGGACAGTTTTATTGCCGGGTTTTTGATGTCCTGGATTCAGGGAGACTCTATTCCAAACAGTATGAATGCAGGCGCTGAAAATGCCGCTATAACCATCGGATATTCTGGGGGATGGTAATAGATACATGCTCCTTGAGGTCAATCAGCAACGTTTTCTCGATGCTGAAACAAAACAGCTATAACTGTTTCTTCTGCATTCAGACAAACATGCGCGGAGTGATGACGGAATATGCATCCTGTCTTTCGCTCCGCGCATGCTGCGTCATATTATGGAGAGCAAGCCCTAAAGTGGCTTCTAACTTCTGCTTTGACAGTGTCCTTGCTGCTCTGCTCGTGCTTTCAGTGGGCAGGATTAGCCCAAATGGCTGCTGTACTTTTTGTTGTTTGATTCTTATACTTGTGATAAACTGAATACCATGAAAAACATGAACGAAAAAATAGAGAATGCCATGCTCCTTGAGATTCGGGCCAGAGGATATGCAGCCCCGGTTGATGTCCTGCTGGATATAGGTCTCTTGGATACAAAGAAGTATCAGGACTGGAGAAACGGCAGAGTCCCATGTTTGGAAGCTGTCTGCAACACGAATCTACATAAGCTTTCAGAAGTACTGACCGTTATGCGGAAGCTTGCAAATCAGAACGGATGGAAGACTTCTGTGACAGATTACCGACAATGGGGAGCAAAAAGCCGGATTCTCCGATTCTCAAAAAGCGGAAATCCTGTTCTCGAAAAGCTCTATGCAACGCATTACATAGGAAAGAAGGACAGCGTAAATGAAGCCTGAAACGATAGATAGAATCCGGAAGTTCATAGCTGACCGAAACTGGGAGCAGTATCATACCCCGGCAAATATCGCTAAAAGCATCGCCATTGAAGCTGGGGAGCTGCTGGAATGCTATCAGTGGAGCGACAATGCTGACCTGGAGCATGTCAGAGAAGAGCTGGCTGACGTCATTGTTTATTGTCAGAACATGCTTGATTGTCTCGGATTGGACGCAGACGAGGTTGTAAACAGCAAAATGGCCAAGAACGAGCTGAAATATCCTATTGAGAAGGCTATAGAAGCAGCAGAAAATACACTGAGCTTTGAATACCGGAATGATGATCAGGCTTAGATACGGAAATACCAATACGTTCTATATTCCTGGGGAAAAAGCCGGATTGCTTGTTGATACCGACTATGCAGGAACAATCCATGCCTTTTACAAGGCACTCAAGATGAACGGCCTCCGGATGAAAGACATCGGCTATGTCATGGCAACGCATTTTCACCCAGACCATTCAGGTCTGATCGGAGAGCTTATGGATCAGGGCGTGAAGCTCCTTCTGATCGATGTTCAGAGAGACTTCGTCCATTTTTCAGACAGCATCTTCGCGAGGGAAAAACTTGATCATAAACCGATCGATGAAAAGCATGCGACGGTTATCACCTGTGAGCAAAGCAGGGCATTTCTTGCTCAAATCGGTATCTTCGGCGAGGTAATCCGCACTCCAAGCCACAGTGCCGACAGCGTCAGCCTTATTCTGGATGACGGAGACTGTTTTGTTGGTGACCTGGAGCCGGCTGAGTATTTGGAAGCATACGAAGACAACCGCCAACTGAAAGTAGATTGGGAACTCATTCGTACTCTTTCTCCGAGCAGAGTATTCTATGCTCATGCACCGGAAAAGAGTATGAACTGACCTGCTCCGGAAAGACAGAAACTGAGAGGTGAGCCCTGAGAGAAATGAAAGCGAAGCTCTTTCGTGCAGATCCGCACTATCTGGATATGCTTCACAGCTTTACTGTTCACGATACGCTGATGGCTTTGGGCTATTATCTGGTTATTTTGATTGTGTATTATTGTACGGGAAGCATAATGGCAAGAACAGGGAAGTATTACGGAGTTTTTGCAAATATTGCACTGATGCTGATACCTGTGATGATCTGCCGAAAAATGTCATCGATTGGACTATGCAAAAGGAACCTGAAAAGATCTTTGCTGGTATCCGGCATGATAGGAATCCTCTTTTTGCTGATATCGACGATTATTCCCGGCATATCCTCAGGTGCGAAACTGCTGCCGCTGAAGAAGATAGCCTCAAATGTCATATATTTCTTCGTCGTAATAGCTTTGAGCGAAGAGATCAGTTTTCGCGGTTTTATACAGCCAAGGCTCTATCCTCTGGTTAAGCGGGAATGGCTTGCTGTGCTGTTCGGCGGTTTGCTCTTTGTATTTATGCACTATCCCTACCAGATGGCGGCACGCGGAATGACTGCTGCTCAATACTGGCCCCAGTTCATAGCAAGCGCCCCATTCCAGTTCTTTTGGCACCTGGTTTTTACTACGCTGTACCGGCGATACGGGAATATATACGGAAGCACGGTGCTTCATGGCCTTGTGGATTTGAGCGGGGGCATATTTGCCTGAACGGCTGTATAATGGGTGGATGTTCATCAAAGAAGAAACGATCTCATGAAAAACACATCAATAAGCTAAGTTAACGAAAAAGCACGCTTGCCCGGGCGTGCTTTTTGAGATGCTTGCCTCACTGAAAGAAGTGTCCCACAACTGCGACTTTCTTACCCTTCTTATTTGCCAAGAAGCCAGTCAATAGCGTTGATTTGTCTTATACCATTGTGCTGCGCTGGGGGGTCATCGTCCAATGTCAGCAGGTATTTCGGATTGTGGTCGGAAATACGGTTGAGTGGTGCGAGTTCACGGTTCAGCGTAATTTCATCTCGAACAGTCTGCGCCACCTGGTAATATTGGGTCCCGTTTTCATTGATTGCCATGAAATCCACTTCACCCTTATCCTGCTTCCCGATGTATACTTCGTTTCCACGTCGGAGCAGCTCAAGGTAAACGATGTTTTCCAGAATATGTCCCATATCCGCCGGTTTTGTTCCAAGCAAATAGTATCTGAGTCCGATATCGGCAAGATAATACTTTTCCTGTGTCTGCAAAAACTGTTTCCCTTTGATATCATATCTGCCAACTCTATACAGCACGAAACTCTCACAGAGAGCATTCAAATAATTGTCAACCGTGTGCGTCGATATATTTTTGCCGCCGCTTTTCAGTGTGTTGGCAATTTTGGTAGCCGAACACAGATTGCCGATATTGTCGAACATAAAGCGGATTACACTTTCCAAAGCGGCAATATCTGTGATCTTTTTACGCTTAACGATATCCTTTAACACGATTGAGGTATAGATACCGTCAAGATATGCCAGAATATCCTTTCGCCTGCTGAGTTCCAAAGTATAGGGAAAAGAACTGTTCAACAAATAATCACGGTATTTTCTGGACAGGTCATCCGTCCCGACAGCGCTGATATACTCCTTAAAGGATAGAGGAAGCATTTTTATCTCAACATATCGTCCCGAAAGAAGAGTTGCCAGTTCACCGGAAAGCAGACCTGCATTGGAACCAGTAATATACAGATCAACATTTTTCATGATATATAAGCTGTCGCATGCACGCTGGAAATCGGGGACAAGTTGTACCTCATCCAAAAACACATAGTTCATTTTGGAAGGATCAAGTCTGGCCGCCACAGCATGAAACAGGTCTGTGAAGCTTTTGATATCATAGAATTCTGCAGATTCAAAATTGAGCGAAATAAGCTGACTGTCATCCACATCGCAATCCAGTAAATAGTCTTTATACAATTCAAAAAGTGTGGACTTGCCGCAGCGACGGATCCCTGATACAACCTTGATCAGTTGTTTATCCCTGAAGGCAATTAGTTGATTCAAATACTCATCACGGTTTATCATTACAGGACCTCCTGATCGGTCGTGTTTTGTGCTGTCAGTATATAACAACCGCAGCAATCCGTCAAGTTTGAGCACCGTAATTCACAAACTTATTAAAAATCAAAACATTAAGAACTGCGATGCTTGCTTTTCTTCAGAACCAGTTAAGAGTACAACATGCGCTACGATTCGCTGGTCAGCCGGTATGAGGATACTGAACGAAAGCGCGATACGGTCGTCGAGCAGCTAATCAGGACTAGACACGGGGGACGGTACCAGCAGAAACAAATGGCGTCAACACCGCAAATCCAAGACTGATAGATGATTGCCTTTAAGAAACTTGTGCAAGGAATAGCTG
>JAEEGF010351635.1_pt1 | contig 12299 bp, 10 predicted proteins | sample 9134171 | NCBI WGS metagenome assembly JAEEGF01 (sample SAMN16246542, study PRJNA631951) | gut metagenome | biome: gut microbiome; feature: rumen; material: AP-attached | host: Bos | place: Iran: Karaj | collected 2018-10 | reverse complement strand
CCTTAAAGTGAAGAGTGAAAAGTGAAGAGTGAAGAATTTCTTGCCTTGCAAGCGACCAAAGGTCGAGCGGCTGCCGCCATTAGTAACGTCTGCGCTCGACCTCTGGTCGCTCTGCTTTCAGAGAACTCCTGTAACGTCTTATCTCCTGAACTCCTTAAAGTCTTTCTGTCATTGTTGCAGATGCCTTTATATATTACTGCGCGCTATTCAGAGAATTGGGGCTGTCTTCAATTCAAAAGCTGCATTGATCCGCATGCTGGCACCTGACTGGTCGGTAGCAACCAACTCGCCTTCAAGAGTCCCGTTCAGGTCGTAGGTGAAAAAGGTTGATGTAGAGGTGTCCCAGTTTCCATTCCATACGTCGCCAGTCTTCTCGCGCCTGAGCAGAACGTTCGTGAGGCTGAAGGTCAGCGGATGTTCATTGTCAGGTACATATTCCTTGAAGGTCTTCCCGTCACCATTGTAGACCCGCACAACCATGCCGTCCACCTCATAGCGGCTCATGTCTGACAGCTTGAAATCTACCTGGCCACGCGTAATATGTGCGGTGCCTATCTCCGGCCGTTTCAGATGAAGCAACAGCTCCGTGCGAGGCTGCGAGAGCAACGTCACAACCCAGTCTACACCCACCTGCCCTTCTGCGGAAGCGGCGGCATCCTTGAAGAAAGTATAGGCATGATACACATCCTGAGAGAAGTCGTTCCGACGATCCACCTCGAAGTTAGCCGCTCCCAGCGTCCCCTTGATGTAGCAACGCTGAACCAACGCCTTTCCCTCTATCACTTCCACCTCCTGACCATAGTCATCATCGTTATCACCGCAGGACGTCAGAATGGCCAGCATACACAAACACATCAGTCTACACATGTTTTTCATCTTTTTTCTCCTTATTTTAGTCATTTATTATATTTGACGGCAATATCATCAATTGTACCCTACCAGTATTATAGGTATATACCTTAAAAAGACCAGGTCCTATGTCATTGAGAGGATGAATAAAACCATTTCCTGAATATGCCCGCGCGTTGGCCATGGTGGCGTCCGCGTGAGCCTGCAACGATAATACCGTTCCAAGGATAACAAGGATGGTTTCTTCATGACGCAAGTGTATGTAATTAAATCTGCGCAAAGATATGAAAAAAACGCTTTGCCGCCAAATTTAATTTTACACTTTTTACACTCTGAAGCTTGTAAAGTACAATACTACAGGCACTTATAAAAATATTACATTCATTGCGCTGTCGCCCCTGCCACGCCCTTTCCTGCCTCTACAACTGCCTCAATGAGCTGTCCAGCTGCTTCGTGCCCTTCCTCCCGAAGAGCTTTTCATTGATGCTGGAGCAGATGTTCGTCACTTGCTGAGGGCTCTTGTCGAGGAGCGTGCTGATTTCTGAACGGGCAAACTGCAGGCGGATGAGGATGCTGACCGTTTGTTCCAGTTCCGTCAGTTTCCGCGCCGGCGACATGACATAGGCGTAGAACGATGGCTGACGGTCTTCCACCACTTTCCTGAGCATGCCCTTTGCCCTGTCGCTGGCGGCCTTGCCATGGCAGGCAAGCTCATGAAGGCGTACTACGGCCGGAGTCTCTATCAGCGATTCCTTCAGCGACCACTGCACATTGCCGTCTTCTTCATACACGGACAGCTCTTCCCTCAGGCCGGCACTGACAAGACGCTCTTTCTCCAGCTCGTCGTTCCTGGATTGATCGGCTTCTCCCTGCTCGCTCGCATTTGCTTCCAGCCGCAGGATGGTCTGCTCACTCTCGGCAAGACGGTCCAGCAGGTCGTTATACCGCCGGTTCTCGTCTGCCATCCTTCGGCGTTGCGAGGCCTTCACCCTGCGATAAAGCCATACACCTGCCCATAATAACAGCAGCAAGACTCCGCACAGACAGGCCGTTGCCCATGTCAGGCGGCGGGCCCGTTCCGAGGCTTTCGCTGCTGCTTGCTGGTGGCGGCTATAGTCATATTGTGCCTGTGCCCGCTGATAGTCCTCTATTTTCTTTTCTCTTTCACATGAATCCTTATAGTTATAAGCAAGTTGTGAATAGTGAAGGGCTGAGTCATTCTGGCCTGTCTTGGTATATAATAATGAAAGACCTTTATAAGCAGCTTCGAAATGACTCTTTTTGAAGCCACTATAGATCAGCTTCCTGAAATAATATCTTGCTGAATCATAATCATGCGTTTCAAGATAAAACATTCCCTTAGGATAATAGTATATCTCATATCCCTTCTTGATGTTCCCTTCTGAATCAAAAAGTCCTTCTACTTTTTCATAATGCGTCATGGCAACACGTGCGTCCCGTAGCCGACCTTTTGCTATGAGGATGTCTATTGCAGGACCTAAGGACATGGCTGACATAATTGTATCACCAACCATTTCATATCTACGGCTTGCCTCTATCATCATCATAAGAGCAGAATCTGGCATGTTCAGATATTCATAGGCACTACTCCTCAAAAGCCAGCTGTAAGTAGCCATCATGGTATCATTCACATGCAGGGCATACCTGTTAGACAAAGAAGCTTCTTTTAAAGTGTTCTGGGGTGAGCCTTGATCTAAGAACATGCGCGACAATTGCCCATGTATCCTTCCCAGCTGTCTGAAGTCGCAGTCCTTGTCGGTGGTGTCGGCGCTCTCTATGGCCTCATGGTAGTGGTGGAGAGCCAGCGGGGTTTCGCCCATGTCGTAGTAGGCGCGTCCAAGCAGATAGTGAGCCAGCATCCGGTCGTCGGCGGTTCCGTGGCGGTCGAAGTAGTCCACGAGGATGCGCTGGAGGCTGTCGCTGCGGAAGACGGTGTCGGCCTGGTTGGCACGTTGCAGAGAGTCGAGCTGTGCACGGCGCTCGGAATAATGAAGGGGACGACAGGAGAAGAAGAGTGGGAGAAGGAGCATTAGGATGCCCCCCAGCCCCCTGAAGGGGGAGTGGTTGTAGGTTGATGGGTAAAAACGTGTTCTTGTCCGTTTCATGGGGCAAAGGTACGGAAAAAAAAGAAGGATAACAAATATTTGCTGGCTTTTTAGTAGTTGAGGAGTAAGTACGGCTTGTTCGTTAGAGAGGTTGTTTGTTAACACGGGTTTGGGGAGTTGTCGTGGTCGGACAACCGATGACATGGGTGAGCGTTCTGCCCCCCATCCCCATTCTTTGCAAGCAAAGCGTCCCAAAGGCCGGGCGCCCGCTGACGCGCCTACCCGTAGCCTTTCCCGTTGCCATTCTCCAATGGAGGGGAGCCAATGTGCTGCCCCGGTTCCGTCATGGCAATAGTCACAACGGGTGAGGACGGCCGCATTTTCTTCCTAAACCGCCAGAATATGTCAGTTAAGATGGCGGATGAAAGCAGCAAAAGCGGCAGTTTGCCGAAACAAAGCCAATGGAATCGTTCAACAAAACCAATGGGATCGTTCAGCAAATCCATTGAAATTGTTGAGCGATTCCATTGCTTTTGCTCCGTGAAACCGCCAGTTAGCGCGCTTCGTTTCAGCGGTTTTGAAAGCTGGGATTATCGGATTTCATGGGTTAAAGGAGTTGCAGACAATACGTATAGAACTGAAATGCGCAGGAGAAAGCGAAGAAAACGATTGTCTGTAGCACGAGAAACACCTGCAACTTCTGCAACTCGCTGAAAGCATTATTCCAGGTCGATGTGCTGCACGTTGACCTGTTCGTGGAGGAATATCTGGGCGTTCTCCTGGAATTTCTCAGGACTCTCGGTGGTGAGATAGCGGCATGAGGCGTTCTTGGTGAGGCGTCGGTCCATCTCGGGATGGCGCTGCAGGTAGTCGACGAGGCTTTCTGCGACGTAGTGTCCTTGGGGAACGACGCGTACATGTGGCGGCACGTGGCGCACGATGCTGTTCATGAGCAGCGGGTAATGGGTGCATCCAAGCACGATGGCGTCTATCTTCGGGTCGTGGCTCAGCAGCTGGTCGATGCGTTTCTTGACGAAATAGTCGGCACCAGGCGAGTCGGCTTCGTTGGCCTCCACGATGGCTGCCCAGAGCGGGCAAGCCTGACCCGAGACGTGAATGTCGGGGTGGAGCTTCTGAATCTCGATGTTGTAGCTCTGGCTGCGTATGGTTCCTTCGGTGGCAAGAATGCCCACATGGCGCGTCTGGGTGAGTGAACCGATGACCTCGGCGGTGGGGCGGATAATGCCGAGCACGCGGCGGTCGGGTGCCACCTCGGGCAGAACGCGCTGCTGGATGGTGCGCAGGGCCTTGGCCGAGGCGGTGTTGCAACCCAGGATGACCAGCGGACAGCCGCGCTCGAACAAGCGGAGCACGGCCTGGCGGGTGAACTGGTAGACCACCTCGAACGACCGCGAACCGTAGGGCGCACGGGCATTGTCGCCCAAATAGAGAAAGTCGTATTGGGGGAGTTGCTGACGGATGCCGTGAAGAATGGTGAGGCCTCCGTAGCCGGAGTCAAAAATACCTATCGGACTCATGTGGGGCGGATGTGCCGCCTGGAATGAAGATTAGTAAACGATATGTGATGGGGCCTGCCGCGCGGTTACCGCGATTTCAGGCGTTGGATGACGTCGCTCAGGACGTCCTCTCCAAGCGCCGGGTCGATGTAGGGGCAGGCATCGCCGTCGGTGTTGATGATGAAGGCGTAGCCTTTCTCCTGTCCGATGGCGGCAAGCACCTGTGAGAGCTTCTGCCGAAGTGGCGCTTCGGCATCGGTGCGTGCGGCGTCGAGCAGCCGGTTGGCTTCAGCACGGAAGGCGATGTTCTTCTCCATGAGCTCCTGCAGTTCGGCCTGTCGCTTGCTTCGGATGGCCGGAGCCAGGTCGCGCTGGGCGTCGAGGAACGCCTCGTACTTGGTGTTGAACTCCTGCTCTGCGCGCTTTGTCTCGTTGTCATACTGCGCCTTCAGGTCCTGCATGTTCTTCTGCATGATGACGTATTCGGGCATGGCGCGGAAGGCGGCGCTGTAGCTGAGGTGGCCAAAACGAATCTGCGCGCTGGCGCTGGATGCAAGGAATGACTGGAGAATGAAGACGGCCAGGGCTGCCATCAGGCGGAAAGTACCCTTGAAACCGTTCTTCTGGAGATGGAGGAGTGACGTTCTCATCGTGCTGTTTTCTTAATGCTTTGTGGTTGCTTTGTTAGAAAAAACACAACGCCCCGCAGATGCGCTGGGCTCTGCGGGGCGCTTGTATGGGTGGTTTACTTCATCTTGGTGAGCTCGGCTTTGACGGCTGAGGTGACGTCGGTGCTGAGCGTGGTGCTGATGTATGGCAGCGATCCTGTCTGCATAATGTAGACATAGCCTCCGGCCTTACCGACATTCTCGATGGCCTTGAAGATTTTCTCCTGTATGGGCTGCATCTTTTCCTGCTGAGCCTTCTGGAAAGCGGCGGCGTTGTCCTGCTGAGCCTGCTGGAATTTCTCCATGAGCGTCTGCAGCTCTGTCTCTTTCTCCTTCTTCTGGGTCTCATTCATGGTGCTGGCAGCCTGCTGGTATGCCTGGTCCTTGCGCTGTATTTCCTCATACATGGTCTGCAGCTCGTTGGTGTATTGCTTCTGGAGCGCTTCGAGTTCACCGTTCACTTTGCTGATTTCGGGCATCGACTGCTGGATGGCCTGAAGGTCTACATGTCCGAATTTCTGGGCGAATGTTGCCATCGGAGCGAGCAACATCAGCATGAATAAAATCTTTTTCATTGTTCTTTTTTCTTTTTTATTGATTGTTTATTATGATTCTTTTTGGCAGAGGCGGTGCCTCTGCTTACGCATAGCCGCGGCGGGAAAGGGGGGAGGTGGTGGCTCTGCCTGGGCTTGGCTGCGGCTGGGGGTGAGGGGGTTAGTTGCCGTAGCCGAGTTTCTGGAGCACCTCGTTGCTGATGTCGATCTTCGGTGAGCCGAAGATGATGCCGGTGTCGCTGGCGCGGTCGATGACCAGGCTGTAGCCTCTCAGGTCGCTGATGTCCTTCACGGCGTTGTAGATTTCCTCGTGGATGGGCGTCATGAGAGCCTCGCGCTTCTTGAAGAGCTCGCCCTCGGGTCCGAAGTATTTCTTCTTCAGTTCGCTGGCTTCATGCTCCTTCTGCATGATGGCTTCCTGCTTCACTTTCTTCTGTTCCTGCGACAGGAACACCACCTCATTCTGGTAGTTCTTGTACATGGTCTGCGCCTCGGTGGTGAGTGCCTCCACCTCAGCCTGCCATTTCTTGGCCACCTGTGTGAGCTGTTCGTTGGCCCTTTCGTAGGCAGGCACGTTCTTAAGTATGTAGTCCATGTCCACCAAAGCGAACTTCTGAGCATGAGCCGTCAACGCAACGATGGCGAGGAGGGCGGTTATCAATGTCTTTCTCATATTCATTCTATCTGTTTGAAGTTGTTTGCAATAAGACGCCTTGTTGCACTTGAAAGATTAAAAGGCGGGTTCTTATAAATTGTTAAATCGCCGGGCACTGCCGCATTAGAACTCCTGTCCGAGGATGAAGTGGAACTGCGAACCTCCGCGCTGATAGCTGGACCCGCTCGAGGTGTTGATGACCTTGTCGAAGCCGTACGCCCAGTCGATACCCATCAGGCCCACCATTGGCAGGTAGATGCGTACACCGATGCCGGCGGAACGCTTCACGTCGAAGGGGTTGAACTTCTTTGTGTCGTACCAGGCGTTACCCGCTTCGGCAAATCCCAGTCCGTAGATGGTGGTGTTTCCCAGCAGGAACGGGTAGCGAAGCTCCACCGAAAGGCGGTCGTAGGCGTAGGCGTTGTAGCCGTAATATCCTGCCTCGCGAGCTGCTGTCATAGAGATGGCACCGTTGTCGTAGCCTCTCAGGCCGATGGTTTCGTCAGCATAGCTGGAGCTATATCCACTCATGCCGTCGCCACCCACGTAGAATGTCTCGAAGGGAGACTTCTTGTCCTGGTTGTAGGCGCCCAGAATGCCGAGCTCAACGCGCGTCATCAGCACGAAGCACTTGGTGCCTCCGGTGAGGGCGGTATACGTCTTGCTCTTGAACTTCCACTTGTGATACTCAATCCAACGGTATTTCTTCTGCTGCTGGTCTATGAAGTCGGCAGCGTTGCGGTCGGTAGCCAGGTTGGCGTAGTCGTATTTCTCCCAGACCGACCATGGCGGTGTGAGCGACACCGATGCGGTGAACTCAGAACCGCGGCGCGGGAACAGCGGGTTGTCGGCGCTGGAACGCGAGAGCGTGATACCGAGGTTGAGGTTGTTGCAGTTTCCGGTGTTCACGTAGAAGTAGTTCCAGTTCTTCAGCATGTAGCGGGTGTAGGAGAGTTCCAGTCCGAGCGTGAAGTAGTCGTCGGGCCAGCGCAGGCGCTTTCCCCATCCGATGCTCAGACCGAAGAGCTTCATGTATTTGTCGGGGTCATAGAAGTTCTCGTAGCTGTTGTAGTAGCTGCTTCCGTAGCCGCCGTAGCCGTATCCATAGCCGTAACCGTACATTCCGCTGTAGAGATTGCGCATGTATGCGGTGTTATAGTAGTTGCTCGACACGTCGCTCTGCTTTGAGTAGAAGGCGCCGATAGAGAACTGTATGGGTCGCTTGCCGCCAAACCATGCCGTGCTGTAGGAGATGTTGCCCGAGGTGTAGTAGTCGGCATTGGTGTTGAATCCGAGAGCCACCTGCTCGCCATCGCCTATAGGCAGTATGCCTCGGTGCTCCTTTCCCTTGCCAAAGAGGTTGGCCATGGAGAAGTTGTTGAACTTCAGACCGATGCGACCTATGACGCCTGTCTGTCCCCATCCGAGGGAGAACTCCACCTGGTCGTTCGATTTCTGCACGAGCGGCCAGCTGATGTCCACGGTGCCGTCTTCGGGATTGGGCTCCACCTTTGGCTGAACCTGCTCGGCATCGAAGTGTCCCATGGCGGCGATTTCGCGAGCGCTTCGCATGAGAGCGTCCTTCGAGAAGAGGTCGCCCGGCTTTGTGCGCAGCTCTCGGCGCACGACGTTCTCGTAGAGTCTGTCGTTACCGCTGATGCGAACCCTGCTGATGTGTGCCTGAGGTCCTTCCTGAATGCGCATCTCGAGGTCGATGCTGTCGCCCACGATGTTCACTTCCGTCGGCTGAAGGTTATAGAACAGGTAGCCGTTGTTCCAATAGAGGTTGCCCACGGCGTCGTCGTCTTCAGACAGACGCTTGTTCATGAGCTTCTGGTTGTACACGTCGCCTGTCTTCATTCCGAGCACCTGGCTCAGCTGGTCTGTCGGGTAGATGGTGTTGCCCACCCAGGTGATGTTGCGCAGGAAGTACTGTTGTCCCTCGTCGACCTTCACATAGACGTTGACGTGCTTGTCATCATAGTTCCACACACTGTCTTCCAGGATGGTGGCATCGCGGTAGCCATACTCGTTGTATTTCTCAATGAGCTTCTGCTTGTCTTCCTTCCAACGCTCGGGAGTGTACTTCTTTTTCTTGAAGAACGACGACAGCTTTCCGGCCTCATGAATGTTGGCGAAGGCTCCCTTGGTGAAGAGCCTGCCCTTGATTTTCGAGTCGGAGAGCTTCTGGTTGCCTTCGATGATGATTTCGTGAACCTTTATCTTCTCCTTCTTGTCCACCACGATGTCGAGTATCACCTGGTTTTTCCCGGTGACGTCGTCGCGCTGGTTGATGTTGATTTCCGCGTTCTTATATCCCTTGTCATCGTAGTATTTCTTGGCGAGGATCTTGGCCCGGTCAATCATGTTTGGCGTAATCTGGCTGCCTTTGAGCAGTCCCAGCTTCTGTTCCATGTCCTCTCGCTCGCTCTTTTTCATGCCTACGTAGTTGATGGTCGACACGCGCGGCCTGACGGCGAGGTGAATGTGGAGGAACACCTTGTCGCCAATGATGGAGTCAGCGCTTATAGCCACCTGCGAGAACAGTCCGTGTCGCCAGTATCTTTTCACGGCATCGGTAATCTCGTTTCCCGGCACGGTGATGCTCTGTCCCACGGTGAGCCCTGATATTCCGGCCAGGACATAGTCCTCGTAGCCCTCTACTCCCGAGACGGCAATGCCGCCCACCACGCAGTTGCGCGGTGTTCCGGCGTAGGTGATGTCGGGGTTCACAATCTTCTCCTGGGCATGTGCTCCCACTGAGAGCAGCAGCGCAGCCAGCAGTAAGATTCTTCCAAATAATCTATTCATCATTTAACTATCGTTGTCCAACAAAAAAGCCCTCCTCTCTTTCAGCCTTTCATTTCCTTTTCCTCTTGTTCCACCTGCTCCTCGGTCTTTCCGAACCTGCGCTGCCTGCTTTGGTAGTCGATGATGGCTTTGTGCAGCTCTGCCTCGTCGAAGTCGGGCCAGTAGGTGTCGCAGAAATAGAGTTCGCTGTAGGCAATCTGCCACAGCAGGTAGTTGGAGATGCGCAGTTCGCCGCCCGTTCTGATGAGCAGGTCGGGGTCGGGCATGAAACTGGTTTCCAGATGCTCGCTGATGGTCTGCTCGCTGATGTCGCCGGGCTTGATCTTTCCCTCTGCCACTTCTTGTGCCAGGTCGTTCATAGCCTTGGTGAGTTCCCAGCGCGAGGAGTAGCTCAGCGCTATGACAGCCGTCATGGCCGTGTTGTTCTCGGTGCGTTTTTCGAGGCCGTACACCACGTCGTTCACCTCTTTAGGCAGCAGGCTCCTGTCGCCGATGACGCGGAAACGTACGTTGTTCTTCATGAAGATTTCCTCCTCGAGCGATGCCACCAGCAGTGCCATCAGCGCTGTCACCTCTTTTGGCGGGCGGTTCCAGTTCTCCATGGAGAAGGTGTAGAGCGTGAGGAACTTCACGCCGAGCCGTGTACACTCTGACGTAATGGTGCGCACGGTGTCGACTCCTGCCTGATGGCCGAAGGTTCGTTCCTTTCCCCGCTCGCTTGCCCAGCGCCCGTTGCCGTCCATGATGATGGCGATGTGGCGCGGTATGCGGTTTCTGTCTAATTCCTGATTCATAGTCTTACTGTATTATTCGTCGGCATTGTGGCAGACGCGACACTTGGGCAGGAAGCTGTAAGTGAGCGTCAGCTGCAGCGCAGAATAGCAGTCGCGGTTCTTGAAGAGGCCACTGCTCGTAATGTTGTAGGGGTCTTCCACTCCGTCGAGCTTGTCGCTGTCGGAGAAGTGCATGGCCCATTCCAGCGAGAGGTTCAGCCGTGGTGCCACCTTGTATTTTACGCCGGCACCTATCGGCATGTTCACCACCACCACAGCCTTTCCGGCGTCCACGTAGGTGCCGCCCAGTCCGCCGAACACGAAAGGCGTGAACCTTCGCGCTCCCAGATACTCGCGGCCGGTGCCGTAAGGCCAGAAGTTGTATTCATAGCGAATGCCCAGGTCCACCAGCGAATGGCTGAAGGAATAGGGCTCGGCATGGTATTCCGGGTAGAAGGTCTTGACGTCTTTCGACGAGCCTTTCAGCTTTCCGTAGCTGAGCATTGCCGTAACGTCCATGTATGGATTGAGCACGCGCTTCAGCAACACCGACGCAATGGGCTGGGCGCCCTTGGTGATGTTGCCGTTGAAGTCGCCCTCATAGGTCACCAGCCCCAGTGCGCCTCCCACCTCCATCTTGTACTCTTCGTCGGACTGAGCCCTCAGACCCAGCACCGCCGATGCACAAATCAGGAATAGCAGCAGTCGCCTCATACTTCCACCTTATTTATAATATAGCATGTTCTTACTCAGTAAACGCGGTCTGCCATGTAGCCCAGCCCAGCCGGTTGAGCCGTCCGCGCCACACCTGTCCGCTGCCGCCGCACACCATCCAGATGTTGTTGGCCTCGTCGGTGGTGGCGCCAAACACGTGCGTGCTGCTGAATTCTGCGGGCAGACTGTAGAGCGCGTTCGTGCGCCAGTTGATGCCGCCGTCCTTGCTCATCAGCAGGGGTGCAAACGCGCTGCTGCCGAATGCGAAGGCGAGCATGTTGCCGTCGTAGGGTATCACGGTGAGCATCTGCTGCCCGTAGAGGCGGTAGTCCTCGCGTGTGGAGGGCACCACGCGCAGCCAGTTGTCGCTTTCGTGGCTGCCGCTCTTGTCCACCAGCTTCATCCACACCTCAGCCTGCGGCTCGCCGTTGCGTGTGCCGGTCAGGATGACGCGGTCAACGTCGTCGTTGCCACTCAGCGTCTTCACCGTGCAGCTGAAGTGGTCGGTGGGCAGCAGGGCGGCATCGTCGGCCAGCGGCTCGTCCACCCATGTGTGGCCGGTGTCGGTCGATTTCTTCAGTCGTCCGTCAGTGCCCAGGGCATATAGTTCACTCTCGCAGGCGCCCACCAGACGGACAATACCGTCGTGGCTGAAGCCCTCGTCGGTGTTCCACGTCAGGTTGCCGGCGTCATCGGTGGAAATAACCACCAGGCGCTGGCCGTTCTTCACCAGCACACGCTGGCCTTGGCTGACCACGTTGTCCACGGCCTGCGCGTCCAGTTGTAGTGCGCTGAGGCTCTCGATGCCCTGTCCCGTTGCCACGTTTTTCAGGTCCATCACCTCGGTAGACAGCCCGTCGGCGGTGAGTGCAAAGGCCAGAACGTGGGTTCCTGCGGCGTGCAGGCTCAGCTTCTGTGCCGAAGCCAGCTTCTGCTCACTGCTGGCGAGCAGTGACCATTTGAACTCGTCGGCCTTCTGCTGGTGCACATTCACGCGGACGGTGTAGACGGCCGACGACGTGCCGCGGTTTGAATAGACGCGGAAACGCCGGGGCTGTGTGAAGTCGATGCTGTCGGTTGCGTTGTACCATGTCAGCGAGTCGCTCGTCATTCTCTGCAAGGCCACCTGGCCGCCGTTCTTTGTCACGATGTTGCAAATCACGTGTGCGGCGTCGGTGCCGTATGGCAGCGAGTCGGGATTGTATATTTCTCGCATTGTCTGGTCGATGTAGAACTTGTAGTTGCTCCCCACCACCGACCGCTTGTAGATGCTGTCGGCGCCCGATTTCGACGTGGTGTGCAGGTAGCAATTCAGCGTGCCCAGCGTGAAAGATGTCAGCGCCGCGTCGTCGAAATAGACGATTTCGTTGTCCTCATCGCCAAGGCAAGAGGACAGCGAACACACGGTTGCCAACAACAGCACAAAGGGCAAAAAATATCTTTTCATCCTCAATGTTATTTCGGTTCAAGGTGCAAAAGTAATCAGAAATCCGCAAATACCCCACATTTTGAACCGAATATTATGAATTTATTGACTTATTACCCATTTTTTTAAGTTCCTTTTACGCTTTATGACGCGAGAAAACGTCATTCCGACGCCTTGCACGCGCATAAATAGCTGTGAAAGAAAGCTCTTTCCCCCTGCACGAATCGTTCTCTTGAAGAATCTTTTCATTTTCGCAGACTTGTTTA
>JAEEGF010193334.1_pt1 | contig 12300 bp, 8 predicted proteins | sample 9134171 | NCBI WGS metagenome assembly JAEEGF01 (sample SAMN16246542, study PRJNA631951) | gut metagenome | biome: gut microbiome; feature: rumen; material: AP-attached | host: Bos | place: Iran: Karaj | collected 2018-10 | reverse complement strand
CATGCATGGCAGCTTCGAGGAACTGAAGCCGTATTACGACATCCTGCTCGCTCATCAGCTCACAGTTAAAATAACTGATTAACATGGCAGGTTACTCATCATTGGAAATATTGGCTATTCAGCAGGCCTACGAATCGATGCTGAAGGACATTCAGCCTTTCATCAATGCTCCCAACCAATTGGAACTGATTGACAAGGCGTATCGTTATTGCATGGATGAATATGACGGCCGATACCTCTTGTCGGGCAAGGCTTATATGATGCACCTGATTGAGATGGGACGCATTGCTGTACTCGAAGTGGGTTTGGGTTACATCTCTGTGGTGGCCGCTTTCCTCCATGGCATTGACTACAAGAAGGGTGTGAGTGGCAAGGAATTGAAGGAGCAGTTTGGCAAGACGGTGGCCATCATCCTTGAGGATTTCAGCCAGATTTCGCAGCTGGACACGGAAAAGGTAGCCTATAACTCGGATAACTTCCAGGTGCTTTTCCTTTCTATGATCGATGACATGCGCTCTGTGCTGCTGAAAGTGGTTCACCGTGTGTATGATGTTCGTAATCAGAATGATGTAGATGCCGACCGTTTGTCGAAGTACTTCCATGAAATCAAATACATTTACATTCCTATCGTCCACAGGCTGGGCTTGTACAAGTTGAAGGCCGAATTGGAGGAAAAGTTGATGCTGTTTGAAAATCCGGTCTTGTTTCACGAGATTGAGAACAAGATCCAAGCCTCTCAGGAAGCCCGCAAGCAGACGGCGGAGAAGTTTGTCGCCAAGATTTCGGAAAGCATTGATGCTGAACTTGAAAGGACGAAGAAAAACGGTAAATACAAATTCACTTATACGGTCAAGTGGCGGTTGAAGTCGATACCTTCCATCTATGCCAAGATGAAGGCGCAGAATGTGCCATTTGAAGAAGTTTACGACCTGATGGCGGCGCGCGTCATCATCCATTGTGCCTTGAAAGACGAGCAGGAATGCTGTTGGAGCGTGTATTCGGCCATCACCAACATCTACGATCCCATGCCCGAGCGCCTGCGCGACTGGATTACCAAGCCGAAGGCTTCGGGATATGAGTCACTGCACACCACGGTGAAATATGATGACAAGTTGTGGTTTGAGGTGCAGATTCGCACCACCCGCATGGATGAGATTGCCGAAACGGGTCAGGCGGCACACTACCTTTATAAAGGTGAGAAGGAAACTTCTGAGGAATGGTTGCTCAATGTGCGCCAAGTGTTGGAAAACCCCAGCATGGTGTCGTTTGAGAATTCCTACAAGAAGATCCACAAATCCGATAAGATTTTCATTTTTACGCCTGAAGGCGACCTGAAACAGCTTCCGGTGGGCTCCACGGTGCTTGATTTTGCCTACGAGGTGCATACCCGAGTGGGCGAGACTTGCAATGGAGCGCGTGTCAACGGACGCATGGTGCCTATCCGTCACGAGCTGACCAATGGCGACAAGGTGGAGATCATCACGAGCAAGAAACAGTCGCCGCGTGCTGACTGGCTCAATGTGGTAGTCACGGAAAAGGCCAAGAACAAAATCCGTCGTTACCTCAAGGAAGAGGAACTGAAAGAGTCGGAGATGGGCAAGGGCATGTTGCAGCGCAGGTTGAAAAACTGGAAACTACCGTTCTCGGAGACCGTGGTCGATATGCTGGTGAAAGAGTTTAAATTGGAGAATTCCTTGCAACTCTATCACAGGATTTCCACGGAAAAAATCGACATCGCCGATGTGAAGCGTTTCCTAACCGCTAAGTTCGGTGAGAATACCGATAAAGGCGAAAAGCCTATCCCTGAGACAATTGGGACATCGAAGAAGGAGCAGGGTGCAGAAGTGGAGGAATCGCTCTCCATTGGTGAGGACATCAGCAATGTGACCTATAAGTTGGCCAAGTGCTGCAATCCTATTCCTGGTGACCGTGTGTTTGGCTTTGTCACCAACGAAGGCACCATCAGCATCCATCGCACCAATTGTCCTAATGCCAAGGGTTTGCAGGAGCGTTACGGCTATCGCATCATCAAGGTGAAGTGGAACGGTGTGGAAGCAGACGGTTCGCAGGCCACTATCCGCATTTATGGTCGCGATGTCATGGGTTTGTTGGGCAAAATCACCAAGGTCATTTCCGAGGATCTGGAGGTCAATATGAAGAACATCGTGTTCAACTCCGACAAGGAAGGCTTCTTTGAAGGAAGAATCGTGCTGCAAATCATGGATGTGGAGGCGTTGGAGCAGCTGATTAATAAGATAAAGGCAATTGACGGCATTATTGATGTAAACAGAATTGATTGAATGCTGAATGGAGAATGTTGAATGAGAAGTGTGGAATTTTGAATTTTTAAATCTTTAAATCTTTGAATCTTTGAATTTTGAATTTTGAATCTTTGAATATGAAGAAACTCTTTTTGATAATAAGTCTATTATTAGTGACATGCAGTATAAAAGCTCAGGAAATAGGGAAGTCGTTTGGTGTTGACCATGAGAAGAAAATCATAGTAGCCACGGGACGACTGCCTGAGGGCATGAAGCCGTATAAGGAAATGATGGAGGTGAAGGGAGAAACCTATACCTATTATCGAAGCGAAATGCCGCTCATCACCATCACTACCGATGGCCCGATTGTCAACTCGCCTGCTGTGCATGGCCTCATTAATGTGGCTGATGCCGATGGCAATGTCATCACGATGCACGCTGGATTCAAGATCAGGGGTACCTCCTCGCAGCAGTACGACAAAAAATCGTATCGTGTGGAGTTATGGGCCGATGAGACAGGCGCCGAGATGGCTGACACGACCTTCCTTGGTTTGCGCAGTGATGATGACTGGAACCTCGAGGCCATGTGGGCACAGCCACTCCGCTTGCGCGACAAGGTGGCCAATGAACTTTGGATGGAAATGTATAAGTTGCCATACGCCGAAAGCGAACCTGATGCCTTGCCTGGCATTCGCATGGTTTATGCTGATGTGTTTATCAATGATGAATACTTGGGCGTTTATACCTTGACAGAGCGCATGGACCGCAAGCAACTTGGATTGCGTAAATACAACGGTGACATCCGTGGCGTGCTCTACAAGGGCAATGGCCCTGGCGCCCCGACCTTTGACAGTTTGCCAATGTATGACAACACGCTTGACACTTGGGACAACTATGAGTGGGTCTATCCCAACGAGAGTGACACCGCCATCAATTGGAACCATCTTTACAGCTTCACCAACTTTGTGATGAACGCCTCCAATAATGTGTTCTATTCACAATATGCTGCCCAATTCGACAAGGACAATGCCATCGATTACTACTTGTTTATCAATAGTTTAATGGCTATGGACAACATGGGGCGTAACTTGTTTTTGGCTCGTTACAAGAAGTCGAGCACCTATATGTATCTGCCTTGGGACTTGGATGCCATCTGGGGCTTGGATACTGACGGCAACAAAATTTACAACGCGGCTGGTTTAAAGAGCAATGGCTTCTTCGACCGACTAACGCAGGACTGTAACGACTACGGTTTTGTGGCCTCTGCCCAAACCCGTTACAATGAATTGCGTGATACCCTTTTGAATCGCGAGCATATCATGGAATTGGTTCAAAACCAATACGATGAATTGGTTGAAAGCGGTGTTTACGAGCGCGAGCATGAGGCTTGGCCTGAGTTTACCGTGGATGAGAGCCAGCTGACCTACATGAGCGATTGGTTAGATGACCGTTTCAGCTATTTGGATGGCGAAATCAATGCCGCTTGTGGAACATGGGGTGTTAAGGTCCCTGAGCCCTCGGTTCCTGAGCCTGTCGAAGGAGTCGAAGGGCCGACTCGAATTGTGGAGGTCTTCCCGAATCCTGCCAAAGACAGAATCAACATTTGTTTTGCAGAAGATGCAGATGCCGTGGTTTGTCTTTATGATATGACTGGGCGTTTGGTGCAGTCGTTTGCAGGGCAAAACAAATTCATCGTCATCCCGACCCAAAATTTGTCTAAAGGCATTTACACTTTAGTGAGCAATGTGGCCGGGAAACAACAGGTTGATAGGGTGGTGGTGGAGTGACTTTACAGTTTCCAAATCGCCTCAACTTTCAAATCCGTCTTGTGATTTCCTTGAATCAAGGTCAATCCGCTGCCGATTTCATCGCGGTCGCTATAAATGGTGCGCCCGATGCGGGCATAGAGCGTCAAGGCGTTGAACAGTTTGACCTTCCCTAAGAGATACATCCTCATGCCTTTGCCGTAAAGGGCAGGCACGCTAAAGGAATACAGCACATCGTTTTCGTAGGCGTAAATGCGGGCATTGTAGTCCTGCGCATCAAAAATGGCGTAACGGAAGGCAAGACTGTAGGGCTTGTTTTCGGGTTTGTAGGCGATGTCCTGACAGAGGAAATAGCCGTGCTCGTTGCTGCCGTCATCGTTGCGGTAATGGGCGTATTCGGCTTTGTTACTGCAATGGATATCCCAGCCTAACTGATAGTTGATGTTGAAACGCACGGCATTTTTGGTGTAGAAGATAGGGTAGTGGCTGTACACAAAAGCGTCCGTTGAGTTCTTCATCTTGGTCTTTGAGCGGAATTGCAGGTAGGCCTGCGTGCGGCGGTTGAAGCTGTGGCTGATGCGCAGGTAGTAGTCGTGTCCACGACTTGGTGCATTGACTTGCGAGGTCAGCCAGGTGTATTGGAACTGGTCGACATAGGCGAGGATGTTCCAATAGGGTGCAGGAGCGGCTTCCACGCCTAGATAGATACCGCGTTGCCCTTGGTTGCGGCTGCCTTCACCGAAAGCGTTGCTCATGAGGTTTTGGTAGGCTTTGCCGTAGCCGCGGTACATCACGGTAAAATTAAGATAACCAGCGGGTTTTACAGTCAGGCCGACCAAGCCTGCAAATACAGGTCCCTGAGCCTGTCGAAGGGCCGTCTGTGCTTGTGTCGGCCTTTCGACGAGCTCAGGGACCTCAACTTTATGATTATAACTCATTGCAACTTCTCCAAAAACCGCATATTTCCCTTTCACATATTTGAAGTCAACCCCTTGGTTGGTAAGACTTTGCCCTTGAAAATAAAACTGGTTGTAGTGGCTGGGCTTGAGTTCGAGTGGCGCGCTGAGCCATGTGTGGTGGGCAGTGTAGCCTACTTCGAAGTGGGCGATGGCGTAGGCCAGATGGCCGCCAATGACTTGTTGCCGTATGGCATGACGGTCTTGCAGCTCGCCAATAGTGCGGTGATAGCCCGTCTCTTGCAAGCTGCTGACGAATTCGGCTTCGCTTTCCAAAGTGTCAGCCACGCTGACATTGGCATCGACCCAACGATTGGAGTAGAATAGTGTGCCGCTAAAAGGCCCGCCGCCAAGAGTGACGGCAGTGCCTCGCATGAAGGCATACTCGCTGGCTGAGCTTTTGGGTGTAATGCCGCGTCCTTGTTTCATCACACTGCTGCCTGCGCCCGCCTTGCCAAAGCTCATGCCCGACCACAGCGTTAAGCCTTGACCGTAGGACAACTGGTAATCGCCCAAAACAGCGGCTTTAACGATGCCCAAGTCCTTGGCATAGAGGTGGAAGCCAACGAAGTCGAAGCCACGACGGTATTGGCTTCCCAAGAGTTTCTGGAGGGTGTCGCTGACCTTGTCTGTGTAGAACATCTCGCCGGCGTCTTTCTCCAAAACAAAGCCTGCACGGATTTTGTTCCTATAGTTATAGGTGTATTTGAATTGGAGCTTCTGTGGACTGCCGAGATAGCGTGAGTTGGGCTTGACCAAAAGTGCGGAGTCATCGATGGGCATGTAACCTTGTTGTCGTTCAAGGATTTGCTCATAACGGCCAACGATTTGATGCTTGCCGTAGCGTGCCAATTTGTTGAAGGTCAGCTTGTCCTTGTTTTGGACTCGGTTTATGCATACTAAAGGTCTGATGATGGCTAGCGTTTGCTCATCGAAGCCCTCCACCATTTCCAACTCTTCCAAAAAGAGAAAGTCACCATAATAGCGTCGGTATTGCTGCAATTCCTCAAATTGGAACACGCTGAGCAGGCGCAATTCGACCAAGCGCATGGTTTCCTCGCTGTTGAGGTTGACAGGATTCTCGCTGAAGAAGATGTAGTTTTCCAAAAGGTCTTCATAATCAATATCGTCGTCGCTGTCTTCGGCCAACCGTTCCACTTGTTCGATGAGTAGCTGGTTCAAAGCCTCGGTACTGAGCGTATCAATGGCAATCTGCGCCTTCGCAAAGCAGGTGAATGATAAGGATAATATGATGAAAACCAATCGTTTCATGTCATTTTCCAATGCTGAATAACATACCGATTTGAATCGATGCCCCTAATTCGTTGTGCAGTTGTGCTGCCACATTGATTTGTGCGAAACGAATGGCATAACCCAGTCCGAAACTCAGGATGCCAGGATTGGTTTGAACGCCAGAGCGGATGTAAAGGTTCCTCACGGCCTCATATTCCAAGCCGCCATGCAAGTTGATGCCTTCGCGCTCGGTGTTTTTCTCGATTTCGCATTGGCCGACGAAGTCCTTGGTGAACTTGTAGGCCAAACCGAAACGCATCACAATGGGTATCTTTTCATGGTTCAGGGTCTGCTCGAAGCTGAAATTGACGGGGTTGAAGATGTAGGTGCCCAAAGTCAGCTTATCGGTGACATGCGACTGGATGCCCAACTCAAAAGTGACAGCGTTAAATTTGCCGTAGTCGTTGCCGATTTTGAGCAGGAGATAGTCAAGTTGTAGACCAATTTGAAGGTGGCGACCGAAGTCTTTGGCATAGGCAAGCCCGAACTTGTTCTCGTTGTATTTCGATGAGCCGAATTGGTTGAAACTTACTCCCAATGTGCCGAACTTGGTGGGCATGGCGAAGGCACCGCATTTATAGGCCGTTTCGGGCAGCATCCAACGGTTTTCGTAATAAAGACCAAGGCTGATTTTGTCCAGGTTGGCCATACCTGCAGGGTTGTTCTGCATGGCCCACAGCCCTTGCGAGGCCACCGATGAGCCTCCCATGGCGGCGGCACGACCTCCGATGGGATGGATGATGTCGTAGGCAAAAATATTTGATGCTGAGAGGATTAGCGTTATTAGGAGTAGAAGTTTTTTCATGCAATTGGCGTTTTATGCCGCAAATGTAAGGCTGATTTCCCAAAAATCAAAATATTTGGACGAAAATACAATTTTAACCTGTAGTTCTCGATTTTTTGTGTATTTTCGCTTTCTGAAACAAGATGTAATAGTTCGCAAAACTCTCTAACTATGAATGTTGTATTAATTGCTGCGGCCATTTGTTTGGCCATTGTAGGCATCGTGGGTGCCATTGTCCCGGGCATTGCCGGACCGCCTTTCAGCTTTTTAAGTCTGTTGACCGTTTCATTTGTCGAAGGGGTAGAGCATTCGGCCACTTTCCTCATTGTCATGGGCATCATCGCAGCTGTGGTTTTCGCCTTGGATTATGTGGTGCCGATTTTGGGAACTAAGAAATTCGGCGGTTCAAAAGCGGGAATGTGGGGCAGTACCATAGGTCTCTTGGCGGGACTGACGCTCACATTGTTCTTCAATTTCGCCTTCATCGCCATCCTGGCGGGACCTTTTTTCGGTGCCTATATCGGTGAAAGAATAGTAAAGACCCCCAATAAACAGGCGTGGAAGGCTGCTTTCGGCTCCTTTGTCGGGTTTTTGTTGGGCACGCTGCTGAAACTGGTTTTCGCATTCGTCTGTTTGGTATTCATTGTTAAGGACTTAATCGGTTTACTGGCATGACTTTTTTGGAAGAGAAGGCGAAACACATTCGTCAGCTTATTTTGACCGCTTTGGCTAAGGCTGGCTCCGGACATACGGGCGGTTCTCTCGACTTGGTCGATATTTTCACGGTTTTGTATTTCAACCATTTGCGTCATGACCCGCAACATCCCGAATGGGAGGATCGCGACAAGGTGGTGCTTTCCATCGGGCATACGGCGCCGGTGCTGTATGCCACCTTGGCTGTAGCAGGCTATTTTCCTGAAGAAGAGATGCTTACACTGCGCAAATTAGGTAGCCGTCTTCAAGGGCATCCGAGTTACGAGTTCCGCTTGTCTGGCTTGGAGACCTGCTCGGGCTCGTTGGGACAAGGTCTGGGTGTGGCGTTGGGTATGGCTCTGGCAGCCAAGATGGATAGCAAACCGAACCGTGTGTTCTGCATTATGGGCGACGGCGAACTGCAGGAGGGGAGCGTATGGGAGTCGGCCATGGCTGCGGCGCATCATCATGTGGACAATCTTTGCGCAATCATCGACCGCAACCGTTTGCAAATCGATGGCGGCACCGAAAAAGTTATGGCCATCGACCCCTTGCGCGACAAATGGGCAGCTTTCGGCTGGCATACCATCGAGATTGACGGGCACGACATGAGCCAAATCAAGATGGCGCTGGACTTGGCTGACCAAGAGAAAGGCAGGCCGACCGTCATCATCGCCGACACCATCATGGGCAAGGGCGTGAAGAGCATTGAGGACAACAACCAATGGCATGGTAAGGTGCCGAGCAAGGAACAAGTAAAGGATTTTATCGAAGAACTTAATAATTAAAGTCGGCGTTTCGACAAGCTCAACGACCTTTGCTTTTTGAAGAGTAGAGGTTCCTGAGCCTGTCGAAAGGCCGTTACAGAGTGTATGAACTACATAAATAAAGGTAACAAACCAACAAAAACTGGTTTCGGCGAGGGTGTCCTTGCTGCTGCACAACAAGATAAAAGGGTGGTCGGACTAGGTGCCGACATTACCAACTCAGTGGGGATGAACCTCTTTGCAGAGGCCTTTCCCGAGAGGTTTTTCTCCATGGGCATCGCTGAGCAAGATGCCGTGGCTACGGCTGCTGGATTGGCTCTAGGTGGTAAGATTCCCGTCTTTAGCACCTACGGTGTGTTTGCGGCGCATCGTGCCAACGACCAGATTCGTATCTCGGTGTGTTACAACAATGTGCATGTCGTCATCGGTGGTGCTCATGCAGGTGTTTCCGTAGGCCCCGACGGTGCCACGCATCAGGCTTTGGAGGACATCGCGGCTATGCGTGTGTTGCCCAACATGACGGTTATTTCTCCCTGTGATGCCACGCAAGCTAAAATCGCCACGGAGAAAGCCATCCTTGAATGCAAAGGACCGGTCTATGTGCGTTTCGGGCGCGAGGCTGTGCCTGACTTTACTGCTGAAGATCAGGAATTTGAAATCGGAAAAGCCCAGTTGATGCAGGATGGCAGTGATGTCACGCTTGTTGCTACGGGACATGAGGTGTGGGAAGCCTTGGAAGCCGCCCACATGCTTCAACAAGTTGGTATCTCAGCTCGCGTCATCAATATGCATACCATCAAGCCGTTGGATGGAGAAATGCTCAACAAGGCCGCTGATGAGACCCGTATGATTTTTACCATTGAGGAGCATCAAATCGTTGGTGGTTTGGGTGGTGCCGTAACGGAGTTTTTGGCCGAAAACCATCCTATCCGTGTTGTTCGTATTGGCATGAACGACCGTTTCGGTGAGTCGGGGCAGGCTTCAGCCTTGATGCATAAGTATGGTCTTGATGCCGCAGGCATCGTTAATCGGGTGCTTGAAATGGTTGCCAACGATGACCTCAGCATCTATATTCGCAAGATGGGCATGCCTTTCAATACTTATCCCAAGAAGCTGTATAATAGCAAGATACTATACGAAGGCTACGACTATCATGATGAGTCGACTTTTGCGACCTGTCACGATACACAAGTCTATAAGCATTATATTGACCAAGGCAAACGGGGACACGCGGTGCGTGAAACCTTAGCCCGTGCTCTCCACGATCATTTCATCACGCGTGAACTGTACAAAATGCTCGACCTTTACTATGAAAAAGATGTCATCGGCATTATGGGAGGTCATGCCAAAAGGCGTGACGACCCACAATACCGCCAAATCGTGTTTTTGAGCAAGAAACTGACCGAAATGGGTCGCTTGATGGTCACGGGTGGTGGTCCAGGTGCCATGGAAGCCACACATCTCGGCGCTTGGATGGCGGGTAGGAGTGAGGCCGAGACCAACGAAGCAGTTGACATGCTAATGCCTTCGCCGACCTACAAGGATGAAGGCTGGCTTTGCCGTTCTTTCGAGGTGATGGAACGTTTCCCTCTGCAAACGGACTACCGCAGTCTTGCCATCCCGACCTATTATTACGGTCACGAGCCGACGGCACCTTTTGCCACCGACATCGCCAAATACTTCGACAACAGCGTTCGTGAGGACGGCATCGTTACCATCGCCAAAGGAGGCATCATCTACACCCCTGGCAGTGCAGGCACGATGCAAGAAATCTTCCAAGACGCAGGCCAAAACCACTACGAGAGCGAAGGCTACGCCAGCCCGATGATCTTCATGGGCAAGGACTACTACACGAATTGCATGCCCGCCTATTCGCTGCTGAAAGACCTGAGCGACAGAGGTTTGTTTAAGAATATGCTACTCACCATTTCCGATGATAACGACGAGATTATCGAGGCGATAGTGAGGTTTAGGGAGGGGAAGTGATTATACATTTGAGCGTGTTCAAAAACTAATACTTACGATAATTCCGGTGGTATTCGGTAATCCCCCCAATCCATTTCGTTAATGCTGGCTCCTTTTGTAATTATTCTAATCCAACAACCTCCTCATCGCCCTCACCATCTGTTCCTCCATCATCGTGCATTTCTCATCAGCTTCGATGACGGCGCAAAGGTCGGCCAAGAGGTCGATGCGGTCGCCTTCGGTGGCGGCGTATGAGGGCTTGTTTTCGCGTATGCAGGCAATGACTTCGGCATCGCTCATCTTGGAGAAAAGCTTTTCCGTTTTTTCAACGGCATCGAATCCGCTCCTTTCGAGCATTACTTTCACTTCTTCAGATTTGATGTTACCATCGATGTTGGCGGCATAAAGCATCACCATCGTCTTGAATTCTTCTTTATTGAGTGTCATGGTTTTATGTTGTTGAATTGTTGACTGTTTAATTGTTGAATTGTTGGCGGTCAAACAGTTAAACAGTTCAACAGTCAACAATTCAACGAAGAATTAGCTATGCATAGGCTTCAGCAGGTCGTTCACGGTCTTCACTGGATTGAAGGTCTCGATGGGCACTTCGACGAAGATGGTGATCCAGTCGGCCATGGCACCGTTCCAAAGACCGGGCAGCTCCAATGCTTTCAGCTCGCGACCGTCCTTCGACTTGTTGGAGATGAAGCCCGTGTTGGCGTCGACATAATCGGTCAGACAGAAGGCCTCGCCTTTGTAGTTCCAGCAGCCGCACACCAGGTCGACGGGGTTGAAGTGAGTCGAACCTTGGAAGATGGCTTCTTGTTGCTCATTCTTGTGGTCAATCTGCGAGGACTCGATGATTTGCAGCGACACCTCGTCGTCAAGGTTCTTCACCCAGAAGGGACCGCCTCCGGGCTCGCCTTCGTTTTTCACCATGCCGCAGATACGCATCGGGCGGTTGAGCTTGTTGTACAAATAGTCGATCTTCTCGATGTCGTTGTAGCTGTTCACGAAGTCGGGGATGTCCATCATCAGTTGCTCTTTGGCGAAACGGATGGCTTCGTTCAGTTCATCGGTAGAGACGGCACCTTGGTCAAGCATTTCAAGATACTCGAAGGTGCGCTGTTGCAGGTGGAGAAGGAGACCCGCCAACACCTTTTTATATACGATGGTGGTCTGAGCCTTGGTCTCGGGAACGATGTTGTCGATGTTCTTGATGAAGACGATTTCCTCCCCGAGGTCGTTCAAGTTTTCGATGAGGGCGCCGTGACCTCCCGGACGGAACAGGATCTTGCCATTGGCCTCGCGGAACAACTCACCATTGGCATCGATGGCTACCGTGTCGGTGGAAGGTTTTTGGCAGGAATAGGTGATGTCGTAGCGCACGCCGTATCTCTTCTCATAGTCAGCTTTCAGCGCACTGACAGTTTTCTTGAAAGGCTCCTCGTGTTCGGGCGAAACGGTGAAGTGCAATTTGGCCACACCTTCGTTGTCGGTGGCATAGCGTGCGGCTTCCACCAGATGTTCTTCCAAAGCTAGACGGTTGAAACCATCATAATGATGGAATTTTAGCAGGGCCTTAGGTAGTTTGCCGTAGTTGAGGCCGTCTTCCAAAAGAAGGGCTTTTACAATATCAACTTTACGGCCTTCCTTTAATAAGGTGTCAATGTCGTTTCCATAAAGGTGTTTGACGGCAGCGTTGAGATCATCGAAGAAAGCGAAGCTATGTATGTGGGCGAAGAAGATGTAGGTAAACTTGGTCTCTTCGGCAGTCTCGATGAAGGCAAATAGGTCCTTGAACATGCGCGAGGC
>JAEEGF010523869.1_pt1 | contig 12303 bp, 9 predicted proteins | sample 9134171 | NCBI WGS metagenome assembly JAEEGF01 (sample SAMN16246542, study PRJNA631951) | gut metagenome | biome: gut microbiome; feature: rumen; material: AP-attached | host: Bos | place: Iran: Karaj | collected 2018-10 | reverse complement strand
TCAGAATCTGCCTTTGATTCCATAACAACAGCCTCAACCTTAAAACCATGTCTTAATAGGTAAAGAGCAAGTTCAAGAGGCCTGTCTACCGCAGTGTCGTCTATAGCAAGAGGCGTGTCTCCTATATGCTCTTTAAGAGCCGTAACAGCCGCTTCCGTCTTTTCTCTCTCTTTATCTATATGCTCTATTGATAAAGGCGCAAGCCCAAGACTTTCAGCAGCCTTTTTCATGTCTTCGTCTATAGCGTCGTAGTCGTAAGTTTCACGCATAGCCACCCACTCCTGAGAAAGCCTTACCTTAAGGTCTTTTGCAGCCCAGGCAGCATTGGCGTGAAAGGTAAAGTTCACCTTTGACTGCTCCATCTTATGGAAATCATCGTAATCTTCTATAGTTGAAAGGTCGTAGATCTTAATGCCGTTTTCTGTAAGGAAGTTTGTAAGATCGCAGGACTTTCCCATAGGGAAGCAGTTTCCCACAAAGTTAACCTGCCCGTCTGCCTTTTCTGCAGGTTTAAGCACCCTTAGGATCTGCCTTTTAAGATTTGCCATAGGCGGCGTTTTCTTACGCATGATAGGGTCCATATAGCAGTCGATAAAATCGATATCAGGGTATTCTTCCCTTAATATCTTGTATATCCTCTGGTAGTTTACCGTAAGGAAATGATGTATGCAGCTTGTAAATATCATCACCATACGAGGTCTTACGGAAAGAGACTCAATAACCTTTTCGGTTCCACGTCTAAGCTCTTCTTCCATGTCGCCGTTTAAAATGTTGTCTTCTCCTACGGTTATGGTAGAAAGAAGCTTCATGGCGTCAGGCCCCATTTCTGCAGTGGTAAGCACAACGCCTCTAAGGCAGCTTACAGGGCACACAAAGATCATGTGGCCCCCGGGTACCAGTGTTCCGTAGTGAACTATATTCCAACCGCCTCGGCAGGGGCTTGAGTAAACAAGGCCGCTTCCTACCGCGTCTTTATAAGATATGTCTTTAATTACCTTAAAATACTCCATTACTTATTATCCTTTGCATTTTTTAAAATGTAATCTGCAAGAAGTCTTACCTGCGCCGCATACTCGCTGTCAGGGAACATCTCCATAACAGGGCGGCCGGCTATTTCTGCATCTGAAATGGCGTTATCTCTAGGCAGATCTGCCACGATCTTTGTCTCAAAATCCTTGCAGAGAGTCTCTACCTTTTCTCTTTCATCAGGCACATTTCTTCTGTTTAAGATAATACCCCCAAGGGTTGCATATCCTCTTTCCTTAAAGGTGCCTACCGCTGTGGCGATATTAGCTGCCGCATAGATAGCCATGTTTTCACCCGAAGTAACTATATATACCTGATCTGCGTAGCCCTCTCTTATAGGCATTGCAAAGCCGCCGCAGACCACATCTCCAAGTACGTCATACAGCACCACATCAGGCTTTAACACATCAAAAGCCTCTCTTTCATCAAGAGCTTCAAAAGCTGCCGCGATGCCGCGTCCTGCGCAGCCAAGCCCCGGTACCGGCCCGCCGCTTTCAGCGCAGATTATGCCCTTATAGCCTTCCACATAAAGATCTGACAGCTCAGCAAGATCCTTTTTCTTTCGTAATGTATCAAGGATCGTAGGGATCCTTTCTCCGCCGTGAAGGTAGAGAGTTGAATCTGCCTTCGGGTCGCATCCTATCTGAAATACTTTCAGCCCTTTTTCTGCAAGAGCACAGGAAAGTGCCGAAGTTGTGGTGGATTTTCCGATCCCGCCTTTTCCGTAAATAGCAATTCTATACATTGTTTCCTCCAAATTTTAGATTATCCCATGACGCAAAAAGACCCGGCGCATGTGCTGCGCCGGTCATTCTTACTTATTTGCTATAGGACTGTAATTGATCTTTATATTAATGTCCTGATTATAATTTCCAAAATTCTTTCCAAAAATGGTGAGCCCGCCCACATGCTCCGCATCGTCATTTACTGCAAGTTTGAGACGGATGGTGCTCTTGTCTGTAAGATTAAGGTCGTTTATATTGACATCCGATATCTGAAGTCCGTCGATAAATGTACCTGTCTTATTGATAACAAGAAGCTTTAACAGCCCATACTGGTTCCAGTTCGGGAACCACCAGTCGGGGGTAAATATACCTTTTATGTCTCCAAAATCTCCGGGGCTTGTCCACTGCCCGATAAAGGTATCGTTGATATAAAAGGAAATGTCGGAAGGCCACACGTCATTAACGCCCGGCGCCTCGCTACCAAGCTCTGCAGAAATAGTGATCTTGTCGATTTTCTGCGAAAACGGGATAAAGTTTGGAATAATATATTCCACAAAACCCTTTGTAAACCAGAGTATGTCTGCGTTATACCTGTCAGGGTGGGCAAAATATCTGGTATCGTCCACCTCGCCAATAAGGGCAGTCTTAGACGCAAGACCGCAGGTAGGGAAGACTTCGTAATTTGAAAAATGCCCTACCTTAAGCTCTGTCTGGTAAACATTTGCCTCATCTTCAGGCGGGTCAAGATCGATAAGGATCTTGTCAAGAAATACAGAGCAAAGCTTCTGATTGCCGTGGCCCGCAGACTCGGTGGTAATAGAAACAAGGCCGCAGTCTTCAAGCTTTTTCATATGACCTGTAAGAGCTCCGTTTGTAATACCGAGCTTACTTGCAAGGTCATTCATACTCATACCGTTGTTATCTTTTAATAGTTTAATTATCTCTAAACGAATGTCAGACCCGAGAGCCTTGAAAATCTCAAGTCCTTCATCAAGTGACTTAATATGCAGCATAATATCGATCCTTTATTACGTCTTAATATTTTGGAAAAACCTAAAACGATTATATCACCCGCAAGCTCAAAAAACAACGTACTAAAACTTAAATTTCGGCTCTCCGTTTTCCCAGGTAAATTTCATCAGCATAGCGTGTCTGTTTGGGTTGTAGAGAGGATCTCCGACTATCTCTTTTTCGGTTCTTGCATGATAAACAAGGATGTCATTGCCCTCGCTGTCGGTTGTAAATGAGTTGTGCCCCGGGCCGTATATGCCTTTTTCTTCGTCACTCTTTAATACCGGGTATCTTTTCTTATCCCAGTTCTTTGGATCAAGAAGGTCTGAATCTTCATCTGCCGTAAGCATTCCCATGCAATAATTGATGCCGGTGTCGCTTGCAGAATAAGTCACAAATATCTTCCCGTTTCTCTTAATCACCGCAGGACCTTCATTTACCCAGTAGCCGTAGCGCTCCCAGTCGTAGTCCGGCGTAGTAAGAAGTACCTGCACAGTCTTAAGCTTGTTTGCGCTTTCCATCTTACCGATGTAAAGATTAGAGATCTGCTTTCCGACTCCTACCTTTTCAGCCCAGATATAATAGTATTCGCCTTTATTTTCAAAGATGGTGGCATCAAGCGAAAATGCGTTAAATGAAAACTCATCATCATCTGCTGCCTGCATCTTTCCAAGCTCTTTCCACGGTCCTTTAAGCGGATCGTCGCTCTCGCACTCAAGTACATAAGGTCTTATCTTAAATATCTCTTCTTTTTCTCCTGCGGCAAAGTACAGATACCATTTGCCAAAGAGGAAATGAAGCTCCGGCGCCCATATATTGGCGCTCATGATCCCGCTCTCATGTTTCTTCCATACAAGGACTTCTTCTGCCTCCGGAAGCTTATCAAGCGAAGCTGCTCTCCTTAGGCCTATGCCGTCATAATCAGGTCTGCTGCCCGTAAAATAGTAAACTCCGTCCTTTTTATATACGTATGGATCCGCACGCTGCGCTATCCAGGTCTTGTTAAAAAATGTCATGTTCTTCCTCCGTATATTCTGCGTCTTTGATGAAATCGTCATACCTTTCCGGTATGTGATTCATCATTACTCTGTATATGAAGAAAGATTTGATATATGTCACGGTGGCAAACCCCACAAAAAGCATGATAAGGTTCATGCCTGCCGACTTTATGTTGGCAAATGTAAAACCTGCGGTTATCGCTATAAGCACCAATGTATAGGGAAGATACCCATATGCAAATGATGCGGCATATCTGATGATGTCAAAGACCGAGCCGCGAAGCTTTGCAAGGCACGGAAAAAGGTATAAAAGAACGATTCCCGCTGCCATGGCAACAGCAAGGCTTACTACAAACATCACCTTTGCAAACAAGGTACCCTGCAGCAGCCAAAAGTACACATCTGCCGCAAGTACCGAAAGGATCCCCAATGCGAGAAACCACAAGATCGTCGCCTGTTTTAAGTTCTCTTTAAAGCTCGCAAAGAACCTCTTAAAAACGTACCCGTCGCCCTGTCTTATGGAAATAATATTAACATAATACATGGCTGTGATGGCCGCTCCTATGGTAACCACAGGAAGACAGCAGATAATAAAGAGTGCGTTTAAAAGAATAAGGTCTGCAAGCTTATTAAAGAACTTCATTACAGGCGAATTTGACATAATATCTTCACTTCCTTACTTAATACCACTGATTGCAACCGACTCGATGATAACCCTCTGGAAACAGAAGAAAAGCACGATAGTCGGGATCATTGCTATAACAGAAGCCGCCATGATAAGGGCGTAGTCGCTCTGAATAGCGTAATATGCATTAAACGATCTGATAACAACCTGAAGAGTCCAGTTTGCCTCGCTCCGAAGGAAAATAACAGGAGCAAGATAGTCGTTCCAGATACCCATAAACCAAAGAGTAAGCTGGGTTCCAACCGCGCTTTTCATAAGCGGGAAGAAGATCTGGGCAAAAGTTCTGAAATAGCCGCAGCCGTCAAGCTTTGCGGCATCCATAAGGTCGTTTGGAATAGATGAAAGGTTCTGCCTTAAAAAGAAGATCATGCTCACATTACCAAAGCAGGCAGGAACAATAAGCGGCAGAAGTGTATCTGTCCATTTCATCTTTGTAAACATAACATACTGAGGGATCATGATTACTGCAAAAGGGATCATGATCGTAGCAAGAAGGCCCATAAAGATGGCATTCTTTGCGCGGAATTTCATTTTTGCAAATGAGAAAGCCGCAAGGGATGAGGTAAAGCCGCCGATAAGAAGTACCGGGATCTCAACTTTTACAGTGTTTAAAACACCCGATATAAAGTTTGCCTTGTTTAAAACCTCACCGTATTTACCAAATACCCATGGGCTCGGTATAACCTTAAGGCTGCCCGAAAGGATCTGGTTCTTTGTCATAAACGATGTCATGACCATGTAAATAAGTGGAAATACCATAACTACCGCACCAAGGCACAGCAATATGAACACCACTATGTTGATGGTCCTTTCCTTCGGCGATACTACGGCCGAAGCTACTATATCTTTATCTTCTCTAGCCATAATACCCTCCTAATCAATTGTTTTAACCCAGTGCTTTTGAACCTTGAAGTTAAGCGCCGTAATGATAAATACTATAACAGCGAGCACAAGGGAGATAGCGCTGGCGTAACCGAGCTGATAACTTTCAAATGCTTTTTCGTAAAGGTAGTAAACGATGGTTGCGGCAGAATAACCGATGCCGCCCTTGTTTGTCATAACCTGAACCTCTACAAATACCTGGAAACCACCGATCAGAGTAGTAACAAGGATATAAAATGTAACCGGAGAAAGAAGAGGCAAAGTGATGTTTTTAAACTTCTGCCAGCCGTTTGCTCCGTCTACCATAGCTGCCTCGTAGTAGCTTCTCGGAATGTTCTGAAGTCCCGCAAGATAAAGGATAATGGAGGTTCCGAGTCCCTTCCATACCATAAAGATTATCATGGAGACCTTTATGAGAATCTCATCACCAAGCCAGTTCGGTCCGTGGTGGCCGGTAAGAGTCTTTATTATCACATTTAAAAGGCCGTAATCGTAGTTATATACCCAGGCCCAAAGTATAGATACCGCAACAAGAGAAGAAATAACGGGAACGTAGTACATGGTACGAAGCACCCTGACTCCCGGTATCTTTCTGTTCATACCCATAGCAAGTATAAGTCCCAGTATCATTCCCACAGGAATACCTATAAGATAAATAACGGTTGTAAGAACCGTCTTCCAGAATTTTGTGTCTTGAAATAATTTAACGTAATTATCTAACCCACAGTATTTGCTCATCATTCCCGCAAATCCTTTTGAGCCGTTCCATTTGGTAAGGCTTGTAAGGATCGCAAAAATGATCGGCCAGGCCATAAACAGTACGAAGCCTATCGCGGGTGCTGCAACAAATATAAGTCCCCAGCGCTCTTCGCGTTTTGCCATGGCTGACATTTTAAACTTTGGCTTCTTATTCATAATAATTTACCCTCATAGTCCTTTTTTAATCATATATGCCCTGTGGCAGATAGCTGCCACAGGGCAATTACTGTGAACTAAGTATTATTTAGTTTTCTGCTGCTTTCTGAAGCTCGATAGCATTGTCAAGTGCTGCCTGCATAGCCGGCTGTACTTCGTGACAATATTCTGCAGCAGTCTTCTCTCCCTTGAGAACGTACTCATATCCGCCTGAAAGGAACTCACTCCACCAGTCAGCGTTGTATGTGTAGTTTGTCTCAACGAAAAGTCCTCTGTACTTGTCTGTACCCTCAATGTAATTGAAGATAACGTCTACATTGTCGCCGTAAGGGATAGTTCCGTCAGCGATCTTAGCCTTGAAATCACCCTTTGCGTAGTCCATAATGTTAGGAATCTGAAGTGAAGCGCCTGTAGTCTCACCTGAAAGAACTCTCTGTCCCTCAAGATCTGTTGAGAAAAGAGTGATGAGCTTAGCTGCTGCTTCAGGAACCTTTGAATCTTTAGAAACTGCGAAACCAACAGAACCGTTTCTTGTCATAGAAACACCGGTCTTACCTGTAGGCCATCCGCAAAGTCCCCACTGATATGGGAATGTGTTCTTATCCATGAAAGCACCAACATCCCAGGTACCGCAAGCGTAGAAACCGATCTGGCCGTCAAGCCATCTCTGATATCCGCCAAGAGCTGTATCCTGCTCTACTGTAGGTGTAACGCCATACTTGCATGTAAGATCTGCAAAGAACTGGAAAGCGTCTACAAACTCAGGCTGTCCGTCGATAACTACCTTTGTGTAGTCTTCGTTAAGGAAATGTCCGCCGTTTGTGTAGATAAATGCATCAAGAGCCCACTGAAGAGCATTTGCGCATCCCCACTGATCGATCTCGCCGTCGCCGTCTTTATCAATAGTAAGTTTCTTACATACTTCTACGAATTCATCCCATGTATATGGGTTTGCAGGATCAGGATAAGCAACGCCTGCTGCATCAAAAATGTCTTTGTTGTATGCAAATGCAAATGTTGAAAGATCCTTAGGAAGTGCATAAAGAGAACCCTGTCCGTTTCCTGCTGTCTTGCCGTCGTATCTGTAAGCACTTGCAACTGTTCCCCAAAGGTTGTTAACAACTGCTGCATCTACATAGTCGTCAAGTGGAAGAAGGTATCCGTCGTTAACATTTGCTGCTACTGCCTCAGGTCCTACATAAAATACATCAGGCATATCTTCAGCAGCCTTGTAAGCAAGAAGCTTCTGACCATATTCATCTGAAGTGGTAACCTCAAAAGTAACGTTTGCACCGGTCTGAGCTGTGAACTTATCTATAAGAGACTGGTAAACTGTCTTTTCGTGCTCCTGTGCGAAGATAAATACTCTGATGTCCTGTCCGGCGAAGTCTCCCTCAACCTTAACATCGTTAAGAGCTTCCTCTTTAACCTCTATCTTTGCACCGACCGTTTCTTCCTGTTTGTTCTCTTCTGCAGGAGTTTCTGCAGCTTCCTTGCCGCCGCAAGCAGCTAAGATCCCGATAACCATTGCAGCTACAAGTAAAAGACTTAATACTTTTTTCATAACATCCTCCCTAAAATAATAATACATTAAACGCTACGGTCCCAAATAAACAATTTCATTAAATATTTTACACTTACATGCCGGCCGGACAATGTTTTGTGCAAAATGTATAATTTTTTGTCGCTTTGGTCTCTCGTTATGGTAAATTATACTATATGAATTTTAGGGTGTCAACAACTATTTTATGTTTTTCTAAAATATTTTATTGTATTAAACTTTTTCCTAAATTATTCTATATTTTGTGTGACTTATAAATAACGTCTTATTTATACATTACAAGCCATAATGTCTCATTATTTGCTCCTACAAGCGAAAGGCATCTTACATCATTGCCCGCTTCATCCTTCATATCTGCAGCTATTCCCGAGTAAGCAACATCACCTAAGGTAATACTTACGGAATTACCCTGTACGCTCCAGTTTCCGCTTGCTTCTTTAGAAACTACGTTTCCGCCCTTCTTAAGCTCGGTTTTTACCGCAGAATGCATGTCACTGCTTATATCAAGGCCGTGGTTTACCATATAGTATGCGCCGGCAATATCTCCTTCTTTAATGTCTGTAAGCAGCACTTCCTCCTCGGTTGTGGCAAAAGGAAGCATGGTAAGCCAGCCGTCTTCCGTAATAAACATTTCGTGTACTCTTGGCTCGTGGTACTCCCCGCTGCCCTCAAAACGCTGGTGATAGCAGATATAGATCTTTCCCTCCTCATTCTCAAATACAGAGCAATGTCCCGGAGCCATATAGCCTTTCTTTAAAGACGGGAAGGAATAGTTTCCCGCCATCTTAACACCGTAAGCGCTGTGATCTGCCACCATCTTAAGCTCTTCGCCCTTTGCATCGGTATAAGGCCCCATAGGCTCTTTGCTTCGAAACTCTCTTATCTGATAGCCGCCTTCGTTTGTAAGCTCGCCGTAAGAAACAAGAAGATAATAATATCCCGTTCCCTCATTATAATAAACATAAGGGCCCTCGCAGGAGTTGTGAAGGCCTCCGGCTACGCGCTTTCCAAAATAGGCATCTACGCTTTTGTCATTTTCAGCCTCTTCTTTTGAAGGGTAAATTGGAAGCCCGGTTGTTTCGTCCATTTCATACATAAAGATACCGCCGGACCAGGAGCCGTAAGCCATATAGAGCTTGCCCTCCGGTGAATGGAAAAGGGCAGGGTCTATGCAGTTCGGGTACTTAAGGTTGTTGTACTCTCCGCCCTCAAGGTAAGCAGATATATTGGCATCCTCTCCAAGAACCTCATATATATTGGTCTTTTCTGCTGTTAACCTTGTAAAGCCTGAGCTTACAAGTATCTTTTGAAATTCGTACGGTCCTTCAATATTATCTGATGTTGCCATACAGATACTTGAAGTACGATAGTCGTGGCTTGTGGCAAAATACATTACCCATTTGCCAAGGTTTTCATTATAAATAACGTCAGGTGCCCATACCGCCCACTCTTTGTCGTTAAATTTACCGGTAAATGCAAAGGCTCCGTTTTCAAGGTCATCAAAAAGTCCTTTAAAAAGCGGGTTCCCGGGCTTAGTTCCATCAGCAAAACTCTTAAAAGCCGTAAGGCTTTCTCCCTTTGCCGCAGACATATGTGTTCCGAATAAATAATAAGTGCCGTCAGAATACTTTAAAGAAGGGTCGTGTACCGATACCCCGAGAGTCTGGTTTCCCTTAAGAATATCCTTCTCTTCTTTTCCTTTGCTGCTGCACGCCGCAATAGCCATAATGATCACTCCTAACATAAGTATTGATATAATCCTGATCCCTTTCATATAAACCTCCATATTTTAGCTTTTGCTAAATTTGTTTTGTTTTATCTAAATTATATCACCCTATGGCCGGCATGTAAATGGTGGTATTTGTATATTTTTTTGTAATATATGCATTGTATCATTCATATTTCTTGGAATTTATTAAAAATATACACATATTCTTGATTTTTTGTTTAAAAAGTAATATAATTATGTATCAATAACAGAGAATTATATATTTTCAAGGAGGTATATCCATGAATTTGTTCAAGAAAGGCAGTTTGTTTATTAAAATTGGACTTATAGTTGCAATTATTGCGACTATTGGTGTCCTTGGTGAAGCAGCCATTTCTTCGCTCAGAATCTCACACATTTTGGAGAATTCTTCAAAAGAGACTCTGTCAGGAATTGTTACTTCTAAATCAGAAACCATTCGCGAGTATGCAGATCAGCAGTTTAAACTGCTCGATGCCTATTGCCTCGAAGGTTCTATGACAAAACTTATAGAAGATAATTCAGACACAGCCGCACAGGCAGAAGCTGTAGAGTATACCAAAAATCTTTCGGCTACTATGAAGAATTTCGACAGTATGCTCTATATGAATTACGACGGTGTCTGCCTTGTTCATAACATGCCTGAGATGATCGGCTACCAGAATGACGAGGAAACAAGGACCATGATCCAGCAAGTATACTTCCAGAATCCGCCTACTCCGCAGTATGCTATGACAGCGGTTGCTTCTCCTGCTACCAACAGCGTTACTCTTCTTTTTATGAAATCCTTCTATAAGAGTAATGACGACCCGGCAGGATACGTTGCTCTTGCTCTCAACATGAACAGGATCAACGATCTTTTATCAAGCATCAACCTCAGCAAAGATCAGGAAGTTACCGTAGCCTCTGTTAACGCAATGGACGGCTCATCAACAGCAATTTTTGATCTTAATCCGGACCTTATCTCAACCGCTATTGAAAGCGGTCCTATTCAGGAGCTTGCAGCAAAGCTTTCAGCGGGTGACGGTACACCTAATGAAGGTTCTGTCAGCTATACAAGTGAAAAGAGCGGCAAAAAGATGCTCGGAAGTTATATATTCCTTCCTGAGTACTCATGGCTCCTTTTTGTAGCCACAGATACAGCAAGCCTTAACGCACAGGCAAATGCAGCATCCGGCCAGATCTGGATCATCGCCATTATCGTACTCGTTATAATCGTAGCTGTAACACTTGTAGTACTTAAGCTTTTCCTTAAGCCTCTTACAGATGTACAAAGAACCCTTTCAAGCGTTGCAGATTATCAGCTTAATGTGGGCGGCGACATAGAAAGATACAAAGAGGGCACCGATGAGATCGGCAAGCTGGCAAATGCCACATCAGACGTTATCACAATGCTTAAGGATGCCGTCGGCGTACTCAGGACCAGCAGTGATTCCCTTAACAGCAATTCAGAAAACCTTGACAATACATCAAGAAAGCTTGTGGATGTTTCTACCGAAAACACCGCTGTAACCCAGCACTTCTCCGCAGGCCTTGAGCAGACATCAAATGCCATCGACCTTGTAGAAGAAGAGATCACAAAGATCGTTCAACTTGTTGATGAGGTTGGAAACAAGGTTAAACACGGCGAGCAGAGTTCAGAAGATCTTATTGCAAACGCCAAGAAGATGAACGAGACCGTTAACAGCAACATAGAAGCAAACGTTCAGACAATGGACGAAACCGTTGCCACAATGCAAGATGCAATGAACTCCCTTGCAGCAGTTGAAAAGATCAACGAGCTTGCAGATGCCATCATGGATATCACATCACAGACCAATCTCCTTTCGCTTAATGCTTCAATAGAGGCAGCAAGAGCCGGAGAGTCAGGTAAAGGATTTGCCGTTGTTGCAACAGAAGTGGGTGTCCTTGCCAATCAGTCATCTGAGGCAACTGATACAATCAGAAGACTTATTGATGATATTACCAAGAATATCGTTGATATCAACAGGAAGGCAGATATCTGCTCTAAGGATATGGAAGCCTGCGTAAGCGGTGTTGAAGGCGCCAATGAGTCGTTTAATAAGATTTATGAGGATGTTGCGAAGGCGACTGACGGTATCAATGAGATCGCTAACGGCATTGAGAAGATCAATGATGTTGCATCCAATAATGCAGCTACCACCCAGGAGCAGGCAGCCAACATCAATGAAGTACTCGGCTTAAGTGATATGATCGTTACCGAGAGCAACAAGCTTCGCTCAGAGACGGAGAACATTACAAGTATTTCAGAGAACCTTAACCAGTACTCAGATGAGATCAACAACGATCTTTCACAGTACACAGTGTAAATTAAACAGAAGAACTTATTTACTTCTGTTCAGCTTAGCCATAGAGGCTATGGTCTCAATCTTCATCGGACAGACATCCATACAGGACAATGCTTTGGAACATCCGCTGCCTACATGCTTTTTATAGGCTTTGCCGATATCCTTTGCATTGTCCTTGTTTCTGCTGCTGACAAGGTAGCAGTCATTCGTAAATACAGCTCCGTAGAAGTTGTTTCCGTTCGTGTAATTGGGACATACCTCCAGACACCGGCCGCATTTCAGACACTTAGCGGCATTATACTGAAGCATATGCTCTCTCCCATCCTTCCCGTTATTGGGCCTGTACTGTCCTATATATACGTTGGCTTTTTTCAGGTTCTCATATATTGAGCTCCTGTCCACGGACAGGTCATGTAAAACAGGGAATTTCCTAAGCGGACGCAG
>JAEEGF010202832.1_pt1 | contig 12304 bp, 10 predicted proteins | sample 9134171 | NCBI WGS metagenome assembly JAEEGF01 (sample SAMN16246542, study PRJNA631951) | gut metagenome | biome: gut microbiome; feature: rumen; material: AP-attached | host: Bos | place: Iran: Karaj | collected 2018-10 | reverse complement strand
TGAAGGTTTCATAGAACTAACTTTAATGTGTCAATTTGCCACTTTAACGGCAACAATTCTTATTTATTGCAAAAATGAAGAAAAATATCGTCTTCTGTATCTCGCAACACATTGTCCTTGTCTGCGTCTCGCAGACGAAAAAAGGATTACTTTGTCTGCGAGACGCAGACAAGGACAATGTTATTGCATAATCCAATCCGCAGCCGTCTCAATCACATTGTCGATGCCTTGGGCGGTGCAGGCGGGGTCGAGAATAACGCGCGTATCGGGCGGCACACCCTTTTCGTAATTCTGTCCGTCAAGGGCGATGGTACGCGTTACACTGAAACGATAGGACCAGCCGTTGGGCAAAACGCCCCCATTAGGAACACCCAAGCCACCGCCCGAATAGTCGCCAAAGAGACGAAGATTATCATAAGCCTGCGTGCAAATGGCAAAGAATGACGTCGCACTATAGGAGCCACGGTCGATGAGCACAGCTACAGGTTTGGTGTAAGGATTTTGACCTAAAAGGCTGCTATCGGCGGCATACACCGTCACGGCTTCAGCAAAATCATCATGCCCAGGGCCTGATTTTACTTGGGTCTTGTACAAAGGCTGATGGTGGTTGTCGAAAATGCTGAGTAAAGTGGCAATATTGCTCATGGAACCGCCGCCATTTTGACGCAAGTCAAGGATAATGCCACGACAAGATTTGTAATACTTCAGTAAATACTTTAATACTGACTCGTTGACATCATCTGAAAACGAGGAATAACGTAAATAAGCTACTTGGCCATCACGGATAGCATTGTGTTTGAAGCTTCCCGTAGTGTGATGATTGACAGTCAAATAATGCAATAGAACGACTTCGGTATTGATGTTTTTCTCAGCATACATTTTGTAATAAACAGAGTCGTTACGAGACACATCGAAACCTGAAATCAAGTTGGTGTGACCATCACGTAAGGTGTTGAGCATGGCGGCGCACACACGAAATAGGCTGTCGTTTTTCAGGTCGTCGTTGACCTTCGGTCGATACACCTCGCGCACCGAATCCCAATTGATGCCTTTCACGTCGAAAAAGGTGTAGTTTCTATCCACTTGGTTCCAGAGATAATCGAACACGTTGACGGGATTGCTGGGCTCGTCTTGTTCCATAAAGGCGCGCTCACAAGAGGTAAAGACAAAGGCCAAAAGGCCAAAAATAAAGAGATATGTTTTTTTCATGGCGATAATCAGTTGACTCTAAACATAAAGGATAAGTTAATGGAATGCAGGGCATTGTCGTAACGATAGGCTCCCTTTTTGCCTGTCGTGAGGTAGTCCCAGCGGTAAGAAAGACCGATACGATTGTCGTTGCGCAGGTTCAAATAAAGACCCAGTTCAGTGCTTGCCCCAGGGAAGAACTTGAGGAAAGTATCACTGCTCTCCAACCAGGCATTCTCATTGATGGTTGGGTTGCCAATATAAGCATAGCCGGGACGGTTCACGACACCCACAATAGACAGGCTCAGCTTGCCGTATGCAGTCAACCAATGGTGCGACATAGCGCGGTTGAAGGCAAAATCATATTTCAGCATTCCTGTAGCGCAAAGGTTGCCAAACAATGAAACGCTCGATGCGGCATTCATCAGCAGGGGAATGTCCTTCATATCGACGAAGGTCTGCAATTGGCCTCCTACCCAATAATACCAGCGTTTTTTCGGTGAATCGTGAAAACAATAAAGGAACTCTGTCGTTAGGTTGACATCAGTGGAAGAACCGTTGACATTCGATAACAAATTGTAAAAGAATTGGACTTCTTGGCCTATATGAAAACGCCCCCACTCTATGGTAATTCCTCCTATTGCATTCGCTCCAAAGCCTGTATAACGGAACGGGATGGTGCCTTTGTCGAAACAATCGGCATAATTCGCGCCTACACAAAAATCCAACCAGATGGGCACTTTGCTCTGCGTAGGATTGTTTAATTGTGGTCTCAACGATTGGAATTCTGGGGCAATTATGGGGATACTTGTTGAGTCTTCGCGAATGGGTTGTTGGGCGAAAGTTTGTGTTGCCATCAGCGTGACAACCAATAGAATAAGGTGTTTGAAGTTCATAGTTACTCGAAAACGATGTGATTTCAGCCCGCGAAGATACCGTATTTTCGGCTTTCCCACCAACAATTCAACAAATAATCACTTCAACAATCAACAAATATTCCTACCTTTGCACCCGTTTTTCAAAATCATAAAACTATGGAATCAACGAACAAACACTTCAAGCGTTACACAGTAACCACGGCCTTGCCTTATGCCAACGGCCCCGTCCACATCGGTCACCTTGCCGGCGTCTATATCCCTGCCGACACCTATGTCCGCTATCTGCGAATGCGTGGCGAGGACGTCTTGTTTGTCGGTGGTTCCGACGAGCACGGCGTGCCGATTACCATCAAAGCTGAGAAGGAAGGCTGCACGCCTCAAGACATCGTTGACCGTTACCACGAGATCATCAAGAAGTCGTTCGAGGAGTTGGGTATCAGCTACGATATCTATTCGCGTACTTCTTCGAAGATGCACCGTGCCACGGCTCAAGAATTCTTCAAGAAGCTTTACGACGAAGGGAAATTCATCGAGAAGGAGACGGAGCAATACTTCGACCCCGAACGTCAGAAGTTCCTTTCCGACAGATATATTGTGGGTACCTGCCCAAAATGCGGTGCCGAAGGCGCTTACGGCGACCAATGTGAGAAATGCGGCTCATCCTTGAGCCCCGACGAACTCATCAACCCGCACTCGCAACTCAGCGGCGCGGCCTTGGTGAAAAAGCCGACCAAGCACTGGTACCTGCCTCTGGACCAATATGAGGGCTGGCTCCGTGAATGGATCCTCGAAGGCCATAAGGAGTGGAAGAGCAACGTCTACGGCCAGGTGAAAAGCTGGCTCGACGGTGGTTTGCAACCTCGCGCCGTCACCCGCGACCTCGACTGGGGTGTTCCCGTCCCGATTGAGGGTGCCGAGGGCAAGGTGCTGTATGTTTGGTTCGATGCCCCCATCGGCTACATCTCCAATACCAAGGAAATCTGTGAACAACGCGGCGAAGACTGGGAAAAATGGTGGAAAGACCCCGAGACCAAGTTGGTGCACTTCATCGGCAAGGACAATATCGTGTTCCACTGCATCATCTTCCCCTGCATGATGAAAGCCTACGGCGACTATATCATGCCCGACAACGTGCCCGCCAACGAGTTCCTTAACCTCGAAAACGACAAGATCTCGACCTCGCGCAACTGGGCCGTGTGGCTGCACGAATACCTGCAGGAGTTCCCTGGCAAACAGGATGTGCTGCGCTATGTCTTGACCGCCAACGCTCCTGAAACTAAGGACAACAACTTCACTTGGAAGGACTATCAAGACCGCAACAACAACGAGTTGTTGGCCATCTTCGGCAACTTCGTCAACCGTACATTGGTCTTGACACATAAGTATTATGAAGGTGCCGTGCCTGCCTTAGGCAACCTCAACGACACCGACAAGACCGTCATCGAAGAGATGAACGCCTATCCGCAGAAGATCGGCCATCTGTTAGACACCTACAAGTTCCGCGAGGCCCTCTCCGAGCTGATGAACTTGGCCCGTCTGGGCAACAAATACCTTACCGACAACGAGCCTTGGAAACAAATCAAGACCGACCCCGAGCGCGTGAAGACCGTGATGGCTGTCTCGTTGCAAATAGTGGCACACTTGGCTATCTTGAGCGAGCCTTTCCTGCCTTTCAGCGCAAAAAAATTGCAACAGATGATTGGTCTGGAAGTGAAGGGTTGGAACGATGCCGAGAACACCGTTCTGCTGCCTGAAGGCCATGTCATCAACCAGCCCGAACTGCTGTTTGAGAAGGTCGAGGACAGCGTGGTCGCCGCACAGTTGCAGAAGTTGGTGGATACCAAGAAAGCCAACCAACTGAACGCATGGAAGCCTGCCGAGGTGAAGCAAAACGTCAGCTTCGACGACTTCATGAAGGTCGACATCCGTGTGGGTACCATCCTTGAGTGCTGCAAGGTGCCGAAGGCCGACAAGTTGCTCCAGTTCCTCATCGACGACGGCATGAACAAACGCACCATCGTGAGCGGCATCGCCAAGTATTATACTGAGCCTGAAAAGTTGGTCGGCAAGCAAGTGTGCTTCATCGCCAACTTCGAACCGCGCAAGCTCAAGGGCGTAGTCAGCGAAGGTATGATCCTCTCTGCTGAGGATAAGGACGGTCGACTTGTACTGCTTACCCCGAGCGACTTGGTCACGCCAGGATGTAGCGTTGGATGATTTTCTGTCACTCTTTTACAGGGGTTGCAGGGACTGATGTCACCTGCACTTAAAGCAAACGACCATGAACACCATAGCCGACCGCATCCTCTACGAAGACAACCACCTCATCGTAGTCAACAAGCTTCCCTCCGAAATTGTACAGGGAGACAAGACGGGTGACAAGTGTCTGCTCGATGACGTCAAGGAATACATCAAGGAGAAATACGACAAGCCAGGCAACGTGTTCGCTGGCCTCGTCCACCGTATTGACCGCCCCGTAAGCGGCGCTGTGGTGTTTGCCAAGACAAGCAAGGCCTTGTCGCGCATGACGGTAAAGGTGAAAGACCGCGACTTCCGCAAGACCTATCTGGCTTTAGTGAAGAACCATCCACCCAAGCAGGCCGATGTGTTAGAAGACTATCTTGTCAAGAACGAAAAAATGAATAAATCGTTCGTTGTGCCTGAAGAGACAAAAGAAGCCAAACTGGCACGACTCAGCTATCGTGTCATTGGAAAATCAGATACATTCTATCTACTTGAGGTCGAGTTATTCACTGGTCGTCATCATCAGATTCGCTGCCAGTTGGCACACATCGGTTGCCCCATCCGTGGTGACTTGAAATACGGCTATCCACGCAGCAACCCCGATGCTTCCATCAGCCTCCATGCTTGGCGCATCGCTTTTGAGCACCCTGTTTTGAAGACACAAATTGAGATTGAAGCACCGCTACCAGAAGTCGCACCTTGGACGGCATTTCATTAGTTAACGGCTGAGTGTCAGAAGCTATGGAGTGGGAGTTACGAGGGGCACAATTCCTTTCATCACAATGAAATAGATGCCGCATACCACAAGCAGTATGCCTGCACAACGATTCATTATAGTGGTCCGTTGAGGATTGAAAAACACCTTTAGCTTGGCAGCACCCCAGGCCTTTAGCAATTCACACGTCAAAGTGGTGCCGAGGATAAGCGCAAAAAACACTATCGTATTCACTTTGTTACCACCCATACTGCCTGCCACGACAGCTACGGCCGAAAACCAGAAAATCCAGACAAAAGGATTCAACAGGTTGATAACAAAGCCTTTACCAAGCATCAAGAACCATGACGGTTTGTCATCTTTTTTCTCCATAATCTCGTTGGTGCGTTTCTCTATCAGCGACTCCTTATCTTCCGCTTTTCGTCGGAAAGTGAATACACCAAACAGCACTAAAATGATACCCGCTCCGATGCTGAACAACGTCACCTCAAGCTCAGAACGCATCACCACTTGCACCGAGGTGAGTATATACAATGAAATAATCATGGCATCATTCAAGATGACTCCTGAAATAAACCATGCCGCCGAATTGAATCCCCTATGAAGGCTAGTCTGCACTAAAGTGATAAAGGCCGGACCCATATTCACTATTAAGGAAAGAAACAAACCTATGACAATGGCCCACATCACAAAACTAAACGACCAAATACGGCTAAACTCAGGTAGTTTTTCAAAAATACCAGAAGTGTTTTCCATTGCTTAATCCTTTATAAATCAATATTCTTTACAAATTCTTCCCACATCTCCAAGCGTTTGCCTTTCAACACACGGGGAAACTTGGTGGCACCACCCCATTTGCCAATCTTCTGCTCCATGAACTCGTAGAAATATTTGGTAGGCAACACATCCACAAACAACTCCTTGATAGCTTGGGTACGCTCCACAGCATAATCATCGTTCAGCTTGCACAGATGCTCGTCAATGAGTTTTAAAGCCTTCTGCTTGTCGATGGGCTCATCACAACCCAAATACCAATGGTGGGCATACATCGTATCGTGACGAATACCTGCCACTGTGAATTCGGTGATTTCAACTCCGAGTTCCTCTGCCATCATGTCGACGGCACGGGTCATGTTGTCCTGCGAAAGATGCTCGCCCGTGATACTCAAAAACTGCTTGGTTCGTCCCGTAATAACAATTTCGCAATCCTTGGTATTGAGGAATTTTATCGTGTCGCCAATGAGATAACGCCACGTGCCGGCACAGGTGGAAAGCAACAAGGCATAATCCACACCTTCCTTCACCTCCGAAAGCAACAAAGTCTTAGGATGCTCCACAATGGTGCCTTCTTCATCGAAATTCTCCTCATTGAAAGGCACAAACTCGAAATAGATGCCATTGTCGACCAAAAGCTGCATCACGCGCTTCTTCAGGTCAACTTGATAAGCGATGTAACCCTCTGAGGCCAAGTAACTTTCAACATAAATCACTTCCTTGCCAAAAATCCGCTCAAAGCTCTTCTCGTAAGGCGCAAAGGCCACGCCGCTATGCACATACACCATCAAATTCGGCCAAATGTCATGAATGGTCTTGAGGTTGTATTCCTTGATGATGCGTTCAAGAAGGATTTGTACCCAGGCCGGCACACCCACGATGACGCCAATGTCCCATTTGGGAGCGGCTTTCACCATAAGATCCATTTTCTTTGCCCAATCCTTGACCTTCGAGATTTTCTGACCAGGCTTGTAGAAAGCTTCAAACCACGACGGAATCTTCCCTGCTGAGATGCCCGAGAGGTCACCGGCATAATAGCCAAACTCTTTGTTGTATTGCAAGTCGGTGCTGCCACCAATCATCAGAACACCACGGTTGTAAAAACTCACAGGAAAATCGTAGCGTGTGGCAGAAACCAACTGACGAATGCCAGCGCGGGTGATTCTATTGTTCAAGCCTTTAGTAATCGGGATGTATTTACTGGCCGCTTCTGAGGTACCTGAACTCAAGGCAAAATACTTGATTTTTCCAGGCCAGGCGATGTTGCGCTTGCCCTGAAGATTGAGGTACCACCATTCATCATGCATCTTGTTGTAATCGAACACAGGGATGCGCTTGCGATACTCTTCCAAAATATCTTTCGAGAGCAGAATCTCATCAAAATGATAGAATTTTCCGAATTCCGTAAACTGGGCTTTGACCAATAATTTGCGCAACTCGCGTCTTTGGGCCCGGATTGGGTCGGTATGGTTTTGACGTATTTCAACGGGTATATTCTTGATCTCCGCAGCAGCTTTCACTAAAGCTCCTACGATGGGGATGGGCATATTTTTTCTTCTTATAATGGGTAGTTTCATATCAATATAATAAAAACGGTGCAAAGGTAATGAAAAAGCCTTACTTTTGCGCCATAATCTTTCAAACCAAATTACAATGAAGAGACGTTTTTTATTATTCTTTTTCATGAGCTGCCTCTTTGCCAAAGCCCAGAATATTGAAGTAAATGGTTTACAATCAGGTGTTTGGGAAGCAGAAACAGTACTCGTTACAGGTGATGTAAAGGTTCAGGATTCGTTACGCATCTTGCCTGGAACAACTGTACTTTTCCAAGGTTTTTTCCAAATAGTCGTCGAAAACGAAGCCCAGCTGAAAGCCATCGGTACGAAGACAGATTCCATCACCTTCACCGTTGCCGACACAACTGGTTTCTCCCTATTTGATTCAGGACGCGGTGGGTGGAATGGCATCCGCTTGAACAAAGCTGGGACTTGCAAATTGGATTACTGCCGTTTCCAATATGGCAAAGCCGCCCTCGACAACGATCAGGATGGCGGCGCCCTACGTATCATCAACAGCGATGATGTGGAAATCGGCCATAGCACTTTGTTCTGCAACTTCTCGCGCGAACATGGTGGCGCCTTGAACGCTGAATGGTCGAAGGTAGTGGTGCATGATTGCAGCGTTAGCAACAACTTGACTTACACAGGAATAGACACCGTTTACTTTATGTATGGCGGAGGTCTTCGTTTCATCAACTGCGAGGTGGACATCACTGACACGGACTTCCGATACAACAACGGACAAAGTGCCATCGGTGGGGCTTTGAGTCTTGACAGCTGTTCGGTCAACATCGATCGCTGCCGTTTTGAGTACAACTATGGCATTAATGGCGGCGGGCTTTACCTGATTCGCTGTTACGACAACCCTTGCAGTATCACCAACTCACTCTTTGCCAACAACACCTCAGGCCACTTTGGCGGTGGCTTGGCCATCAGCGACTCATCGCCTTTGGTCAGCAATCTTACCGTGACAAACAACCAATCCATCGGCGTCAATTGTGGTGGCATTTTCTTCTATCAACAGAGTTCACCCCAAGTATGGAACTGCCTAATATATGATAACGCCAACGACATTCCGATTGAAGAGCCTGTACAAATGTGGTCATGGACTTACGACGGTTATGCGCCTGAGTTCCACAATTGCTTGGTACAATTCGGATTCGAGAATATCTCAAACCATGAAGCCATCACCGTTTATGAGAACTGTATCGACGAAGACCCTCTCTTTGCCGACCCTGAAAACGAAAACTACCGACTAAACTCTGGAAGCCCTTGCATCAATGCCGGTTCACTTGAGACACCTGTCGAAATTCTCAATGGCCTAGACTTGGATGGCTACCAACGCGTCAGCGACGGCTGCATCGATATAGGCGCCTTCGAATTCGATCTCACGGGAATTTACGAAACCGCTCAAAATGAGAATCTCGTCCGCATCGTTGGCAACCCTGTTACGGCTTCAAGCTATGCCGAAATTGAGTTGGACGGTGAGCATTTTTTAATGGCGAGCATTTACTCCATAAATGGAAAAGTGCTGGTGAACAAGGATTTGGGATGTGCCCAAAAGGGCATCAACCGTTTTGAAATTGGGGAAATGTTTTCCGCATTGTCCGCAGGAACATATTTGTTCGTTGTCAGAATTGATGGTAAAGCATTTGCGACCAAAGTCGTTAAATGATAAACATGTAGGGTTGTCACATCGTGGCAGCCGCAATGAGCTGCCGTAAAACGACAACCCTACAAACCTGTTTTTATGGCTTCATCATAGAATTGTCGCCTTTGTTCGCGACTGACCTTGTATTTTTTACATTGTCCTGTTTCAAGGTCACAATCAAACAAGGTCTGGATTTGTGAAAGGAAGAGTCGGGAATAAAGTCGGTTCTGATAGGCCTGCTTTCCCATCATGAAAGCAATGGTCTGCTTAACTTGGTCAAGGTCTAAGTCTTCCTTGGTGAAGACAAAGAGGCCAAACTCATCGAAATCGCCATAAAAGCCGTCGTTCACCTTGTTCATCTTGATTTCGAGGATACGCTTCAGAGGCAAAGCCAACGACCAGAATTCGTACTCGTTGCGACCGACGAGAGTGCCGTCACCCAAGCCATAGGCATAACCGCTTTGGTTGATATGGCGCAAATCCTCCGCATTCACTTCCTTGATGTCTTCGCCCGCCATCTCGTTGACCAAGGCATTGGCCACGTTCTTGTTCTCACGAATGGCACGTGTCACCTCGATACCGATACTTTGTTCTTCATCCTGCAGGTCGGGCCGGTCGCGGTTGACCAGATGGGCATAATGCTCACCCAGCAGCGTAGCCAACGAAACCATGGCATAACGCTCAAAGAAACAAGTATCGAATTTCGGGGTCAACATCGGTTTTACATTTTATTTCGTCAGTAAAAGTTTCTGTACTTTACCGTTTTCGCCTTTAATGAAATACAAGCCTTCGGGAAGGTCGCCCAAATCGATTTGATGGGTGCCAGGCGTTAAATTGTATTTGGCCACTGAACGGCCTTGCAAATCCATCACTTCGAGGTTTGTAGTAGATTCCACTTTGATGGAGAAACAGTCTGAAGTTGGGTTGGGCCAAAGATCCAAATGATATTCCTTAGATTCGGCGATGCCCTCGCCTCCTCCGCCATTGCCAACGAAAAACTTGTGTATTTCGGTCATATAACCGATGTCGTATTGATTTTCGCTCATGTACCAAGTGTGGTTGCCACCAATAACCTTGATGTGTTGCAGTTCGGCATCACCCTCATAGGTATAACGCACAAAACGCAATCCATCGTTCTTGAGGTCAGGGAAAGTATCGATGACGGGCTCCGCGACACAATTGTTGGCATTTTTCCAATAATCAAGGATAGTATCAACACTGAGACCCAAGTTACCGCCAAAGTATTGCGAATTGCCGTCGTAACCCACCACAGGGTCGGCAGTGCCATGAATGTGCAACATCCTCACGGGTGCTACAGCCGTTTGATTCGCCATGGAATGCGTAATCAGGCCGCTGACGGGTGCACAGGCGGTGATGCGGTCGCCATGCTCGATGGCCATGCGGTGCGTCATGAAACCACCCATTGAAAAGCCCGTGAAGAAAACACTGTCAAGATTGATCGGATATTGTTCGGCCAACGAATCAAGTAGCGCCATAAGGAAGCCCGAGTCGTCGATACTGCTTGCCATCAGTCCAGCATTCCACATGGTTGCACCCGACTGAGATAATGCTTGAGGAATCACAACTGCCCACTGAAACTCATCGGCCACCTGTTGGAAATGGAACTCATTGTCCAACCGAGTGATATTGTCGCCCAAACCATGCAAGAAATACAAGATAGGCATCGTCTCAGAATGGTTTTCTGGTATCTTAATGAGATATTGCCGTTGCGTGCCTTGCCATTCAAAAGTCTGAATCTGTGAGAAGAGTTGGCCGCAAAGCAGTAGAAAAGCAGATAACACGCTGATTTTAAGTAGGTTTCTTGTTTTCATAGTGAGAATTGTAATTGGATTATTGTTGGCAAAGATACACTTTTTCCTATTGCTTGACTATTCTTTCGACTACAATTCCTTGATGGGTAACCACTTTGAGAAGATAGATGCCAATGGGCATCCTTCCCAACGAAAGACAAGTCGCACCTTGTGTTGTTTTGCGCAAAAGGATTCTATTATCAACACTGAAAAGAAAAATGTCGGCTTTTATCCCTTCAGGCAAATGAAGCGTTATTTCACCATGGGTCGGATTCGGGCTAACATAAATCTTAGGAGCTTGTCCATCGATAGGCAACGCACTCGGCTCTGGACGCTGCCATTTCCACAACGAGTCGTAAACCACATCGTGAACGGCCGAACGGATAAGATGAGCTGCCTTCGGACTCAAACCTGCTTCGTATGTGATGCTGTCAGGGTCGCGACCAAACATCATGGTATAGAAAGCACAAGCAGCGGCATAACTCCCCGCCATGGAAGGATGGCTTTCATCAGACATATACAATTCTATCTCACTGTGGTTGTCGCGGAGGTAATGCCACACTCGTCCAACAGGACACACCGATGCATCGTTGGCCTCGGCCATGTACATGTAACGCGCATAGAGCAAGCTGTCCATGCCCTCGTAGGTACTCATCATGTGATACATCGAACCATATTCCGTATCGCCATTTTTGCGGCCCCAAGTCATGTAGAACATGGCCTCGCCTTCAGGGTTGAATGCGTAGATGGAATCGACCAACCGTTCCGCAAAAGGATAGACCATCTCCTCCACCATTTCAATAGGGAGAGCCGGCAACTGACTCTGTTCCTGCAGCACCACGAAATCCCATCCGCCTTGACAAATCTTGTCCATCGAAGCGTTGGAACAATGCATCTCGAAGGTGCAGGCACCAGGTGTATTGCTGGCATAGACCAACTCATCGCCCATGCTTTGGGCTATGTCGGCCACCATCCGAGGCAATTCGTTGACCGACGTGTAGCTGTTGCCCGCGAAAAACACCCGTTTGCTTTGTTGCGCCCATAGTGGTCCACAGCAAAGCAAAACAATAAGTATAATACTGATTCTAATGCAGTTAGTCTTCATCGTTCAATTTCCAGCCTCATCACTCGTGTCGGTTTTGTCGTCCCCGTCAGCTTCTCGTCGATACAGGTCTCACCAGTAGGCTTAAACCCGCATTTCTCCATCACCTTTCCTGAAGCGGGATTATCAAAGTAATGGCTACTAATCAGCGATTTGATGTCGGTTGTCTTACGAATATGTTCGAGCATTAATGCAAGAGCTTCCGTGCAGATGCCTTGGTTCCAATAAGGTTTGCCCACCCAATAGCCCACCAATGGCTCGCCTTCTCGTGCCGGTAGCTCACTTTCGGGCGCAGGCACATAACCAATCGCGCCGATGGCTTCGCCCGTCGACTTGAGTTCGATGGCCCAATTGGTATCGTTATGAAACACGGTGTGGATGA
>JAEEGF010112351.1_pt1 | contig 12304 bp, 9 predicted proteins | sample 9134171 | NCBI WGS metagenome assembly JAEEGF01 (sample SAMN16246542, study PRJNA631951) | gut metagenome | biome: gut microbiome; feature: rumen; material: AP-attached | host: Bos | place: Iran: Karaj | collected 2018-10 | reverse complement strand
CCCTCGACCAGTTCCGTGTAGAGATGCCCGTCGAGATGATCCAGCTCGTGGCAGATGGCTCTGGCCAGAAGCTCCTCCCCCTCCAGACGGATGGGATTCATCTCGATGTCCAGCGCCTCACAGACCACATGGTTCGGCCGGGTCACGATCCCCGCCTTGCCGGGCAGGCTCAGACACCCTTCCGAGCCGGTCTGCTCGCCGTCCTTCTCCACAATTTTCGGATTGATCAGAATATGGGGATCCTCCCCCGTCACATCGATCACCACGATCCTGCGAAGCACACCGACCTGCGGTGCCGCCAGACCCACGCCGTTCGCCTCGTACATGGTATCCAGCATATCCTCCACCAGTTCCCGCAGGCGGGGGGTCATCTCCGTCACCTCGCGGCAGGGCTTGTTCAGCACCGGATCACCGAATTCTCTGATGTTTCTGATTGCCATTTTTTCACCTCCGTGAAGGAAAACGCCTCCGCGCTCTCCTTTCGATCGTTTCTTCCATGATCCGCCTGTGCGCCGCCCTTAGAGCTGCGTCATCGGATCAAAATCGTACTGCACAAATTCCCGCCCCGCATGATTCGGACCGGTAAGCGGTTCAAGACTCTCCCGCGCCGCGAAAAGAAGCTCCGCATCCCGCGCCTTCACATAGATGACAAAGCGGTACAGATCCTTGAGTCTGCTGATCGCTCCGGGGGCAGGTCCGAGAACACGGATGTCGCCTTTCGCCTTCAGCACCTCCGCAAGGCTCTGCGCGTAGCCGGCGGCCTTCTTCTGATCGGGTCCGAAGACCTGCACGGCCAGAAGATGCGACACCGGCGGATAATCCATCATCTCCCGGAAGGCGATCTCCCGGTGATAGAAGCCCTCATAGTCGGCGGCTGCCGCAAAGGTCACCGCGTAGTGTTCCGGCTGATAGGTCTGGATGACGGCCTCCCCCGGCAGATCCGCCCGGCCGGCTCGTCCCGCGGCCTGGGTCAGGAGCTGAAAGGTCCGCTCCGCAGCCGCATAATCGCCTCCGCCGAGCGCCATGTCGGCGGCGATGATCCCGACCAGCGTCACCTTCGGAAAATCATGTCCCTTGACGATCATCTGCGTGCCGATCAGCACATCCGCCTCGTGGTTCATGAAGGCGGACAGGATCTTCTCGTAGGCGTCCTTCGTCGTCGTCGTATCCCGGTCCATGCGCAGCGTCCGGATCCCGGGGATCAGCTCCCGAAGCCGGCTCTCCACCTGTTCGGTCCCCGCGCGGAAAGCTCCGAGATAGGACGATCCGCAGGAGGGGCACACCGGTGGCTTGGGCATGGAATACCCGCAATAATGGCATTGTAACATACCCGAGCCGTGGAGGGAAAGAGTCACATCACAGTGCGGACAGCGGATGGCTTCGCCGCAGCTCCTGCACGAGATAAACCCGGCATACCCGCGCCGGTTTAAAAAGAGCATGCTCTGCTCGCCCCGCGCGAAACGGTCCTTGAGAAGCTCCGCCAGCTTTCGCCCGAACATGCTCCGGTTCCCTTCCTGCAGCTCGCGGCGCAGGTCCGTGATATAGACCTTCGGGAGGGTACTTCCCGTCGCGCGCTCCTTCAGGGTAAAAAGCTGATATTTCCCCATCTCCGCCCGGTAATAGGTCTCCACGGAGGGCGTGGCCGAACCGAGCACCAGCGCAGCCCTGCAGCGGGAAGCCATGTACTCCGCGACCTCGCGGGTGTGGTATTTCGGCATGCTCTCCGACTTGTAGCTCGTCTCGTGCTCCTCGTCCATGAGGATGATCCCGATATCCGGAAAAGGGGTGAAAAGGGCGGATCTGGGACCGATGATGACATCGATCTCCCCCGCCTTCGCCCGCTGGCACTGATCGTATTTTTCGCCCGGGCTCAGGGAAGAATTCAGGACGCTGACCCGCTCGCCGAATCGCCGGTAAAAGCGCACCAGCGTCTGATAGGTCAGCGCGATCTCCGGGATCAGGAAGATCGCCTGTCTCCCCTCGGCGATCACGGCCTCGATCAGGGCCATATAGACCTCCGTCTTGCCGCTTCCGGTGACTCCGTGCAGAAGGTATTTTTCTTCATAATTCCAGTGGCCGTGATCCGCATCCGCCAGGATCCGGTCCACAATGCTCCTCTGCGCGGGAGTGAGGACCGGCCGCTGCTCTTCGGCAGCGTTCACATGCACCGGATTGCGGTATTCGGTGGTGGAGAGCGTGCGCACGAGTCCCGCGCGCTCCAGCCCGGCGACGGTCTGACCACTGACGCCCAGCTTGGAGCTCACCCACTCATAAGGCATCTCCCGCTGGGAGAGAAGCGCCTCAAGCAGTCGCGCCTTCGCGCTCTGGTGCTTGCGGGAAGCCTCCCCGAGGGCGCTTTGCAGCACCTCGCGGTCTGCTGCCGCGATCAGGAAGCGGTGCTCCAGCTGCTTTACCACCGCCTTGGCCGGCAGTACGACCTTCAGCGCCTGCGCGAAGGTCCCGCCGTAGGTTCTTCGAAGAAACGCGGCCAGCTCCAGCGACCACTCCTCGGCCGAGGCGGATTTTGCCGCAGGCTCCAGGATCTCCTTGATCCTGGAAGGATCAAAGGAGGACTCCTGTGCAAGTCCGATCACATAGCCCTTCCGGCGCACGTTGCCGCTTCCGAAGGGCACATACACCGGCATCCCGGGCTGGATCTGCCCCCGCAGCCGCTCCGGAATCCGGTACGAGAAGGGGCGGTCCAGCTTGCCGATGCTTATATCCAATATGACTTCCGCGTACTGCTCTCCCACTTCCCTCTTGCTCCTGTTTTGTCTCCCGGCTCCGGCCCCTGCCTGACATTGCACGCACACCGGCCGAAGGAAACTTCCATTCCGGGATTTTTTAAGATAAATGTTCCTCGCGCAGAATATCCCGTATCAGATCCCGCTCGTCCATGGGATATTTTACGCCCTTGATCTCCTGATAGTCCTCATGCCCCTTGCCGGCCAGCACGATGATATCGCCCGGCTGCCCGTGCAGGATGGCATACCGGATGGCTTCCTTTCGGTCCGGGATCTCGATGTATTTTCCGTCCGTGCGCTCCATGCCGGTGCGAATGTCCGCAATGATGTCCAGGGGCTCTTCAAATCTCGGATTGTCCGAGGTGATGATCGTAAAGTCGGCGAGCCTTCCGCTGACCTCTCCCATCTCAAACCGGCGGTCTTTGGACCGGTTGCCTCCGCAGCCGAAGACGCACACCAGCCGACCCGCGTCGTACTGCCGCAGCGTTTCGAGCAGGCTCTCGAGGGCCATGGCGTTGTGCGCATAATCCAGCAGCAGCGTAAAGTCCGGGGATACCGGGATCATCTCGATCCGCCCCCGCACTCTGGCCGCACGCAGCCCCTCGGCGAGCTGCGTCTCCGAGACGCCGAAATGCCGGCACAGCAGGATCGCAGCCAGCGCGTTGTACACGCTGAATCTTCCGGGCATGGGAAGCTCCATGTGCATCCCCCAGCAGCCGCTCGTATCAAAGGCAACGCCCAGCTCTCCGGGCCGGTGGATCAGCACAGGCTCCCCCGCACGCAGGTCATTTTGCGCTCCGAAGCCGTAGGTCTCGAGCTGACAGGTATGGCCCTCCATCACCTTCGCAAAATGGGCATCATCCCCGTTGGCGATCCCGACGCGGCACTGCCGGAAGAGCTTCGCCTTGCAGGACAGGTATTCCTCGAAGCTGCTGTGCTCATTCGGACCGATGTGGTCCGGCTCGAGATTGGTAAAGATCCCGTAATCAAAGGTGATCGCGTCCGTCCGGTGCAGCATCAGGGCCTGGCTGGACACCTCCATCACAACGGTGTCGATGCCTTCTTCCAGCATCCGGGCAAAATATTCCTGCAGCAGATAGGATTCCGGGGTCGTATTGTTCGCATGGATATGCTCGGATCCGATGATGACTTCGATGGTCCCGACCAGCCCCACCTTGTGCCCTGCGGCCATGAGCGCCGAACGGATCAGATAGGTGGTCGTGGTCTTGCCCTTGGTCCCCGTGACTCCGATGGTGGTCAGCTGATCCGCCGGATGTCCGAACCATTCCGCGGACAAAACCGCCAGCGCCTGTCTGCTGTCTGTGACCTTAAGGATCGCGAGGTCCTTCCCGCCCAGGCCTTCCACCGCGTGGGAGATCACGACACCGGCCGCTCCCTGCTCCGCTGCGGCCACGGCATAATCATGCCCGTCCACGTTGGCCCCCGGGATACAGACAAAAAGGCACCCCGGAACCAGCTTGCGGGAATCATACACCAGCGCCGTGATCTCGCGCTCCGCATCCTTCTTTTCCGGCTCGCCTTCCGCCACGCCTGCGCTTACCAGTGCTTTCCAAAGTTTTTCCAGCTTCATGAGCATCCCTCCGAATGAAAACAGCCATTCAAATCTTCATCTGACCTGAATGGCTGCAGCTTTCTAATTAATCTTTTTGCGCTTCTCGAAAAATTCGTCGATGGTCCGGACAAAATCTTCCGCGGACAGAGACTTGAGAAGATACCCTTCCGGCTTGAGCCCCATGACATCCATGATCGTCTCCCGGTCATTCTTGCTCGTCAGGAAGAAGACAGGCACCCCGGAAAAATCATTCTCCGTCCGTATGATCTCCATCACCTGCTTCCCGTTGATGACAGGCATCTCGTAATCGAGCAGCACCAGATCCGGCAGATCCAGGGAGAGGTATTTGATTGCCATCGCGCCGGAATTCGCCAGGATCACCTGGTATTTGTCCCCCAAGAGCTTTTTGACATTCCGGAGCATCATCCCCGAATCATCCACCACCAGGATCTTTTTCTTGGTGAGGCTGTTGTTATTGGACAGGAACTGGTTGACCCTGTCCACGATGACCGGTATATCGAGCGGGCGATAGAACTCTTCCTCGATCGCGGAATCCGGAATGATCCCCTTGATCGACTCAATGTCCACCGGCAGTCCCATAAGAAAGACCGGGATCTCATTCTCCACGGCGATGTCCCGCAGATAGATGAGCGCCTGCTGGCTGCTGAGAAGATCCTGGTCCACGAAGATCAGGATCGCACCGTTCTGGATCGAACGCTTGCTCAGCTCGTTAATGTCAGGAGCCATCTCGATTACATTATGATTGAGGGCAACCAAACGATCCACCAGGTTGCCGGTCAGATATTTTCTGCTTTCCCGGATTACCCAAGCATCAGCCATCTTCCACCTCTGGAGTCAAAAATACTCTTATTTCATATTACGGGTTTTTCCACTTTGCGTCAATGATATAATTATTCCCTTTACACGAAAGCGCCCAAGCTTTCACTTGAGCGCCTTCGTGTTTCTTATGAGGGGGGGAGGATAGTTGACTCGCATCAACTATCTAAGGACACTATACGGGAAAAATGTGTCAGAAGTGTGTACGCAAAATAAGAAAAGTCTAAAATGAAACTTAAAAAAATCTTCTCTTCTTTCTCCCTCAGGAAACTATTGATTTCCGCTGCTCGCCGCCTTCACGGATTCATACTGGATGGAGGAAACGGAGTCATTTTCCACCAGGAATTTCAGCCGGCTGCCGTCCTTTTCGTACAGATAAAATCCGTTTTCCAGAAGATACCCTTCGCCGTACGCGGCCGTCATGTCCGTGAAGCTGCTCCCGATGCAGATCCCTTCCGGCGTGCTGACCATGTCATCCCAGAAGATGATGCAGGAGATCCGGTCCGCCGCTCCGTCGGGGTACGTGTCGATCTCGAAATGATCGTAGGTATACATTTTGTCGAGACCCTCAAACGCGCAGCTGGCCGCCTCAAAATAGGACTTCGGCTCTCCGAGCTGCTCGAGGACGGCGCTCATCTCCTGATCGGCCCCGATGGAAATCGTTCCGCTTCCGGTCTGCACTTCGAAAACATATCCGGAGGGTCCCTCCGCCGTCTGCGACGCGGTCTCCTGCGGCGCACTCTCCTGCACCTGCTCCGGGCCCTGCGTCTGCGCACTCTGCGCAGGATCCTTCTGAATATGATACTCTTCCTCTTCTGCCGCTCCGCAGCCGGTCAGTACCGCCGCGAGCACAAGCGCCGCGAGAAGACGCATTTTCTTATGAAGCATGTTTTGTTCCTCTTTCCGGGCTGAGCCCTGTTTCATTTTCCTTCCGCGAGGGCCGCATAGGCCGCTTCCACGTCCGCGTGATACCGGGCCAGACGCTTCGCCCAGATCGCATCCAGGGCGGGATCGCCGCGCCGGTCCGTAAGGCCGCAGCGCTCCGTAAGAAGGCTTCCCACCGCGCGCGTGAGCTTTTCTGCGCCCGACAGATTCAGATGCAGTCCCGCGTCGTAGGTATCGGTGCGGTAGTCCAGTCCGATCTCCTCGGTCCGGTCCAGAAAATTAATATAGCACAGATCGTGTTCCTGCGCATAATTTTCCATCTGCTCGTCCCATTCCTCATACCAGTAGGGGTAGAGGCTCGGCGCCTTCATCAGGACCAGTTCGATGCCCTCTTCCTCACATTTTTCGCGGATCTTGTCCAGATAGGCATAGGCGTTGTCGCCGAAGCGGTAATCGCCCAGAGGCTTCGCCGGAGGGAGATTTTCCGCGGGGCGCACATCCACCCGCATGTAATAGCCGCTGTAGGTCACCGGGTCCCGGTGGAAGAGATATTTCCAGTCCTCGGCCCCGAGCTGTGTGATACGGGAATGGTACCGCAGCAGCGGAAAAACATACTCGATCAGGTGCTCTCCTTCCGTCTCGGAGGCCAGGATATTCCGAACCTTCGCGGGGGACCAGCGCATTCCTTCGATCGACATGCGGTTGTAGGCTTCCTTTTGCGGCTCGTCGTACTGCATCGCCAGGACATTGAATACCACGACCTTCGGCTTTTCATACCGCAGCGTATCCTCCAGCAGATAATAGGACTGCCAGATCAGCTGCTGGGCGCTGCCGCGGATATAGGACGAGATCCCGTACTCCTCCCAGAGAACGGCCGGCGTGATATTCTCGTAGAGCTCACAGTCCCCGATAAAGAGGACATCGTGGCATTTCTCCGCCCCGTAATACTCGGCGATCATCGCCCCCTCCACCACGTCCGACATATACTTCGGCTCAAGGAGTCTGGTGAGAAACGCAAGGATCAGGACCGCCGCCATCAGACAGGAAAGCAGGGTCAGAGCGCGTATTCTTTTTCTTTTTTTACCGTTTGCTTCTTGCATACGCTTTTTCATCCTCCGGTCCGTGCGGGGAAACTGCGCAGGACCGGCGCCTTCAGAACTGATTGTAGATAAACTGGCTGCTCTCGTAGCCGATGCCGTAGTAGCCGAACAGGATCACGAGCAGGAACAGTCCGAACCAGACGGCACACTGCGCCGCCACTGGGAAGGTCATAATACGCGCACGTACGCTCCCCTTTCGCCCGGCCAGGCTGACCAGGGTAAGAAGGATCGTTCCGGCGAGGAGAATCCCGTAATCCGCTGCGCCCAGCCCCAGCCCCGTGAGGGACGAAAGTGCCAGATCCCGTATATGGAAGGAGGTGAACATACTCCCCATCATGCGGAAGGTGAGCGGCACATCCCGGTAACAGTCGAACATGCGAAGCAGGCTCATCAAAAGCACCGTGCGCACCACCTGAAAGATCTTCCAGGGCGTCCGGCCCTCCACCGCAAAGCACTTGTGAAAGCGGTCATACAAGGGCTCCAGTTCCTGGCTGATCATGATCACGACGAAATTCCCGAGTCCCCAGACGATGAAATTCCAGCTCGCGCCATGCCAGATACCGGTCGTAAACCAGACCGCGAAGGAGCACAGATACACGGGAAGCCGCTTGCCGATCCGGTCTCCGAGATGCTTTCTGCCCCATTTGTTCAGCTTCTGCATCCCGCCGGAGACGGACATGGGATAGAAAATGTAGTCCGTGAACCACGTTCCCATCGTGATATGCCAGCGCTTCCAGTATTCCTTGATCCCTTTGGAAAAATAAGGTCTGCGGAAGTTCTCCGCAACCTCGATGCCGAGCACCTGCGCCGTGCCGATCGTGATGTCGATGCCGCCGGTAAAGTCCGCATAGAGCTCGAGCGCATAGAAAAGCATCCCGGCAAAGGCGAAGGCGCCGCCGTAAGTGTCCGGATCCGCGATGATCGCCTTCACCGCGACGAGCATGCGATCCGCGATCACCAGCTTCTTGAAATACCCCCACAAGATCCGCTCGAGACCGGGCACGATATGCTCCGCCGACGGCGCATGCGGGATACAGAGCGTCTTCGACAGATCGCCGAAGCGGCTGATGGGCCCCTGTACGAGCTGTGGAAAGAAGGACACGAAGAGTGCGAATTTCAGAGGATTTTTCTCGGCGCCGATCTTGTCCCAATAGACGTCGAGCAGATATCCGATGCTCTGAAAGGTATAGAAAGAGATGCCCATGGGAACCAGGAGATCCACCATGGAAAGAGCGCTTCCGCCAAAGGCCGTGCGGATCGCGTTCACATTGACGATCGCGAAATTCGTATACTTGGTCACCGCGAGGATGCCGAGATTCGAAAGAAGCCCCAGCAGCAGGATCCGCTTCTGCGCCTTCCCTTCGGCGGCCTTCCACGCCTTCTTCCGCTCCCGGTCAAGGCCTTCCTTCTCCCTTGCAAACCGCTCCCGGAAGGCGGCTTTCCGGGCCGCAAGCCACCTCCCGCAGCCGTAGATACTCGCGCTTGTAAAGAGGATAAAAAGCAGATACCGCGGATCCGCCAGGGCATAGAAAATATACCCCGCAAGCAGCAGAAATCCCCATTGCCACCTGCGCGGAATCAGATAATACACCAGAAAGGTGAGGATCAGAAATCCGATAAATTCATAGGATGCGAAAAGCACGTTTACTCCTCATCCATGCAGCGCTGGATCAGACGATAGATCGCCTTCGCGCTGTTGAAATTCTCGGGGATGATATCCCCCGCGGGGATCCGGATATCAAAGGTATCGCTGACCTCCGTCACGATGGTCACGATGTCAAAGGAATCCAGGATCCCTTCGTCCACCAGATTCTCCTGCGTCTCAAAGTCCACCTCCGGATGCAGGTCCTGCAAGATCTCAAGTAAATCGTTCATAATGTCCTCTCATTTCCCTTTGCTTTCTTCGTAGCTTCGCTGCAGCGCCTTCCGGTCGATCTTCCCGTTCGGCGTAAACGGCATCTGCTCGAGACGGTTCACCCGGTTCGGCAGCATGTAGCGCGGCAGACGGTCCTTCAGCGCGCCGATCAGCTGCGCCGTATCAAGATCGCCGACATAGTACAGGACGATCCTGCCCTTGGCCTGATCGTAGATGCAGCCGGACATCTTCACGCCCTCCACCGCGTCTGCACTCACCTCGATCTCCCCGAGCTCGATCCGATGCCCCATATGCTTGATCTGGAAGTCCCTGCGCGAGACAAAGACCAGATCCCCGTCCGCATTTTTCTTCCCGATGTCTCCGGTCCGGTAGATGATCTCCGGATAGGCCTTCTGCAGGGGATTCTGCACAAAGGCTTCGGATGTCTTCTCCGGGTTGTTGTAATACCCGAGCGTCACACAGGTGCCGCGCAGGCAGATCTCTCCTTCTTCCCCGTCCGCGGCGCGCGTACCGTCCTCCTTCAGCAGCAGGATCTCCGTATTCTTGAAGGGGCGTCCGATGGGGATCACCTCATCATCCGCAAAATCCCGCGTCACGGGATAATAGCAGCACATGCCGGTCCCTTCCGTCGGACCGTAAAGATTGAAAAAGCGCGCTCCGGGCACCGCCTCACGCCACATCCGGAGCTGCCTGGGCGGGAAGACCTCGCTCCCGAAGGCGATCAGCCGAAGATGCTCGGGCCGGACCGTATCAAAGGTACGGAAAGCCGAGATCATCGTAAGCGCCGATACCACCCAGCACAGGGTATTGATCTTCTTGTCATTCAGATATTCCACGAGCCGCACGGGGAAGGAAAAAAGCTCCCGCGGGATCAGATAGGTCGTCGCTCCGAACTTGATCGTCGGATACAGTTCCTTCAGGCAGGCATCGAAAGCCAGCGGTGTCTGGTTACCAAAGACGGTCTCCTCATCAAAGCCGAGCGTCTCGGAGAGCTGCTCCACATAGTCGAGCACGCTCCGGTGGCAGGCCGCCACCCCCTTCGGAACCCCCGTCGAGCCGGAGGTAAAGACCAGATACAGAGGATCCGTATCGATCGCCTGCGCACGCCGCTGCTCCACCAGTGCTTCCTGCGCAGGTGCTTCGTATATCTCCTCATACCACAGCGTCTCGCCGTCAAAGCCCAGCGCCTGTGCCTGCTCTTCCAGTTCCCGCTGACAGATCATCACGCGGGGGCGGCAGTTCTCGATGATCAGCCGGATCCGCGCCGCAGGCATCTCCTCGTCGATCGGCACGTAAAAGCATCCCGCGGCGATGGTGCCGAAGAAGCTGACGATCTCCCGCGGACTCTTCCGCAGATACAGAAGCACCGGCTCTTTTTCGTATCCTTTCCGGATCAGCACCGAGGCCACGGAGTTCATATGATCCCGGAGCTGACGGAAGGTATAGCACACTTCGTCGTCCAGAAAGGCCGGTTTGTCCGGCACCCGCTTTACGGTCTCCTCCAGATAATCCAGTACATGATTTTGCATAAGAAATTATTCCCTTCCGGTGATCAGTTCCTGATATTCGCTCTTGAGCCGCCCGCAGCGGAGCACCGAGGCCCGCGCCAGCACATCCAGCGCATCCAGATATCCGCCGCCGAGCGGATAATCCCGCTTGATCATCGACAGCTCCGTGCAGCCGAGCACGATCACTTCCGCGCCCTGTCCCCGCAGCTCCTGACTGACCTTCTTGAACTTTTCCATCTCGATGGGAGCTCCCGCTTTGACATCCCGGAAGATCAGATCCATCACATAGCGCTGGCCGGTCACGGAGGGAAGCACGAGGCCGATCCCTTCTTCCTGCAGTGCCTGTGCGAAGATCCCGCTCTCCACGGTGCCGTCCGTCGCCATCAGGCCGACCGTGCGGATGCCGCGCGCACTTAAGTATTGCGCCGTCTCACGGATGCCGTGGATCACCGGGATCCCGATCTGTTCCTGAAGCTGCGCCTGAAAATAGTGCGCCGTCATACAGGGGATGGCCAGCACCGTCGCTCCCATCCGCGCCAGTCCCTTACCCGCGCGCACCAGCTCCGGAAGCGGGCTCTCCTCGCTGCGTCCCAGAATGTACGCCGTGCGGTCGGGCGTCCCCGGGATCTGATGCAGCACCAGTTCCATATGTTCCTGATCGGTCCGGGCATCCGTCATCTGTGTCAGAAGCTGCAGAAAATAAGCTCCCGCCATCGGTCCGAGCCCGCCGATGATTCCCAGCATTTCCATCCTGTTCTCTCCCCCGGCCCTCCGGGATCCTGCGCGTTTTCCTATTGCCCGACGATCTCGGGATAGTCGTCTCTCACATACATGTGCGAGTTGTGATGCTCTGCGGAGTAAGCCATCAGGGTGGCATCGTCCACATAGCACAGATACGGGTGATCCGAGCGTCTGCAGGCGTCGAAATGATACCAGCCCTCCCCGATATTGACCAGATTCCAGAAATGCTTCCGGCTCGTCGGGATCTTGCAGATATCGATGTTCTCGATCCCGGCCCGCGTCAGCAGCACCTTGGAGGTACTCGCGTAGGTCAGGCAGTCTCCGGTGCGCATCACCAGCCCCTCATAGGCTGCCGGCACCCAGTCGGCTCCGTCCTCGGTCTTGCCGCGGTTCTCGTAGCCGATGTTGTTGTAGACATAGCTGTAAATCTTTTTGAGCTTCTCCATCTCCGTCATGTCCGGCGTCAGGATATCGGCAAGCACCTGATCCGCAAGCGCGTTCACCTCATCGATGGAGATATCCCGGTGCAGCACCGTGATCTGGATCGTCTGTTGCGTCGTATTCCCCGCGCGGTCCGTCGCCGTGTAGGTTGCGCGGTAGATGCCTTCCTTGTTCGGATCCACATCCGGCGCATCCACCGTAAATGTGATATCCGTGTCACAATTGTCCGTGACGGTCACGCCCTGCTTGTAGGCCAGGGTATCGCCCTCGCGGATCACCATATCCTTCACACCCTCCATCACCGGCGCTTCCCGGTCGATGGTCAGGGTCAGCATCGCCCTGCGGGAGAAGGTATTTCCACCCTCGTCGGTTCCGATGATCTCCACCTCCTGGGGCTGCTCGGAGGTCAGATCCGGCTCCGCAGCATAGGACCAGGACAGATCCGTCGCATCGCTCGCCTCCGTCACAAAGCTCCCGGGGGTGAATCCGGAGCTTGCAAAGCACGCAAGATCCTGCACCGAGCAGGAAGGCGCTTTCGTATCCGTCACATGCAGGAAGGTCCGAAAATGCTCTCCCTGCCCTCCGCTCAGGATCTCCAG
>JAEEGF011208933.1_pt1 | contig 12306 bp, 10 predicted proteins | sample 9134171 | NCBI WGS metagenome assembly JAEEGF01 (sample SAMN16246542, study PRJNA631951) | gut metagenome | biome: gut microbiome; feature: rumen; material: AP-attached | host: Bos | place: Iran: Karaj | collected 2018-10 | reverse complement strand
AAGTGATACGCCAACAAGAAACTTGTCCATGTTCTTTCGTCAGGCTGTATGGAGACGGTTCGGGCTGGTGACTGGAGTGTGCCCGGTGCCGTTGGAAATAGCTGGCTTAGGTGAGGAATTGGGAAGGGTTTTCTTGCGTATCAAGCAGGGATAAGTGGCTGAAGGGTAGGGGATGAGTCGTTGCTGTAGATAGGGTCGGAGGCGTGAGGTATTGTCTCCTTTGCTTTTTTTCTCATTGGTTTTGAGAAAATGTGTATTTTTGCATTGGCTTTCACCGCTGTGACTGATGGCCGATGATATTGAAAAAGCTTGATTATTATGATGACAAACAGTATGTTGAAAAAGTGTACCCTGCCGTTATTGCTTGTGGCGGTCTTTTGTGTGCTGGTTTCGTTCCACACGCATGAACCTGACAAGAAACCCATTGTGCTGAAATGTGCGCAGCCGCAATACCTGAAAGTGGGCGACCGTGTGGCGCTCGTATCGCCGTCGTACTTCAAGTCGATGAAAGAGGTGGAGAAGGCCGCCGAGGTGCTGCGCGGATGGGGGCTGGAGCCTGTCATAGGGCCTAATGTGGGCAAGGTGCATGCTGGCCGGTATGCCGGCACCGTCGAAGAGCGTGTGAGCGACCTCCGCTGGGCGTTGGCCGACACCACCATCAAAGCCATTATCTGCAACCGTGGCGGCTATGGCACAATACACTACCTCGACCAAATCCCGCTTTCCGAATGGCGTGCGAATCCCAAATGGTTGGTGGGCTTCAGCGATGTCACCACCCTGCACGGCCTGCTGGCACGTGCCGGAGTGATGAGCATCCACGGCACGATGAGCATGTTTCTGGCTACAAAAGGTTCTGACACGAGCAGCACGCTGATGCGCGATTTGCTGATGGGGAGTGTGCCGCGGTATGAGGTCCCCGCACATCCTCAGAATATCGAGGGGCGAGCCAGCGGCATTCTGGTTGGCGGCAATATATGCACTTTTGTCCCCAACCTTGGCACACAAGCCGATGCCACCATGGGCCGTGATCTCATCCTCTTCATAGAGGAGGTGGAAGAGGGGATGCATAATATAGACCGTCAGTTTAACATACTCATGAGGAAAGGTGTGCTCGACCGTTGCAAGGGTGTGGTGCTGGGCACTTTCACCGACTGCGAGAGGGAGTTCTCGTACGAGAGTGTCGAGGAAATGCTCCGCCCTTATATCGAAAAATACAAGATCCCGCTGCTCTGCGGCTTCCCCGGCGGGCACGGCAAGGTGAATCTTCCCTTGGTGATGGGCGCTCCCGTCACCATAGATGTCCGTCCCGACGGTGCCACCCTCCAGTTCGACATAGAAGGACGGCAACAGGAAATGAGGGTTGGTGAATGAACGTGGCAATGTGGCGGGGAGAGTAATCCGGGCAAACCGTCATCTTCCGCAGTCAGTGGGTTGCTGTGGGCTACTCCTCGGAGGTCTCCGAGATAACGCGGCGGTAGGCCGAGAAGGTGTTGGCGCGCGACAGGAAGCCTTGGTATTTGCCTTCTTCGTCCACCACGATGAGGTTGTAGCGGTTGCTGAGCTGGAACTTCTTCACCACGGCTTCGGGCGAGTCGCCCAAGTGTACGATGTCTTTGTCTTCAAAGGTCATCATCAGCTCTTTGATGGTGACATTGTCGTACATCTCCGTTTCAAAGATGAGGTGCCGCAGGTCGTCCATGACGATAAGGCCGAGGAAACGCCCGTCGGCGTCCAGCACGGGGAAGAGGTTGCGCTTCGACCGCTTGATGGCTTCGACTATGTCGCGCAGGGTGCCGTTCTCTGGCAGGGTGGCGAAATTGGTTTCAATAAGCTTTTTGAGGTCTAAAAGCTGCCATGCCGAGGCATCTTTGTTGTGGGTCATCAGGTCGCCCTTCTCGGCCAGTTTGCGGGCGTAGATAGAGTGCTTCTCAAACGGCTGGACACAGATGTAGGTCACCGTGGCGGTGATGAGGAGCGGAACCATAAGGGCATAGCCTCCTGTGATTTCGGCAATGAGGAACACCCCCATGAAAGGCGCGTGCATGACGCCGGTCATCACGGCCGCCATGCCCACGAGGGCAAAGTTGGCGGTGGACTGTGGCGGGAGGCCAAGATGATTGCTGAGGGCTGCAATGAAGTAGCCGCTGAGACCACCCAGCACCAACGAGGGACCGAAGGTACCGCCAACGCCTCCGCTGCCGATGGTGGTGGCTGTGGCCACAGGCTTGAGCAGAATGAGCACAAAGAGGATTGCCAGGGCTATCCAGCCGTTGTTGCGGAAACTGTTGAACACACTGCTGGCGAAGAGGGCGTCGTCATTGCTCCCGTTGAGGAGTTCGGTGAGTGCCCAGTAGCCCTCGCCGTAGAGGGGAGGGAAAAGGAATATCATGACGCCGAGAATGACGCCGCCTATTATCCACTTGGATATCCAGTTCTTGCGACGGCTGAACCATTCCTCCACTTTGTCGGTGCAGCGCAGAAAATAGACCGAACTGAATGCGCAGAAGATGCCCAGCACTACTAAGAATGGTATCTGGCTGAGCGTGAAGTCCTCCGCCACGTGGAAGACAAACTGCACTTTCGGCCCCATGAGAAAGTATGCAACGGTGGACGCCGACAACGCCGAGATGAGCAGGGGCACTGCTGTGGTCATCGTCATGTCGAACATGAGCACCTCGACCGTGAACAGCACACCGGCCAGGGGGGCTTTGAAGATGCCCGCAATGGCTCCGGCGGCGCCGCATCCCAAAAGCAGTTTCACGCCGCGCGCGCTGACATGGAAGAACCGCCCTACATTGGAGCCGATGGCACTGCCCGTGGAGGCAATGGGGGCTTCAAGTCCCACGCTGCCGCCGAATGCCACGGTGAGGGTTGATGCCACCAGCGACGAATACATGTTGCGCGGAGGGAGCGACCCCTTCTTTCGCGAGATGGAGAATAGCACAGTGGGTATGCCGTGCCCGATGTCGCCTTTGATGATATACTTCACAAACAGGACGGTGAGCAGTATGCCCACCAGAGGGGCGAAGAGGATAAGGGCATTGCCGCCCCCGCTGGCGAAGTGGGCGTCGCCTATTTCCATCACATATTGGCCCGACCAGTGCACAACCGTCTTCAGAAGCACCGCCGCCAAGCCGCTCAGGATGCCCACAATCACGCTTAGGAGCAATAAATACGTCTGCTCCGAAATGTGGTGCAAACGCCAAGTGTACAACTTTTTATATGCATCTTTGTAACGCATGTCCTGTTTTTTGTCAAGGGGCAAAGATACGAAAACTTTTCTGTTTGCGTTATTATTGAAAACAAATATTGTCTTATTTATTACTAAAAGATACCCGATATGAAACAAATTTTTGCTATTGCGGCAGCCGTGTTGATGCTCTCCTCGTGCGTGTCGATGAGGGAGTATGAGGCTCTGCAGTCACAATACAGCCAGACGATGAAAGGCTGGAGCGTCACCAAACAGGAGTTGCAGGAGATGCGTGAAGAGAACGCCGAGCTGGTGCGGCAGGGACAGGCCATGACTGTTGCGTTGAGCGACATGACGACTGCCCGCCAGGAATGCGAGGCGACGGTGAAGTCTATCAACCGCTCGTATGCGGCGTTGCAGCTGCGCTACGACACCACGGTGGAGAACTTCCTGCAGCAAATCACCGGCAAGAACCGCGACTTGACAAAAGCCAACAAAATGCTCGAGCAGCGCACGCAAGAACTGTACGAGCGCGAGGCCGCCGCACGACAGCGCCAGCAGCAGCTCGAAGAGCGCCAGCGTCAACTGGAGCAGAGCGAACAGGCCGCCACCGAAGCCCTGCGTGCCAAAGAGCAGGAACTGGAGCATCTTCGCCATGCCGTGTCCCAGGCCTTGGTGGGTTTTACTGACAAGGGTTTGAATGTGGAAACCAAAGAGGGCAAGGTGTATGTGTCCATGGAGGACAAACTGCTCTTTGCCTCGGGCAGCTGGACGGTATCGGAAAAGGGCGTGGAGGCCATCAAGAGCCTTGCCAAGGTGTTGGAAGAACACACCGACTTGAACATCATGGTGGAGGGACATACCGACAATGTCGTCTTCCGTGGCACCACCGCAGTGAAAGACAACTGGGATTTGAGTGTGATGCGTGCAACCGCCATTGTCAAGCTGTTGTTGGCGCAAGGACCGAAAATCGACCCTGCAAGAGTCGAGGCTGCCGGCCACGGCGAATATGCCCCCAAGAAGCCTAATACCACCGCTGCCAACAAGGCGGTCAACCGCCGCACCGAAATCATCCTTACGCCGAGACTGAAAGATATTATCAAAATTGTGGCAGAATAGAAACTGCTAACACCCAACGTTTTAGTATCGACTCGCAAACTTTTTTTCAAGTAAGCTGTAATATTTTTGCCTCTCGCGCGATTATTATGGCGAAATGACTCGGAACGAATACAACAATGGAGTGAGCCTTTGGGCCGACGATGTGTACCGCTACGCGGTGCACTGCTGCGGCGACCGGGAGCAGTCGAAGGACTTCGTGCAAGAGGCTTTCGCCACGCTCTGGGAAAAGCGCGAATCCGTTGCGACCGAGAAGGGAAAGGCTTTCCTCCTCGCGGTGGTTCACAACCATGTGATGAGTCATTTCCGCCACGAGGCGGTATATCGCGAAAACGCTGACGTGCTGAAGGGTGACCAGGTGACAGAACCCGACGAGGCTTTCGACTTGCACGAAGCCATTCAAAAGGCCATGGATGCCTTGCCACAGGTACAGCGCGAGGCGGTGATGCTGAAGGATATTGAAGGCTACGATGTCCACGAAATCTCGGAGATTCTTTCCATCAGCGAAAATCAGGTGAGGGTGTATGTTTTCCGTGCCCGTGTATCAATGAAAAAAACACTAATTGCATTAGGATATGATGGTAACAATTGATAATTACGAATATTTCTTCTACCAGTACGCCGAGGGACGGCTGACGGAGGCGGAGCGCACCGAGGTCGAGGCGTTCATGCAGCAGCATCCCGATTTGGCCGAGGAGATGTCGCTCTACGACCCCGGTATGAAAGCCGAGGCTGCGGCCGAGGTCTTTCCCGACAAGGAGTCACTGCTGCGGCACGAGCCTGTCCGCATCCCCATGTGGCGATGGGCGGCTGCCGCCTGTGTGGCAGGATTGCTGTTGGTGGGTGTATGGCAGTTCGGAGGTAATGCGTCGCAACAACCTGTTGTCGCCGAGGTGCCACCGACCGTAAAACCTGTCATTATAGACACAAATTCGTCCCGCAATGCGCTTCCTGAGGAGGTTATGACTACCGAAACGCTCGCAGCCATACCCGCACAGGTGGCAAGCATTCAGCACAAGGCCGTTGCCGAGCCGTTGCCGCCCATGATACAGCACGAGGCGGTTTTGGATGAGCCTCTTCTTGCCGAGGCCATGCCGACGGAGATGCAACGCAATGATGCCGTAGAAACCACGGTAATCATCTATACTGACTACCTGTTGATGCCCGAAGAGACTATTGCTATGGTCGAGATTGACACGACATACACACCCTCCTATCTGGATGATTTGTTGAGGCAAGGACGCAGTCTCTACGACCGTCTCAGGGCACGCGCTCTCCGTGCCGAGGGCGATACCCGTGTCATGCTGGCATCTTTATAAGAACAATAATACAACAGAATAATAACAATTAAACTTTTAATAACATGAAAAACACAATGATTCTTCTCGCTATGATGCTGACAGCCTTCACGGCAATGGCAAAAGACGAAGACGACACCATCAAAATCTACCGTGTCACAATGGCTGGTAATGTGCCGAAAGTGTCCATCAGCGGCTATGCTAATGTGTCAATAGTGGGTGACACAATTTCTTATCTTACAGCCGAAGGAGGTCTGTTGGACTCTGGGAAAGACAAAAAACCAGAATTTTCCTACAACTCTCAAGAGGGGTTGACCATCAGTGCCAGGCCGGGGGCAAAGCCTCTGGTTGTCCATCTGAAACAAGAGGGTAACTGGGAAATCTCTACCGAAGACTATGCTACAGTGACGGTGTCTCAGGCCAGTGGCATGTCGGTATTGAGGATTAACACCTCCGACTACAGTCAGGTGTCTGTGATGCCTTCATCGAACAAGGATACCCTCAGGGTGAGGACTATGGGCTTGAGGGCTGAGGACTTTTCCAAGATTAGTGTCGTTGTCCCTTGTGTGGGGGAGGCCCTTTATGCCAAGTCCGAGGACTATGCAATGCTGAATGTATCCGATGTCCGTGCAACAACTATCTACAAAAATGTCTCCGACTTTTCCAAGTTGAATATTGATAGTTATGAAGGCATGCTTTATGCCGACGAGGATGATGTCTACGGTCTTGTCGAGGAGATTGCCGAACAGGTAAGCGACAGTGTCGGCATGAAGGATTACCTTATCAAGCATTCACAACTTCCGAAACTTCCCCACTTACGGTACAATGTTGAAAAGAAGAAGAAAAACGCTAACAAACCCGGTTTCCACCTGTCGTTTGCATGGGCGTTCAACAACTGGGGCGATGCTCCCCTCAGCGGCCTTAACGGCATGAGCGACCCCTATTCGATTGGAACCACTTTCTCCTCCTATCAGCTTGCCCTCATTGCCACTCCTCTCAACTATGAGCACTGGACTCTCGGCATTGGCGTGGGATACGAGTCCGACATCTACCGCTTTGCCGGCGACACCTATATGTCGATTGGCGAGACAGGCACCCCCGAGGTCTCCACTTTCTACCACAAGGAACTCGGCAATGCCCGTTGGGCAAGCCGTCTCGTGGCCCGCTATGTCACGATGCCGGTCTCTGTCATGTGGAAGCCCACGCGTAAGTTCGGCATTGCTCTTGCCGCCATCCCCGGACTGAACTACACAAGCAGCAACACGGGTCTTAAACACAAGGGCAAATCCTATACAGACAATGCCAAGATGACGGATGTGGAGGATGCCTCCCGTATCATGAATCCCTACAAACTCGATGCCCGCCTTACTCTTGTCTTCACAAATATAGGAGTCTTCATGCAGGTGCCCACCATGCCGGTACTCAAAAACATGGATCGCGAGGTCTATCCCATCAAGTTTGGCTTTATCCTGGGACTCTAAACTTCAACCCAAATCGGTCATTAGAGTTTATGGCAGATTAGTATTTGTTTCGAGCAGATTGGGCGCATCACTGGCGAAGGCGTAGCGGGCTACGGCGAGACAGGGATGTGGACAAGATGCCGAAAGAAATGCTAATATGGCATAAACAGACCTGAAAAAGACGAGATTGATTGAAAAGTCGGTCTAATGACCGATTTGGGTTCAAGCCAGAACAGGTACTTTTCTAACTATAAATGAAATCGAGAGGCGTTCCGCAAGGGGTGCCTCTCTTTCTGTGAGGGTATTACTAAAGTTTGACAAGCATAATCAGTCGTTGAAGCAACCATCAAGGGTCGTCATTTATTCGATCGTTATTCGATCGTTTTCCACTCGTTTTCCCTTTCAGAAAGGGAAAATGATGGGAAACATATCGAAAAACGATAAGATAAAGAACGACGCAACACCGAGCCCGGAAGACGCGCAGTGGAACGTTGGGGACAATTATGCGACATTATAGGAACGGTGACGAAAGTTGACGAAAGGTGGAGTAATCCCTCGCAGAATTAAACGTAACTTCCGCGCGAAGCGGCAAGCGTCTCACCGAATTGTTGATAAGTTGGAACGTTGATACGTTGATATGTTGATACGACTCGCATCATATCAACATATCAACGTATCAACATATCAACAAAAAAAATCGACATGTCAACGGACAACGATGACGGAAACAAGAGAGGAAGTTTGTCAAACGTTGGTTATTACCTTTTGGATTTACCCCTTCTGCTCGGCAGCGGGTCTTCGGGTTTGCTGCGGTCGCCTAAAAGACGGCGCGCGCCGATATAGCGCTTGGCATAATATTCCTCGGTGGAGTAGGAGTAGATGACCCCTGTCGAGGTGGCGGCATGGATGAAACGGAACACGCCCGTCGTTGTGTCCACCTCAGTGACGATGCCCGTGTGGCCTACACCGCCCTTGCCGGACCGGCCTTGAAAAAAGACCAGGTCGCCCTTTTGCAGTTTTGTGCGCTCCTTGACGCTCCGTCCTAAACGGTATTGCGGCGCCGAGCCGCCCGGCAGAGTGAAGCCGAACTTCTGGTACACATAGCGGGCAAAACCGGCGCAGTCGAATGCCTTGGGACCCTTGCCGCCATAGTGGTAGGGCTTGCCCAGGTGGGTCATGGCCTCCTCGATAAGGCGGTCGGCGCTGTCGGGCAGGTTTTTCATCTGCTCCACGGTTTCGCTTAATAGGGGTACGGTGGCGACACTGACAGCCCATGCATGGTTGTTCCACGGTGCTTTGCCCGTGAGACTTTGCGCCCAGGTCTGACCCATAACGCAAAGGAATGTGGCTACCAACATCCTATGCTTCATCTTCGGGGAATGGTGTTTCGGTGAGGGAATCGCTGCCGCCCTTTTTCTCGCTATAGACATCTAAGGCCACCACCACGGCGGTGAAGGCCCAGAAAGGCACCGACAGCTTGTCGGTGTCGAGGAAGTTGTTGAACACCCCGTGTATGTAGTAGGTCAGCAGGCTCAGGGTGAAGGCCAATGCCATGTCGGCCACCTGTCTGTCCTTGGCAGTGCGATATACGCGCACCCCTGTGGCAAAGGTGGCCATAAAGATGCACACCACCAGCAGCACGCCCGGTATGCCCTGCTCTGTCATAGGGCCGATATATTCGCTGTGGGCGTTGCCCAGGTTGCCGGCATTGGTACTGATGGTCGAAAGTTGATAGCTGCGCTGATAACTGGCATAGCGGAATTGGTAGGTGCCGGGACCGCATCCCAGCATGGGGCTCTCTTTCCACATGCGCAGCGCCGATGCCCAGCGGTTGAGCCGCTCCAGATTGCTGGCATCGGTGGAGATGTTTGAAAGGCTTTTAAGCTGCCCGGCCAGGTCGTAGGAACTGTCCTGATGGTTCTTGCCCAGCTTGTAGAGTACATCGCTCTGGTACACGAAAAACACGCCTACACCCAAGCCGAACAGCAACACCATCCACTTCACCTTCATTCCCATGCGTATTAGCACATACACGCCAATGGCACCCAGCACGCTCAGCCAGGCGGCGCGGCAGTAGGAGAAGAACAGGCCCACCAGCAACAGCGCCATGATGGCAAACGACAGCAGTCGCGACCAACCCTTGCTGGCTCTGCTGAAAAGGAAGTAGAACGTTGCCGGCAGCATCAGTGCAATCACGCAGCCGTAGGCTGTATGGTCATTGTAGAATGGCTTCATGACACGGTGCAGGGTCTGCAGGTCGCTGAAGTTGCCCACTGTCTTGGCGGTGGCAAGGCAGATGACGGCAATCAACCCGATGGCATAGCACCAGAAGAACTGGCGTATGCGGGTTTTGTTGCGGAAGATCTGGGCGGCTGCAAAAAAGAACGGCACCACAAACCACAGCCGTGCCAGCCAGTATTTGAACGACACGAAGGGCATTGACGAGGTGCATGTGGTGACCAGCATCCATGCCATCGACGCCAGCAGCAGGATGCTCACCGGATGCCGCAGCAGACGGGTGTCGTAGTTTCGCGCCACCAGCACCCTGAAGAAGAACATCAGGGTGAAGAGTATCATCATCGGCTCCACCGGCATGGAAAGTTCCATCTTGGGCATCAGCGCCATGTTGATGGCAAAGGGCGTCAGCAGTGCCATGCTGAGCAGTCCGGTCTCGAAGCGCGTGATGAAAAGCAGCAGCACCAGACCCGCCAGCGGGATAAGCGACAGATAGTAGAAATCCTTCAGCAGAAGCACCGCGTTGGCCACGGCAAACAACAGGGTCACCGCCACGGCGATGACGGCTGCCTTGTTTCTTTTGAGCCAAGAGTTCTGCAAAATTGAAAGACTTTTTCTGATTATTCTGAATATTCTGAATATTCCGATTATTCAGAATAATCTGATTCCTCAGATTGTTTCTTCTTTTTTCACACGGCCAACTATGAGCAGTGCCAGGATGCACATCACCACGGCGCCGAAGGTGCCGAGCAGCACGATAATGGCGCGTTTGGGGTAGGCTTTCTTGTCGGGGGCCACGGCCTCGTCGAGGAGGAACTTGTAGCTGACATTCTCGTTGGCGTCCACCTGTGTCTGGGCGGCACGTGTCTCGAGGTCGGCCAGTTCATGGCACTTCTCGTCGATGAGTTTCGAGAGTCCCTGCTGGTACTGCGGGTTGCGGCGAAGGCTGTCCTGAAGGTCTTTGATTTCCTGTCCCACGCGGTCGCACACTCCCTGCATCAGGTCGGCGGCGTTAAGCGCACGGGCATGATGGATGCGGTGGCATACCGTGTCGTAGTTGGCTGCAATGAAGTTGGCCATGTCGGCAGCCCACTGCGGGTCGACGTCGAGCACCGACACCTCCACGCCAAGGAACTCCGTGCGTCGCACGTTCACATTGCCGCGGTATTGTTCGTGGAGTTTGAACATCTTGTGCGGGTCGTTGGGACTTATGCCGTAATGCTCCAATAGGTTGAACCGCTTGCACACATCGCGCTCCATCGACTCGGAGGAAAGAATCTGTATGCAGTACTCGCAGTCGCGCTCGATGCCATAGTCCATGAAGTCCAGACTGTAGTGGTAGTCCATCACGGCCTTGCTCAGGCGGTTGGAGTTGGTGGGGAACAGCGTTGCGGTGGCTTTGTAACGAGGGGTGATGAGCATCGAAACAACAAGCGAGGCTACCAAGGCGATAGCGGCCACCCATACCAATAGTTTCCACCAACGGCTGAAGAATTGTATTGTGGCGCGGTGGTCGTAGTCATTACCAAAGGTTTTTTCAGGCATAGAAAACATATTTAATGTTAATAATAGTTTCATAAACGATGAATGACAGAAAATATTGCTTTGCGAGAAAAAAATGATTGGAAATACAGATAATCGCGGTTTCCCGATACCGTCATCCTTACAGGACTTAAGTTTTTTTTATGTAATAATTGTCTGTCTTGTCGGGTGTTATCACCTATTGTGGTGTAAACTGGCAAATTTTTTTTTCATTTTTTCTTGTTTATTTGAAAAAGTGTTGTACCTTTGCAGTGTATTAGTTAGGTAATACACCAATACAATAAGCTTGTATTTGTATTGAAAACTAATATGTTGACAAAAATAATAAAACGAATAAAAACAAATAAAAACGAAAAAATCATGATTGAGATTAGAAATTTGGACTTCTCGTACAAGAAGACACCGGTGTTCCACAACATCAATCTCTCGTTCAATCCGGGTTGTATCTACGGCCTGCTGGGCGAGAACGGAGTAGGAAAGACCACCCTGCTCAAGATTATCAGTGGTCTGCAGGAGCCCCAGGTAGGGAGTTGCACGGTGGATGGCCACGTGAGCTTTGCCCGCGAGCCGGAGATGCTGCAGAACATCGTGTTTCTGCCGGACGAGGTGACGGTTCCCGAAGACGAGACTCCGTCGAAATATGTAAAGGCCCTGTCGCCTTTTTATCCTAACTATGCCTACGGCACTTTCCTGCACCTGATGCAGGAAATGGGTGTGGAACCTGAAAGGAAGTTCCGGGAAATGTCCTACGGCCAGCAGAAGAAGTCGTTGATTGCCTGCACCCTTTCGCTTGGCACGGACTATGTGCTGCTCGACGAGCCCACCAATGGGCTGGACATCCCCAGCAAGGCCGATTTCCGCACACTGCTGTCCAAGCGCGCCACCGAGGGGACGACGATCATCATCTCCACCCACCAGGTGAAGGATGTGGAGAATCTGATTGACCCCATCATCATTCTGAACAATGACGATGTGCTGCTCAATGCCAATGTGGAGACCATCACGCGCAAGCTCTGCTTCAACTACGATATGGCACCCGACCCCGAGGCACTCTACACGGAGCAAATGCCGGGCGGCTGCCTGAATGTATGCGTGAACAAAGAGGGCGTCGAGAGCCAATTGAATATCGAAGGGCTGTTCAACGCTGTGCTGCGCAACAAGAATATGATTAAAGAGTTGTTTAAATAATAATTGAATCGGAGTATTCGGAATTTTCGGAATTTTCGGAATATTCTGAATAATCAGAATAAAAAACAATAAACCATGAATAATACATTTGATTGGACGCGTTTTTGCAAGGTCGTCCGTAAGGATTTCAACAATATTTGGCGTAATGCAGGTACATCGCTTCTGATTATTACCTTGTTGCCATTGGGTGCATGGCTGTTTTGGTGGGCACTCAGTGGAGTGAAGGACTTGCCGGCAATAGTGCCGGAGGTGCGCTGGATTTTCATCGCTGGTGTGA
>JAEEGF010302526.1_pt1 | contig 12307 bp, 12 predicted proteins | sample 9134171 | NCBI WGS metagenome assembly JAEEGF01 (sample SAMN16246542, study PRJNA631951) | gut metagenome | biome: gut microbiome; feature: rumen; material: AP-attached | host: Bos | place: Iran: Karaj | collected 2018-10 | reverse complement strand
AGCCGGCATCGCGGAGTTCGCCCTGGTCGAAGTCGCGCTGGTAGCTGTTGAAAATGTTTTTCATGCCGAGACTTGTTTCAAGGTTCATCTCGTCCTTTATCTTAAAGGTGTACGAGAGTTTCAGGTTCATGTCGAAGAACGGCTTGCTGATGGTTTCGGCGTCCTCGCTGATATATCCTGCAAAATGCTGGATAAGCATCTTGCCGGTGTATGTACCCGATAGTGCTATGTCGAAGTTTCTCAGCGGACTGTAGTATGTTGTAATGAAGCCATAGGTGTCGGGTGTACGGAACATACGTCTTTGTGCCACAACGGTTTCGCTCCATTGTTCAGGTTGTTTGTAGCGGCTTTGCTGGTAGGTGAATCCAGCTTGTATTTCAACTTTTTTAGTCGGAATGTATTTCAATTCAAAATTTGCACCCGCAACTGTTGCTCCGCTTCCGTTTGTTCTGGTTAACAATAGGTTACCACTTGCGTCGTGACCATTTTCCTCGAGTATAAACACATCGTTGAGAACTGTGTAGAAACCTTCAACAAGGAAATCGATTGCCGAGCGTGACCATTTTGTGTTGAAGTCGATGGATGCGTTTGCCGAGTGCGACTTTTCTGGTCTTAATGCAGGATCGATGCTTATGAGCGAAACTTCGCCGCCGACAGCTGCAATGTGCAGGTCTTCGTTGAATGCCTGCGGTGCACGGAAGCCCATTGCATAGCCTGCACGCATCGACATCCACTTAAGTGGCGAGTACCTTATGTTGCAGCGCGGACTGATTATCGGATTTTTTATCATGTTGTGCTTGTCGATTCGTCCACCGATGAGAAATGATAGCTTTTCCTTTTTCCATTCGTTCTGAATGAATGCACTGTAAATGTTTATTTTTTGTTCGATAATCCTGTTATAACCAAGCGATTCGTCGTATAGCGAGTTGTAGTTGTATTCGATGCCGGTTGTGAGTGTGGCTGGCATAAAGAGGAACTTGTCCATGTAGAATACGTACTGGAATCCGCTTACCGATGCAAAATCTTTTGTATTGCCGTAAGCATTAGGATCTTGGCCTGTGCCGTAGTAACTGCTACGCTTGATATTCTGCAGCGATGAGTAAATCTGAAACCAATGCTTGCTGTTTTTCGAGAAGATGTCGTACTTCGCGCTGGCACAATGTATGTTGTGGTCGGTTTGCTCTGTAATGTCGGCTTCGTGGGCGGGTAGATTCAGGTTGTTTCCGCCGCGACGGAATTCGTCCAAGGTGTGGTATTCTACCGTCAGTTTGGTGTAGTCGGTTGTTTTCAAGTATCCGCGGAAACCGATGTTCTTGGAGTTTATCTTGCCGATTTCGGTAAAACCGTCACCATCGTAGTCGAATGGGCTGCGCTGTCGTGCTGCAGCGAAGATTGTGATTCCAGCCTTGTTGTCGTTAGAAACCACAGATGCGTTGAAGGTGGTGTTTACATCGGCTTTTTTCATTCCTACAAGCGTGGTGGTGTTGCCGAGCGAAAGACTGTTGAACTGTGGTTCGCGTGTAAGTATGTTTATTGTTCCGGCAACAGCGTTCGAACCGAAAATTGCTGAACCGCCACCGCGAATAACTTCTACTTTTTCAATCATGTTCACTGGAATTTGCTCTAAACCGTAAACCTGTGACAATGCGCTGCTTACGGCTCTACCATCGATGAGAATCTGCGAATACGAGCCTTCGAGTCCGTTTATTCTTACCTGCTGGAATCCGCAGTTCTGGCAGTTTGTTTCCAATCTTAGTCCAGGCTGGAAGTTAAGCCCTTCGGCAAGACATACCGAATTGGTGTTTTCGAAAGTCTTCGGCGATATGACTCCAACGACCACAGGTGCTTCCATTCTGCTTGTCTGGTTCTTGTTCGCCGAAACTACGACATCGTTGAGCATTATCGCATCTTCCTCTATTTCGAAGTTCAGCTCAATCATTTTGCCTTTTTCCACATCAATTGTTTTTTCCTCTGGCATGTAGCCGATGCTTTGTGCAACGATTGTAAGTTTTCCTGTTGGAAGGTTGTTGAGGTGGAAATGTCCGGTAGCATCGGTGGCGGTGCCTATCGATGTGCCTTTAACCATTATGTTGATGTACGGCAGATGTTCGCCAGTTTGTTTGTCAACTACATGTCCGAAAATGTTTGCATCGGTTTTCTTGTCGGTCTGTGCCATTAGGCATATACCTATAGTTAGCGATAACGCTAACAAAATATATCTTTTCATTTTGTTTTTTTTGTTAAATTTCCTATCGTTTTGCCATTAAATGCATTGATTATCACTTGCTATGAGAACAAAGTGGCGATAGGAGGGTCGCGAGGGCGGGAAAACAATTGCTTTTCGTCTTGTGGAAGGCTTTGAATGTAAACCTTGGGGACGAAAAGTGTCGGCGTTAAATATACTTGCGAAAAGTCTTGAGTTTCGTTTTCAATTACGGGGCAATTTTCCAGAAAGGCAATAAGGTTTATCTCATCGTCGCTATGCTGGTGCTTTTCGGGAGAGAATGGATTGTACGGGTGCGAATGTACTATTATTATTCCCCTAACGGTATGACTGTGAGGAAATATCGTATTGCTTAGGAACATTCCTACGAACAATGACAGAAACAATGCGCATAATATTTTCCGGAGCTTCTCCATGCCTTTAAATTGCGGTGCAAAAGTATATAAAAGTTTGAAGACTAGCTATGCTAAAAATACAATGATTTAAAAATTTAAAGATTCAAAAATGTGTTGCATAGAAATGTTTTGGGTGTCTTTTAATTCATTTTGTCCAGATTCTCAATTGTTTGCATTGTTGATTTGCAAAGGAAAATGTGCAGTAGAAAATCGGGAAGGTTCGCGGGGCCACCAGTTTCGGTGAAATAATCCACCTCGGTTGAATTTTTGCCTTTGGGCGTAAAAATGTATGTCGCTTTCAGGCGTGTTATACGCTCATACTTGTCGTTGCGTGCTTTGTAGTCGGGCAAGCAGATGTTTGTTACAGTGATGCTCCCGTTACTGTTGTGCGTAACCTTGTATTCTACAAACACTTCGCGGTCTTTCATGAAGAATGGTGCTTCAATTATGTTGCGGAAAATTCCCGATGTAGAATCCTTTTTTAATGTACGGCTATCAATGCAGTTGTAAATCCATTTAGTGTGGTTTTCGGCATTGCAGAATATGTCTATGCACTTGTCTATCGGTTTGTTAATTAGGAATTTGCATTTGACTTGATAATCCTTGCCACTTTCGCAGATACGGTAATGTATAGGTGTGTCGCAGTTGCAATTATGCCAATTTTCTTGGGCATTTGTGCAAAAGGATGCGAACATTGCGACTATTGCAATAATATGCTTAAGGAGTAGCCTATAGTTTAACATTTAACAGAATATATTATTTTACTCTTTCTTAGTCATTCCGTAAGACAAAGCGAACAGCATAAGGTACGATGCTTGTGAGCCTGTCTGTACGGAATCTCCTTTTCATTGGGGATTCCGCACAATCGAACATTACAACGCTCTCCGCTTCGTATCGCGTGTATGTTCTGACTTGCGGAATGACATTCTTTTTTTGTATTCACTGTCCGATGTTTTGGTTTATGACCTCGTTGAATTTCTGCATTAGCATACGAAGTTTTTCGTTGTCAACATTGTATTTTACTTCGTTGATGCTGGATATTGGCAGAATTTTGGGCGATGTTCCAGAAATGAAAGCCGCATCGAAACTGGAAATTTCCGACAAGTCGATGTCCTTTTCCTCATAGACAAATCCGTTGCGTTTTGCGGTGTCGATTATGTATTTGCGTGTTACGCCTTTCAATATGTCCTTTTCCTGAGCCGAAACCAGTTTGTCGCCGTAGATGAAGAAAATATTGGAACGTGTTCCTTCTGTTATTTTGTTGTGCGAGTTTACATATACGGCTTCAAATATATTGTTGTCGGCGATGAATTTGTCAACGGTGTCGCGGAGGTTCTGGTTCCAAATCTTGTTGTGTGGATTCTGGCGCTCGTAGGCGAATGTCAGTGTCGGCACGCCATTTTTGTACTGCTCGTCGGTGGGGTAGTGGTGCGGAATTTCGTGGCAGATGTATTCCAAGGTCTTGCTGTCGCTGTCGTAAATGGCTTCAACCTTAATGTTGCCGTTTTCTATGTTGTTGTCGGTAATACATTTGTACAGCATATTGCCGAACTGTATGTTTTCGACTTTGATGTTGTTGTCAACCGATGCAAGAGTATTTTCGAACCTTGCGAAATGGTCGCTAAGGAATAGAGGCTTCCTATTTATGATTCGGATAACCTCGTAACTTGTTATTTGGGACATTTTTAGATGTTTTTAATCGCTTCGACGAGGATTTTTTGCATCACATCGACGCTTTTCTTGAAGTTTTCAAGTATCATTTCAAGAGAAACGGGATTTTCATCGTCTTTCCAGCAGTCGTAATCGGTTGCTATTGAAAGCAGTGCGTAGTTCAGTCCTGCTTCGTTGGCAAGTGCGGTTTCTGTAGCCGTAGTCATGTTGATGAGGTCTGCTCCCCACATGCGGAACATTTTAGATTCTGCCTTGGATGAAAATCTTGGTCCTTCGATGGTTATGATAGTAGCTTCCTCGTGGACTGTTGCATTTTGCTTTTTGGTAGCCTCTGCCAATATTTCGCGCAGACGGCTGTTGTACGGATGTGCCATCGGGCAGTGTACCATGTTTCCTGGCTCAAATTCTTCGTAAAAAGTGTTTATGCGATGCTTTGTGAAGTCGATGAACTGGTCTGGAACAGCGAAATGCCCGGGAGCAATTTCTTCGCGCAGGCTACCGCAAGCGGTTGTCGCAATAATGTTTTTGCAACCAAGTTTCTTCAGTGCCATTATGTTGGCGCGATAGTTTACATTGCTAGGTGTTATTGTGTGTTCTAATCCGTGACGAGAAACAATTGCCACTTTCTTTCCGCAGATGCTACCGGTGATAATTGGGGAAGATGGTTCTCCAAATGAGGTAGTTATTATTTGCGAGGATTGATTTTCGAGTATGTTGCTTTTTTCGAGGCCTGTCCCCCCGATAATTCCAATTGTATTATTATTCATCGTCTTCATCATCGTCTTCGTCATCATCAGTTATTGCAGATGCTTTAACCATAAATTCAGCTTTCTTGGCATTTTCTGGTTTTGCATGCTCCGTAGCATATTCAGGATTTTTTGCGATTTCGAGATCGTAGATTAGAACAGGTTCGTCAGGGAAGAACTTCAAGCCTAATGCGATAATGTTTTTTGCTTCTTCTGTATCAGGAGTTTCCTTTTCTAACAGCCATGTAGCGTATATGTCAAATGCATCAATCATTGCAAAATCGGTGTCCTTTTCTCTGCGCTTGCCTTTTTCGGCCTGAGCTTCTAGGTTCCTTAATATAGGATTTGCAGTTGCGGTATCGCCAGTTATTGCAGCAAGGCATCCATTGAGGGCAACAAAATTGTCATCGGAATAAGTTTTCAACATTTTCCTTAGCTTCGAATTGGCTTTCGAGTATTTTTTTACGCTAACATAGTGGTCAACATAGTACATTCCGATTACGGCTATGTCTTTCAAGAGATCGTCATTGTCGGGGAAAAGTATTTTAACTTTTTTGTCCTTTTTCTTTGCATTTACCGAATATCTGAGTGCAAGTTCATACGATTGCAGGTATTCTGGTGTCTTGTCGAGCATTTTGGGGTCGTCGAGGCACATTGTGAAGATTTTGGCGTACGCGTATGCAGAATACAAGTACAATTCAGCATCATTCTTGTATTTTTCCTGTATCATCATTTTGTCGCACTTGAATGCGAGGTCTTCCCATTGCTCGTTCTCAAAGTACTTAGCTAATTTGCTGTGTACGCCGTTCTTTACTTGTGCGCTTGCATAAAGACCACCCAAGAGCAGCGACACCATCAGTAATATTGTTACGACTAACCTTCTCATAAGAAAACAAATTGTCTGCAAAGGTAGTTGCTTTTTGTCAAAGCACCTATTCTTTACAGACAAAATTATGTTAATATTTATTAACTATGGTTGATAACTATCCTCTGCCGATGCCGAAATATTGGAATCCAAATCTTCTGACTTCTGCTGGGTCGTAAATGTTTCGTCCATCGAAAATTAGCTTTTGTTTCATCTTTTCGAGCAGTTTGTAGTCCAAAACCCTAAATTCCGACCATTCGGTTACTAGCAGCAATGCATCTGCGTTTTCTGTTGCCTCGTAAGGTGATTTGCAGAGAGTTATCATGTCTCCTAGGCGGCGTTTGGCTTCTTCCATTGCCACGGGGTCGTAGGCATATATTTTGGCTCCCATGCTTGTGAACTTTTCTGCAAGGACAAGAGCCGGAGCTTCGCGCATATCGTCGGTATTTGGCTTGAATGCCAGTCCCCACATTGCAATCTTCTTGCCCTTGAGGTCGCCTTTGAAATACTTATAGACCTTGTCGAACAGAATTTCTTTCTGTCGGTTGTTTACATTTTCAACGGCAGTCAGTATTTCGAGCGAATATCCGTAGTCGCTTGCCGATTTTATCAAAGCCTTTACATCCTTTGGGAAACAACTGCCGCCATAACCACAGCCAGGATACAGGAACTTGCTGCCTATGCGAGTGTCGCTACCGATACCTTTGCGCACCATGTTTACATCTGCACCAACAAGTTCACAGAGGTTTGCAAGGTCGTTCATAAAGCTGATTCGTGTTGCAAGCATTGAGTTGGCTGCATACTTAATCATTTCGGCGCTAGGGATGTCGGTGAAAATCACGCGGAAATTGTTGAGTAACATCGGACGGTAGAGCCTTGTCATAAGTTCCTTAGCCTTTTCGCTGTCAACACCTACGACAACGCGGTCGGGCTTCATGAAATCGGCAACGGCACTTCCTTCCTTCAGGAATTCGGGGTTGCTGGCCACATCAAACTTTATGTCAACATTGCGCGCAGCGATTTCATCGGCAACGGCCTTGCGTACTTTCTCGGAAGTTCCAATAGGCACGGTACTTTTTGTAACAACAACAATGTAGTCGCTGATGTTACGACCTATTTCGCGGGCAACTGCAAGCACATATTTCAGGTCGGCACTGCCGTCTTCGTCGGGAGGTGTGCCTACGCAGATGAATGCGGCTTCGGCATCCTTCAGTGCTTCGGCATAGTCGCTGGTAAACGACAGCAAGCCCTTGTGCATATTGTCGTCAACCATATCCTTAAGTCCTGGTTCCCAGATTGGAAGTATGCCCTTGTTGAGGTTGTCAATTTTTTTCTGGTCTATGTCCAAGCACGACACGCGGACACCTAATTCCGAGAAGCATGTCCCTGAAACAAGTCCTACGTAGCCGGTTCCTATTACTGCTATTTTCATTTATTTGTATTCGTTTAAAAATTTGTTTACGTTGCTGAAGATTCTTTCTTCGAGGTTGTCTGATTCTGACTTTACAAACTTTTCGCCAGTAATCTTCTCGTATAGCTCGATGTAGCGGTCCGAGATGCCGTTTACAATTTCGTCGGTCATTTCTGGAACCTGCTGACCAGCCTTGCCCTGGAATCCGTTTTCCATAAGCCATTCGCGGACAAATTCTTTCGAAAGCTGACGCTGTGGCTTTCCTGCATCGAAGTTTGCCTGATAGGTGTCGAGGTAGAAGTAGCGCGATGAGTCAGGTGTGTGGATTTCGTCGATGAGGTAAATCTTGCCGTCTTTCTTGCCGAATTCGTACTTGGTATCTACAAGGATAAGTCCCATCTTGTTGGCTATCTGGCTACCACGTTCGAAAAGCTTGAGCGAGTATTCTTCGAGCTTGCAGTATTCTTCTTCCGAAACCAAACCGCGGCTGATAATTTCTTCGCGCGAAATGTTTTCGTCGTGAAGTCCAAGTTCTGCCTTTGTGGTAGGGGTGAGGATTGGCTTTTCGAATTTTTGGTGTTCCTTCATTCCGTCGGGAATCGGCACTCCGCATATTTGACGTGCGCCGTTCTTGTATTCGCGCCACGAACTGCCGGTGAGGTATCCGCGTACAATCATCTCGATAGGATAGCCTTCGCACTTGTGTCCTACGGTTACCATAGGGTCCGGCGAACTGATTTTCCAGTTAGGAACTATGTCGGCGGTAAGGTCGAGAAATTTCGATGCTATCTGGTTGAGCACCTGTCCCTTGAATGGAATGCCTTTGGGCAGTATCACATCGAATGCAGAGATTCTGTCGGTTACTACCATTACCATAAGTTCGTCGTTGATGTTATATACGTCGCGAACCTTGCCGTTGTACAGGCTTTTCTGGTTCTTAAAATTGAAGTTTGTCTTTGTTAATGCTTTCATTGTATGTTGTTTCTAAGTTTCTATGTTTCTAAGTTTCTCGGTTGCTGAGCGAAGTCGAAGCACTATGTTTCTAGTTCCTTGAATCGCGCCATGGCGCGATTTTACTGGTATTGTGGCACACAGTGACTGTATGTGATGTTTTTTGCTAACTTTTAACTTTCAACTCTTAACTTTTAACTGTTTAATACGGTATCATCTTCAGTGCATCTGCCAGTCTGTTTATTCCTTCGGTTAGTTTGCCTTTAAGCATCGGGCGCATGAGCAGTGGCACATCGGCGTGGATTGTTATGCGGGCTGCGGTTTCGTACTCCGAGAGCGATTTCAGTTGTAGCCAAGCCGTGAATCCCATCTTTGTGCCTTCTTCGGTGCCGAGTTTTATCAGTTTGTATTCTTCCTTTTCTAGAATTTTTACCACGAAAGTCATGCCTTTTGCCGTGACGGTGCAGGTGTCCTCGGTGGCATTGACTTGTGCGTCGGCATTGGGCGGAATCATCCGCGGGATGTTGCGCAGGTCGCTCCAGAAGACGAAAATACGCTGGTCGGAGTTGCCGATTTTTACAACTTTGCTGACTGCTTCGAGTTGCTTCATTGCTGTTCTATATTATTTCTTCCAAGTGTCTGGACTGGTTCTCCACTGCTTCAGCACTTCGATGTCGCTTTCGCTGATGTAGCCGATTTCCTTGGCCTGCTCAACAAGCACATTGTAGTTGCTGAGGGTTACGAGGTTTACATTGGCTTCCTTGAAAGCGTCAACCGACTTCTGGAATCCGTAGGTGAAAATTGCTGCCATACCAACCACTTCGCACTTTGCTTCGCGCAGAGCCTTTACTGCATTCAGACTGCTGCCGCCAGTCGATATAAGATCTTCGATTACAAGCACTTTGCTACCTTCTGGGAGGTCGCCTTCAATGAGGTTGCCCAGACCGTGGTCCTTGGCCTGTGAGCGTACATATACGAAAGGCTTGTGCAACTTGTCGGCTACCAGTGCGCCCTGTGCTATTGCTCCAGTTGCAACACCTGCGATGACATCGTATTCACCAAAGTTTTCCTTGATGACCTCGATGAAAGAGTCGCGTACAAAGTCGCGTACATCGGGGTAGGACAGAGCCTTGCGGTTGTCGCAGTAGATTGGTGAATTCCATCCCGAAGCCCATACGAAATGATTTGTCGGTTCAAGTTTTATTGCTTTTATTTGCAAAAGTTTTTCAGCTACTTGTTTGGCTATTGCGTTCATAACTTTAAATTTATGATAAAAATATTCTATAACGACCGGATTTTGGCATTCAACGAGGATGCTTCGTCCGATATTCAATCGGCAAAGATATTACATTTTGATGATAATACCGAATCGGCAATAAAACTTTTTTTGAACTCATCCGCCGACTACAACCTTGTGATATTAGGGGCTTCGGACGATGCTGCCTTGTGCCTGTTGAAAAAAGTTTTCACCGTGATAGAGGCTGGGGGCGGTCGTGTGACGGACAAGCAGGGTAGGATGCTCTTCATTTTTCGCTCTGGTCGCTGGGATTTGCCAAAAGGTTGGCTCGAAAAAGGCGAAACTCTTGCCCAGTGTGCCGTGCGTGAGGTCAGCGAGGAATGTGGTCTCGACATTGCCGACTTGCAGAACGATGGCGAACTGACGACCACCTATCACATATATCCTTTCAAGGAAGGTTACGCCTTGAAGGTTACGCATTGGTTCAGAATGAGATATGTCGGTTGTGGCGCGACCAAACCGCAGACGGAGGAAGATATTTCGGAAGTGAGGTGGATTGCCCAAAGTGAGATTGAGGAGGTGAAAAAGAATACGTATGGGAATATAAGGATGGTTATAGAGATGTGAAAATCCTTCCAAAACTAAATTCCGCCTTCCTCAATTTTTCTTATCACATCAATTTTTCCGACATCCAGCACCTTGTTGTTGTCGTGGATGTAACCGCCGATTGGCTCTGTCCTCGATATTTTCAGCAGTTCAGGGATGATGGGGAAGGAACCCTCATTGTCGATGAGGTCGAAAATGCGGTAGTTGCAGACATATATTCCACTGAAAGCCATTTCGTTGTAACAGTCGCGTTCGATAGTGATTATTGACTTGTCATTCTTAATGTCGCGCCATCCGCAAAGGCGGTTGTCGTTATCGAAAAGCAGATGCTTTGAGCTTTCGCGGTGCATGACGGCAAGTGTCGCTACATTTGATGTTGTGCAGTGGTGGTCGTACAATGCCTTTAGGTCGAGGTCGGAAAATATATCGACATTGTGAACCAGAAAGTTGTCGCCATCATTGAAGAACCTCTTGACATTTTTCAGACCTCCGCCAGTGTTCAGCAGCAATTCGCGCTCATCGGAAATCTCTATTTGTACGCCGAAATCGTTGTTTTTCACGAAGTCGATAATCTGTTCGGCAAAATGGTGAACATTAACAACTATGTAGTCGACACCAAAGCTGCGAAGTTTTTCTATCTGGTGCTGAATCATTGGTTTCCCGCTGATTGGAACCATTGCCTTTGGCATTGTGTTGGTCAGCGGTGCGAGGCGTGTGCCGAGTCCGGCGGCGAAAATCATTGCTTTCATTTGCGAAAATTTTTCGCAAAGGTAAGGAAATTTTGAGACGCAAGGTTTTGCGTCTTTACTATTCTTCCTGCTTATCTAACGATTCCTTGTATTTCTTGATGTCATCAACATTGCGTTCTATCAGGAAGTCTATTATAGACCAGCTATATTGCAGTTCCTCCTTGCCCAAATCGTTTTTGACGAGTTTTGCATCCTTGTACGAAAGCGTTAAGTACTTGTATTTGAATTCTCCGCTAGTTTTTCCTGCCTTTAAGTCTTCGAGAATCTGAACTTCCATATTTACCGTGGCTTCGAGGATAGTTTTTTCAAATGTGCTTTGTGGTTGAGTATAAGTCCACGATTCAGGGCAATGTTCGTAACCTTTGCCTGTGCATTTCAACAGAGTAAGTCTGCCGTACGAGTCGTATTCTGCAATAATGTTTTTGTATGTTACTTCTTCTGTAAATTTGTTGAGCTTTCCGCCTTCAAGATGTACGGTCAAACCTTGTGCGTTTAATGCCGATATGCTAATAATCGCAATGATTATTGCTACTAAAAATTTTTTCATGTTAGATTCCCTTTTTTATCGTTAAACTTAAATATTATCGGTTACAAATATAATGCTTTTGATTTAAAGCGTGCATACTTTTTCTGGAAAAAATCAAAAATCGTAAATCGTACTTCGTAAATAATTTTTTATTTTTGCAAAAATTTGAGTTTAAGTAAAAGAATATGACAGAAAAAGTTAAATGCCTGATTATAGGTTCAGGTCCTGCTGGTTTCACGGCAGCAATATATGCATCGAGAGCAAATTTGAGTCCTGTTGTTTACGAAGGTTTGCAGCCGGGCGGTCAGTTGACAATCACTACAGAAATTGAGAATTTCCCAGGTTATCCCAATGGAGTTAGCGGACCAGAAATGATGAACCAGCTTCGCGAGCAGGCAAAGCGCTTTGGCACAGATGTTCGCAGTGGTATTATTACCGAGGTTGATTTTTCGAAGCGTCCTTTCCATGTTGTTGTTGACAATGGTGATGACATTGATGCAGAAGTTGTGATTATTGCTACAGGAGCAACTGCAAATTATCTCGGACTTGAGTCGGAACAGAAGTTGAAAGGCTTTGGCGTGTCGGCATGCGCTACCTGCGATGGATTCTTCTATCGCAAGAAGGATGTTGCTGTAGTTGGTGGAGGCGATACTGCTGCCGAGGAAGCTACCTATCTGGCAGGCATTTGCAACAAGGTTTACATGATTGTCCGTCGCGACGAACTGCGTGCATCAAAGGCAATGCAGCAGCGCGTGATGGAAAACCCGAAAATTGAGGTTCTTTGGAACTGCAATACAAAGGAAGTTCTTGGCAACGAGATGGATGGTGTAACAGGCGCACGCTTGCTCAACAACAAGACCAACGAGGAGAAGGTAATTGACATCAGCGGATTTTTCGTTGCAATTGGTCATACGCGTATTACAAAG